>Ga0081455_10007950_pt1 | contig 11091 bp, 15 predicted proteins | sample TabmetS3T2R1_FD_70207 | JGI IMG/M metagenome (GOLD analysis project Ga0081455, IMG submission 70207) | Tabebuia heterophylla rhizosphere microbial communities from the University of Puerto Rico - S3T2R1 | ecosystem: Host-associated > Plants > Roots > Rhizosphere ... | reverse complement strand
TCGCCCAGGGTTGGCCGGTGGCGGTTGCCTATGTCGTCGGATTCTTCGTCATGCTTACCATTCTCGGCTGGCGTCCGGATGCACCCCACTAGATTAGCCAGGGAGAACAGCATGGGATTCAGAAGCGCGCATGTATCCTTCGTCTCCTTTGCCATCGACATCACGCCGACTGGTACAGCCAATGTGATGGTCGTGGAAACAGACCTGCACCTCAATCCTCGGCATCGGGCCTACGATGGCGGAGCGGTACACAATCTGATCGCGGCCGCGCAGAATTACCTGATGGCGGGTGGCAGCCACGTGACCAACATCCGTCTGGTCTCCAGCCGGAGCGGCGAAATCTGATGTGGTGGCGATTGCGGCGTGGGGACCGATTAGTGCATCAGCCTGAATTGCACGATGTAGACGACCGCGCCGGCAAAATAGCCTGCCATCGCGAGCCAGGCGATGCGGCGCATGTACCAGATGAACTGGATCTTCTCGATGCCCATGGCGGCGACGCCCGCGGCCGATCCGATGATCAGAATCGAGCCGCCGGTTCCCGCGCAATAGGCCATGAATTCCCAAAGGAAGCTATCGGTTGGATATCGCGACAGCGGGTACATTCCCATTGACGCGGCCACCAGCGGCACATTGTCCACAATCGCGCTCAACAGGCCGAGCAAGAGCACGATAATGTCCTGACGTCCAACCGCGCTATCCAGCCACCCAGCCAACGCTTCGAGAATCTTGGCATGCTCCAGGGTCGCCACCGCCAACAGGATGCCGACGAAGAACAGGAGCGAGCTGAGGTCGATGCGGCTCAGCGCATGTGCCAGCGTCAGTTTGTGCCGTTGCTCCGGTGGTTTGCCCTTGTGCAGGATTTCTCCGGCCAACCAGAGGATACCGAGCCCAAACAGGATACCCATAAAGGGCGGCAGGTGCGTGATCTGCTTGAACGCCGGTACGGCCACCAGCGCGATCGATCCGATACCCGCCGCCGCGGCCGTGCCGGCAGCGGCCACAGCACCCAGCCCGGCGGCGATCACCGGCAGGACCGGGATCAGGGCTGGGCCGAGCGCCAGAGCAGCGAAGACGAGGCCGTTGATGCTGCCCGTCGCCGAGGACGCGTCGATGTCGACGTTCTTGCCGTCGACCGCGTCGACCTCGGCCCTCAGCGCGGCCAGTTCCGCCAGCGCCCGGGCGGTGTCGGCACGGACCTGCACGTTCGGGTGCTGGGCGCCGAGCCGCTTCAGCCGCTCCTCGATGTCGGTGATCTCAGCGAGGGCGACCCCGGCGTCGACGTCGATGCCGATCCGCTTGCCCGACAGGGTCTCCAGGCGGGCCCGCAGCCGGGCCATGTCCGCGTCGAAGCCGGTCGTCGACAGCGTCACGTCGGCCTTCGGCAGCGACCGGAACGCCGCCTCCAGCCGGGCCTTGAGGGAACGTGAGAAGGCGCCCGCCGTCTCGTCGCCCTGCCGGGTGGCCGCCGGACGGGCCGCCCGGGCACCGGCGTTGATGCCGTCGCGGATCGCCGGGGTGAGGTGTGTGACGATCTGCCGGCCGATGATCCGGCCGACTTCGTCGCCGATTTGCGAAGCGGGCGGAACCAGCGCCGCCCGCAGCCGGGCGTCGATTCCCTGAGCGTTGGGGACGACATCGACTTCGACACTGCCGACGGAGATAGCGGGCACCGGGAGCCTCCTCCCAGCGCCCCTACGCGGCGCCCCCGTTGATCAGCGTGAAGAGGTGGTTGGCCTGCGCCTCGGACATCTTCGACTTCGGTTTCGCCGGCCCTGCACCTGGCCGACGGGTCGCCTCGGGCGCCTTCGGCCACTTCGACTTGTCGCTGTTTGCGCAGGTCAGCACATATTCGACGCGGCGAATCGCATCGAGTGTGGAAGCGAGCAGCAGCTCGTGCTGCGACCAGCGGCCCTTTTCCGGCTCGCCCTTCTCCGCCTGCGCGGCCAGTTCCTCCTCGGACAGGGCGTTGCGCAGGGCCGTCCACGTCGCCGACTCCGCCGGCAGGTTCTGGATGAGGACCCGCAGCCGGCGCGCCGTCAACTCGCCGCGGTGATAGGCGTCGATCTGGTCGGCGTCCCGCGGGTAGTAGTGGGCAAGGTCGGCCTCTACCGCCTCCGCGTGCTCCGCGACGACGGAGCGGGTCCATGCGAGTTTCCCAGGCTCTCACCGAGCCGGGCGGCGGCAGTCTGCGTGAACTCCATGAACTCGACGATCGTCGGGTCGACGTCCACGTAGACCTCGTAGTCGTCCGGATGGAAGATCTTCTCGGCGAAGCCGTCCAGGTCGCCCTGGTTGAGCATGCGCTGCCACGACGACCGCCACGCCGACGGCGGGACGATCTGCACCTCCTCGCCGCACAGCTCGGTGGTGAGGTAGTGGCCTTCCGCCTCGATCTCCTGCGCTTCCGCAGCCGAGATCTCCACCTCGTCGGTTGCCGGCTCGGTCGTCTTGCGGGTGGTCGACGGGCGAGATGCGGCACGGGCCGCGGTGCGCGGCTTCCTGCTGGTGCTTCCTGTACGCGTGTTGGGCACGGCGCGGGCCTCCTTCAATCAGCGGCGCGGGCATGGAATGCGAAGGTGGGCGGACCGGGCCCGCGCCAACGGCGGCACCCAGGAGCAGGGCGCCTGCGGCCCGCCCACCAGCTCACGAGCCCGAGTAGACGGGCGTGATCGGGATCTTGTCGACGTGGTAGACGGTGTTCCCGGAGTCGTCCGGGTAGGTGGTGATCGTCCACTCGTAGCCGGACATCTCGTCTTGCTTGAACGTGACGTCGGACCGATCGTTGATCTCGCCCTGGGGCACGTAGAAGCCCTTGTAGGCGTCGCCGTCGATGACCAGGAACCAGAACGCCCGACGGTCCGGCACCGGCGACGCGGTCTCCGCGTACTTCGTCAGGCCGTCCCCGTCCGGCTGCAGGTCCGCCGCCGACAGCCGGTACTGCAGCGACTGCACGGCGACCCGGCTCGTCTCCCACACCGTCAGCCCGAACGTGCGCACCGACTTGGTGATCTGGGTGCGGAACGGGGAGGTCAGGCCCCACGGGGTGAACTCCTGAGAGTCCTCGTCGAAGCCGTACTTCAGGCCATCGTCGCTGATGGCGCCCAGCGGCTCCCACGGCGAGACGGGCTGGTTTCGGGGGTCTGCCGGCGCTGTCGAACCGACCGGGGCGACCCAGCCGCCGCCGTTCGCCCCGACCAGGGCGAGGTCCGCGGCGCGGGTGATGTTGACCATGATGTCTCCAGACATGCGAGAAGCCCGCGCACGGGCGGGAACTTGAGGGGTCCGGCGCGGGCCCAGAAGCCGGTCAGGAGACCGGGTGGGAGAAGATCTCGTAGGTGGCGCCCATGCGGCGCAGATTCGGGTTCTCGTAGGGGCGCCAAGCGGGCGCCGACAGCGTGGATACGCGCGCGAAGACCGCGGCCGAGGTCTTCACTCCCGGCAGTGCCGTCACCAGCTGGTGGCGGGTCTGACGGGCCAGGAGGGATGCGGCTTCACGGGTCGCCGCGTAGCTGTCCAGGCTGATCAGGGCGCGGTCGAGGCGGAAGGTGTCGTCGTCGCCGCCCACTCGCTGGATCTGGTTGATCGGCAGGGCGCCGGCCAGGTCGGCGGGAAGCTCGGTGCAGTGGCGCACGCCGTCCAGGGCCTCGTTCAGCCAGGCGACGAGTTCGATCTCAAGGTCGGGCCACATCAGTTCCGCCCGCCCTGCTGTGCTGCCCGCAGCAGCACGTGGTGCGCCGGTACTCGCTCGGTGCCGTACTCCACCCAGCGGGCGTAGTACGCGGAGTTGCGGACATAGGCCACGGCACGGTCTCGGTTGCGCCCGCCGCGATCTGTGCTGCTGGTCGACCACGACGACTTGTAGTGGCCGGCGTGCGGTGAGCTGGTGTCGACCGGGGAAGTGGCCTCGGCGAGCGACTTGATGCGCTCGGCGCGGCGCAGCATCTCGGCCTGCATGCCGGGCATGCGCAGCATTTCGCCGACGCCTTTACGGTTTCTCTTGAAACGTGCTGCCATAGCCCCTCCCAGCAACTCGCAACCCAGGGGGCGGACATGGAAGTGAAAGGCGTGCTCGGCACGATCAGCTTCGACGGCGAATGGGTCACCATCACGAAGACCCCCGTGGGCGCCCGGCCGGCGCCGGTTCGGCTTCGGGCCGCTGACGTCACCAGCACCCGGTTCAAACCCGGTACGCGCCTCTTCCACGGCTACGTGCAGTTCCTGCTGCCCGGCACTGTCGCCGCCGGGGAGTCGAAGGGCCCGCTGACCGGCGGGCGGCCTCCGTACACGGACCCGAACAGCCTGTCTATCCCGCGCGGTTCGAACAATGCCGCCGAGAAGCTCATCGCCGCCGTGGAGCAGGCCCGCAGCTAGCCCGTCACCAGCTCGAGCGCCACCACGACCGGCCCTGTCGACGCCGTGAACGGTGATCTGAAGTCGCCCGGTAGCCCGACGACGTCGTACAGCTGGCCTTTGACGCGCATCTGGTCGGTGGCGCGGACCTCGGTGCCGTAGGGGGCGAAGATCATGAGCCCGGAGATGACCGTGTCGCGGGCGTCGGTGAGTTCGTTGGCGGCCGAACCGGTGCTGTCGCGGGGCGCCACCCCGCAGCCGGGAACCGGGATCTCGGTGGGCGTGCCGGGCACGTCGTTGCCGTAGGCGTCCCGTGTCGACGGGCCGGGCCGGACGATGGTGACGGTGTCACCGTTCTCCAGCTCGCGCACGGCCCACCTCCTCGACCGCGTCGCACCAGGCGGCCAGGTCCCGAGCCGGGTCCAGAGCCTTGGCGCGGGCCGTGGCTCGGCGGGACGCCGCCCGGTAGGCCGCCGGGTCGTCGAGCTGCTCGATCGCCGTCTGCCAGGCGTCAACGTCGCCGCGGTCGCAGAACACTCCCGCGCCGGCCAGGGATTCGGCCAGGCCGTCCGTCGGATGGGCCAGCACCGGGATGCCGGAGGCCATGGCCTCCACGCCGACCCGGCCCCAGGACTCATAGTCGGACGGCATCAGCAGCAGCCGGGTGCGCGCATACACGGCGTCCCGCATCTCCCGGCCCGGCATGTGATCCAGCACCAGCACGTTGTCCAAGTCTGGCGGCTGCTGCTCGCCGTACCCGCCGCGTACCGCCAGGAACTTCCGCTCCGGCATCCGCTTGGCGAGCTCCGCCAGCACGCCGGCGCCCTTGGAGACGGTGCAGTTGACGAGAGTGATGCAGTCGCCGCGGGTCGTGCGGTACTCGGCCGGCCACACCGGCGGCCGCACCACCAGCATGTGGTCGGGGCGGCACGCCGACTCCTGGAACGCGGCCTCCGCCTCGGCGAGCATCCACTGCGAGTTGACGACCGCGAGCGCCGACGAGCCGGTCTGCATCGGCTGCCACGTCAGATCGAAGGTGTTGTGGCACAGCACGACCAGCGCAACGCCGTGGCCTCGGGACAGGCATGCCGCCTCCGGGACGCTCTCCAGATGCGACACCACCACGTTCGCCCGTGGCACCGCGGAGCGAAAACCCCTGGCGGACGGCTCGTGCGGAATCACCCGCACACCGTCCAGCTCATACGGCTGCCGGGCGGGCGCCCACTGGTTCAGCCACACCGTGGCCCGGTGCCCGCGCCGCACGAGCGCCCGCAGCATCTCGTGCAGCGCCCACTCGGCCCCGGCATTGTGGTCGTCCGGGTAGGCGTGGACGCGGGCGACGACGTTCAGCGATGCGCTCATCGGTACCTCACCATCGACATGCCTGCTCGTGGCCGGTATCCGGCGTCCTTGAGTTCCTGGCGGTCCTCGTCGGTCATCAGGACGCCGGTGCCCACGCCGGAGCCGTCGGTGCGGTAGCTGTACGGGCCGATCGTCTCCCCCGTCACCCCGCCCGCCAGTGTCGGCGCGGTCAGGGTACGCAAGGCCATGCGGGCGACGACGGCGACCACCGTGTCGGGGATCTGAACCTCGCCGTGGCTGTACACCACCCGGTAGGTGCCCGGATAGGCCTCGACGTCGTCCTCGTACCAGCGTTCCGGCAAGTTGATGACCGGGCTGTCGGCGCACACACGGATGATGTCGAGACCGTCCCACTCCCAGCCGACCACCGGCAGGTCCGGCGCCCCGCCCGCCCCGATGGCGACCACCGAGGCCACGGACAGGACGGGCCGCTGCGGCAGCCGGATCTCGCCCTGCTGGGCGCGCAGCACCACAGTCTCGTTGTCGGTGCGGGTGAACGTCCGCCGCGTGTAGGCCCGCACCTTCGCCGAGGCATCGGTGAGCAGGGCCTGGGCCCGCGCCTCTTCGGCTGACGTGAGTGGCCGGCCAAGGCGGTCGGACAGGTCGGTGGCGCTAGCGAGGGGTTCCACGTTTCGCCACCCCTTCCATCGCCGTCGCCCACAGGTCGAGTTCGGCCGCCGGGTCCAGTCCCGCCGCCCGGGCGGTCGCCGCCTTCGATGCCTGGGGGTAGATCTTCGGGGAGAACAGCCGCTTCACCGCGGCCTCCCACGCGTCCACGTCGTCCCGGTCGGCGAAGATGCCCGCCTCGCCCAGGGACTCCATGAGGCCCGGTGTGGGGTGGGCAACCACGGGGATTCCCGAGCACATTGCCTCCACGGCGACCCGGCCATAGGACTCGTACACCGACGGCGCGAGCAGCACCTTGGTGCGCGCGTACACGTCCTTGGCCATGCGGTCGCCTGGCGTGTGCGGCACGATCTCCACGTTCGGCAGATCCTCGCGGACGATCTGCCGGCCATAGCCGCCGATCACGCCGAGGAACTTCCGCTTCGGCATGCGCTCGGCCAGCGCGTAGAAGACCTTGGCGCCCTTGTCTTCCGTGAGGTTGATCAGGGTGATGCGGTCTCCGGGCGTCGCCTGGTAGTCCGTGACGGCGACCGGCGGGCGGACGGTGATGCCCCACGGCATCGGCCGGTCACCACGGTGGATGCGCCACCACGCCTCCGCATCGGCCTTCATCCAGGCCGTGTTGTAGACGACCAGCGACGGAGAGCCCTTCACCAGCCACGATTTGGACTTCTCGAAGGTGTTGTGCAGCAGATGCACCACCGGAATCCGGTGCAGCTCGCCCAGCACCGACGCCCGCGCGGTGTTCTCCAGGTGCGTGACGATCGCCTGGGCGCGGCCATCGCCGCGCATCCACCGCGACGGATCCGCCTTGCCCCGATACGGGTGGACGCTCACACCATCGATGTCGTAGCCGGCGTCCGCGGATCGCGGATCCGACAGGAGGACGTCGACGTCGTGTCCGCGCGCCGCAAGCTCGCGCAGCAGGCTGTGCGCCGCCCACTCGGCGCCCGCGTTGTGGGCCGGAGGGTAAGCGTGCAGCATCGCCAGAACCCGCACCGGCAGCTCCGATCTGGTGACGGCCGGCAGCCCGACAGGGCCGCCGGCCGTGGTCGGTCAGGACGCGGCCGTGGTCGACTGGACGACACCGAACGGCGAGCGGGTCGCCGAGTTGGTGTTCAGCCGGGTCGCCGGGTTGGCCGTGGCGAACGCGAAGCGGGCCACGACGCGCATCGCGACGGAGTCCTGCTGCATCAGGTTGAGGATGACCTTGCCGTCGTCGTCGGAGATGACGCCCTCGGTGAACATCTTGAAGGTGATGTCCTGGCGCAGACCGACGATCGCCTTGCGCCAGTCGCCCATCAGCAGCTCCGCCTCGGACATGTCCCAGGCACCGTTGGTGAGCTCGGACATGCCGTACCCGTACAGGGTGCCGCCCGGGGTGCCCTGCATGTTCGGCTGGTAGATCGGCAGGCCCTGCTCGCTGCGGATGCCGTTCAGCTTCCAGGTCAGGCCCGGCCGGCTGACGAAGCCGTTGACGGCGAAGCCGTCCAGGGCGACCTTCTCGGCGGTCGTCGACACGTCGACACCGAAGTCCGCCCCGGTACCGGCGATCACCGCGTTGCCGGCCGCGACCGCGGACTGGTAGACGGCGGTCGGCCAGGTCGACGGCTTGTCGATCCCGAACAGGGCGGCCCCGTCGAGCTTCGCACCGATGGCCTCCACGAGCCGGGGCCGAACCTGGTCCCAGATCGGCATCTGCGCGTCGTCGAGGTAGGCCTCCGGGATCGGGATGATCGCCGCGATCTCCTCGACGATGAGGTCGACGTTCTTCCAGTCCTGCGCCGACGTCTGCTTCAGGCCGGTGTCGCCGCCCACGAAGTAGGCGATCGGCATCACGTCGAGGACGGGCTGCCGCTGCGTCTTCGTCGACATGGGCACCTGCGCGGCCCGCTGCAGGACCGCGGACGCAGCCGGCATCTCCTCGATGATCTGCGCCGACACGGGAGTCGGGACGAGCGGGTCGTTGCTCGCGTCCCGAGAGATCAGAGAGTTGTACGTAGGCACGGGGTCTCCTTCCAGAAAAGCAGCGACCCCGGCCCCGTGCGGGTGATTCCGGTGCTGCGAAGTGTCAGATCAGATGGCCCGGCGGCCGGCCAGCTGGCGAATCCAGTCGTCCGGGGACGACTCCTTCGCCGATGCCGGTGCCGCGCCCGGAGTCAGCGACTCGACGGGCCGCTGCGGGGCGGGAGCCTGCGCAGGGGCGGTCGCCTTGAGGCGCTCCGCGAGGGCCTCGGCCCGCGCGTTGATTTCGTCGTCCGTTCCGCTGCCGAGCAGGTCGATCAGGTCCGGCGGAATGTTGTGCGTGGCCGCCGCCATCAGCCGGGCGTTCGCCGACTGAAGGCCCTCGAGCTTCTGCTCCAGGCCGGTCGCCCGCTCCGTCGCCCGCTGCAGCTCGGACTTTTGCGTGTCCTCGAACTCGGCGTACTTCTGCGCCGCCTGCCGCAGCTGGTCGATCTCGTCCAGCGACTTGAAGCCCAGCGCGGACAGATGCTTCTTCTCGTGGCTGCGCGACAGCGCCTTCCACTTGACGGCCTCCGCCTCCCAGTCCGTCTCTGCGGGCTCCGCTGCCGCAGCCGACTGCCCCGTCGCGGGGGCCGACGGGCTGACGGGCGGGGCCTGGGCGGGGATCTGGCCTGCGGCAACAGCCTCGGCGGGGGTCGGAACGGCGGGCGTGGCGCCTGCGGGCTCCGGGACGTTCTCGGACATCAACTGCTCCCATGTCGGGTGCGCGGCCATGCCGGCGCGCAAGGGGTTCGGGTAATGCGGCGGGGTGCCTGCCTTGTCGGCGGGCGCGGTAAGGCAGCAGCGCACGCGCGCTGCGGATCGGGGTCAGGGGCGATCGGGCGCCGTGTAGGAGGCCCGGCCTTCCGACTCCCACCAGCGGCGGAACGCGTTCACGGCATGCCTGCCGCCGTGGCCTCGCGTCTCTCGCAGCCAGTCGTCGTAGAGCTTCTCGGCGATGCCGATGAAGGGCTCGTCCAGGGTGAACGCGGGCCAGGCCTGGCACGCGCAGTGGTCGTGGTAGCGGTCGCCGCCCTGCCGCGGGTCTCCGGCCGTCTGCGCCGACTTGTAGACCGGCCCGCGGCTGGCGAGCATCGCGCACCAGGCGCACGGATCGTCGTCGGTGACCCGCGACCATCCGGTGGCTCTCTCGTCGGCGGCGACGGACTGGTTCATCACCGACCGGCCGCCCTCGAGCGCCAGGAACTGGGTCGAGCCGACCATGCGGACGGCCGCCGCATCCATGGCCTGCTGAGGTGTTTTGCCCGCGGCGATGGCCCTCTTGAACTCCACCGGGCCCGTCACGTCCAGCGACGCCTCGAGCCGGTCGATGGCCAGCTGCAGCGGCCCCTCAGGGTCGAAGCCGCCGTCCGGGACACCGGCGCTCCGGCGGGCCTCCATGTAGGCGGCTCCCGCCAGGGCGGCGGACTGCTCCCGCGCGTGCTGCACGATCGGCATCAGCGCGGCACGTACCGCCGGCCAGGTGGCGTCGACCTTCGCCGGGTTCATCAGGTCCCGCCACACCCGCAGCACCTGCCGGGCCATCTGGGCGGCCAGCAACGCCTGGGTGCGCCGGAACCGTTGCGCCTCCCCGGCCACCGTCAGGCCGCCGCTGCAGGCGTCTCGGTCGGCGTCGTGGAGCCGGCCGGGGGCTGCATCTGCTTCTCGATGATGCCGTTGAGCCGGTTCATGGCGTCGCCTTCGGAGGCGGCCTTCTTCCACCGTTCGACATCGGTCTGCGTCACGCCCGGGACCCGCTCCCACAGTTCCTGCGGGGGCACGCCCAGCATGGTGACGAGCTTGCCGAGCGCGTCCACGGTCTGCGCCAGGGAACGCGCCGACGTGTCACGCCACACGACCTGCGCCGCCGTGTCTTCCCAGGCGACCGAGTCGCCGGAGGCGAGACCGATGAGCCGCAGCAGCTGCTCGTGGGACTCACCGCACAGGCTTTCCCGCTCGTCCGTCTTGCGGTCCAGGCCGTCACGGGCCGCGGCGAGCGCCTCGGCGGACAGGTTCACCATCTCGCCGAGCAGGTGGTAGGGCGGCACCTGCGAGATCGTGGCCGCGTGCCGGATCGACGCCTCACGCGACTTCAGATAGCCGGTCAGGTCGGTGGCGTCGAACTCCCCGAACTTGGTGTCCGCGTCCTCGGCGACGAACAGGCCGTCCACGCGGGCCTTGAACGGCTCCATCGGGTTGCCGTTGTCGTCGACCGGCGGCGCCATGCCGGTGACCCAGCGCTGACGGAACGCCGCATACTGCTGCGCCATCAGCAGATTGAACGTCGTCATGTTCAGCTGGTCCTGCACCTCGAACAGCGGCTCGACCTCGCCGATCACGCCGTCGCCGTCCAGATCCTGCGTGTTGACGTAGCGGACGATCGGGCACACCCCCATGCCGTGCCGCATCGCCCAGTTGCCCTCATCGGGCTTCAGACCGGAGCCGTCCGCCTGCCCCACCAGCGTGTAGCGGGCCTGGTCGTCCCAGACGCGGACCACACGCCGCTTGCCATCCTTCGTATTCTCCAGCCGATCCTCGACCCCGAAGATCGGCCACTCGTCGTTCACCGAGTCCGCATACACCGCGGTCATCCGCCGCGGCGAAAACGGAGTGATCACCGGCACCGGTTTGCCGGGCATCACCACGGCGTAGGCCGCACCGTAGGTGAGGACCGAGCGATGGATGCCGTGCTGGCGCTCCCGGACGCGCACCCGGGGCTCGTGATCGCGTGCATCACCCCCTTCG
>Ga0081455_10007949_pt1 | contig 11092 bp, 19 predicted proteins | sample TabmetS3T2R1_FD_70207 | JGI IMG/M metagenome (GOLD analysis project Ga0081455, IMG submission 70207) | Tabebuia heterophylla rhizosphere microbial communities from the University of Puerto Rico - S3T2R1 | ecosystem: Host-associated > Plants > Roots > Rhizosphere ... | reverse complement strand
ACGAAGCGCCTCGAAGACGAGCAGAAATTTCGCGAGTTGGCAGTTGAAGAACTTGCGCATCGGCTGAAAAACAAGGTCGCTACAATCCAGTCAATAGTTAGTCTGCGACTTCGTGAAGACCCCCAAGCGAGGGATGAAATTGTAAACTGTCTTGGCTCACTCAGAGCAACCGACGACCTTATTATTGCCGCGCAAGGCAAAGGCGCTCGCATTGGCGATATACTTTCCGCCGAACTCCGTCCCTATGACGTGACGCGAATATCGGTTGAAGGACCGGAAATTTTACTGTCGCCAAAACTGGCGTTGACGATGGCGCTGTTATTTCACGAACTCGCCACCAATGCTGCGAAGTACGGAGCCTTATCACATTCGGTCGGCAAAATATCAGTCCGTTGGTCACACTCCGATCCTTGGCTGAACCTCGAATGGCATGAAAGCGAAGGTCCGCCAGTCACCATTCCAAAACATCGCGGTTTCGGGACACGGCTATTTTTACGAGCGCTTGAGCAATTTGGTGGAAAAGTAGAAGCCACTTTTGCTTTAACAGGGCTCATCTGCAAATTGAGCGTTCCGCTTTCGGAACTCACACCAAATGGTGTTCCGCCCAGTTCCGGTGCATCTGTGTCACTCGAGGCAAACACGATGCCCAAAATTTCATAAGTTCCTAAATGAACGATTGTTCAACTCGGTTGTTAGCCCATTGAAGAGCGACCGGCAGCGCGATGTTTGTGCCTTCCTCCCGCTAACGCTTTGGCCGCTGAATGTCGAGCAGACGCCATCGGAGGCGTCGATGTCAAAAGCCAATGAATGGGACTTACTAAAACGGCAATTTGATGCGCTGACGCATGATGACAGCGTGGGTGTTGAGAGCATCGATGAGATTTTCGATGTTCAGTTTCGTCGCCGCTTCACCGAATTGATAAATCAAACTGCCCAACGTAATAGCACGGCAATTGGTTATAACTGGCCCCGACTCTGACGGGCGTAATTTCCGCTATTTGGCCCAAAGCAGACATAAGCCGTTCGGTATGATCCGCTATTGTGGGTTTTCCAGAGGGTTAAAAAGCCCTCGCCGTTAGTCGGCTATCGGACAGACGCGCAGCGGCCCTTCTGGCAAGATTAGAGACTTGATGGTTCTTTGGGGACGTTAATGGCTGCTGAAGGTAGACACTTCAGCCCCGAGACCGTGAAAAACATGCAAGTCGCGCTCGACTTGGCGTGGACCTCGTTGTCTCCTGAACAGCAGGCGCAATCGAGCAAGACGATGCTCGCCACGCGCGTTCTTGACGCAGCGGAAGCGGGAGAGCGCAGCCCCGCTCGGTTGCTCATGCTGGCGCTGATGTCGGCTTCTGGCCCAACCAACTGATGGCGTCGCCGTGCTGAAGGCTGCCAACCAGAACGTAAAAGATTGCTATGAGCAGGCACTGCAAGCTGAAGAGCGTGCCGCCCAAACACGTAATCCTCGACCGGCAATTTTGGCTGGATAGTGAAGCGCGATGGCTCGCGATGGCTGCGTCCTACGAGTATCAAGCGCGGCTTTCAGATTTCATCAAAGAAGTGCGCGGCTTTATTAAAAGCCCGTTTTGCTCGGCCTGTGACTTGCCTATGCGACCGAGACGATTAGTCCATTCCGGTAACGGACTTTTTGAATTTCAGTACGAATGCGCCAATTGCGAAGCAAAGGAGACAGTTTCGGAGATAGTTGAACGGCGCAACGGCACGTGATGTCCGCTTTTGGCCCAAAGCGGACATCCCTAGATGCACTGCACATGTCTGCTTTTGGCCCAAAGCAGACATCGGCTACTGCACCGCACATGTCCGCTTTTGGATGTAAAGCAGACATGACCATTTGCGCATGTCTGCTTTTGCGGTCGCTATTGGGGGTAAAGCGGACATGACTTTTTTGCGGCGCGAATGAGGCCGGCTTAGATCGTTTCATTAGCCTGCGTGAAGGGCATTGCCAGCGGATCAGGCCCTTCCATTGTGGCAGGCGGCACAAACTCAAGCCGCGGCAAATGTCGAAGCGTAGCAAGACGGAAGTGGATTATTCCTGTATCGCCCTAAATCGCTCAGTCCAAAGAAAATCCCCCGGTAGGGAGCAAGTCCGGGGGATAAAGTCTTGGGGTAAGTGCAATGAAGATGGTGGTCTGTATAGCTCACCTGTCCTTGTCATGATGTAGCGGAAGGGACACAGGCGGCGGCAAAAGCATCAAGAGCTTCCGTTTGGATTGTTGAGAAAAACAAGCCGCCCAACAGTGAGCGGCTTAGGAACGATCAAAGACGCTGCCCAGGGGAGGGCAAACGCGCCAACGACATTCCAACAGCACTGCGCCGAACAAAATAATTTTCACGTAAACATGCGATTGATTCTCAAGTGACTTTGCTTGGTCTGTCATTATGGAAGCATAATCGCAGACGCGATGAAGCGACTTATACCTATGGATAGTAGAACGATTGGCATTAGACTTTAGTCTCGTTGTTACCAATCAAGAAAATTCGGGAGGAGAAGATGGACAGGTTCCTGCTGGACCAAAACATCGTGCTCTACCGCAGATTGCGCAATTCCTCGACAGGCGAAACCGAACGACGAACGATATTTAAACTACTGCTGGCGGAAGTAATGGACGATTTTAAAATGAGCAAAAATGAGTACCAGCAAGACAAGCTCGGCAAGTCGGTAAAGCGCCAAAACAAGCCGGTAAAGCGCTCAATAACTCACCACGCTTGGTGATGGTAATCAGTGGCAATCGAGCCATCCCTTTTGCGCCAGCGCGCGATAAGCAAATCCGGGCAGCGCGCCGCATTGGTCATTCATATTGGGCGCTGACTTTTTCGGGCAGTTGGCAGTGATCTCGTCGAGCCAATCACCTGTCGCTTAATTCAGGGCAAACTGCCGCTATTCTTTTCTCTTGCTGTTTCACGTCAGCGACAACCGATCGTATTTCCTCTCCTGCTAGGGTTCTATTTGCAAAAAATCTCAATAAATCGGCTGTACGCCGTAATTCCTTTTCACAGTTTGGCGTTAAGCCCTGCTTACCGCTGGACTCATCGGGCCGCGGACCAGCATCGTTTGCCTTATCGACCGCGCCGGGTGCTTTTTCTTCCACTGCGAAAGGCGGCTTATCCTCGATAGCTACTGGCGGTCCGCCCGTTGTAGAGAACCAGAGATAGATCAGATTCAAACTAAGGGCGCAGGCAATGACAATTACACTCCAGAAAGCGTCTCTTGGTATTTGCCGAGTAATTGCTTCGTATAGAAGATAAGCTAAAACTCCTGCCGAAATCACCAGCAATAAGATACGAAGCACGTTCATTAACCCGCCCTCCGGCTGATAGTCTACAATACGCGCGGCAAATCTGGGCACCGCGCACCACACTCGACCGATCAGATCATCGAAATGATTGTTAAATGGCGAGTCTGCGGTGCGCAGAGATGAAAGAGAGCGGAGCAGAATCAATTTCGTCTAGCGTATTTCTCACATCGCGGAGTAATGCTTCATAGAAGCGATCGGACAGACGAATGCTCCGGCCGCAGCCGTGGCACCTTAGTTCTGGATTGTGCGCAATGGCTCGCAAATTAAAGAGGTAGTCCTCTTTGCAATGCGGACATAAAACGTACCGCTTGAACACAGTGCCGGTGTCCAAACACATGACGCTCATCCCAACCCGCTATCTAGCTGAGTGAATGATCTAAAATCGACCGGCGATCGAATAGTGCAATTTGGCCACACCCCAAAAATAAGTTGAGGCACGGAACCGGCGGAAGCAGGGCCGCGAAGCCAAAGTAACGTACAGCCTCCGCTCCTGGGCTACACCGGTGACGAAGTGGACGTGCGGCACACGGGGGCGTGGTTTAGAGGTTTGACGACAGGCACGTCCGCTATTGGCCCATAGCCGACATCGGCTGGTGCAGCGCACATGTCTGCTTTTAGGAGTAAAGCGGACATGACCATTGCGGAATGTCGCTTTCGCGGTCGCTATTGGGGGTAAAGCGGACATGGCCTATTGCACTGCATATGTCCGCTAATGACCCAAAGCGGACATTACGATGACTAGCGTCTGAGGCCGGCTGTAAGCCTTTCCGCTCGTCTCTCGGTCGCAAAGCGTTACCAGTGATCGGGGTCGCCATACGGGCGGTCCGGATCAGGGAAGTTGACCCCCTGACCAAACGGATAGGCCGAAGTCCCTCTAGGATCGAATGCTGGCACGCGCGGCGACGGAGAGGTTATGCCACGGTCTTCCGTCACCGCACTTCGGGAATGTGTGCTCGACGGGTGGCGTGACTGTTGTGTTGCAAAACTCGGCCCCGAAATCGGAAGCAAAATCCCTGCAACAATTGCCAGGACGTGAACTCTCGTCATCGTGATCTCGCAGCCTTCATTACTTGAGGAGTATTACCCTAGGGGGTGATCAAAGTCGGCAGCCGACAAACCAAGTGACTACCTTTCCGCAAATCAGCGTCATATGGGCCTCAACAATCCGGCCAATCCGTACCTTGCGGCCGTTCAAGCCCTTATCGCGTTCTGTCATCGTCGAATCTCCCGTCACGCCTTGACTTTGACAGGAAACATGTTTCGCCTTGCGCAACCTCGAGCAGGCCCGTCCAAATGATGAGCGGCAAATAGAATAACAGCGGCATTTTGCACCTCGCGTTCGGTTCGCTGAAACCGCGTCCCTGCCCGGGCGGTCCTACTTCTCGATCAGATGATGTAACTCTGCCAGAGCCACCTCGCGGCTTTTGCCTGGGCTTCGGCCTTGCCGAAAGGCAAGTGGTAATCACCTAGTATCGTCAACTCATTCCAGTTTTGGGGGCGACGACATTCCGCGATCCGCCTTGCGATAGCGACCCGGCTGGTCCAGTTCAGTATGCTGTTTGACACGGGTACCTCCAATCTTTGGAGCTGCTCAGTCCAAATTGATCAAGCGGGGCATTCAGACAAGCCCGTGCAGGACCCAAGGGTAAAGTTCGCAGCTATTTCTTTCCGTCCTGCAGTTTCCAGCGCCTCATCGGATACTTCGTAAGTGAGGAGGCTTTCATCGTCGAAAGACTTCATCATGTTGCTTCTCCTGTGGTTGAAAACTGTACGTGGAGGAGACTGCAAAATGACCGCCGCTATTCCCACCAATGCTTCACTTCTGGATAACGGGATTGCGATGACCGCCCGGGAATAAATTTCGTTAATGCCCTTGTTAGTCGTCCGGTCGTGAGCCACAGCGAATAGCAAACAAGCTTTGTCCCCAGGCCGCCTCTGGCCCTTTAGCGAACGTTCCGTTCGCCGTGACTGATGTCTGCATTTGGTAGAATAGCGGGCGCGACTACAAGCCACGCCCGCCTAATGCAATGATGCAGGACTGTGGCCGGTCGGATGACAAATTTGGTTTATCGTTCGCTTGTGAGGGCCGCAATCAGCCGGTTGCGGGCACGCGCGAGCCGTGACATTACTGTTCCTATCGGCACTTCAGTCGCCTGAGCGATCTCGCGATAGTCGAGGCCCTCGATGTCCCGCAGCACGAGCGTCTCTCGAAACGCGGTCGGTAATGCCGCAATTGCCGCGCGGAGCTGATCGGCATCGGCCTTTGCTATGAGGGCTGCCTCCGGATTATCGCCATCTCTATCACCCGGATTAGCTTGCTCAAGTTCGACCGCCTCGAGATCCTCGACGGTAACGACGGCTGCCGGACGATTCTTGCGGAGCCAAGAATAGGCGGTATTCCGCACAATGCTCAACACCCAGGAGCGTGCACTGCCGCCAGCGTAGTTGCGAATGGCGCGTAAGGCTCGCATTGATGCATCCTGCACCACATCCTCCGCGTCGGTGCGATTGCCAGTTAGCCAGTGAGCTAGCCGATAGGCCTCATCGATGTGCGGCATCACGACGCTTCGGAAGCGCGCGTTGTCATCGAGCCCACTCAACGAGTCTGGGGCATCAGAAGCGACCAACCGCATTCGTAGCCTTTCAGCTGCAATTGGCTGGGTCTTAGTCTGCAAAGAAATTTCCGACATCGCGCCAGCTCCCGGATCTTTTACAAATCGGTTTTGCTGGTGCGGAATAATCGAGCGAAATCTTCCAGCTGCTTCGCTTCGAGGTCGGAAACTGCCCAGTAACTCACACCGTTCTCGACCCACCGAACCACGTTGTAGCCACTAACGGTGCGCGGACTCTTATCGAGTTCGAAGCGGCTTTCCGCCGGCATTGCGGTGAGGCTGATAAGGTGTTTGGCACGGCGATAAACCAATGTCGAGACAGGTATTCGGGCGACAACGTCAACCCGTCCACCAATCAGCGTGAAATCTTCCTTGGCAAGGTCGACGACCCGCGGCGAGCTGGTAATGCGGCCATTGAACCACGGTTTTACCGTATGCCGGTCCGTCGAGATGACATCAACCGGCTCCGATGCCATCAGAGCGCGGATGTGATCGGAGACTAGCGCGTCTGCGATCATGGTTGGCTGTTGCTGGGACCCGACCATGAGCCAAGTCGAGGAGCTGCTGACAATAGCGGTTAAAGCGATTGATGCCGCAAGCGCGCGCCATGTCGGCCACACGCGGTCTCGTCTCACACCGCCGACGGATGACTCGATTCTGGCGCGCAGCCCGGGTGGCGCCTCCTCGCGCGGCAAATGCGTATAAATCGACTGCTGCAACGCCTTGATGCGCTCAGCTTCGCGGGCCAGCGCGGGCTCCCTACCCATCTGTTGCGTGACGCCCAGCGCGTTAGCGGGATCGAGCTCGCCGTCGAGATAGGCATTCACCAGTAACACTGATTTATCGTCAGAGTCTGAGCGGGTCATAGGTGCTTTTCCAATGGGGCGGCCAACAATCTGATGCCTTAGATTTTATCTCAACCGCCGCCTTTTTCCCTTGTAATTACATCAGGATAAGCCAACAAACGCTGGGTAACGGGCACGGTTCCTATTTTGCAGACTCAATTACGGTTCGATTCATTCCCGAAAAAGCAAAATTTTTTAATTGTCTAATTCTCCTCGAAGTCTTTTTGAATGAGGATGCGAGCCACGTGGACATGCAATGCACCCAGCTGTTCCGCTGCTGCGAGAAACTCAGCATCGGAGATATGCGCCCACGTCCAGGCGTTGACCATGTCCAGCCATATCATTGGTCGTAACCTTTAAGGGTCTCCGCTATATATCGCGTAGGTCGCGCGAATTTCCGGCCAGACAAACCGGGAAAAGAGGGCGCGCCAAGGACCCGCCCTCTTTGTGTTCGTCAGCTTAGTAGGTACGAAGCAGTTCATTGTAGCCGAGACTCCCACCGCCTGTGGCTTCCGGGCTGTTCGAATTGAAAGCCGGGTCGTGTCGCGGAACCATGGCGAAAGAGTGCAGCCCGCTCGGACGGACCGCTGTTATGACTTTATGAGGAGCGATCGATTTGTGTGAGAACGGCAGCACGTTGCAGGTGCCGTTATCAGGATCGAACGACTGCGCAAATGCCGGGGTTACGAAAGCGGTCAGCACCGCCAGGGTGGTTAGAAACTTCTTCATGTCACTTCTCCTGTGGTTGAGACTTAGAATTTTCGAGAGGGTTTACACGCAGGAGGAGACTGCAGAACGTCTGGGATATTCCTCGCGGTCGTTGGCCGCCGCTTCATTTTGCATGACGTTTTTATGAAACAAGTTTGAAAAGATTTCCCGGGAATGAATAATTTTCGAGCGCCGGGAGTTCGCTGTGAAGATTCATGTCGAGCAGTAATGCGGCATGCTCCAATTCGGAGCAGCGTCGGTGACATCTTTGTGATGTTACATCGTGCAGGAATAAATCGTCGTCATGATCAGTCTCCCCTGCGTAGACACAAACTCGTTGCAGGAGACTTCGACATGGCAGAACGTGATGAGGGCTTGAGCCGCCGCAAGGTACTCGAATGCATGACCTGGGCAGGCACCGGCGTGCTTTGGACGATTGCAGGCGGCGTGCCGACCTCACTCGGTATCATCGACGAGGCAGTGGCCGCGCGGCAGAAGGGCTTTACCTTTCTGCAGATCAGCGACAGTCACATGGGCTTCGACAAGCCGGCCAATCCCAATGCCAAAGGTACGCTGGAGGAAGCAATCGCACGCGTGAAGGCGCTGCCAGTAAAGCCTTCATTCATGATTCACACTGGCGATATTTCGCATCTGTCGAAACCTTCGGAATTCGACGATGCCGAGCGCATCATCTCGCAGGCGCGGCTCGATGTACACTACGTGCCGGGCGAGCACGATCTGCTCGATGAAGATCAGGGCAAGCTCTACCGCGACCGCTACGGACGCGGCACCAAGGGCGCCGGCTGGTACAGCTTCGACGCCGACGGCGTGCACTTCGTCGGCCTCGTCAACGTGGTCGATCTCAAGGCCGGCGGTCTCGGCAATCTCGGCGACGAGCAGCTCGAATGGCTGGAAGATGACGTGAAGGGACGTTCAGCCTCGCAGCCGATTGTCGTGTTCGCGCATATCCCCCTCTGGACGGTCTATCCGGACTGGGGTTGGGGCACGCAAGATGGCGCGCGTGCGCTCGGGTATCTTAAGAAATTTGGCTCGGTCACGGTGCTTAATGGCCACATCCATCAGGTCATGCAGAAAGTTGAGGGCAACGTCACGTTTCACACCGCGCGCTCGACCGCATTCCCGCAACCGCCGCCAGGCACCGCACCTTCGCCTGGCCCCATGAAAGTGCCGGAAGACAAGCTGCGCGGAATGCTCGGCATCGCCAGCGTCACCTTCAAACAAAACGAGCAGCGTTTGGCCATCATTGACACATCGTTGCAGGGTTGAGTGCAAACATGATCAAAACGAAATCGCTAAAGAACATTCTAGTTGCGGGTGTCGCGGCCTTCCTCCTCTTGGCGGCGACGCCGGTCTCGGCGGCGGATGCGACAGTAGTCAAGATCGGAAACTTCACCTTTGGTCCGCAGGAACTGAAGATCAAAGCGGGAACGACCATCACCTGGACTAACGAGGACGACATCCCGCACACGGTTGTGTCGCCCAACAACTTCCGCTCCAAGGTGCTCGATACCGACGGCACGTACTCGTTTACGTTCACGACGCCGGGTACCTATAAATATTTTTGTTCTCTGCATCCGCATATGACCGGGACAATCGTCGTCGAGGCGGTGACCGGAAGCATCGCGCCTCCACAATGAATGTCTGCTTTTGGCAAAGTTGCTGAGTCGCGCATCGAACGGAGGTTCCAAATGAGCGCATTTTCAGACTCATATGTGTCGAGAGTGTTGCTTGCGATCCCAGCGTCGAGGTCCCGCTTCGCCGCCGCCGTTCGGCGATCGCGCTGGTTGAGGTCGTCTTTCTTCGATCCATACCAGCCCGAGCTCTACTATACGCGCGGACCGGGCCCGAAATGTCGGGAGAAGGTCACGCGTTGCACCGGAAGTTAGAATCTTGCGATCTGCCTAGCCTGATCATTTCCTCGTGGAGACGGCCGACGAGGCTTGAATGCAGGCCAACCCTGTTCCGTGTTTTGCTCACACGGTTCGTACCAATTGTCTCTTGGCGGTTATTCTGCTCATGCGAACGAATGCCTGGTTTCGAGTAAAACAATTGTGCCATTTGCTGCGGCGGATGAGTCCCGATTTTACCTCTTAGCGGACATTTTCATTTGATCGAGCAATGTCGGCCTTCAGGACTAAAACGGACGTCTTTCTGAAATTGCAAAATGTCCGCTATTGGCCCAAAGCGGACATCCCTAGTTGCACTGCACATGTCTGCTTTTGGAGGCAAAGCGGACATGACCTTGGGTTGCGGTCGCTATTGGGGGTAAAGCGGACATGCCGTTTTGCACTGCATATGTCGGCTTATGACCCAAAGCGGACATCAGCCGTGGTGCGAGGGTGTAGATTTGCGTAGGATTGAGCATTGTCGTGGACGCCGCAGGGGTCGACATGCAGCGACGCGGTAGAAGCGGACAGCTGGCCAAGGGACGGCGCACGGTAAAGCCCAAGGCGTTTAAAGCGCTGAACGCACCCGTATCGACCGACCACTCAGCAGAACAATTTGATCGCCTAAAGCACGAGCGCGACGAGGCGCTGAAGCAGCTGGCAGCAACCTCGGAGGTGCTTCAGGTTATCAGCTCTGCGCCGGGCGATCTGGAACCCATATTTCAATCCATTCTGGCAAACGCGGTACGCATCTGCGAGGCCAAGTTCGGGACCCTGTACCGAACCGAAGGCGATTCGGTTCGGTGTGTTGCGATGCATGGCGTGCCGAAAGCATTCGCTGAAGAGCGGCGTCGCGTTCCAGTAATCCGACCTGCGCCAACGACGGCGCTCGCACGCGCGCTCGCAACGAAGCGGCCGGTTCAGATCGCAGATGTTCGAGAAGACACACCTTCAGAATACACCGGCGGAGCACTTGCAAAACTCGCTGGCGCCCGGACTTTAATCGCCGTCCCGATGCTAACGGACATCGAACTCGTCGGCGCTATCATTATCTACCGCCAAGAGGTCCGCGCCTTCACCGACAAGCAGATCGAATTAGTTAAAAACTTCGCCGCCCAAGCCGTCGTTGCCATCCAGAATACGCGGCTGGTGAACGAGCTGCGGCAGCGCACTGATGATCTCTCCGAGGCGCTTGAGCAGCAGACGGCTACTTCAGAGGTTCTAGAGGTTATCAGCTCATCGCCTAGTGATCTGAAACCCGTATTTCAGTCGATGCTCGAAAACTCAGTCAGAATTTGCGAGGCGAAATTTGGTCAGATGTTTTTGTACGAGGGCGACAAGGTTCGCTTAGTGGCAGCTGTCGGCGTGCCAACGGCCCTTATAGAGTTCGACAAGCGACGCGGCAGTTTTCAGCCGTCACCGGGCGGCGGCCTCGACCGCGTCATGCGGACGAAACAAGTGATACATATCGCTGATGTAACCTCATTGAATCCCTCTTTTCCCCCAGCCAAGCTGGGCGGCGCGCGGTCATATATCGCCGTCCCCATGATCAAGGAAAAGCAATTGATCGGCGCGATAGCAATTTACCGGCAGGAGGTGCAGCCGTTCACTGATAAGCAGATCGAACTGGTTAAAAACTTCGCCGCCCAGGCAGTCATCGCCATCGAGAACACGCGGCTGCTCAGCGAGCTGCGTCAGCGCACCGA
>Ga0081455_10007948_pt1 | contig 11096 bp, 10 predicted proteins | sample TabmetS3T2R1_FD_70207 | JGI IMG/M metagenome (GOLD analysis project Ga0081455, IMG submission 70207) | Tabebuia heterophylla rhizosphere microbial communities from the University of Puerto Rico - S3T2R1 | ecosystem: Host-associated > Plants > Roots > Rhizosphere ... | reverse complement strand
CTACGAGCGAGATCCTGGGTGTGATCGCCAGCTCGCCGACCGATATTCAGCCGGTGTTGGATGTGGTGGCAGAAAATGCTGCGCGGCTATGTGACGCAAACGACGCTCACATCTTGCGCGCCGAGGGTGGCATCCTTCAACGAGTGGCGGTCTATGGGTCAATGCCGGTCGTACCGATGCAGCGACCGATCAGTCGTGGAACACCTGCTGGACGAGCTGTGCTCGACCGGAAAACAATGCACGTGCATGACCTTGCGACAGAGCTTGAAACGGAGTTCCCGGACTCCGCGCAAATTCAACAAGTCGCACGCACTCATACTATACTTGCTACGCCGCTGCTCCGAGAGGATGTTGCGGTTGGAGCTATTGTGATTCGCCGTGCGGAGGTGCGACCTTTCACGGATAAGCAGATCTCCCTCCTCAAAATCTTTGCGGACCAAGCCGTGATTGCCATCGAGAACGTTCGGCTGTTCCAAGAACTGGAGGCACGGACGCGCGAGTTGGCGCAATCCGTTGGGGAACTGAAAGCGTTAGGAGAGGTCGGTCAGGCGGTCAGCTCTACCCTCGATCTCCAGACTGTGCTCAGCACCATTGTGCGCCATGCGGTCCAGCTCTCACGAACCAATGGTGGTGTCGTTTACGAATATGATGAGGCTGCGGAAGAGTTCCATCTCAGGGCAAACCATCTTATGGAAGTAGAGGTCGTTGAGGCGTTGCAGGCCACACCGGTCCGGCCGGGTCAAGGGGCTACCGGACGAGCGGCGACAATGCGCGAGCCGGTTCAACTCCCAGACATTTTAAACGAGCAAGAATTCACTGGTACTAGGGTCCGCCCCTTGGTTACACGGCTTGGGTATCGATCTGTACTGGCAGTGCCACTTCTCCGGGAGGGCCGCATCATGGGAGCGTTGACGGTATGGCGCAAGCAGGCGGGCAGCTTTTCCCCGGAAGTCGTCCAGCTACTTCAGACTTTTGCGACTCAGTCGGCCCTGGCGATTCAGAACGCCCGTCTGTTCCGGGAAATCGAGGACAAGAGCCGTCAGATCGAAGCCGCCAACCGACACAAGTCTGAATTCCTCGCCAACATGTCCCACGAGCTGCGCACTCCGCTCAATGCCATCATAGGTTTCTCAGAAGTCTTGGGAGAGAGAATGTTCGGCGAGCTAAACCAGAAACAAGCTGAGTACACCGACGACATCCTTTCTTCAGGCCGCCATCTGCTATCGCTTATCAACGAGATCCTAGACCTTTCCAAGGTGGAGGCGGGGCGGATGGAGCTGGAGGTTGCTACATTCGATCTCCCCTTGGCAATCGACAACGCGCGCACCTTTGTGCGCGAGCGGGCCACCAAGCACGGCATTAATCTCGACGTGACAGTTGACGAGCGACTTGGCGACTTCATTGGCGACGAGCGCAAGATCAAACAGATCCTTCTCAACCTTCTTTCCAATGCCGTAAAGTTCACCCCGGAGGGAGGACGGATCGGAATCAACGCCAGGCAAGCTGACGGCTCTGTGGAGATTTCAGTCAGCGACACCGGGATCGGGATTTCACCTGAGGACCAGGCAAAGATCTTCGAGGAATTTCGCCAAGTCGGAGGCGACTACGCTCACAAGAGAGAAGGGACCGGACTTGGGCTAACCTTGGCGAAGAAGTTTGTCGAACTGCATGGGGGAAAGATCTGGGTAGAGAGCGAGGTCGGCAAGGGCTCTACCTTCAGCTTTACCTTACCTGATAGATCATCGCCGCCAAGCTGAAAGACTGAAGATTCGACTGGCAATAAAGTGTTCGTCTCGCTATCTCGCTACCGTATATCGAGGATCGAATCGGAATATCTGATATTCACTCAACGGTGCATTTTCAATTCGATGTCCGCTCGCCCTACGTGAGTAGCCTCCGTCGCCCTCATGCCCTTGCCTCACTTGATCACCTTATCCGCTCTCGCAAGCACGTTGGGCGTGATTGTCAGCCCAATCTGCTTGGCGGCATTCAGATTGATGATGAACTCAAACTTCTTCGGTTGCTCAACAGGCAACTCGGGGGGATTTGCACCTTTCAATATCTTGTCCACATAAGTGGCGGCGCGCCGGTACAAGTCGGTAAGACTCACGCCGTAGTACATAAGCCCTTCGTCTTCCACGTATTCTGGCCTGCCGAAGAAAAAGGAAAGAAAGCGGGGTTGTTTTTTGTTAATGGCGACGCCGTCGAATCCGGTCGCTCTCCAACCGCGGCAAATTGCGCCGAGCCGGCGCCTAACGCGCGAAAGCCGCGCAGACGCCGTCCTCAGCCGTCTTGCGCCAGAACTCGAAGGTCTCTGGCACCCCCTGGGCCTTGTCGAGCTGGGTGCTGACGAGCATCACGAACGAAAGCCGGCCGTCAGGCGAGCTCACGGCGATGGCCGTGTAGCCGGGGAAGTTGCCCGTGTGCCCGTAGACGGTCCCGCACCGAGTGTCGTACTTGAAGAGGCCCATCCCCGCCGAGTTCTCGCCGGGTCCTTTCGGCTCGGACTCCCCGCCGGGCACGAAGTCGGTCTGAGCGGCCCGCGTCGCACCGCCAAATAGCTTGCCGCCGGCATAGGCTCGAATGAACCGGTTTGAGTCGAGTGGCGAGGAGATTAGCGCTCCCGACGCCCACACGGTCGACATGTTGAGCGCCTCGGAGATGTCATCTCGCTCTCCGGTGGCGTTGTTGTCGTAACCGTGGACGAACGGCTCCAGCATGCTGAACCCAAGCGGCATGACGGTACGGCGCAGGTGCAGCGGATCGAAGACCAGCTGGTAGAGCAGTATGTCGTAGGGCAGTCCGGTCGCCATCTCGGCGAACAGCGCCACCACGATGTTGTCGGTGTTCGAGTATGCGTAGCTCGAGCCGGGCGGGAACGCGAGCGGTTGTGCGCTCACGAGGCCGATCGAGTCCATGGGCGACAGGTACTCGCCCTCCAGGAGCGCCCTCTGCCAGCCTGGATCCGTCGTGAAGTTCGGAAGGCCGCTCGTGTGGTTCAGCAGCTGGCCGAGCGTGACGTTGTGCCACGCGGGCGGCAGTGCCGGCAGCCTCTGACCGATCGTGTCCGATAGCGACAGCTTTCCTTGAGCGACAAGCTGCAGCGCCACGGCGCCGTTGAACGCCTTGCTGACGCTCGCGATCCGCCAGCGGTCGCCGACGTCGATGGGCGCCCCTGTCTCTCGGTCGGCGACCCCCTTGCGGAACACCTTCATGTGGTTGCCCCGCTGCACCACCGCGATCGCTCCCGGTGGTCCACCGGGCTCGCGGATCAGCTGATCGAGCGTCTTGTCGAAGGCCGCGTCGGCCTTACCTGTCCCGCCGGTCTCGGCGTTCGCGCCGGTGGCCGCACCGAGCGACGCCGTTGCTGCAAGAACCAGTGCAGCTGCGGCGACCGCAGCCCTTCGATCCACACTGAACATGGGAGTATTAGGAAAAATAAACGCCTTTTTTGCTGAAAAAAAAAGTACTAAAGACCCAACCTGTTGTCAATTACAATTTGTCCTGTGCGGGATAGCAGAATGTTAGCCCTGCATCTTCAGCAGCTGTTACACGATTCACAAAGTGACGCGAGCGGGGCCGACCGGCGTCGTCCTGGAGATTCCGCTGCTCACCTGGCCCACGACGCAACGACAACGCAAACTGATATCAAGAAATTTGGTTGGAGCTAACTGAAGTCAGGGCGACCGCGTTCCCGGGGTGGAACATCTGATATTCACTCAGCGGTGCTTTCTCAATTCGATGTCCCGCTCGCCCGCTAGTGATGGCATCTACGCCTGGTTAGAGAAATATTCCCTCTTCTTTGCCTTTAGTCTAGATCGCTGCGATCGCCTCAATCTCCAGCCGGATCGCTGGCGACACGAGCTGCTTGACCACGAGCAGTGTGTTCGGAGGCAGGGGCTTGCCTCCGAAGAGCTGTGGATAAAATTCACCACGCAGGCGATGGAAGATCGGCAGATCGTCCTCGCGACTCAATAAGGTCCGCAGGGAGATGATGTTCTCCATCTTCCCGCCCGCAGCCTCTAAGGTGGCCTTCAGGTTCCTGAATACCTGATGAAATTGGTCGGCAAAATCGTCGCTAACCACGTTGCCTTGCTTGTCCAGCGGGACCTGGCCAGCAATGATGACCAAGCGATCAAAGGTCTTGAGGTCAACGCTGAAGGCCAGGGAGTAAATTGGCATTCCCGCGTATTCGCGGCCCATCGGCTCGTGAACCTCCGGGGGCTGCACTACTTCATACTTCATTGGTCTCCTCCTCTTTTTATGTAATCTTTTCTAATCACTGGAAGCCCCGCGGGGCTTATAAAGATCGTGCCGGACCAACACCAAAGCCAAGAATGCAAACCGATACTAATCTCCGTGCGTGGTGGACTTCAGCGCGTCAATACCCCCAACTTGATCTTGTGTGTCTCAGGGGCAAAGAGTTCCTCAACGCTAAGGCGTCGTTCCGACAAGCCTTGCTCATAGTGATACGTGCACATCGTGTCGAGGACAGTGTAATTATCGGCGAATCCTTGTTTCCAGTGATTGGGTCCCATGAGCGCCGTGGTCGCTTCAATCTCACCAGTTAACCAGGGAAGCATAATTCGCAAGGCACCAGGTCCCTGGAGCCGCTCCCAGCCGAGACGCTGCGCTTGAGCGAAGGCTTGAAGTAGGTTCGCCGCAACCCAGGGGTGCTCTTGATATAATGCACGTCGAATAACTACTAAGTGCATAATCGGGAAAAAGCCCGTGCGGCGATAGTATTCCTGTTCGACCGATTCGTAGTTCGGGAAGAGACGGCGGATTCGACCTGAAGCATCCAGGAGCGCCGCGGGACGATTAGGCGAAAACAACGCAGATAACTCCCCTTCCGCAAGTGAGCCTTCTAGGGTTTTGGAATCCGGGATCAAATCAATTGTGATCCCAGGCAGATTCGGGATGGCATTCGGCTCCAGCTGGCCAGGTGATATGAGACCTCCCGTGTACCAGTGTATCTCGCGTGGAAGGACTTCATAATCATACTGCAGGAACGCTCGCTGCCAGAGCGCAGCGGTCATCTGATACTGGGGAATTCCTACTTTTTTCTCTCGCAGATCGGCAGGGTGACTGATGCCGCTATCGCGGTGCACGTATATGTCCCCATGGCGGAAAGCACGCGATGGGAAGAATGGAATGGCGATGTAGCGATCATCACCGCGGGAAACAAGATTAGCGTACGACGAAAAGGACATCTCGGCGGCATCAAAATCAGTGTGCTGGGCGACCCGCCGAAACAAGTCTAAAGGTTCAATGAACGGGACGATCCTGAGCGAGATGCCTGCGGGCTTTACCGTTCCATCCAGAAGCGGGGGCAAGCGGTCGAGATAATCAATCCCTCCATACGTGACCGGTAGGTCATTCATCCTCGGCAGCCCTCGTTTCGACCTCGCATCATTTTGTCTGACCATTGAGTATACAGCTCTGCTTCGCGATACTAATATCGGCAAACGCCGCCGGCAAGCAGGCAAAAACAGGGGATATTTCTTCGAGGAATAGGAAGCCCCAGAAAGGTTTGGGAATAACGGCATTCGGGCGGTCTCCCTTTGCAATTTACTGGCGGGATGGGTTCTTACTTTGCTACAACTTTGCCGGAACTATATGTATCTATGTGTTCGAATCGGTAAAATGGGACTCCGAAAACCGGCTTTAAACCCTTGAATAGATACCAATAGAGACCGATGGTGACACATAGTCTCGGTACGGTAAGAGGACTGAAAATCCTCGTGTCGGGTTGCACGCCCGTCGGGTTTAGACCTTTTAAGAAATACAGTCGAGCTGTATGGGTCTGATGCGCAGATCATGGCTCAATCAGCCATCGATAAAATCCCACCCGAAAGCTGGACGCGCTGACTGAAAACGTTTTCGGTTGGAAGAAACGCTAGATAAAGAGATTTTCCAGCATAGAACTGCTCGGATTGCCGCCATTAATAGTTCAGCCCAGAACGACACGTCAAGTTAAATCCCAGACCAGCCCCCCTTGCTCTCCCCCCGTTTTCTCGCTATTTTCCGCCCGCTGTGGCCAAGACATACGTAGTGACATTTCGCAGCCATAACGACGATAGGCCTTCCAAGTTCATCGTCGTGGCTAACAATATGCGAGCCGCCATCAACATTGCCTGGGAAAAGGGAGGGCCGGACTTTCAAGTTCGGTTTGATAAGTCCAGTGGACAGGCCCAGGAAATGAAAGAGGGGGCGCTGCGGGTTTTGTGAAACATGGGAGATTTCTGGACTGCATTTCTAATTCTGCTAGTCGCGGTGTTCCTCTGGATCGTAATTAAGTTTCTCTACTACTAAAGACATTGCGTGGCGGCGGGCAACCAAACCGGCACTTTTGCACGCTGTAGAATTTCAAGCAGTAGTAAACGCGCAGTCTGCTCGACGCCGCATGTGTCTTTTTTTACACCCCCCGTATCTGTTTCAACACTCCGTTCGAGTCCTTCTCTCTGGGCCGACTGTGTTTGGTTTTGAAAATTGCTCAGGAATACGTACCCGGGTCCCAGTTTCTCGGCTGGCACAACGGTTGCTCCATCGGCGGCATTTAGTGTGCGATCCCGTAGAAAGGTCCCTGGAGGGGCTTCCAGCATATTTATCAATAGGAGGAAAAATATATGAACAAAATGTTTGCATTTATTGTCCTGGCTTTCTTGGCTGTGCCCTTTGCGGCTTTGGCGCAAAGTCCTAGCGGCTCTGTGAAGTCCATCGAGACCCTGAGTGCGGCGGATATTCCCGAAGACTCAATAGTCGTGCTCAGCCAAGGGGAAACAGGTTTCCCTGGATACGTCCATCAAAAATATGCATTTTCCTGTCTGGGAGAATTGAGGCTAGTGGATTACTATGGCTCCGCCTTTGATCCGAAGGACCAAGATGTCCTCCAGTTTGAACGCGTGATGTGTACGCGGCAAAAAATGAATGATTATGACGGATCAAGCGACTAACGAAAAGCTACCGGCTCGACGATTAGGCCCTCCAGGGTCGAACGAGCGCAGCCTCAGATAAATCTTTATTGAACGACATCGTCGTGATGGATGACTTTATCTCCGGCGAGCCACAGCCCCTTTAAATTAATGGAGCACCCTTAGCTAAGCAGAACCGACGTAGAGTTTGGGGAAATAACGCCAGGGTCATCGTCGTGCCGCGGATCCAAGGACAATGGCCCTGGCTGGCCACGTGTGGACTCAGGAACGCGACTGTTCTTTTTTCCTTCGATTTGAGGTGCGGAGAAGACATGTCAGCGAGGCGAATTCTAGTAGTCGATGACAATGATGAGGTGAGGTCTATTCTTGTCGTATTACTGGAGCGATCCGGTGGTTACGAAACCCTAGAGGCTGCCACCGGAGAAGAGGCGGTGGAGAAAGCAATTTCTGGGAGACCCGACGTTATTCTCACGGATATCATCTTGCCTGGCATCAACGGTGTAGATGCAACGAAGGCGATAAGAAACAATCCAAGCACGGCCGAGATTCCAATTATTGCTTACTCTGCTTTGCCTTTAGTCGGATGGAAGGAGCAAGCGCTAAAGGCGGGGATGGTAACGTACCTTCAGAAGCCGTTTAACTTGCAGCTACTGATGGAAACAATACAAAAATTCCTCCCGTCTTGACCTTGACGAAAGAAGAGATCGAAACCTGCGTGGGCTCAAACCGAAGCTGGTCGCCCAAATCGAGTTCACAGAGTGGACGCTAGACAGTCACTTGAGACACTCAAAGTTCATTGGCCTGAGAGAAGACAAAAACCCGAGGGACGTTATACGCAAGCTCAGCACGTGAGCAGCCGGGCACGTCGGGATAGACCGAAGGCCCAACGAGAGGCTGTCTAGAGGGTATGGCTAAGATCGAGGCTACCGATCTCTCGTATAGGGTGACCGCAATAGTTTTGCCGCAATCGAGTTATCTGAGCGCAAAAAGGTAGATCGTTTATTAAGACACAGCCCATATACGTTGACCCTTCGTGATTGACCAGAACGAAACATCTGTTGGGGATAACGGATACTCGTGCCTCGATTAACATCCCGATCTCGCCTTTTGGTTTTTTGTTTTCTTGCCCATCAATCCAGGTCCAGGCGGGAGGCCAGCTAGGTGGTCCCCCCATACGACAGTAGCGGATGTTGTCGAAGCAACATTGACGCGTACCCGTTTTGCTTGGGCTTCCGGTCCTGCAGACCCGGCGTGTAAGCGCGGACGGCTGAGGCGTATAACCCTAGACAACACATGTCAACATCGATGTGTCAGGTACGCACCGCCGATTGGTCTTAACGAGTCAACCGCTGATCATGAATCGCCCAAATTGACACCTGAAAATATTTTCAGTATAGTCAAATCCATGGCCAGGCGATGGGGAACGGAGAGATACAAGGGATATCTGATCTCCGGTTCAGCAGTGCCAACCTTTGCAACCGGGTTCGACTGGTACTCCCAGGGTACTATCCTTCGCCCAGGCCGCTTCAGCTCCATTGTAGAGGTCAGGCGCATCAAGGGTGCGATCTTTGATAACAAGGAAGCAGCCGAGGAAGATGGCTTCAGGCTCTGCAAGGCTTGGATCGACAACCGTCTTGACCGCCCGCCAACGCGACGCTATAGCACACGCTGATGTGTGGCCGTTTCACCGCTACGTTCGAGTTTAGTGACATTAGGGTCCGGTGGAATCTTGACCGGGATCTACCAAAGTACACGCCACGCTTTAACATCGCCCCCGAGCAAACTTCCCCGACGATTCCCGTCATTGTCCGGCACCAGGGAGGCAACGAGTGCAGGCTCATGCACTGGGGGTTGATTCCGCATTGGGCCGCAGACCCTTCTATCGGAAATCGCATGATAAACGCTCGTGCTGAAACATTGACGGAACTACCTTCGTTCAAATCGCTTGTCAATCGAGGCCGTTGTATTATTCCTGCTGACGGTTACTACGAGTGGCGGAAAGAACGAAAGCGCAAGGTCCCGATGTGGATACATCTCAAGAGTAAAGAGCCTTTTGCCTTTGCGGGACTGTGGGACGTGTGGCGGAAACCAGACGGGAAGAAAGTGGAAAGCTTCACCATCATCACGACTGAACCGAATGATTTAATCGAACCCATACACAACCGTATGCCCGTGATTCTCCGCGCGGAAGACGAAGAGCCATGGCTTGACGTTTTCCGAACGACCTTCACCAAAGCCCGGTCAGTGTTGAAACCTTTTCCGGCAGAGCTGATGGATGCTCACGACGTTTCACCAATCGTCAACTCGGCTAAGTATGATGGCCCGGAGTCTATTCAACCGGTTTCAGATGACGAGATGCCTCGCGGCAGGCAGTTGTCACTGTTGTAGGCATATTAGAATCACTTGATCACTTGATTCGCAGGCGAAAGAAACTCCGGCGAAAGTGTCAGCCCGATCTGCTTCGCTGCCGTCAAGTTGATCACAAGCTCGAACTTCGTTGCCTGCTGCACCGGTAAATCACCCGGTTTGGCACCTTTCAATATCTTGTCCACGTAAACAGCCGCGCGCCGAAAGAGGTCATCGTAGTCCGCCCCATAGGACATGAGTCCACCGGCATCTACAGGTGCTCTGGTGGAGTACACGGACGGTAGTCGGCTTTTTAATGCAGAGCCCACAATCCGTCTCCGGTTCGCATTCACAAGCGGACCCGAGGGAAAATAGAGCCCGTCCGGGCGCTCCTTGTTTAGCGCAGCGAATACCTCCTCGAAACCGTCCGCAACTCGTACCTCCCAAGGCTGAATAGTCAACCGCAGTGCACGCGCCGCGACCGGGAGATCCTCTTTCACCTCGCGTGCAACGCCCGCAGCGGCCGGATCGTAGAAAACCGCGACACGGGCAAGTTTGGGGACCGCTTCTTTGAGCAGCTCCAGCCGCTTCCCGCTTAGTGCTCTGTTGAGAATCGTCAGGCCGGTGACATTGCCACCGGGTCGCGCCAGGCTGGGCACCAGCCCTTGGGCGATCGGGTCGGCCGTCGATCCAACGATGGGGATCGTGGTCGTTGCTTGTTTGAAATGCCGCGCCATGCGAGACGAGAGCACGAAGATAACATCCGGTTTTGAGCCGACCACGTCGCGGGCCAGGTGGGCATAGTGCTCGGTCCGGCCCTCGCCAGAGTAGCGCGCAACCACGAGATTCGTCCCCTCGCGATAACCGAGTTGGCGTAGTTTCTCGAGGAATGCCGCAAAGTATGGATCGTTCGTCATCGCGGCAACTGGCATTGCCGGATGGACGATCGCGATCCGGTGCACCTTCTGGGCCTGCTGCGCTTGGACACCAGAGGTGACAGTCGCACCCCATAGACCGACCAGAAAGTCACGCCGCCTCATTCGATCACCCCTCGGTGGGCTCGAATGCGTCTGAGCGAGTATCGACTATGCCTCCTGACAGACTTCAGGTCCATGTCCTGGCGATCTCGCCGGCAGCAAAGCGGCCAGCGGAGGGCGCAACGACCAAGGTCGTTCGATGGGCTGCCTTCTATGTCATGCGCAGGGGCGTCTTGTGGCCTTTCGGAGGGGCCGCGGCAACAGCGAGGATCGCTTTCAGCTCGGAAGCGGACATCGGTGCGCGGCCTGGGCGCATTTATGAGTTCACGCGCCTCAATACACGTCCCGTCGGTAGCGGCCGTCGGCTTCCATGCGTTCCAATGTCTCCGCGCTGAGCAGGTCGGCGAGGGTGGTGTCGACGGCGGGGGCCATGCCCTCGAGGCTGCCGCAGACGTAGATCGCGGCGCCGGCATCGACCCAGGCGCGCACGTCCGATGCGGCGTCGCGCAGCCGGTGCTGCACGTAGACGCGTGAGTCCTGGTCGCGCGAGAACGCGAGGTCGAGGCGCTGGATGACTCCGTTCGCGTGCCAGGCCTCGATGTCGCCGCCGTAGTGGAAGTCCCGCGCTTGGTTGCGCTCGCCGAAGATCAGCCAGTTGCGTGTCCGCCCCAGGCGGGCGCGGTCCTTCAGGTGCGCGCGCAGACCGGCGATGCCGGTGCCGTTGCCGATCAGCAGCAGCGGCTGGTCGTCGAGCGGCGCATGGAAGCCGGCGTTGCGCCGTACGCGCAGCGCGATGTCGGTGCCGATCGGCGCATGCTCGGTCAGCCAGAAGGAGCCA
>Ga0081455_10007947_pt1 | contig 11099 bp, 11 predicted proteins | sample TabmetS3T2R1_FD_70207 | JGI IMG/M metagenome (GOLD analysis project Ga0081455, IMG submission 70207) | Tabebuia heterophylla rhizosphere microbial communities from the University of Puerto Rico - S3T2R1 | ecosystem: Host-associated > Plants > Roots > Rhizosphere ... | reverse complement strand
ACTGGTGGGCATTCCCAATCAGCTACGACAGCGTCTACGACGGTCCCGTGCCCCGCTCTTCGAGCGCTCTGTACCTGGTTCCGTGCCCTCTGGCGCGACGGCGTCGGCGCAGGACGAAGTCCTTCCCTCCGGGAGAGGGGTGTAGTGGAGGTGAGAGGGAGGAGTATGGAGAAGCGGGGAAGTATCGTTTATCTTGAAGACATTACTGTAAGCTTTGACGGCTTCCAGGTGCTACGAGGGGTCGATTTTTACGTTGATCGTGGCGAGTTGCGCGCCCTCATTGGTCCAAATGGCGCGGGCAAGACGACCCTGCTCGATGTTATCTGTGGCAAAGTCAAACCTGCGACAGGGCGCGTTATCTTCGGTGACCATACCGATCTCACCGCCCTGGAAGAGCATGAGATTACTATGCACGGCATTGGGCGGAAATTTCAGACCCCGTCCGTGTTTAAACACCTTACGTTAGTCGAGAACCTGACACTGGCGCTACACCAGCCACGGGGTGTATGGTCGACTCTGTTTGGCGCAGTGGGTACGGCCCAAATGGACAAAATTGCCCCAACGCTGGCGACCCTGGGACTCCTCGACAAAGCGCATCATAAGGCAGGTTCGCTGGCCCACGGGGAGATGCAGTGGCTTGAGATTGGCATGGTGATTGTCCAAGAGCCGGCGCTATTTCTCTTAGATGAGCCGGTAGCTGGCATGACGAAAGACGAGCGTGAGCGCACCGGTCAGCTCCTGCAACGCCTGGCGCAGGACCATGCGGTGCTGGTCGTGGAGCACGACATGGAGTTTGTGCGTCAGACGGCCCATCGGGTGACGGTACTGCACGAGGGGAGTATTCTATGCGAGGGCTCAGTCGACATGGTGCAGCGCGATCCCCGTGTGGTCGAGGTCTACCTGGGCAGAGGGCATAAGGTCGATGCTCACGATCCACAGTCTTAACGTGTCGTATGGCGACAGCCAGGTACTGTGGGACGTGCAGCTGGATGTCCCCCCAGGTCAGGTAGTGTGTCTCCTGGGTCGGAATGGTGTGGGCAAGACCACGCTATTAAAGAGCATCATGGGTCTGCTGACCGCGCGGTCAGGGTCAATCACGTTCCATGGCCAAGAGCTCACGGTGCTGTCCCCTGACGAGCGGGCCCGGCGTGGTATTGGCTATGTCCCGCAGGGGCGCGACATCTTCCCTGATCTCACGGTGCACGAGAACTTACGCCTCGGGCTCGTGGCGCGTAGTGTCAGCAACAGCACGGTACCTGACGAGATTTTTCAGCGCTTTCCCGTACTCCAGACGATGCTTACCAGAAAAGGTGGGCTGCTCAGCGGCGGTCAACAGCAGCAGCTCGCCATTGCTCGTGCTTTGGTGACCCAACCGACGTTGCTCCTCCTCGATGAACCCACTGAGGGCATTCAGCCGTCGATCATTCTTGATATTGAAGATTCTATCCAGCGCCTCAAGCAGGAAGGCCGTATGGCCATTCTCCTGGTCGAGCAGTATCTCGATTTTGCCAGGCGTCTGGCGGATCATATTTATGTGATGGAGCAAGGGACCATCGTTTTAGAGGGGAAGATGCAGGAGCTGCAAGAGGACGCCGTCAAGCGCTACCTGGCGGTGTAAGCTGCCACCCAGGCTCCCAAGTGTGTCGCACGCACAACGTAACTCACCCGCCAGCTTGGCGTCCCCTACCCAGCGCCGTAGCAGCTAGATGTCTGTTTCAGATGTCTACTGCCAGTGCTCCGGTGTCCCTGGGAGCGCCACGCTCCAGCGTGGCTTCCGGAGCCGGGCTCCAGCCCGGCGCTCCCAGGGTGAGGGACTGGCGCCATGGACAGTGCGCGTGATGTCCATTGTGAGACATCAGGCTTGGCAGCCGATGCCGATCAATCGACGGACAAATCGATCTGCCCCTTGATGATCGGCCTGTTTCTGTCGAAGTCAAGTCTCTCCTTCATGGACACCGTGCCCGGCGTGCCGTCTGGGACACCGAATGCCGCGCGCAGTGCGCCGTGCGCGTCCGCGTCGAGCCGAATGCCCGCAACGTCTTCGCCGGCCTCCGGGAACAAAAAAATCTGCAAGATATCATTCAACGGGAGACCGGGGGCGGGGACAATGTACTTGGTGACGAAGGTGGCGTCCCCCAGAGACGGTGTGGCGCCCGCCAGCACTTCCTGGGCAGTGTAGCCGAACTCGTTGGGGTTGGCCGCATCGCAACTGGCCACGCTCCATATCAAGGCATTAGTAGTAACCAGTGGCACCCTGATTTCCGCACTGCCATCGGGGAGCGTACGTTCCTTGACCTTTCCCGTCACGGTCGTCCCGAGGGAGATGGCCCTACCGGAGTTGTCTTGTAACCAGCGGTCGATGACGCCAGCGTAATCAATGATGCCGCAGCGATGCTGTTGGTTATCCTCGATGCCGATGAGGTTCGGCTGTGGCCCTTGAAACTGCTGGCATCCTCCCGATCCATCCGGAATACAGGCCGTGCCCTGCACGGCGCGAAACGCGTCTAGCGAGCGCTCCACTGTCTGTGCGCTCGTGGTGCGTAGGGCTTGTAAGCACAAGTAGAGTAACGATCAGCACCCCTTGCGTGCATGCCTTCCTCATAGATGTTCTCCCTCAGTGAACTGTCGTGTCTCTAACCCTAGGATACCCTGTCCTATCCAGTCACGTGGGCCCTATCCTCGTGTGCGCGCAGATACATGGTTGGTGGCTCGTCCCGGTCCCGCCTTCTCAGCAACGTAGCCCTGGATCCCCAAACCCACCTTTGCCTACCTGGAGCCTGGTCTTCACTTGCCTACGTCCTCCTCCTCGCACAGTCATGCCTCTTCGTGAGGCTCCCGTGCTCCGCGAGACAGGTCGCAGCGCCCTGTGCCCCAGCTCACGGAGCGTTCTTGCCCCAGCGCCGCCCGGAAACCGTGGAGGCATTCATCCGGGCGTGCTGTAGGACAGAATGTAACTGCCCGGGCATGGCGTATACCTGATATTTTCCTGATAAAAAACTGATATTTTTCTTTGGCGGCACCCGCGTGTAGTTCCCCACTTGCGTAGAGGCATACCTGACGTACAGGTGACCTGCATGGATCTCCCATCCTCCTCCCGCCAGAGGCACTGGGTTCTGGGCACCAGGGAAGATGGTCTTTGCAGGTTATGGGATGAACACCCGACCAACGCCGAGGTAGTTTTCGAGGTCGATGATCACCGCCGCCAACTTATGCGCGGCTTGCTGTCGGTAGGCGGGCAAGACAAGCTTGTCTTTGTCGGACACTGTCAGCACGGGTAGGGAGCCCGGCGTATTCTCGCGCTCGATGGTCGCCTGGAGCGACGTTGCATCCTCTCTGTTGCGATTATTAGTGAGGAACAGGAGATGTGCACGCTGTACATAGCGCCAGATATCTTGATCACTGGCATCGTTGGGCACGTTGAGGTCACGGAGGCGTATCAACTCCAGATCCAGATACCGATTCCAACCCGTCTCCCGCCATCCGGCTTCCAGGAAGGGCACCTGTCCTTCGAGGTCGTGATCAAGGAGCACGGTAATGGGCATGAGCTCACTGCGACGTGGTGTGTTTTTCGGCCAATTTCTGACGTAGGCGCGCGACCCGCTCCTCTAACGGCATGTGCGGGGGGAAAGGGGAACGGTCGTGGAACAGCTTTTCGTAAGAGGCTCGGCGTGCTTCGGAGCGTCGTACAATCGCAGCATACTCCTTCTCGACCGCTTCTTTGTGTCTGGTGATGTAGTCGAGCACCGCGTCCAATTGCTCGTCAGAAATGCCCATGATTTGTTTGACGACATCTCTGCGCCATTCACCTTTCAGATAGTCCATCACAGAAAAGACCGTAATCCTGGTTCCGGCGATGCACGGCCCCCGGCTGGTCTCGACAATAAGTGGCGTGATTATTGTGGGAGTATCCATCGTCCGTCTCCTGAGATCGTGGCAATGTCACATTATATCACAGGGCCGTAGTGTGGTAGCGAGGAGCCCCTATACCGGCGCGCCAGGCTTGCTCGGAGACACTTCCAGGGGATGTCCCGTGCCCCGTAGGCCCGTGGCTGTGCGGGTGCCAAACCAGTGCGGGCTGGGTGGGAGCCTGGATTTGCAAAGTGCGGGTGCAATGCCTATCCTACTGCGCACCATACCTGTCATACCCAGCGGCCAGGAGAAGAAATCATGAGCGAACCAGCATGCAGCATCGAAGATGTGTCTGATGTCCACGAGACCGCACGGGTCCTAGGCCAAGACGCACGTCATCGACGTAACAATGCATGGTTACAGACGCACTGGGAGGCGGTGTTACCACAGGCGCGCGGCAAGTTTCTCGCGGTGGCGGGACAAGAGGCGTTTATTGCGCCTACACCTGAGGAGGCCTGGGCTTGGGTCTACACCACGCACCCAGAGGACGACGGAGCAATTATCCAGTACATACGCCCTGAGGCAGGACCCCGTATGTATGCTAGTCACCGGTGAGTGGCAGTTACACGACGATGGCGTAATGCGGCCTATCATACGTGCTAAGGTGTTGGGAAGTGCTGGCGCGGATCTCATGCAGCGGGCCGTCGAGCTTCACACGAGCACTCGGCAGTTGAGCTAGGTGTCGGCCCTTATGTCGTGCGTCAGCCGCTACCCGAAGCGGGAGCGACACAGGAGCGTATGCCATAGGCAGTCGGCTGGCGCGTTTTGTTATCCCCAACAACATCTCTCTGGACCCAGCCAGAAAAGCAATAGCAGCTTGCTAACTGAAGAACACCCCGTTGCGCTCATGCCCGACCTCCGCGAAGAGACTCTGCGACTTTGCTAGCGGGTCGGAGACGTAATGAGCTTTCGCCGTCTCCCCTTCCCACTCGGCTTTTGCCTCATTGATCACAACGTTCGCTCTCCATCGGTCAGGCGTACCAGCTCCATTACTGAACTGGCGCTTGTCCTTGGACTTCATCCACTCAATGTGGAACGAGACGACCCCCGGCTCCGATCCCTCTATAGCCCCTAACACTGCCCCGTTAGGCCAGTTGAAATAATCCGATATTTCGAGATCGCTCACAGCCATGGTAGCACGACCGTTTCCCGGGTTGACGTCAATGTCGTACCGGTGAATACGGGATGTCCAGAACAACCCGGTGTCTACGACGTCGGGGTCGAAGTCTCCGATGCCAGGGTTGAAGTCGTGGATTGTGATTTGGCTCTCCGAGCCAGGAAAGACGTCCAGTCATATGGCGGCGAAGGCGCCGTGGCGTTGCTTGCCGTCCTGCCCGACGTACACGCCCTTCATGAAGCGCAAGTCAACCCTGTAGGGCAGAAGGCTGACATCGCCAGTCACCTTATCCGTGTGAATGCCCATGCCTTCGACGTACGCAAGGCCGATATGCCCGTTGAAGTCGGTGATGGTCGACGGATCTTCCGTATGCGCGGTATTCTCATTCGGATAGAGCTGGTGGTAGAAATGACCAAACTCCGAGAAGCCACCCGGAATAGGTCTTGGGCCGGCGGAATCAGTAGCCCGGGCGGACGACAAGCCGCTCGAACTGAGGAGCAGGCCCGCAGCCCCGGCCGCGGTCCCCAAGAAATGGCGTCTGGACATGGCTCTCGCGACGTACGGGTGGCCTCGATGATGCAGCGCCCCCAGGCCACTGCGCAACGAAGCGCCTCTCATGTGTCGAAACTGCCATGGCGTGAAGTTCATGGCTTCCTCTCCTTTCATGCATGCTCCGGGGTTCCTCGATACTCAACATTCAGGTGGACGGCAATGGCCTTTATCATGTTTCTCCTCTTCCCTCCTTTTTCAACAGGATGGCCCTTCCTGCGACGTGCTTGCCGACAGCATCTGGTGGGGATAATAGGGGCCCGCAGGAGCAAAAGCCTGACACAAAGCTGATATTTTGCTGATAAAGTCTGATTTCTTGCGCTAGAATGGGACGGAACGGTCATCCGCGGGACATCCCACGGCTCCCGGTAGAGGGGCTGGCCATACGCGTGCCTGGCCGCTGACATGCGCTCTCGGGAGGCCATCTGCGACGAGAGGACAGACCATGCAGTACGTCTTTGGGGCCTATACACTAGATGTGCAGCGTGACGAACTGCGCGCTGCCGGAGAGGTGGTGCGGCTCGATCGGCAGGTGCTCGCAGTGCTGGCGTATCTGGTGCAGCACCATAACCAGGTGGTGCGGCGGCAGGAACTGTTCGAGCAGCTGTGGCCCGACCGCTTTGTCAGCGAGGCGGCGCTGGAGCGCTGTATTGCGGTGGCCCGCCGGACCGTGGGGGATAGTGGCCGGCGCCAACGCTTCATCCAGACAGTGCACGGGCGGGGCTATCGCTTTGTGGCCCCAGTGGAGGAATACCTCGACGCCCCGCCAGGCACTGCACCTCCAGCCACGCCGCCTCCCCCAGACCTGCCGGAGGCCAGCCCTCCCCCGCTCCTTGAGGTGGCTGTGTCACCTGCCGCGTCCGCCCCACCCCTGCCCGCGTCTCCTTTACCACCGCCCAGCGCACTGCGCCCCCCACGCCAGCCCCTGCCGACCGGGGAACGTCGGCAGGTTACGGTGCTGTGCGGCACCCTGGCGCACGCTACGGCGCTGGCAGACCGGCTGGGCTTGGAGACGTTCCGGCACCTGATGCAGACGTTCCATGCCCTGGCCCAGGAGTGCGTGCAGCGATATGAGGGCACTGTCCAGACGCTGGGTGAGGACAGCATGCTGGCGCTGTTTGGCATGCCGGTAGCTCAGGAGGAGCATGCCTGGGGCGCGGTGCAGGCAGCGCTGGCACTCCAGCAGCGGCTGCGGGAGGCACTCCCCGGGCGTGTGCTCCTGCCCGGCGAGGTGCTCAGCGCCCGTGTGGGCGTGCACACCGGCTGGGTGGTCGTGGGGAGCCATCAGGACGAGCCCCTCCAGGCCGTGGTGATTGGGGGGGACACCACGCAAGGGGCCAGACACTTGCAGGCGCTGGCGGACCCGGGGGTCCTGCTGGTAAGCGACACCACGCTACGGCTGCTGCACAGTACAGTGTGCAGCACAGCGTATGGCCTGGTCCATATGCCAGGCTACGCGGAACCTCTCATGACCTATGCCGTGCAGAGTCTTGAGGCCCCGACTGCCCCCCGGCTGTGGAGTCCCTTTGTTGGGCGGCAGCGGGAGCTGGCGGTCTTCGATGATCTTCTGGCCCGCGCCCTGGCAGGGCAGGGGCAGGTGGTAGGCCTGATCGGGGAGCCGGGGATCGGCAAATCGCGGCTGCTGGCCGAATTCCAGCAGCGGCTCCCGGAGCGGCCCGTGATGGTCCTGGAGGGCCACTGCCAGGCCTATGATCGCTTTCTCCCCTATGGACCTGTACGTGACCTCCTACGACACCAGTGCGGCCTCAGCCCAACCTCCGGTCTGGAGGTGGCAGCCACCAGGGTGGACGAGCTCCTCCAGGCAGTGGACTTGCCACCGGAGGCCAGCGCGCCGTATCTCCTCCAGCTTCTGTGGATTCCGACCACGACGGAGCCCCTGGCCCAGCTGACCCCGGAAGCCATCAAAGAGCGCACCTTTGCGGCACTGCGGCAGGTGCACCTGCGCACCAGTCAGCAGCAACCGCTCCTGCTGGTGGTGGAAAATTTGCACTGGATAGATCCGACCTCAGAAGCCTACCTCACCTCGCTGGTCGAGCAGCTGGCTGGTGTCCCGCTGCTGCTCCTCACCACCTACCGTCCCGGATACCACCCGCTGTGGATGGGCAAATCGTATGCCACCCAGCTCACTCTCCCGCCACTCACCCGCGAGGAGAGTGCGACGGTGGTGCGCGCCATGCTACCGCCAGAGCGCTCGGCTGCGCCCCTGGTGCAGCAGGTGCTAATCCGGGCAGCGGGGAATCCGTTGTTTCTGGAAGAGCTCGCGCATGCTGTGCGGGAGCAGGGGGATCTTGGCGCCGACCTCCCAGTGCCCGAGACCATCCAGGCCGTGCTGGCTGCACGTATCGATCGTCTCCCGCCGCAGGCCAAACACCTGCTGCACACGGCAGCGGTGCTTGGCACGGAGGTGCCCGTGCCGCTGTTGGAAGCCATTGCCGAGCTGCCGGAGGAGGGACTGCATCGCAGCCTTGCCCACCTGCAAGCGGCCGAGTTCCTCTACGAGACGCGCCTCGTCCCTGAGCATGTCTATACCTTTAAGCATGCCCTCACGCATGAGGTGGCCTACGGCAGCCTCCTACTAGAGCAGCGGCGCCTCCTGCATGCCCGTGTTGTCGAGGTCCTGGAGGCGCTGACGCCCGCGCCAGGGGCTGAGCAGGTCGAACGTCTGGCGCACCATGCCCTGCGCGGCGAGGTGTGGGACAAGGCCGTGACCTACTGCCAGCAGACCGGCGCCAGAGCCTATGACCGTGCCGCGCTCCGCGAGGCGGTGGCATCCTTCGAGCAGGCCCTCCAGGCCCTCACGCATCTGCCCGAGAACGGCGACACCAGGGTGCTGGCCATCGAGATCCGCCTCGCTTTGGCAAACCCGCTGGGTAAATTGGGAGAGTACGGGCGGGGCCTTGCCCTGTTGGGCGAGGCCGCGGCCCTGGCCAGGACGCTCGACGACCGGGCCCGGCTGGGATGGGTGCTAGCCAGGATGGCCAATGAACTCAGGGTAACCGGAGACCATGACGGCGCCATGGCGACGGGACGGCAAGCCTTCGCGTTAGCGGCCGGCCTTAGCGAGAACGCCTTGCAGGGGCGCACGGCCTATACCCTGGGGCGGATATATCATAACATCGGCGACTTCGGCCAAGCGGCCGAGATGCTGAGGTGGAGCGTGGAGGCTATGGATAGGGAGTCTGGCACGCTCAGTATAGGCCGGCAGATCGAGTCCCGGGCATGGCTGGCACGGACCTTGAGCGCGTTCGGGGCGTTCGCCGAGGGCCGGCGCCATGGGGAGGAGGCCCTCGGCCTCGCTATGCTGCATGGCCGAGTGGTACGAACGATCACTGCCCACGCTTGCCTCGGCGAGCTATACCTCACCCAAGGGGACCTGGAGCACGCCATCCGGGTGTGCGACGAGGGCCTGGTCCTCTGCCGTGCCTCCGGCAACCGGGACTGGGAGCGATTGCTCGCCTCGGGCCTGGGCTATGCCTCTGCGCTCCAGGGGCGCCTCACTGAGGGGCGTGCGCTGCTGGAGGAGGCGATTAGCGAAAGTATCCACACGGGTGGGCTATCAGGTCTTGCCTACCGGGTCACATGGCTCAGCGAGGTCTGTCGTCTGATGGGACGCGGCGAGGAGGCCTGGCAGCACGCGTGCCAGGCGCTCGCCCTGGCCCGACAGTCCAGAGAGCGTGCACGCGAGGCGCTCGCGCTCCACCAGCTTGGCGTCGTTTACGCCTACGCCAATCCTCTCGACGCCGAGCAGGCCGAAGCCTACTACCAGCAGGCCCTCGCCCTGGCCGAGGCGCTCGGCATGCGCCCGCTCCAGGCCCACTGCCACCGTGGTCTTGGCACCCTGTATGCCAAGATTGGCCAGCGGGAGCAGGCCCGCACCGCCATGGCCACGGCCATCAAGCTATACCATGCCATGGAGATGACCTTCTGGCTGCCTCAGGCAGAGGCGGTGCTGGCACAGGCAGAGGCGCGCTGAGGCGTTGTCCACGGACGTGGAGCAAGCTATCGACCACCGCCGTGCCGGTCCCTGTCACCACACCGCATCTCAGCACACCATACACCTCGCGATCTTTGGTGCGTCAACACGAGAGTGCATGTCCCTTGATAGTCTAGATGGCGCTGGCTATTATGCTAGCGCTCACCCTGCGCAAGCGTGCTCTCAGGCCCGGCACCTCACGAGGGCTGGGAAGATGCGGTGCGACAGTTGCTGGCGGCATGTCCTCTGGGGGCAGCAAGAGCAACCTGGGATAGGGGCTCGTCGTGGCCGTGGCGTGAGAGGGTGAGCACAATGTTGACCTGCCGCTTCGCTTTCTGAGCCTGTAAAGGGATAGTCATGATTACGCAAGTTATGGTGCAACCCTCCTTCTGGGTTGAGTCTGGGATCACCATCAAGAAAGTCCGCAATGCGTATTTGTTCAAATTCACGGACGAACTCCAGGCTCGGCTTGATGATCTGTCAGAACGCAAGAAGTCCGACACGCTTACTGCAGCAGAAGAAGCAGAACTCGCCGGCATGCTGGAACTTGATCGCATTTTTACCTTGCTCAATGCCAGGATTATTGCTGAGTCATGACCAGCAATGAGGCAATTCGGAGATTGGTTCGCGAGAGAGCACAATATCGGTGTGAGTACTGTCATTCTTCGGAAGAGGCGAGTGCCGCGCAATTTGCCCTTGACCATATTCTCCCACGCTCTCTCGGTGGTTCAGATCGCCTCGAGAACTTAGCGCTTGCCTGTCAGCGCTGTAATGGTTATCGCTACAATTTCACTACGGCCATTGATCCGCAGACGCAAGTTGTTGTCCCGCTTTTCAATCCGCGCACGGCAGCGATGGGCAGAGCATTTTATGTGGACCGCCGATGGGTTAAGCATTGTGGGGACGAGCCCAATCGGTCGGGCTACGTGTTACCGTCTCGATGTCAATGATGAGCGTCATAATGACGGCGCCATTGTGACAGCAAGGAGATTATGGGTACAAGGTGGTTGGCACCCACCCGTAGATGATCCACGACAAAAGGCAGACGCCTGCCTCAAAGCTGATGTTGTGCTGATAAGCTAGTCTTTTGCGGTAGAATGGGATGTCGTGGCTATCCCCAGGACATCCTACGGCTCCCGGTAGAGGGGCTGGCCAATACGCGTGCCTGGCCGCTGACATGCGCTCTCGGGAGGCCATCTGCGACGAGAGGACAGACCATGCAGTACGTCTTTGGGGCCTATACGCTAGATATGCAACGCGACGAGCTGCGCAGTGCCGATGAGGTGGTCCGGCTTGACCACCAGGTATTCGCGGTGCTGGCGTATCTGGTGCAGCACCATAACCAGGTGGTGCGACGGCAGGAGCTGTTCGAGCAGCTCTGGCCAGAGCGCTTTGTAAGCGAGGCGGCCCTGGAGCGCTGTATTGCCATAGCCCGCAAGGCCGTGGGCGATAGTGGCCGGAGCCAACATGTCATCCAGACAGTCCACGGGTGGGGCTATCGCTTTGTGGCGCCGGTGGAGGAACACCGCG
>Ga0081455_10007946_pt1 | contig 11099 bp, 11 predicted proteins | sample TabmetS3T2R1_FD_70207 | JGI IMG/M metagenome (GOLD analysis project Ga0081455, IMG submission 70207) | Tabebuia heterophylla rhizosphere microbial communities from the University of Puerto Rico - S3T2R1 | ecosystem: Host-associated > Plants > Roots > Rhizosphere ... | reverse complement strand
CACCGCGGCAAATCCGAGGCCGAAGTCACGCGCCGTCATCCGCTCCTTCGCATCGCGAATGAAGAGCACGGCGACGCAGACGCCAAGTGCCGCGACATAAGGCGCGGTCTCCATGCCGACGGCAAGGGTGAGGCCGGCGCAAAGGCCGGACAGAAGCGCTGCCGGCCGCCAGAAGGGCGCTTCCATCAGAAACCACAGGCTCGCCGTCGTGAGGAGAAGCTGGACATTGTGGTGGTCGATATCTCCGGGGGCAAAGACACCGCTGAAATGGAGCGCGGCGCCGCAGATGATGAACGCCGGCATAACCGCCCAATCGTCGCCGACGTGGCGCGCGATCCGTAGCACGAAAGTCAGCGCCGCTGCCATCAATGGTGTCGTCCAGGCGAACAGCGCCACCGCTTCGCCCGTCGCCAGCTTTCCGGTAAGTGCGGATACGGCCAGGATGATCGCCGCGATCGGTGCGTCGACGAGGCGTGACCAGTGCATCAGAAAGCCGCCTGGCGGACCCATGCGGTACTGATGCAGATCGAACCACGCCTGCCCGCCGATGAGATCGCGGATTTCGACCAGGCGAAGCAAGCTGTCATTGTCCCCATTGGCAGCGGCGAGTGTCGGGAAGCCGGCCAGCGCATGCAGGCCAAGCGCCAGCAGAGCGCCCGCCAATCCAAGCATGGCATCGTCACGCCATGTAATCTGTCGGACAGCGCTTTGGGGCGTCATGCTTTCGTCATTCGAAATTCGAGCGTTGGAGAGAGGGCACTCTAAGAGCCTGCTTACAACAAAGCGTAAAGCATATTCCGTCTCCGCCTCTCCCGCCCGGCTTCAATGCCACCAATGATAAAGGCCCCGGCAATGCCGGGGCCTTTAAAACAACGACTTGACGCTTCGCTTACTTCAGCGAGCTCGAGATCGTGTTGAAGTTCGTCGACAGCTTGGTGCCGAGACCGTTGACGGCGGTGATGATCGCGATCGCGATGCCGGCGGCAATCAGACCGTACTCGATGGCGGTGGCGCCGGACTCATCCTTCACGAAACGCGAAACGAGATTCTTCATAGATGATAACTCCTGTGTACACGTGGCTGGTCGAACTTAAGTTTGGTCTCGCCGGCGTTCTCAGCACCGTGACCATGGCGTCACCCTAGGGTGCGACAATTTCGACGCAGTTAATTCGACCATCGAAAAATGCTAGGAACTTGCTGTTATTGGGCACAGTAAACGCTGCATTAAAGCGTTCGATAAAAATCCAGGCGCGACTTCGAAGCGCCTTCGTCGCGATCGCAACGTGTCGGTCGAGTCCTTTGATTCACGGCTCCTTAAGCGCAAGCGGATACGCCTTGCAGGTCTGATCGAGCGGGGCCGTCATGTCGAGTTTACCAATGGAAGTCATCGAGGTGGTGGGCCAGACGATGGCGAAGGTCGTTCCGGTCACGATCGTGCTCGCCGTCGTATTCACGGTGCTTTCGCATTTCTGGGCCTGCAATCCGGGCAAACCCTGGTGGCGCAAGCGCGAGCTCATCACCGACATCTGCTACTGGTTCTTCGTGCCGGTGTTCGCACGCATCTTCCGCATCGGCCTGCTGGTGCTCGGCGCCTCAGTCGTCTTCAACATTCACGAGGTCGACGACCTGATCGCATTCTACGACAACGGCCATGGGCCGCTGGCGCAGCTTCCGCTGTGGATGCAGGCGATTCTGTTCCTGGTCGCATCCGACTTCATGCTGTACTGGCTGCACCGCATGTTTCACGGCGGCGGCTTCTGGAAATATCACGCCATCCATCATTCCTCGGAAGATCTCGAGTGGATCTCGGCGGCGCGCTTTCACCCCGTCAACCTTTTCATCGGAACGATCCTGGTCGACGTCATCCTGCTGATGGCGGGCATATCGCCCAACATCATGCTGTGGGTCGGGCCGTTCACGACCTTCCACTCCGCCTTCGTTCACGCCAACCTGAACTGGACGCTCGGGCCGTTCAAATATGTGCTGGCCACGCCGGTCTTCCATCGCTGGCATCACACCTCGCTGGAAGAGGGCGGCAACACCAATTTTGCGGGCACCTTTCCGCTCTGGGACATTCTGTTCGGAACGTTCCGCATGCCCGAGAACCAGCTGCCTGAAACTTACGGCGTGGACGAAGATCAGCAGGTCCCGACCGAGATTGGCGGGCAACTGGCCTATCCATTCCGTCACTAGGACCGGCCGGTAATTTCGCATGAGCATCGAAGCGGAGGCGATCCAGAGGGAGAAAACCTTCAGCCTTGCCGATGTCCCGGCATGGCTGTGGCTCGGCATCGGCGTCTACGCGCTGTTGCTGATCCGCGGCACGGCGCTTCTGAACGATTCCGACACCTACTGGCAGATCGCCGTGGGGCGGTGGATCCTCGACCATCAAGCCTTGCCGCGCGTCGACATCTATTCCTTCACCAAGGCCGGAGAGCCGTGGACGTCGTCGTCCTGGCTGGCGCAGGTGCTGTATGCGGTGAGCTACAATCTGGCGGGCTGGACCGGGCCGGTCGTTCTCGCCGCGAGCTCGATCGCCGCAACCTTCGCGTTGTTCACCCACATTCTAGGCCGCCGCATCCCCGCCGGCTATGCGGTCGCGGTCGCGATCGCGGCGCTGGTGCTTTCGATGGGGCATTTTCTGGCGCGCCCGCACGTGCTGGTGCTGCCGATCATGCTGGCCTGGGCGTACGGGCTGATGTCGGCGAGCGAGCGCGGAGAGGCGCCGTCGCCATGGCTGCTGCCGTTGCTCGCGTTGTGGGCGAACCTGCACGGCGGGTTCGTGTTCGGCCTCGTGCTGGTCGGCGCATTTGCGCTGGATGCCCTGTGGAATGCCGAGCATGCCCGGCGACGGTCGGTGACGCTGCGCTGGGCAGCGTTCGGCGTCGGCGCGCTGGTGGCCTGCTGCGCCACGCCTTACGGCTGGGGATCGATCCTCGCCGCCCGCAAGATCCTCGATCTCGGCGAACTCCTGCATCTGATCTATGAATGGATGCCGGCGGACTTCAGCAAATTCGGCGCGTTCGAGATGGCGATCCTCGTGCTGATCGCCGGCGCGCTTTCCGGCGGCGTCAAGCTTACGCCGCCTCGGATCGCGCTGGTGCTGGGCCTGCTGCACATGGCGCTGTCGCATGTCAGGAACGTCGAAATCTTCGCGCTGCTGCTGCCGATCGTGGTGCTCGCGCCGGTGGCTTCGCAGTTCGCGCTGCGGCCGGCCTGGTCCGCCCGCACCGGTGCCCCGACGTCCGTGGTAGCAGCGGTAATCGCCCTGCTCGGCGGCTGGACGTGGCTGCTGGCAGCCAACACCACCTTCGCACCGCCCCAAAACCATTCGCCGGCGGCGGCTGTCGATGCGCTGATGGCGCATCATCCGAAGCGGGTTCTCAACGATCTCCCGTTCGGCGGCTATCTGATCTGGCGGCAGATCCCGGTCTTCATCGACGGGCGTGCCGAGCTCTACGGCGAAGCCTTTGAGATGGCCTATTACCGCGCGATGCAGCTCAAGGACGTGAACGAGCTTCTCGATATCCTCAAGACCTGGCAGATCGATGCCGTGCTGCTGACGCCTTTCACGCCGGCGGTCAGCCTGCTTGATCACACCGCCGGCTGGCGGCGCGTCTACGCCGATGGCAACGCCGTATTGCACGTCCGTACCGCCGGCACGCCATGACACGGCGCAACCAGTCGCTGGATCTTTTGCGCGGCGTGGCCATCCTGCTGGTCGTGCTGGTGCACTGCCAGGAAGAGTCCACCGGCGTCGTTCCCGGCCTGACCTGGTTTGCCAGGAACTACGGCGGGCTCGGCGTCCAGCTGTTTTTCATCATCAGCGGCTATACGATGATGCTGACATTTGGCGACAGGCTCGATCTGGCCGCCGCCCGCTCGTTCTACATCCGGCGCTTCTTCCGGATCGCGCCGCTGTTCTGGGTCGCCATTGTTTTTTACCTGCTGGCGACGCGCGGCCGCGGCATCACGAACTTTGCGCCTGACGGCGTCGGCGTGAGCGAGGTGCTGCTGACGTTCTTCTTCCTGCATTCGTGCAGCGTCACCGCCTACAATTCGGTCGTTCCGGGCGGCTGGAGCATTGCGGTGGAGATGCAGTTCTATCTGCTGTTCCCGCTGCTGATCTACCTGTTCCGCCGCCGCAACGGCGCCACGCTGTGTTACGCGTCGATCGCGCTTGTCAGCGTCATCGGACAATTGGCCGTCGAGCCCTATCTGATTCCGCGGCTGGCAGCGTCGCTGCCCGCCAGCCAGGCGTATCTGGCTGAAGGCGTCTTCACCAGCTGGCTGCCGCGCCAGGTGATCTGCTTCGGCTTCGGTATTCTGCTGTATGACTATATCGAGCTGAAGAACAGTCCGACATTCGCCGCGCTGGTTCTGCTCGGCGCTGCGCTGATCGTCACGCCGCAGGGCGCCGACATCGCGCTGCTGGCTGCATTCGCCTTCGGTGTCCTGATCTCGAACGTCTCGCTGTCGTGGATGACGGTGCTGGGACGTCACTCCTACGCCATCTATCTCGTTCATTTCGCCGTGGTGTCGCTGATAGCCGGACTGGTTCCGGTCGGCCTGGTGCCGCTGTTCGTGCTGGTCTCCGCCGTGTCGCTGGCGTTCAGCTATTATCTGATCGAGCCGCGGATCGAGCGTCCCTTCAACCGGCTGGGCCACGCACTGGCGTCGGCCGGCAGTGCCCCGAAAGCCGTCGTGACGACCGCCTGAAGCCCGCTGACGGTCGTGCAAACTGGCGGCGAGGCGGGGATTCTGCTACGCCGGTCGAAATGAACCTGCCGACCGAAATCGTCGAAATGCTCGGCCAGACCCTGGCCAAGGTGTTGCCGGTCACGATCGCGCTGGCACTGCTGTTCTCGCTGCTTTCGCATTTCTGGGCCTGTAATCCCGGCAAGCCGTGGTGGCGCAAGCGCGAGCTCGTCACCGACGTCTGCTACTGGTTCCTGGTGCCGCTGTTCGCGCGCGTATTCCGCATCGGGCTGCTCGTACTCGGCGCCGCGCTGCTGTTTGGAATTCGCGATGCGGACGAACTGATCGCCTTCTACGACAACGGCCACGGCCCGTTGTCGACGCTGCCCTTGTGGCTGCAGGCGATCCTGTTCCTGGTCGCAGCCGATTTCATGATGTACTGGCTGCACCGCATGTTTCATGGCGGCGGGTTCTGGAAATACCATGCCATCCATCATTCCTCGGAGGACGTGGACTGGATCTCGGCGGCGCGCTTTCATCCCGCCAACCTGCTGCTGGGGACCATCGGAGTCGACGTCGCGCTGCTGCTGGCCGGCATTTCGCCGGGCGTGATGCTCTGGCTCGGGCCGTTCAACATCTTCCATTCGGCCTTCGTTCACGCCAACCTCAACTGGACGCTCGGGCCGCTCAAATACGTCGTGGCGACGCCGGTGTTTCACCGCTGGCACCACACCGCCCGCGAAGAGGGCGGCGACACCAATTTCGCGGGCACCTTTCCGCTCTGGGACCTCCTGTTCGGGACTTTCCGGATGCCGAAAGACCGGCTGCCGGAGCAGTATGGCGTGGACGATCAGGTCTCGTTTCCCCGCGAGATCCTCGGGCAGCTGGCCTATCCGTTCCGCAAATAGGTAAATGGCGGATTTCTTGCCGCCAGGCCGGGCCTATTTGCCCTTTGTTCATGAATTGTCGTCAGATTCACCCTGTCGGGCGCCGGTTCCGCTGTGTATCCGCCATTGCCGGCCTGTTGATGCCCCGGGGTAGAGTATGTCGTTCAAGTTTCCGCGTATTCGCGCACGCGCGCGTTTTGGATTGCGTTCCCTCGTTGCAGGAATCCTGCTGTGGCCGGCCGTCTGCCTGGCCTCGCCCGATCCCGACCGCATAGCCGTTTATGTCGATCAGGCGAAGCTCGTGAAGCTTCCTGCCAAGGTCTCCACCATCGTGGTTGGAAACCCGCTGATTGCAGACGTAACGCTGCAGAGCGGCGGCATCGTCGTGGTTACCGGCAAGGGCTACGGCGCGACCAACTTCATCGCCATGGACCGCAGCGGCGAGGTGCTGGTGGACCGCCAAATTCAGGTCGAAGGCCCGCCCGATCAACTCGTGACCGTGTATCGCGGCGTCGAGCGGGAATCCTATAGCTGCATGCCGGTTTGCCAGCGTCGCGTTACCCTCGGCGACGGCGACGGCTACTTCAGGACCGCAATCGGTCAGGCCGGTTCGCTCTCTGGCCAGGCCGCGGGAGCCGCGGCGGGCGGCATCAGGTGAGTCTGCTGCGATAGAATCCCGCCGGCTAATCTCCGGCGGGCTTGCGGCAGGGTTAAGAGACGGTTGACGGAGCGGGTCGTTCTGGCTGGATCGGCCGAAACAATTCAACAATCAGTTTCGAGTAGTTTTTTGCGGCAATCCCCTCGCGTTCTGAGGTCTCGTTGATGCCGCCTTCCACACCTCCCAAGACAAGCATCCTGCGCCGGTTTCGTCGCAATCGAAGGGGCACGGCCGCCGTCGAGTTCGCGCTGGTCGCGCCGATATTCTTCGGCGTCCTGTTCGCGATCATCGAACTGGCGCTGGTGTTCTTTGCCAGCCAGATTCTCGAGACGGTGACGCAGGATACGTCTCGTCTGATCTTGACCGGCCAGGCGCAGAACTCCTCCTTCACCCAGGCGCAATTCAAGAACGCCGTTTGCGCCAAGCTCACCATCATGTTCGATTGCGTCAACGGCATCTCGATCGACGTGCAGAGCTACAAGGCGTTTTCCAGCGTCAACGTTTCCGACCCGATCGTTGCCGGAAATTTCGTTCCTCCGAACAATTATCTGCCGGGTGGACCCGGCGACATCGTCGTCGTGCGGCTGTTCTACAAATGGCCGCTGTTCGTCACCGGCCTCGGCTTCAATGTCGCGAATATCGGCCTGAACCAGCGGCTGCTGACGGCGACCGCCGCGTTCCAGAACGAACCTTACTAGGGGCCAAGGGTAATGAATCCGATCAGCACAATCTGGCTTCGCATGCGCCGCCGCGCAGCTGAGCTGCGGGGCAACAACAGCGGTGTGGCGGCTGTCGAATTCGCCATGATCATTCCGCTGATGGCGATGCTGCTCGTGGGAACCAACGAGTTCTCGGCCGGCGTCGCCGTCGACCGCAAGGTGACGATCATGGCGCGCACGCTGTCGGACCTGACGTCGCAGAACACCTCGGTCACCGATACGCAGTTGACCAACTTCTTCAACGCCAGCAAGGCGATCATGACGCCTTATGAGTCGTCGCCGGTGGAAGGGACGATCACCGAACTCTACATCAATCCGACCACGCTGAAGGCGCGGGTGCAGTGGAGCAAAGGCACCAACGCGCATTCCGCGGGCGACATCATCGAAATCCCGGAGGCGCTCAAGATCGCCGGCACCTACCTGATCTACAGCGAGGTGAAGTACAAATATGTTCCCAGCGTTGCCTGGTTCATCAACAAGACGAACGGCATCACGCTCAGCGATGTCACCTTCACCCGTCCGCGCCAGTCGCTTTGCGTGATGTACAACACGACGGTCTGCACCACGACGTGAGGCGGCCGCGCCTGATCGCGAATGAAGGCACAAAGAAAAAGGCCGCGCCATGGGCGCGGCCTTTTGATTTATTCGGCTGAATTGTTCAGCGGCGATCTTCGGGACGCTGTCGCATGCGCCCGAAAATCGCTTATCCGGCGGCGCGCAGATTGTCGGCCGAAGATTTGCCAGAGCGGCGATCTGCCACGATTTCGTAGGAGATCTTCTGGCCTTCACGCAACGTTCCGAGGCCGGCACGCTCGACAGCGCTGATGTGCACGAACACGTCATTGCCGCCGTCATCCGGCTGGATGAAGCCATAGCCCTTGGTTGCGTTAAACCACTTCACGGTTCCCATGCTCACTGGGGTAGTCCCTTCTCAGATATACAAGTCGTAGCCCACCCTTCGATGGGCTGGTGAGATCGAATTTTTGGAAGGGTCGTCAGCGTCTAAACCGGCTGTACCGGTGGATAGCTAATGTCGTCCGGCCGAAAATCGATGCTTAATATTATTCGATTGCATCATTCAAAACAATCCTGACGTGCACGATTTTTTGATTCGGCCGGCCAGCCGGCCGCATTCGCGCACGACAGGAGCGTATCGGGCGCGTTTTCGTGCGACGTTAAGGGTTCGTTTACCTGCGACGGAACTGTCCGCCGCGCGGTGGCGCCCCACGCGGGGCACCGGGATTGCTGGGACGCTCGTCCTTGTGACGGAAGATCAGGCGTCCTTTCTCCAGATCATAGGGTGACATTTCGATCGTGACCCGATCGCCTGCGAGCGTCTTGATCCGGTTCTTCTTCATCTTGCCCGCGGTATAGGCAACAATCTCGTGTCCGGCATCGAGCTGCACGCGATAGCGCGCATCGGGGAGGATTTCGGTCACCAGTCCTTCGAACTGGATCAGCTCTTCTTTAGCCATGGTGGTCTCCAGGTCGATCGAGGCTAGCGCTGCGGTCGGTGGCTTCGGTTCGATTGGTTATTCGGTCGGCTCTCGCGATGCAAGAAGGCGACGCCTTGAATGCCCTCGCTGTGTCCGGCTTGGCTCTTGCTGCCCTGCTGCGGCTGACGCGGCGACTCATGCCGGTTCGGCTGCGGCGGCGCATTATTACCACCACCGCGGCGGCGTCGGCGAGGGCCTTTTGACGGCTGCTCATTGGAACGGGCGGCATGGGCGCGCGGAGCGGACCGTCCGTTCCGGTGCTGGGCGGAATGATGTGCGGCCGCTGGAGCGGCGTCGCGGCTGCCCGGCGTGCGGCGATCTTCCTTCGGCAGCGAAATACGGATCAGCCGCTCGATGTCGCGCAGATAGCCCATCTCCTCGGCGCCGGCGATCAGCGAGATCGCGACACCGTCCCTGCCGGCGCGGGCGGTACGCCCGATACGGTGCACATAGGTTTCGGGCACGTTGGGCAGGTCGAAATTCACCACATGGCTGATGCCGTCGACGTCGATGCCGCGAGCGGCGATGTCAGTAGCGACCAGGGTGCGGATCTCGCCGGAGCGGAACGCCGCCAGCACGCGTTCCCGGTGGTTCTGCGACTTGTTGCCGTGAATGGCGTTGGCTTCGATGCCGGCCTTGGCCAGCACCTTCACCACCTTGTCGGCGCCGTGCTTGGTGCGGGTAAACACCAGCGCGCGGTCGACCGGTTCCTGCTTCAAGAGCTGCGCCAGCACCGCCGGTTTGGCGGCGAAATCGACCTGGATGATGCGCTGGGCAATCCGGTCGGCCGTCGAGGCCACCGGCGTCACCGCCACCCGCGCCGGGTCGCGCAGCATGGATTCGGCGAGTTCCGCGATATCCTTCGGCATGGTGGCCGAGAAGAACAGCGTCTGCCGTTTGATCGGCAGCTTGGCGACGACTTTGCGGATGTCGTTGATGAAGCCCATGTCGAGCATGCGGTCGGCTTCGTCGAGCACCAGGAACTCGACCTGGTTCAGCTTCAGCCCGTTGCTCTGGACGAGATCGAGCAGGCGGCCGGGGGTGGCCACCATGACTTCCACGCCCTGCATGACCGAGCGGACCTGCCGGCCCATCGGCACGCCGCCGATCGCGAGCGCCGAGGTCAGGCGGATGTGGCGGCCATAGGCGTTGAAGCTGTCGAGGATCTGGCCCGACAATTCGCGGGTGGGAGACAGCACCAGCACGCGGCAGCTCTTCGGCTGCGGCCGGACGCGGTTCTCCAGGATCCGGTGCAGGATCGGCAGTGCGAAGGCCGCGGTCTTGCCGGTTCCGGTCTGGGCGATGCCGACGACGTCACGGCCGGTCATTGCGATGGGGATGGTCTGGGCCTGGATGGGCGTGGGCGTGTGGTAATTTTCTTCCTTGAGCGCACGCGAGATGGGATCGGCGAGGCCGAAATCCTGAAAGGAGGTCAAAAGGGTGGTTCTTTCCATAAAAAGAGCAGGCGCCCGGCGGTTTCAGCCAGGGAGCGCGCGAGTGTGTCCAGAGACACCCGCGTGTCTGGGGCGTCGGTTTTGCTAGCTGAAGGGGGCAAGCCAGAAACCGCAAAAACGGGATCAGAACACGCGGCTCGCAGGGACCTGATGATTCTCTAGGTCACGGGGATCATATGGAGCAGTCGCAAGGCGCTTTCAAGGTGAATTCCGCGTGCACCGCCCGTGCGGTTAAAGGAAACTGATCGGCTGGCCCGTGTGGTGCCCCGCGTCAGACCCAAACGATCAAAAAGCGTGCAAGAAATTTAGCCAAATTGCGGCTTTTGCACAAAAAATAGATAGTTTGCCGCCAAAGCATACATTTCTGAAGCCTAGGAAATGGGCATATTTGCCGCCATCGGTTTTCGCGCAGCCGGAATTTTCAAGCGATTAGAATAGCTTATGCCATCATAAAACCGTGGCATGGTTCTTGCGATTCCCTTAACGCAGGCGGCCGTGGGGCCGTTCGCAGCGTTTAACGCCTGCGTCAGGGAGATGACATTTCATGCTTACAAAATTGACTCACGATATAGCGACGCTGAGCCGCCGCCGCTGGCTGGCGGCCACCGCCGGCCTGGTTCTGGGTCTGGCGGCGTTCTCGAACGCCAAAGCGCAGGAGACCATCAAGGTCGGCGTCCTGCACTCGCTCTCCGGCACCATGGCCATCAGCGAAACCACGCTGAAGGACACCATCCTCTTCCTGATCGACGAGCAGAACAAGAAGGGCGGCGTGATGGGCAAGAAGCTCGAAGCCGTCGTCGTCGACCCCGCGTCGAACTGGCCGCTGTTTGCCGAAAAGGCCCGCGAGCTGATCACCAAGGACAAGGTTTCGGTCGTGTTCGGCTGCTGGACCTCGGTGTCCCGCAAGTCCGTGCTCCCGGTGTTCAAGGAGCTGAACTCGATCCTGTTCTACCCCGTGCAGTACGAGGGTGAGGAGAGCGAGCGCAACGTGTTCTACACCGGTGCTGCGCCGAACCAGCAGGCGATCCCCGCGGTCGACTACCTGATGAAGGACGAGAAGGTGAAGCGCTGGGTGCTGGCCGGCACCGACTACGTCTATCCGCGCACCACCAACAAGATCCTGGAAGCCTATCTGAAGTCGAAGGGTGTCGCCCAGGAAGACATCATGATCAACTACACGCCGTTTG
>Ga0081455_10007945_pt1 | contig 11099 bp, 14 predicted proteins | sample TabmetS3T2R1_FD_70207 | JGI IMG/M metagenome (GOLD analysis project Ga0081455, IMG submission 70207) | Tabebuia heterophylla rhizosphere microbial communities from the University of Puerto Rico - S3T2R1 | ecosystem: Host-associated > Plants > Roots > Rhizosphere ... | reverse complement strand
CCCCGCGCGCCCCGCGTCGAAGGACGTCGGGCCCTTGCCGCCGATCACGATGGCGATGACGAGCGCGGCGCCGAGCACGTTGTCGGGCGTCCAGACCGCGTGCGCGGCGCGCTCGACGACCTCCCGATCGCGCAGCACGATGAAGCGACGCGCCTGTCGGTTGCGCGAGCTGCCGGCTACTCGGCCCGCGTCGATGATGCGGTGCAGGGCGTCCTCGTCGATCGGCCGATCCGCGTAGCGGCGGACTTCGCGCTTGCTTGCGATGACGACGTCGGCATCCATGGCCGAGAGAGTACGTAGGCACAGGACCGATCGCGTATTACGCTCCAGGCACCGTGGACTGGCAGAACATCGAGCGGCTCCGCGCACCCGGCTTCACGCCGTCCCGGCGCGGCTACGACAAGCGCGAGGTCGACAAGTTCCTCGAGCAGCTCGTCGACTGGCTCGAGACCGACGCCGCGAACGACATCGGCCATCTCGCGGTCACCCGCAAGCTCGAGCTCGTCGGCAAGTCGACCGAGCACATCCTGCTCACCGCCGAGCAGGAGGCCCAGGAGCTCAAGAAGCTGGCGGAGACCGAGATCGCCGAGCTGCGCGAGGCGGCAGACGCCGAGGTCCACGAGGTCCGCGCGCAGGCCGACATCTACGCCAAGCAGACGTGCTCGCACGCCGACGAGGACGCCAAGCGCACCCGCGACGAGGCGAACGCCGAGGCGTCGGAGACGATCGAGGAGGGCCTGCGGCGGCGCGGCCAGATCGACGAGCAGATCCGCGAGCTCGAGGCCAAGCGCGACCGCGTCCTCGAAGACCTCTCGCGTCTACGTGCGGCGCTCGGTGGCACGATCGACGAGCACGGTTCCGTCGATGCGGAGGCTCAGTCCTCCTCGCAGGGCACGTTGACGTAGCCCGAGCGGAACGGCGCGCGGGCGCCGGACTCGGTGTCGAACGTGTGGCGCCACACGCAGCCGGTGTCGTTCGTCAGCAGGTGGATCGACACCGACGTCTCCGGCGACGTGGTGCGGACGCGGTGGATGTCGTCGGTGGGCGGGATGAGCGCGTAGAAGTCGCCGGGAACGAGTGCGCGGCGCTCGACGAGCTCGAGGCCGGCGTCGCGCTCGGCGTAGATCTCCTCGTCCTGCATCCCGCGGTACAGGCCCACAAGGCCCCACGCGAGGTGGTCGTGCACCGGGGTCTGCGAGCCCGAGGGGACGACGAGCGAGAACAAGGTGAGCGAGCGGTCCTCGGCGCGGAAGAGCAGCCACTGCCCGATGCCGCCGCCCATGCCGCTCTCCGGGTTGTCCTCCTGGTAGCGCTCCGGCAGCCACGCCGGGTCGGCGAGCAGCGTCGCGAACGACGGCCGGATCGCGTCGCAGGCGGCGTGCGGGGACGAGGCCTCCGTGATCACCGCCCGCACGCCGGCGACGAAGTCCCGCACGACGGGCGTGTCGAGTAAGTATTCGTCGCCGGACATGCGGTCGAAGGCTACGGCAGCAGCTGTCTGGTCGACTGGCGCCGCAGAGCTCGAGGTCGTGCAGCGCGAGCTCGCGGCCGCTCGCCCGCCACGCTGGACCGGGTCGGCGCGCGACGCAGCGCTCGGAGCGGTCGCGATCTGCTTTCCCCGCGGACAGCACGGACCGGGCTCCTCCGGCGACTCGGCCTGGGCGGCCGCGGTCGTCCTGCGTGGACGCCGGACCGTGGCGGAGGCCGGCGCGACGGGGACCACCGGCGCTCCCTACGAGGCGGGCCTGCTGGCGCTGCGCGAGGGCCCGCTCCTGGAGGCGGCGGTGCGCGCGCTGCACGGCGCTCCCGACGTCCTGCTCGTCGACGCCACCGGCCGCGACCACCCGCGTCGCGCCGGCCTGGCACTGCACCTCGGCGCGATCCTCGACGTCCCGACCGTCGGCGTCACGCACCGGCCGCTGCTCGCGCAGGGCGCGTGGCCAGGCCCCGCCAAGGGCGAGACCGCGCCGCTCGTGCTCGATGGCGAGGAGGTCGGCGCGTGGCTGCGCCGGCGCGCCGGAGCGCGCCCGGTCGCCGTCCATCCCGGCTGGCGCACGACGCTCGACGTCGCGGTCGCGCTCGTCCGCGACGCGCCCGGCACCCACCGCACGCCCGAGCCGCTGCGCCGGGCGCGCCGCCTCGCCCGCCTCAGCCGGGCAGCCGCGCCATCAGCCGATCGAGGAGCTCGGCCTGCGCCGGGTTGATCTTCTCGCGCGCCGCGTCGATCGAGAACCACTCGGCGCGGTCGACCTCCGGGAACTCGCGCTGCGCTCCCGAGCGCGGGGGCCATTCCATGACGAAGGTGTTGCTCTGGGCCGTCGCCGGATCGAGGTCGCCCTCCACGCCCCACGCGACGACGCGCTTGCCGCCGCGCTGCACGACCTCGCCCAGCTCGATGGTCGCGCCCGGCTGAAGGCGCGTCCCGGTCTCCTCCTCGAACTCCCGCAGCGCCGACGCGAGCGGCTCCTCGCCGTCGTTGAGCTCGCCCTTCGGGATCGACCACGCGCCCGCGTCCTTCTTCGCCCAGAACGGCCCGCCGGGGTGCACGAGCAGCACCTCGGGCCCGTCCCGGTACAGCAGGATGCCGGCGCTCGTCTTAGCGGACGGCATGCGCCAGGTCGGTGGCGACGAGGTCCTCGACCGTCTCGCGCCGGCTGCACAGCCGCCAGTGGCCGTCGTCGCGCGCGACGACCGCGGGGCGCAGGTCGCCGAACTGCGTGGACTGCGACTGCTGATAGGCGCCCACCCCGCGCACGATGATCGCGTCCCCCTCCGACAGCGCCGGCAGCGCCGCGGCCGGGTGCAGCACGTCGACGTTCGTGCACAGCGGCCCGGTGACGACCGCCGGATCGGCCGGGGGCGAGTCCGACCCGGGCACCTCGATCGGCGGCCAGTGGAACAGCGTGCCGGGCAGGAGGTTCGTGCCGGCGTCGAGCACAACGCAGCGCCGCCGATCGGGCAGGCGCTTGATCGCGGTGACGGTGCAGGCGAGATCGACCGCGTCGGCGACGAGCGCGCGCCCGGGCTCGACGAGCACCCGGCCCTCGAACCCCGCGCCGCCGATCGCCCCGGTGACCGCGCGCGCGTACATCGCCTCCTGCGGGGCGGGCGGGAACCCGCCGCCGACGTCGATCACCGGCACGCCGAGGCGCCCGGCCAGCCCGGCCAGCATGCGGGCCGCGGTGGCGAAGCGGTCCGGCGGCTGCGGCCACTTGACGACCAGCGCGCTCGCCAGCCGGTCGATCTCCGCAAGCGGCCGGTCGAACCCGGCCGACACCAGGTGCACGGCGAGCGCCTCGAAGCGCAGTCCCAGGGCGGCCGCGTGCCGCGGCGCCATCTGCATCTCCGCCAGCGGCACGCCGAAGTGGCTCGTCCCGTGGCCGACACCGGGCAGGCAGACGCGGATGCCGACGCGCGTGACCCCGGCGGCGGCCACGCGGCGCAGCTCGGCCAGGGTGTCGACGACGACGAGCGCGCCGTCGGCGGCCGCGCGCTCGAGCAGCTCGGGCGTCTTCGCCGGACCGTGCACGACGATCGAGCGCCCGTCGGCGTCGCCGATGGTCCGCGCCATGCCGTACTCCGCCTCCGAGCCGACCTGGTGGCCCGCGCCCTTGTCCGCCAGCACGCGCAGGATCGCGGGTGTGCGGTTGGCCTTGTAGGAGTAGGCAATCCGCACGTCGGGCCATTCGGTGCGCCACGCCGTGGCGAATGCGCGATAGCGATCGCGCACGACATCGAGATTCGCCAACCACAATGGCGAACCGTGCTCTGCGAGCAGGTCGGCGACGCTCATGACTCCCGGTGCCGACTGTACCGCCGCCGCGCGGCCGCGGCCACCGTCCGCGGGGAGGGAGCCCAACCCTCGACGTAGGGTCGTCCCTACCCGAAGAGGCGGGTCAGCCCGGTCGGAAGGCCAACTCGTCTCAAGGACACTGCTCCTACCGCCGACTACCCCGCTCAGGACACCACCAGGAGCCAGCGATGACCGCCACCACGACCCAGCTGATGCGCGAGCTCGACCGCCGCACGAGCGATGGGATCGACGTGCGCCTCCTCTGGCGCCAGGTCGACGGCCGCGTCCACGTCGCGGTCAGCGACGCGAAGACCGGCCAGGCCTTCACCGTCGAGGTCCATGAGGGCGAGAACGCGCTCAAGGTCTTCCAGCACCCCTACGCGTACGCGGACCGCCACGTGCCGGAGTCCGCGGATCCCGAGGCCGCCGCCGCCTGATCGGGTAAGCCGCCCCCGCGTGCGGCCGGCGTCTTGGGTCAGGCGGTGATCGGGCTACCGCCCTTCGGCACTCCATGCGGCGTCGGGCACGGCGTCAGGTCCCCGCGAGCCCGCATGTAGTCGCTCTTGCCGATGAGCTTCGCCCACCCGACGCCGCACCACCTCTCGCGTGCCGGGATCGTGTAGACGCGCACGACGCACCGGCCGCCGTGGGCGTCGATCCGGCGACATCCCTGGAGCCCGACGATCACGCGGGTGTACGGGAACTTGTCCTGGACCGCCTCGGTGATGCCGCGACGAACTTCGGACATCGGCAGCGTATGCGCGTACGCCGCCACCGTGAGCGCCATGTACAGCGCCCACGCAATCGATGCGACCACCAGTACGCCGATGGCCACGTGCCTGACGATCATTGGTGCCCCCCCGGGCCATGCGGGCCGCGCTGAATCGATCCGCGTATGTCGTCTGGACCGACTCGGGCGACCGTACCAGAGCACGTGTGCCCTCCACGCGCCTACTTCCGCAACTGTCTTTGGCAGCGAAAGGCGATCAGCGGACGACATTCGTGGTGCGGCGGTTTGCACCCAGTCGCTCGCGGTACGAGACTGGCCAGGTGTGAACTCGCAGACCGTCCAGACGCGCGTTCTCATCGTCGCCCACCGCACGGCGGCCACCCCCGCCCTGATAGACGCCGTGCGGTCCCGGGCTACGCGAGGCCCGTGCCGCTTCGCGCTCGTCGTCCCGCGCCCGTATTGGGACCCGGACACCGACGAGGCGGCGCTCACGCTCGAGCTCGCACTGCCGCTCCTCGAAGAGGCAGCGGGCGGCCGTGTCGACGGCCTCATCGGCGACCACGATCCGCTCGTCGCGGTACGCGAGGCCCTCGAGGCCCAGCACTTCGACGAGGCGATCGTCTCCACGCTCCCCGCCCGCGTCTCACACTGGCTGCGCCGCGATCTGCCCTCGCGGGTCGAGCAGCTCGGGCTGCCCGTGACGGTGATCACCGCGAAGGCGTCGAGCCGCCACTTCGTCGCGGGACGCTGAGCACCGCGCTCACGGGGTAGGTCCGACGACGTGGACGTCAGGGCGACCTTCGACACGATCGTCGGGCACCTCGAGTACCCGATGTTCATCGTCACCGCGCGCTCCGGCGAGGAGCGGCTCGGGTGCCTCGTCGGCTTCGCGACGCAGGCGAGCATCGAGCCGTCGCGGTTCGCGGTCTGCCTGTCGCACACCAACCGCACCTATAGACGCGCGCGTGACGCCGAGCTGTTCGCCGTCCACTGCGTCCCCGCGGGCGCCGCCGACCTCGCCGAGCTCTTCGGCGGCCAGACCGGCGACGACGTCGACAAGTTCGCCCAGTGCGCGTGGCACGACGGGCCGGGTGGCCTCCCGCTGCTGGACGCCTGCGAGAACTGGTTCGTCGGGCGCGTGATCGCCCGCGTGGACGCCGGCGATCACGACCTCTACGTGCTCGAGCCGACGGCGGCCGGATCAGGCGATCCGAGCGCCTTCAGCTTCCACCGGGCCAAGCACATCCATCCGGGGCACGCGCCCTAGGAGCTGTCGACCTCGTAGTGCCTGACCGTGAGGTCGCGCTCGACGAGGTAGCGGTCGTCCTCGGGGTAGAAGACCGCCTTCTCGACGTCGTCGCCCGCGAAGCCGCGCACCGCGTCGAGCGAGTCCCACAGCGAGAACGTGATGATCTCGGCGAGGTCGCCCTCGTCGCGGCGCAGCAGCCAGGCGCCCTGGTTGCCCGGGGTGGCCTTGTACTCGGCGATGCCGGTCTCATGGATGTAGGCGACGTAGGCGTCGCCGTCCTCGCGGCGGACCTTGCCGCTCCAGATGCGCGCAATCATGGCTCTCAGGCGGTGCTCGAGGGTTCCCAGATGTTGATCCCGGAGTCCACCGCGTGGCGGTCGATCTCCGCAAGCTCATCGTCGTCGAAGTCCAGGCGCTGCAGCGCGCCGAGGTTCTGGTCGAGCTGCTCGATGCTGCTCGCGCCGATGAGCGTCGAGGTGACGCGCGGATCGCGCAGCGTCCACGCGAGCGCGAGCTGGGCGAGCGTCTGGCCTCGCCGCTGGGCGATCCCGTTGAGCGCCCGGATTCGCTCGAGGTTCTCGTCGCTGAGCATCGTGCGCGACAGCGACTCGTCGCGCGCTGCCCGCGAGTCCTCGGGGACGCCGTCGAGATAGCGGTCGGTGAGCATGCCCTGGCCCAGCGGCGAGAAGACGATGGCGCCGACGCCCTCGCGGCCGAGGACGTCGAGCAGATCGGGCTCGATCCAGCGGTTGAGCAGCGAGTACGACGGCTGGTGGATGAGCAGCGGCGTGCCGAGGCCGCGCAGGATCTCGATCGCCTCCTCCGTGCGCTCGGCTGAGTACGAGGAGATGCCCGCGTACAGCGCCTTGCCCTGCCGGACCGCGGTGTCGAGCGCGCCGAGCGTCTCCTCCAGCGGCGTGTCCGGGTCGAGGCGGTGCGAGTAGAAGATGTCGACGTACTCCAGGCCCATCCGCTTCAGGCTCTGGTCCAGGCTGGCCAGCAGGTACTTGCGCGAGCCCCAGTCGCCGTACGGCCCGGGCCACATGTCGTAACCGGCCTTCGTCGAGATCACGAGCTCGTCGCGCCAGGGCCGCAGGTCCTCGGCGAGGATGCGGCCGAAGTTGATCTCGGCGGTGCCGTACGGCGGGCCGTAGTTGTTGGCGAGGTCGAAGTGCGTGATCCCACGGTCGAACGCGTGACGGACGATCGCGCGGCTCGTCTCGAGCGGCCGCGTGTCGCCGAAGTTCTGCCAGAGCCCGAACGAGATGGCCGGCAGCTGCAGCCCGCTGCGCCCGCAGCGGCGGTACGGCATGGCGTCGTAGCGATCCTCGGCAGGGACGTAGGTCATGCCGGCGATTCTGGCGCACCAAGCGTCGAGACAGGGCGCGCCGCGGTGCCCGCCCGCCGGGTGAGCCCGATCAGGCACACGAGCGCGGCGCACGACAGTGTCGCCGAGACGGTCGCCAGCGGCAGCGCGCTGTGGGAGCCGGCGATGCCCGCCAGCGGCGCGGCGATCGCGCCGATCCCGAACTGGGCGACGCCCAGCAGCGCCGAGGCGCTGCCGGCGGTGCGCGGGTGCTCGGCGAGCGCCAGCGCCGCCGCGTTCGGCAGGATCAGGCCGATGCTCGCGACCAGCACGAAGAAGCTCGGCAGCAGGCCGGCCAGGCCGAGGTCGAGGACGACGCTGGCCAGCGCGCCCAGCCCGCCCGCGGCGCAGCTCGACACGCCGATGCCGAGGATCCGGCGCGGGCCGAGGCGCGCCACCAGGGCGCGGCTCACCTGGCTCGCGACCAGGAGCCCGCCCGCGTTGAGCGCGAAGAGGACGCTGAACAGCTGCGGCGAGACGCCATGGATGTCCTCCAGCACGAACGGCGAGCCGGAGATGTAGGCCGCCATGGCCCCGAACGACAGGCCCATCGCCAGCGTGTAGCCCACGAACGCGCGGTCGCGCACGAGGCCGCCGAAGACGCCGAGCGTGGCGACGAGCCCGCCGCTGTGGCGGCGCTCGACCGGCAGCGTGTCCGCCAGCGCCCACCACGCCGCGAGCAGGAGCACGGCGCCGATCGCCGCCAGGACGACGAACACCCCGCGCCAGTCGGTCACGTGCAGCAACTGCCCGCCCACGAGCGGCGCGAGGATCGGCGCCAGCCCGGCGACGAGCATGAGCATGGCGAAGAAGCGCGCCGCCTCGATCCCGGTGTGCAGATCGCGCACGATCGCGCGCGCGATGACGATCCCGGCCGCGCCGGCGAGCCCTTGCACGAGACGCAGCACGAGCAGCGCCCAGACGGTCGGCGCCAGCGCGCACAGCATTGACGCGACCATGTACGCGGTCAGGCCGGCGAGCAGCGGAGCCCGGCGCCCGCGCGCGTCACTCACCGGTCCGGCCACGAGTTGCCCGGACGCGAGCCCGAGCATGCACGTGGTGATCGTCAACTGCGCTGCCCACGCTGGCGCCGAGAGATCGGTCGCCATCGAGGGCAGCCCTGGGAGGTAGAGGTCCATCGACAGCGGCCCGAACGTCGACAGCGCGCCGAGCAGCACGACCAGGCGGCCGTGCGAAAGCGGTGGCGGCGAGCGGCGCATCCGTGCACGATAAGCATGAGCGAAGAGCCTGCCGCCCGACACGCCCGCTTTACCGATAGCTGACGAGTGGGCACCTAGGCTCCTATGAACATGAAATTCCCACGGCATCTGTGGACCGGAGAGTGGCGCCTCGAATCGGAGCAGGCTCGCCAGGCTGCGGAGGAGGAGGCGGCGCGCCGGCGGGCCGCATACGCGGCTGCGGAGCGCGAGCGCATCGCCGCGGGCGGTGTCCCGACCGGCGCGCCGCCACGCACCATCCGGCTGAGCACCGTCGCCGCGGTGGCGCTGGTCGCCGCCGCCGTGGCCGGCGGCGCATTTGCCGCGGGAGCGCTGCTCAACGGTGGCAGCGACACGCCCCAGCCGCTCCCAGCCGTCGCGGGCAAGCCCGTCCAGGCCGGCCGCGGCAAGACGCCGGCCGGAAAGATCTACGCCCAGGCCAGCCCCGCGGTCGTCTCCATCCGCACCGACGTGGGCTCGGGCACCGGCTTTCTCGTCGACGGCAAGGGCACGCTCGTCACCAACGCGCACGTCGTCGGCAACGCCAACCGCGTCGTCGTGAAGTTCGGCCCTGATGGCCGCAGCCTCGACGGCGAGGTCAAGGGCACCGACCCCTCCAGCGACCTGGCAGTCGTGAAGATCGATCAGAGCAACGCACCCGGCAACGCCAAGCCGCTGCAGTTCGCCGACTCCCGCCAGGTCCAGGTCGGGGACACCGCGATCGCGATCGGTAACCCGTTCGGCCTCGACCGCACAGCGACCGAGGGCATCGTGTCCGGCATCGGGCGCGAGATCAAGGCGCCCAACGGCTTCTCGATCGACCAGGTCATCCAGACCGACGCGCCGATCAACCCCGGCAACTCCGGCGGCCCGCTGCTCGACGACACCGGCCGAGTCATCGGCGTCAACTCGCAGATCGCCACCGCGGGCGGAGGCCAGGGCAACGTCGGCATCGGCTTCGCCGTCCCGTCGAACACCGTGCGCGAGGTCGTCCCGCGCCTCGAGCAGGGCGCCCGCATCGCGCGCCCGTGGCTCGGCGTCGAGACGACCGACCCGACCGATCCCACCGCGCCTCCCGGCGCCGAGGTGACCTCGGTCGTGCCCGGCGGCCCGGCCGACGGCGCGGGCGTCGATCAGGGCGACGTCATCACGGAGGTCGACGGCCAGGCCGTCAATAGCGCTGACGACGTGTCGCGGATCGTCAATGGCAAGCGGCCGGGCGACAAGGTCGACATGCACGTCGATCGGCAGGGCACGGAACTGGACCTGCAGGCGAAGCTCGAGAACAGGCCGGCGCGCACCCCGTGAGCTTCGCCGCGCCCCTCGTCCTGGTCGCCCTCGTGGCCATCCCTGCGCTGGTCGTCTTCTATGGCGCCACCCAGCGCGATCGCCGGCGCGCCGCCGCGGCGTTCGCCCTACCGAAGATGACGCCGTCGGTCGCGCCCAATCGCCCCCGCTGGCGCCGCCACGCGCCGATGCTCGCCTTCCTCCTCGCGCTCGCGATCCTCAGCGTCGCCGCGGCGCGCCCCGAGAAGACGGTCGCCGTCCCGGTGGAGCGCGCCTCGATCATGCTCGTCACCGACGTCAGCGGCTCGATGCAGGCCACCGACGTCAAGCCCACGCGGCTCGCCGCCGCGCGGGCGGCGGCCAAGCGCTTCGTGTCCGATGTGCCAAAGAGCGTGAACGTCGGCGTCATGGCGCTCAGCAGCAAGCCGCGCGTCCTCTCATCGCCCACCCAGGACCGCGACGCGATCAACCAGGCGCTCGACCAGCTCACGCCGCGCGGCGGCACCGGCACGGGCGAGGCGATCCAGGCGGCCACGAACATCCTCACCCACCAGCCCGGCGTCAAGGGCAAGCGCGCGCCGTCGGCGATCGTGCTCATCTCCGACGGCGCCGCGACCGGCGAGGTCGATCCAGTCGCCGCCGCTCAGGCCGCACGCAAGGCGCGCATTCCGATCTACACCGTTGCGCTCGGCACCGCCGGCGGCACGATCACCGTCCCGCGTTCCGGCGGCCAGGGAGGCACCGAGACGCGCCGGGTCCCGCCCGATCCGCAGGGCATGCGCGAAGTGGCCCGCGCCTCGGGCGGCAAGGCCTACAGCGCCGCCGACGCCGACAAGCTCAGCGACGTCTACAAGAAGCTCGGCTCGCTGCTGGGCAAGAAGAACGAGAAGCGCGAGATCACGGCCGGCTTCGCCGGCGGCGGGCTCGCCCTGCTGCTGCTCGGCGCGGCCATGTCGCTGCGCTGGTTCGGCCGCCTGATCTGACCCCACCACCCGCACCCCCCGCACCAAGGAACCCATGACCGATTACACAGACGAGTTCCAGCCCCGCGAGCCGCGCGACGACATGCCGCGCGAGGAGCCGCGTGCTGCGCTCGAGGAGGCGCTCTACGAGATCAAGCGCGTCATCGTCGGCCAGGACGCGATGCTCGAGCGCCTGCTCGTCAGCCTCCTCGCCGGCGGCCACGTGCTCCTCGAGGGCGTGCCCGGCCTGGCCAAGACGCTGACCGTGCGCACGCTGGCGCAGGTGCTGGGCGGCAGCTTCAAGCGCATCCAGTTCACCCCCGACCTCGTGCCCGCCGACCTCGTCGGCACGCGCGTCTACCGCCCCGACACCGGCCGCTTCGACACCGAGCTCGGCCCGGTGTTCGGCAACTTCCTGCTCGCTGACGAGATCAACCGCGCGCCCGCCAAGGTGCAGTCGGCGCTGCTGGAGGTCATGCAGGAGCGCCAGGTGAC
>Ga0081455_10007944_pt1 | contig 11100 bp, 9 predicted proteins | sample TabmetS3T2R1_FD_70207 | JGI IMG/M metagenome (GOLD analysis project Ga0081455, IMG submission 70207) | Tabebuia heterophylla rhizosphere microbial communities from the University of Puerto Rico - S3T2R1 | ecosystem: Host-associated > Plants > Roots > Rhizosphere ... | reverse complement strand
GCTCGAGAAGTGGGGCGGGCCGCCGCTCTCCCCCACCCGCGCCTGACTCGAGCCCGCCGAGCGCCGCCTCGCGCGGTCAGCGACCCTTCGGGGCGCCGCCGTCGGTGAGCAGGTCCAGGATGCGCTCGCCGGTGATCTCGCCGGGGATCAGCACGTGATCGGCGCCCGCGTGCAGCAGGTCGTGGGCGTCCGTCTTCTCCTCGCCGGTCATGACGATCACCGCGTGCGGCGCCATCCGACGCAGATTCGCCACGAGCCGGCGGGTGCTGATGCCCCGCAGGAAGGTGTCGGAGATGGTGGTGACCAGCAGGCGCGCGTCCTCGATGCCCAGGTGCTCGAGCGCGTCCGGGTTCGCGAGGTCGGCGTACTCCCAGCGGAAGCCGCGCGCCATCACCGCGTGCGCGCGGTGGGCGTCGTAGTCCACCAGGGTGATCCGCTTCTTCAGATCGGGCGCCTTGGCTTCCACCAGGTCGAGCACCGCCTGGGCGATGCGGAAGTGCCCCAGCAACACGATCTCGAGCGGCGGGCGTCCCGCGCCGCCGGCCCCGCCCGCGGCCGGCTCGGCGCGCCATCGCTCGAAGGGCCGGAGCAGCACGCGCGCGATCCGGTCATTCCAGGTGATGACGTAGGGGGAGACCAGCGAGGTGAGGATCATCGCGGTGAGCACCACCGCTCCCGCCCGCTCCGAGACGTGCCCGTAGCCCGCGCCCAGGGTCAGGATCACCAGGGAGAACTCGCTGATCTGGGCCAGGTTCAGCGAGGTGACCGTCCCCGCGTAGACTCCATCGCCCAGCGCCGCCACCGTCGGCATCACCGCGATGAAACGGCTCACGAAGACGAAGGCCACGATCAGCAGCGCCTGGCCGAGGACCTCGCCGGTCGGGATCGGCACCTTCATCCCGAGGGCGACGAAGAACAGCGTGACGAAGAAGTCGCGCACTCCGGTGATCTTGGAGATGACGTCGGAGCCGTAGGGGAACGCGGAGATGCTCACCCCCGCGATGAGGGCGCCCATCTCCCGCGACAGGCCGAGCTGGTGGGCGACCGAGCTGATGCCGAAGCACCACGCCACCGAGGAGATCAGCACCAGCTCGGGCCGGCTCGCGGACACCTCCAGCAGCGAGGCGAGCACGAAGCGGCTGGCCAGGAACGCCAGCGCGACCAGCACCGCGCCGCCCACGATGGAGCCGGCGATGCGCAGCACGCCCGGGTCGTCGAGGCTGGGCTGGACGGCCATGAACACAATGGCCCAGATGTCCTGCACCACCAGCACCCCGAGGGTGAGCCGTCCGGACAGGATCTTCAGCTCGAACTTCTCGCGCAGGAGCTTCACCACGATCAGGGTCGAGCTGAGCGAGATGACGATGGCGAGATAGACCAGGTCGAAGTGGCCTCCCCCGACCCGGTAGCCGAGCCACCAGAAGAACGGGATGCCCAGGAGCGAGTTGACCACGAACTGCCCGACCCCCAGGCCGAGCATCGAGCGTCCCAGCCGGCCGAGCTCGCGCACGTCGATCTCGAGCCCGATGATGAACAGGAGGAAGATCAAGCCGATCTCCGCGATCAGCTCGATGTTCTCCGCGCTGGTCACGAGCCCGAATCCCATCTGGGGGCTCAGGGCGATTCCCCCCGCGATGTAACCCAGGAGCAGCGGTTGCCGGATCAGGCGGGCCACGTGGCCCAGGATCGCGGCGAAGACGATGCCGAGGGCGATGTCACGGAGCAGGCCGACTTCGTGGGCCACGGGTCGCGGGGGCCTCCGTCTTGGGATAGAATCGGTCGCCGTATCCTAACCAACTTTCCGATCCGGAGGAGGATCTCGTGCAGCAGCGCACCCTCGGCAAGAGCTCGCTGTCCGTCTCGGCGATCGGCCTCGGCTGCATGTCCATGTCCAACGTCTACGGCAAGGGCGACGAGGCGGAGTCCATCGCGGTCGTCCATCGCGCCCTCGACATCGGCGTCAACTTCCTCGACTCCTCCGACGCCTACGGCTTCGGGCAGAACGAGGAGCTGCTCGCGAAGGCCCTGCGCGGCCGGCGGGACCGGGCGGTGCTCGCCACCAAATTCGGCAACCTGCGCAATCCGGACGGCACCCCGACGGTGAACGGCCGCCCCGAATACGTGGCGCAGGCCTGCGACGCGAGCCTCAAGCGCCTGGGGGTGGAGACGATCGACCTCTACTACCAGCACCGCGTGGATCCGAGCGTGCCCATCGAGGACACGGTGGGCGCGATGAGCCGGCTGGTCGAGAGGGGCAAGGTGCGCTTCCTCGGCCTCTCCGAGGCCGCGCCCGCCACCGTCCGCCGCGCGCACGCGGTGCACCCGATCGCCGCGCTCCAGTCCGAGTTCTCGCTGCTCTACCGGGCGGAGGCGGAGGAGACGTTGCCGCTTCTCCGCGAGCTCGGCATCGGCTTCGTCGCCTACTCCCCGCTCGGCCGCAGCCTGCTCACCGCGTCCACCAAGGTCGCGGCGGACATTCCCGCCGACGACCGTCGCCGCGACCACCCACGCTTCCACGAGGGCAATCTGGAGAAGAACCTCGACCTCGTGAAGCCGCTGCTCGACATGGCCCAGCGGAAGGGCTGCACCCCCGGGCAGCTCGCCCTCGCCTGGCTGCTCGCGCGCGGGCGCGACGTCGTGCCGATCCCGGGCACCAAGCGGCGGGCGCGCCTCGAGGAGAACGCGGAGGCCGTCGACGTCTCGCTCACGCCCGACGAGGTGGCCGCGCTCCAGGATTCGGTGCCGGTGGGCGCGGCCGCGGGCCTGCGCTATCCGGCCGGCATGATGAAGTCGGTCTACCTCTAGCCGCCCGCGCCGTGGGCGACTGGCTCGAGACCTACCGCGGCACCGTCTTCCGCTGGGAGGTCGACCACAACGACCACTTCACGGTGGCGTACTACTTCGCCCGCATCGCGGACGCGGGCCAGCACCTGCTCGGCGCCCTCGGGCTCGAGCCGTCGGAGGCGCCCACCGCGGACTGCTTCGTCCGCTACCAGCGCGAGCTGCGCGTGGGCGACATCCTGCACGTGGAGAGCGGTGTGATCGGCGTCGAGCCGGACGCGCTCGTGCTCGGCCACAAGCTGTTCGATACCGGCGAGGGCGCGCTCTGCACCACGGTGGAGCAGCGGGTGCGCCTCACCGCGCCGCTCGACGCCACGCGCGGTCGGCAGGTCGAGTCGCGGCGGGTGGCCTGGGACGGCCCGGCCCGCGAGCGCCGGCCCCGGCCGGCCAACCCGCGCGGCCTGCGCGACAGCGCGCGCGACACGGTCAAGCCAGTCGAGATCGACGCCACCGGCGGCGCCGCGCTCTCGCACTACATCCATCGCTTCTCGGCCGCCAACGGGCACGCCATCGCCACCTTCGGCATCACCCCGGACTACATGCGCGCGCAGCAGCGCGGCTTCTCCACGTTCGAGTTCCAGCTGGATCTGGGGGCGCCGCTGCGAGTCGGCGACTCGGTGCTCGTGCGCTCGGGCGTGCTCCACGTCGGCAACTCCTCCCTGCGCCTGCTTCACGTGATGACGCGGGAGCCAAGCGGAGAGGTGGTGGCCACCCTCGAGCAATCGGGCGTGCACTTCGACCAGGAAGCCCGCCGGCCCGCGCCGCTGCCCGACGGGCTGCGCGAGCGCGCGCGGGCCCTGCTGCTCGCCGAGGGCTGATGTCGCTCGCGCTGGGCCTCTTCTCGATGACCACCGGCCCGTGCAGCCACCCGGACGGCGCGGCGCGCGTGGCCCGCGCGGCCGAGGCCGCCGGGTTCGACTCGCTCTGGGGCGGCGAGCACGTGGTCCTGCCCGACCCGCGCGTGCCGCCGTCGCCGCTCGAGCCGGAGGATCGGATCACCGACCCCATCGTGACCCTCGCCTTTCTCGCCGCCCACACCCGGCAAATCCGGCTCGGCACCGGCATCATCATCCTGCCCCAGCGCAACCCTCTGGTCGTCGCCAAGCAGCTGGCGACCCTCGACGTGCTCTCGGGCGGCCGGCTCATCTTCGGGGTCGGCGTCGGATATCTGGAGCCCGAGTTCCGCGCCCTCGGCATTCCGTTCGAGACGCGCGGCGCGGTCACCGACGACTATCTGGCCGCGATCCGCACGATCTGGACCGACCCGCAGCCCGATCACCACGGCCGCTTCACGAGCTTCACGGGGGTGCAGGCGCATCCGCAGCCGGTGCAGCAGCCGCCGCCCATCGTGATCGGCGGCCACACCGAGGCCGCGTTCCGGCGCGCGGTGGAGCAAGGACACGGCTGGTACGGCTTCGCGCTCGACGCGGACGGCGTGCGGCGGTGCCTCGACGGCTTGCTGGCCGCGGCCGAGCGCTACGCCCGGCCGGCCGCCCTGGGTCCCCTCCAGATCAGCGTGACGCCGCGGCCCACGCGCGGCGGAGAAGTCATGGATCGCGCGAGTGCCGATCGGTTCGCCACGCTGGGGGTGCACCGGCTGATCGTGATCCCGCCGCGCTCGCTCGACGCCGCGGGCGTGGAGCGCTTCGTGGAGAAGACCGCGCGCGAGCTGAGCGAACTGGTAGGGCGGCCGCCCCGCTAGGTCGACGACGTCGACGCGCTAGTTCGCGCGCTCCGGCCGGCCCCACTCGATGGCAAAGCCCACCCCGGCCCAGCCCGGGTTGTCGGGATCGCTCGCCACGCGCGAGCCTACCGGCGCGTTCGGTACCGTGAAACCGGCCACTCCTGCGCGGCCGGTCTTCGTGTCCCGGGACAGCGGGCCGAAGAAGTGCGGGCGCTGCGGCAGCGAGGGACGCTGCGGATAGAGATCACGCTCGGGCACGGACGGTGCGACGCGGTCGCGCGGCGGCGTCGCCTTCAGCTCGATCGCCTGGGCACGGGCGCTGGATGGCACCGCGACGGCCAGGGATCCGGCCGCCGCCAGCACGGCCACGAGGGAACGGACACGCATGATGTCGTCCTCCTGCCATTGGGACGCACGCATGCCGGATGCCGGTTCGCGGACCGCCGAAATGCCCCAGCCGATGCGGACTTACGGGGGGCCACGGGCCGACTCGAGCCAGGGCGGGTCGGTTCGCCCAGGTAATTCTTCCCTCTTCCCGGCGCCCGTTCCCGCGCTTATCATGGCCGCACTCCACCGCTCACCCTCGAAGGAGAAGGCCATGACCGCCATCACCCAGTCCGTCGATCTCGACCGCCGCGGCCACGTGGCGGTGCTCACCGTGAACAACCCGCCCGTGAACGCGCTGAGCCAGCACGTCCGCCAGGGCTTGCGCGACGGCCTCAAGCAGGCCGCGGCCGATCGCGAGGTGGCGGCGGTGGTGATCGTCTGCGCCGGCCGCACCTTTATCGCCGGGGCCGACATCACCGAGTTCGGCAAGCCGCCGAAGGAGCCGGGCCTGCACGAGGTGCTCGATCTGATCGAGAGCTCGCCCAAGCCGGTGGTGGCCGCGATCCACGGCACCGCGCTCGGCGGCGGGCTCGAGGTCACGCTGGCCTGTCACTATCGCGTCGGGGTGAAGACCGCGCGCTTCGGCCTGCCCGAGGTGAAGCTGGGCATCCTTCCCGGCGCGGGCGGCACCCAGCGGCTGCCGCGCGTGGTGGGGGTGCCGAAGGCGCTGTCGATGATCGTGAGCGGGGATCCGATCGGCGCGGACGAGGCGCTGAAGGTGGGGCTCATCGACGAGATCGTGGACGGCGACCTCACCGCGGCGGGCGTGGCCTTCGCCGAGAAGGTGGTCGCGGAGAAGCGGCCGCTCAAGAAGATCCGCGATCTCGACGACAAGGTCGCGGCGGTGCGGGGCAAGCCGGAAGTCTTCGCCGAGTTCCGCAAGTCGGTGGCCCGGCAAACGCGCGGCTTCCGCGCGCCCGAGAATTGCATCAAGGCGGTCGAGGCGGCGGTGAACCTGCCCTTCGACCAGGGCTTGAAGCGCGAGCGCGAGCTGTTCCAGGAGCTGATCACTTCGCCTCAGTCGAAGGCGCAGCGCTACTTCTTCTTCGCGGAGCGCGAGGCGGCCAAGATCCCCGACGTGCCCGCCGACACCCCGAGTCGCGACATCAAGAAGGCGGCGGTGCTGGGGGCCGGCACCATGGGCGGCGGCATCGCGATGAACTTCGCCAACGCGGGCATCCCGGTGACGGTGGTGGAGGTCGCGCAGGACGCGCTCGACCGCGGCCTCGGCGTGGTGCGGAAGAACTACGAGGCCACCGCCTCCCGCGGCCGGCTCACCATGCCGGACGTCGAGAAGCGCATGGGCCTGATCTCCGGCACCACCGACTGGTCGAAGATCGCCGACGCCGACATCGTGGTCGAGGCGGTGTTCGAGGAGATGCCGATCAAGAAAGAAGTCTTCGCCAAGATCGACGGTATCTGCAAGCCGGGCGCGGTGCTCGCCACCAACACCTCCACCCTCGACGTCGACGAGATCGCCTCCGCGACCAGACGGCCCGCCGACGTCATCGGCATGCACTTCTTCAGCCCCGCCAACGTCATGCGCCTGCTGGAAGTCGTGCGCGGGAAGAAGTCGGCCAAGGACGTGATCACCACCGCGATGGGAGTGGGCCGGCGCATCGCCAAGGTGCCGGTCCTGGTGGGCGTGTGCTACGGCTTCGTGGGCAACCGGATGCTGCACCAGCGGGGCCGCGAGGCCGAGAAGCTGATCCTCGAAGGCGCGCTCCCGCACGAGGTGGACAAGGTGCTCACCGACTTCGGCTTCCCGATGGGTCCGTTCGCGATGGGCGACCTGGCCGGCCTCGACGTGGGCTGGCGCATCCGAAAGGGCAAGGGCGTGAAATCGGCGGTGGCCGATCGCATCTGCGAGCTGGGGCGCTTCGGCCAGAAGACGGGCGCCGGGTACTTCCGCTACGAGAAGGGTGACCGCACCCCGATCCCCGACGCCGACGTGGAGAAGATCATTGTGGAAGTGGCGAGCGAGCAGGGCATCACCCGCCGCAAGATCGGCGAGGACGAGATCCTGGCCCGCCTGCTCTACCCGATGGTCAACGAAGGCGCCAAGATCCTCGAGGAGAAGATCGCGATCCGGGCCAGCGACATCGACGTGATCTGGGTCTACGGCTACGGCTGGCCGGTCTACCGGGGCGGCCCGATGTTCTGGGCCGACCAGGTCGGGCTCAAGGCCATCCGCGACCGCATGAACGAGTGGCGCAAGACGCAGGGCGAGGAGTGGACGCCGGCGCCGCTCCTGGACCGGCTCGCCACCGAAGGCAAGACCTTCACGGGAGCCTGAGGGGCGTGCGCGCCCTGGTGACCGGAGCCGCGAGTGGGATCGGGCGCGCGACGTGCCTGCGCCTGGCACGCGACGCACGGGCGAGCGGACGCAAGGCGCAGATCGCGGCGGTGGACCTCTGGCCTTCGACTGGGGGGCCCTCCCCCGCGCTCGACACGCTGGTGAAGGAGCTCGGCGATCTGGGCGCGGTCGCCCTGCCCCTTCACGGTGACATGGCCACCGTCGACGCACCCGGGCGCGTGGTGGCGGAGGCGGTGGCGCGCTTCGGCGGGCTCGATGGCCTGGTGAGCAATGCGGGTGTGAACCGCCCGGGACCATTGCTCAGCTACACGGTCGAGGACTGGGATCGGATGTTTGCGGTGAACACGCGCGCCACCTGGCTGCTCGCCAAGGCGGCCCACGACGCGCTCGCCGCCGCGAAGGGCGCTATCGTCGCGGTGGGCTCCATGTCGGGCAGCAACGCGCATGCCAATCTCGGCCCCTACGGGCCGAGCAAGGCGGCGGTGATCATGCTGGTGGCAGTCCTCGCGCAGGAGTTCGGCCGCGACGGCATTCGCGTCAACAGCCTCTCGCCCGGCATGGTGCGCACCGGCATGACCGAGAAGGTCTACGCGGACTCGACGGTGGCCGCGGCCCGCGACGCGCTGGTGCCGATCGGGCGCGTGGCCACGCCGGAGGACATGGCCGACGTCATCGCGTTCCTGCTCGGCCCCGATGCGCGCTACGTGAACGGGCACGATCTCGTCGTCGACGGCGGCGTGACCGGCAACCTGCTGGGCCGCCTGCCGGGGATCGGTCAGATCACGCGCAGCTGAATCATCGGAGGTTGCAGAGACGCGCGGCGTGCCGGTGTCAGCCCGGTGACTTGGGTGACGGCCACCGGGCGCGGAGCGCCGTGACCACGGCGCGGTGCCCCTCAAACGACTGAAAACACTGGCCGGATAGGGCACCGCGCTTGGCACTCGCCTCGCATGCTCCCGGGCACTCGGAGGTGCCCGCATGTACACCCGACTGATCAACGTCTGGAATCACTATGTCGAGGCCGATCGACGTCAGCTTCCGCTCTTCCCGGAGTGGGAGCGCGCGCAGTGGATGCAGCCGATGCCGGCGATCGGCGCGGCGCTCGGCCTGGCACTGCTCTTCGCGATGTGGACGCCACCCGCCGACGTCGGGGTGCCCACCGTCGCGGTGAGCCGCCCGCCCGCCGAAGTCGAGATCGAAGAGGACACCACCGCCCCCGCGTACGATCTGGCCGCGATTCCCGATCACATCCGGGCCGCGGCCAAGCGCTATCGCCTCTCCGAGGAGCTGATCACCGCGGTCATCTCGGTCGAATCGAACTTCGACCACGCCGCCATCTCGCGCAAGGGCGCGCGCGGCCTCATGCAGCTCATGCCGCAGACCTCCGCGATGATCGGGGTCCGCGATCCGCACGATCCCGACGAGAACATCGACGCGGGGGCCAGCCACCTGCGCGCGATGCTCGACATCTTCAACAACGACCTGCCGCTCGCCCTGGCCGCCTACAACGCGGGCGAGCAGAACGTCCTCCGCTACAAGGGCATCCCGCCGTATCCGGAGACCCGCCGCTTCGTGGCCCGCGTGCTGCGGCGGATGGGCGAGAAGCGCACCGCCGAGCGCGTGCTGGCCAAGCCCGTTCCCCCGCCGCGATGGATCTCTCGCGTGCCCCGGCCACAGCCCGCGGTGCAGATGGTGAGCGGGGCGGCGGCGCGGCCGGTGCTGGTGAGCCCCGAATCGTACGGGCGCATCGTCCCCGCGCCGCGGGCCGAGCGCTCACCCCAGGCGCTCCTGGACGATTCCGACTCCCGCCCGCCCTCCCGCGCCCTCGTCCCTGTCGCGCCGCCCGTCGCCGCAACCGACGCGATGCCCGCGCCGGCGCCCAACGCCCCGATCGGGCAGTCGCCGTAGCCCCGTCCTCGGTCCCTCGCCTCCCGCCCGTCTCCTGCGCTACGATGGCGGCGCCGCCGCCGTCGTAGCGGCCGGCGCGAAAGGAGCGGGCATGAGATTCGGCGTCTTCTACGAGCACCAGCTGCCCCGTCCATGGGCGAACGGAAGCGAGCAGCAGCTCTTCCAGGACGCGCTGGCGCAGGTGGAGCTGGCCGATCGGCTCGGCATCGACTACGCGTGGGAAGTCGAGCACCACTTCCTCGAGGAATACTCGCACTCCTCCGCGCCCGAGGTGTTCCTCGCCGCCGCCTCGCAGCGAACCCGCCGGATCCGGCTCGGCCACGGCATCGTGCTGATGCCGCCCGGCTACAACCATCCCGCCCGGGTCGCCGAGCGCCTCGCTACGCTCGATCTGGTCTCCAACGGCCGCGTCGACTGGGGCACCGGCGAGTCCGCCTCCCGCGCGGAGCTGGAGGGCTTCGGGGTGGACCCGGCCGAGCGCCGCGCGATGTGGCGCGAGACCACCGAGCAGGTCGCGAGCATGCTCGCGCTGGATCCCTACCCGGGCTTTCAGGGCAAGTACTTCTCGATGCCGGTGCGCAACGTGGTGCCGAAACCGGTGCAGAAGCCGCACCCGCCGCTCTGGGTGGCTTGCTCCAATCGCGAGACCATCCACCTCGCCGCGCAGCTCGGCATGGGGGCGCTCACGTTCGCGTTCATCGATCCCGCGGAAGCCAAGCACTGGGTGGACGACTACTACGAGACCTTCAAGCGTGAGTGCGTCCCGATCGGGCACGCGGTGAACCCCAACGTGGCAATGGTGACGGGCTTTTCATGCCATCCGGATAGCCAGGAGGCGCGCCGCCGCGGCACCGAGGGATTCCGCTTCTTCCAGTTCGCCCTCGGCCACCACTACGTGTTCGGCAAGCATCGCCCCGGCCGCACCGACATCTGGGACAAGTTCGAGCGGGTCCGCGCGGAGCTGGACCTGGACGTCCTGGGCGGCGGCACCGGCTGCATCGGCACCCCGGACGAGCTGCGCGCCTCGCTCCGCGCCTTCGAGGAGTACGGCGTCGACCAGACCATCTTCATCCAGCAGGGCGGCCGCAACCGGCACGAGCACATCTGCGAGTCGCTCGAGCTGTTCGCCTCCGCGGTGATGCCGGAGTTCACGGCGCGCGAGGCGGCCCGGGCTGCGGCCAAGGCGCGGCAGCTCGAGCCGTACGTGGCGGCGGCCTTCGAGCGCAAGCGGGCCGCGGTCGGGCTCGCCGAGTCCGACATCCCCACCTACGAGGCGTACGGGCTCACCGTCACCGAGCTGCCGGATCTGGACAAGATGCCGGAGGCCAACCGGCGTCGCTTCCTGACCTTCGCGCGCATGCGGCAGATCATGGAGGATCGCTAGACCGGCATGTCGGGCTCCGAGGCGGCCCCGCCTCTGGCCGGGCGCCTCCGGCGCGCCGGCGAGATGCTCATCGGTCTCTCCGGCTCGCCGCTGCCCACCCACGTGTTCCAGACCCTCGCCGAGCAGGCGGAGACGGTGATCCCGCACGACTACCTGGCCGTCTGCCTGGAAGACGCCGACCAGCGGGGCTACCTCGTCCATACGCTCGCCGGCCTCGCCGAGGGGCCGGTGGGCGGCCGCGTGTACTCGAAGGAGGAGGGCCTGCCCGGGCGCAGCATGCGGACCGGACGTGCCTACCTGGTCGGCGATCTCGACGGAATGCCCGACGGTGCGGCCGACCTCGACGGCGGGCTGGCCCGGGCCGGCCTCCGCGCCGCGCTCGCGGTGCCGCTCCGCCGCGGCATCCAGACCTTGGGGGCGCTCCTGTTCGTACGCCGGAGCGCGCCCTACACGGTGGACGATCTGGAGGTCGCCTCGCTGGTGGCGGCCGGCGTCTCGCTCATCACCCAGGTGCAGCTGCGCAAGGACGACAAGCTCTACATCAACGACGGCATCTACGGTGCGTTGAGCGAAACCGTG
>Ga0081455_10007943_pt1 | contig 11100 bp, 10 predicted proteins | sample TabmetS3T2R1_FD_70207 | JGI IMG/M metagenome (GOLD analysis project Ga0081455, IMG submission 70207) | Tabebuia heterophylla rhizosphere microbial communities from the University of Puerto Rico - S3T2R1 | ecosystem: Host-associated > Plants > Roots > Rhizosphere ... | reverse complement strand
CATAGAGAAGACGACGTAGAGCTTCAAACGACCAACTACTCCAATTCGGATTTGGGTGGATTGTAAGAACGATGTTCCTATTCAACACACTAGTCCCTACAAATGCTGTACCATCAATCGATCCATATGGCGTCGTAGCAATAGCCGCTTGAACTGGATCTAATCCATCGATATTGCGGAGTTGAAGCATATCGGTTTCAGCCCTACCGTTCTCATCCAAGAGCATCGAAGGAGCTGATGGCCATGAACTAAACGCTTTTACTGTAGTTAACACAGCTTCACCTCCTTGGGCCCCCCGAAGGAGGCCCATAGATGTTTAAGTAACAGCAAGAGCTGACTTGACTTGTGATAGTTGATTTCTTGTTTGTCTGTAAATCTCGACCGAGGTCAAAGCCTTAGGCGAGTAGTTGTTCTGCGTGAAGTCAACCGATGGTCCACGCATAACAGCCGCAGCTAATTCATCGGGGGGTACTGGAGATATGCTCGAGGCCAGTGCAACTGTCGTAGTAGGAGCAATATCAGTCAATCCTTGCAATTCCTTGGCTTGACCTCGAACTTGCGTCAGATCTAGAATAGGAGTAATTGTTGGATTCAGATTGATTGCGTCATCGAAGGAAACTCTGTTAATCGAAGCAAGCATTCCCCGAGCAGTATCTGTTACAGCGACCGCGGCATTTTGCGCATTATCCTCAATACCCTTTACAAGTCCTTCGACCAAGAATACGCCCCATTCATACGTCAGCTTGGAAGGCGAAGATATACCTAGAGCTTTCCTAGCTGCTGCTCGGAGGAAAAAGGGGAATTTATCAACGATCGCGTCTATAATAACGCCGCCGCTATCGATAATTCCTTGAGCTATGCCGGTCACAATCGCAACACCAATTCGAGTAACCGCCGCCATTAGTTCTGGAGTCCGATGCTCGATTACATCCGCCATCCTATTCATGAAATTGATGAGTGCTGTAGCGCCTTTATCGGCAAGCTTAGGAACTTGGTTAGAAAGAGCCGTTACAAACTTGGTTGCCGCGTCAACGCCCGCGCGAATTATTCTTGGTGCTGCATTACCAATGCCTGTAAGAAACTTCACCATGGCGTCCGTACCTGCGCTAAGCATTTTACTAAAGTTGTTAGCGATACCACGAATGAGCTTGGCAATGATATCGGGACCGAGTGCAGCAAGTTTTCCAAGATTGTTAACAATACCGTTAATAAATTTGATAAGGATATCTACACCCGCTGAGGCAATTTCCTGAGCATTACGAGCTATACCTTCTGCGAATGCAATGATAATCTCTGTTGCCAGATCGACAAGTTGACCTATGTTATTTCGAATTCCCTCAAGAAGAGCTATAAGTAGATTGAAACCTGCTTGAATGATCTTGTCTTGGTTATCATCCAGGATTTGTACTAGCGCATCGATCAAGACTTCCGTTAGTTCTATCAACTTCGGCATGAGCTCGATAATGCCGTCGACAACGCTATTGAGAATCCTGATCAAAGCATCTACAAACTTTGGAGCAGTATCGGCAAGCGCATCGGCAATCTCAATCAACCCAATGATCAAGTTCTTAGCAGCATCGATGAGCGCATCTCGAAATTCGTTGATCGACTCGAGAATGATTCCGATACCAGTTGGAATTGCTACAACTAGAGCGCTAATGCCTGCTGCGATTAGGGAAATACCTACCCCGGCAAGGGCTAAACCAGCACCGATCAGTAGTAGTGCAGCGCCAAGCCCTAACAAACCCGGAAGTGCTCCTGTAATTAGAGCACCCGCGACGCCGATAACAGCAAATGCTGCTGCTAGAGCTACCAAAGCTGTGACAATCTGTTGCCAAGACATGCCTCCTAATGCCTCAAGAGCTGAGCTAAGAACCAAGATTCCCGCAGCCGCAATTCCCAAAGCAACGGCGCCACCTATTGTTCCTTGCATAGCGTATAGAGCGACACCTAGAATTATCAAAGCTCCAGCGAGAGTACCTAGACCCTTTGCAATCTCGCCCATGGACATACCACCCATTTGTCCAACAACATCAGCGATTTGTCCAAGCGCAACCGAAACCAGCAAGAGTCCAGCCGCTGTAAGAATCATGTTTCCAGGCATAAGACGCATAGCTCCAGCAATAATGACAAGAGCTGCGCCAATACCGAGCATTCCCTTACCCATTGTCGAGAAATCTAAGTCACCGAAATCAGATACTGCACTGGCCAAGACCTTGAGCGCTGTAGCAACTAGAAGTAGACCGGCACCAATTCCTACCATACCTCCGGCAGGTATAAATGCCGTTGCCACAACTAGAATTCCTAACCCGACTCCGATTCCGATAAGGCCTTTAACCATCTCGCCCCAACTCAACCCCGCCATTGTCTTAACTGCAAAGGACAGAATAAGCAAGCCGGTGGCAATTGCTGTAATGCCCGTACCAGCTCGGATCATCCCGCTTGCATTTGCGGACAAGGGAATAGACGCGGCCGCAATAATACCTAGAAGGGTGCCGACGCCTGTGAGGCCTTTCAGCAAATCGTTCCAATCGAGTTGACTGAGCATCAATACTGAGACTGAAAGAAGCGCGAGGGCTCCAGCCAACAAAATCATAGAAGCTGCGATAACCGGAATCTTGATAAATCCCATCGTTTTGGTAATGTTGCCCAAGATAGCCATAGCCCCAAGAAGCTCAGCGAACGCAACAGTCATCGCTCCTAGAGCTGACTTGAGCCGCTTTGGATCAACCAACGAAAGTGCGAGAACCGAGGCGGCCAGCAGAGCAACCGCAATGGCAATCTCTTTGAGTGTCTTCGCCTTGATGTTCTGTTGCAAAGCCACCATCGAACCTTGAAGGGCTTTGAAAGAACCGCTGATGTTTGCAAGAATTCCGCCGCCTAGACCGGAGAAGCCTCGAGTCAACTGAGTAACGAAACTCCCCTTGCCCAGGAAGTTCCTAAGCATCAGCACTAGTCCACCAAGCAGGCCAGTACGAATAACCTCGAGAATCGCCTCGAAGTTCATGTTTGCGAAAGCATTAGCAATGCCGTCGACAAGAACCGTGAACAGATTGATATACGATTCTATGATTGGTTTGAGGATTTTTCCCGCGGAGGAAAAACTGTCCAAGAAATTTAGCCAAACCTCCGTAATTCCTTGAAATAGATTCTGGAAAGCCGATGCTCCTCCACCACCATCTCCACCACCGATGCTATCGAACAATTCTCCAATAGCATCTTTCAGTTGACCTATCATTTTGACAGGTACGACCAAAACGTCGCCAATCGTGGTGAAGACTTTTTCGATCCCATCGCCAGCTTTCAACAAGTCGTCGATGTGGACCAAGAAATCTCCAATAGTACCAGTGAAACCCAAGAAACTTCCGCTACCACCAGCAACCGCGCCAATGACTCGTCGGAAGACATCAAAGATTCCACCGAGAATCTGCTTGCCAATGTCTAGAATCGCAAACAATCCAGCAAACGTTCGCTTCAAATTGTCTAATGTTTCTGGACTTGGTTTGAGTGTCTCAGTAAAATCTCGAAAGTTCCTAGTTAGAAGAGCAAGATCTGCTCCTGTCTTCGCGGGGAAGATCTCTCGAAAGGCATCGCTAACTGCTCCAACAATGTCGCCTAGAGCGTTGAATACATTCTTGAGTGCTTCGATTAGATCGGTCCGACCGCCAAGATCTTTCCAAGCTTGTAGCACACTGTTTCTGGCTTCGGCATTGGACTGAATGAATCCGCCTATGGCGTCGGAGATTCCACTGAATAGCTCTCTGGCTTCCTTGAAATCACCAAAGATAATCTGCCAGGTTTGGGCCCACCCAGATCCTATGGCTTCCTTCGTTGTATCTAAGAGTTGGCCCAGCGTCTTGACTTGAGTTGCCGCTTCCTGAGCCAACTTCGCCTGATTCTGAATTGCTTTGATCTCTTCTTTGTTGAATCCCTGAGCAGCAAGCTCGGCATCACTCAAATCGCCCGTAAATTGCGATAATGTTTTAGTCAGGACGTCGGACGTCAACCACGATTCTTCACCTGGAGCAGCTGAGAGTGAATTACGAAAGCTTTCCCCGGCAATTGTGACGTTCTTCATCTTACCGGTAAGCTTAACTGCTCCTTCGTCCAACGTACCCATCTTCTCGGCCGTCTGCGCGAGCGCGCGCTGGAAGACAGTACCGCCCATACCAGCGTTGACAACCGAGTTCCAGTCCATCAGAGTAACTCGACCAGCCGAAAGCGCCTGTGACAACTGATACATTGCTGTTGATGCTTGATCAGCATTCGAACCAGACAATGCCGCCAAGTTAGCAATACCCTTAATCGCTGCGGTCGAAGTATCCAGATCGACACCGGCGGCCGTGAAGGTACCAATATTCCGAGCCATCTGACTGAAGTTATAGATGGTCTTGTCTGAATACTGATTCAGCGTATTAAGAGCTTTGTTGACGTCATCAAGCGTAGTTCCGGCGGCCGCAGTATTGGCCAAAATCGTTTGAACAGCATTTAGATTCGTCGTATACTCGTGAAATCCCTGAATAATCGGATCCAGAGTAAGCGACTTGACAAGTTGTGAACCGGCTATCACAGCTTTAGTAGTAATCTGTGACATAACGCCAATCGCAACTAGTCTTAGAGTCTCAAGTTTAGGAAGGATGGCATCGACAGCGCGGCCGATGAGACCAAGTTGATTATTTTGGGCAGCCGCATTAACATCATCTAAACCTTTTGCAGCATTAGGAAATGCGAGCGCCGCTTTGAGTCTGTCAAGTGCGGTAATACTTCGACTAACACCTTGTTCGAACTTACTTGACTCGAAACTCATCGCAACGACTTTGTCATCAATCGTTGCCATTAAACCTTGGTCACCTCCCTCCACGCTTCGGCTGCTATCTGATCAAATATAGGACGTATTGCGGGCATGATGTAGTCTCGACCTTGGACGTAGCCACCGTTTCTAGTGCCATGTCCGTACTGGATCAAGACTGCAATCGGTAAACCATTTACTACGTTGTGATTGTGCCAACGAATGGAGTAATATCCCGGTCGAGCTTCGAGTGTGTAGTACCACGACTCTGCTGTCAAACCAGAATCTACTGGCGTAGCATTTGATAGCGCGTTTACACCTAGAGTTCCGTACTTGTTCAGAACTGCAGATAGATCTTCCTTCGACAATTTCTCCAAATATCGTTCTGTTATCTCAAAATTGCCTTTCTGTGTAATTGTAATCATGACTATTCCGCCGTAAGAAGGATAATCACGGCTCCAGGAAACCCGGCTCGTCCGTACTCATAAGGCAATCCGTTCAACGGCGAGGCGTTAGCTCCTCCACCTCTTCCCGGCTTAACGGCTTCTACTACAACGTCTCCTGGAAATGTAATGTCCTGAGGATCTTCTCCTATTCCAGCAACTAAAATATCATCCGGATTGTATGATCCACGTCCCCCGGCAGTAGCTTCGAGGTAAGACGTCCCGTCGTATTTGAAGATTCCTCCTGCTCCCCCTCCACCGCCATGACCAATGTTGTCGATGATTGGTCCATCTTCACCGGCGGTACTATCATCCGTGTCTGGGTCTCCACAAACTCCGCCCGCACCTCCACCACCGGGAGCAATGGTATTCCCTATTCCACCATCGCCACCATTGGCAAGAGGCGCACCCGTTGTAGTGGCTGTTTGAGCTCGTTTTCCGCCCTGACCACCTGAAGCCCGACATGTGTCGGCGTTGAATGACGAGAAGCCTCCATTACCTCCGTCGGTAGTTGAAGCGGGATTACTTGGATGTTCAGTTCCTGGGGCACCAGCAGCACCAACAACGATTGGACAGGGGTCCGGTAGAGCCGATAATAGACCTCGAACGCGTTGGAATCCGCCTCCGCCGCCTTCTCCTCCGTAAGTTCTAATAAGGGTTCCTGTATTTGCTGTATCAACACCACCACCTCTTCCTCCGCCACCACCAATGCAGATAACGTCGAAATTGGTGTAGCCTAAATCAAGATAATCTGAAACAATAAAATTTCCAGTTTCTAGATTTATAGCTTTTGGTGGAGCATGAGTTATGCTTCCGGCGAGTTCAAATCTCATCGGAATTCCTTAAGTACGAGTATCGAAACATGTAATAGTCACATCAAAATTTGCTGAATTCTCACCGGCGCCACTGGGATCCAAAACCTGGATACGAACCTGACCAGCACCGGGAGATTCAAATTTGTAATAATGTCGACCAGAGGCAAGAGGACCTACCGAACCGCTGATTACAAATATACGCGGATCGAAATATAGCGTATACTCACCTGCCGACGATACGACATTTCTAACCATATGCCACGGCGTACCGTCTGACCAAACGCCGTTTCCACTGGTAACATCCTGAACGGGATTCAACGTGGTCAATACGGTCATGCGTCTAATATCTTTTTGCTGAGATCTCATGCCATCACCTTCAAACTCACCTTATGCGCAATATCCAATGTGTCAAATACCGCTAGAAGATCTGTATCCGACATCGATTGAATATGATCTCCCGCATTCTTAGGTGAAGGAAGATGTTCGTACAAACTCTTGGTATAAAGAGCGTTGATGTCTCCTAAAATAAGAGGATAATCGGCAACGAATACTGTATCGACTTGTCCAATGAAGTTATTACCACTAGCAAGCGATGACCCAACAACAAACTTGTTAGTTGCAGCAGGAGACCCAAGGGCAATAGAGTTCAAACCAGTATTAGATGCAACAAGACGTCCATCAAGATAATACTTACGCTTCAACCCCTGAAGATCTGCGGGATCGTGTACAACTACAACGAAATGCCATTGTCCATCCGCAACAAACGGTCCGGTAATTGGCGTTCCTCCACCGGTACCAAAACAAATATTGCCTTTTGCAATAAATATTCGAGTATCGTTCGTACCATTAGTTGCTCCATATGTAAGAACGTACAATCCTGGCGCCGGTGTCTCTGTTCCAGATGTTCCATTCGAACATTTAAACCAACATCCATAAGAAAGAGGATTGGTTCCGGCAGGCAATCCGGCATCTGTAGCTGTAAATCTTTGGGCACCAAAAAGACTCATTGCATTACCCTTGGTGCCGTCCACTCCTGATACAGAAACCGGTGTACCAATAGCAGTCAACGTTGCGCCGCTATCAGAACCTTCATTAGTAAGAACTCCACCGGAGAAATTGTACAAACGCAATGGGGGTGAAGGAAAATCCCCCGGAACTAGAGATGCACCCTTAGCTCCAGGATGAACATTTATCGAAGCTCCTGAAGGAATTTCCCCGAGTGTATGCGGAATCTTTGCACAATACAAGTTGAATACTTTATCGGCAGAAAGAATTTCTGGAGTTACAAACGGTTCATCAACTCGACCGAAAAATGGTTCTGCACCAATTCCACCCGCATTTGCAGCAAAAGCACCAATATTAAATGGGGCATTTGATCCAAATATCTGCTGGTTTCCACTAGAACCACGCAGCTGAGTTGCTTCCAATGCTCCATCAATATAAAGATTTTGCAAAACTCCATCATACGTACCGACAATAAAATGCCAACGATCGTCACAAACTTTAGTCAAACTATAAACTTCAAACACATCACTACCCGAAACGCTAAATCCCCAACAAATATCGTTACCAGTTCTTACTCTAAGCCAATAACCTAGTTGAGGGGATGATCCACGTTTTGTGAGGAAATGCATCTGTGTGCCTTGCTTGGGCGTTCGAATCCAAGCACCAAAAGATCCAAATTTAAGACGAAATGGATCGGTTGCATCTCCTACATCGTCACGATAAAACGCTTTAGTTCCATCAAACATCGCAGCAGTTGATACGTCGCCGTCAATTCCTCGTACGTATACTGCAGCGCCTCTGGCGGACAAATTTCGACCATTACCGCTTACATCATTTGCATTATCCGAGAAATTCCATAGACCCGTAGGCGGATCTAGTCCAACATTGTCAAAGTCTGCTGCTTCGAGTGTCCGACCAGCGCGAATCTGACCTAAAATACCGATATCCAAAATAGCATGCTCTATAAGAACCTCGAGATCTGAACCAATCGGACCTTCGGGACCGGCAGGACCAACTACACTACCTGCATTAATCGTTGATCCGTCGTGTTTTGTAAGAATCAACTCGCCATCAACAACGTCGCCGTCAATAACCGACTCGGCTTCAATTTCGAGCATTCGGTCAGCAGTAAGACCGGTAACTGTAGCCATTTCACCTCCTACTCATAATTCGTAGATGAGATTTCATACGTGACTGGATCTAGATATTCAGCATCAGCATTATCAATCTGGAAAGTAGTCTCGTCGAGCATAGTAATATAGTTGTCCGATCCATCAATAGCAGACCAGCTACCATCTCCATGATCGACAATGATAAGCGCACCCAAATATCCGTAATATCCAGCGATTTCTGTCAATGAAAGACAGTGAGGATCAAGCACATCTGTTCCATAAAGCTGTTCTTCCATTACTTGCATAACTTCAGGAGGTGTATGTGTAGAATCAAGTGACACATGAACTGTTGGTCTATAACCAGCAAGTCTTTCCGGTGTTCCACTCAAAGACCAGCTAAATTCTACCGGATCAGTTCCCGAATCCGTTAAAGTTTTGAACCCAGTAGCATCAGGACTGGCAATGACGTTGTAAAGGATATGAATCTTGTATCCGAGTTCCGGATCTAGATCATTGCCGATCATCGTCCTATACGACAAATTAAAACTTTGCACTGGCTGATCATAAAGATCAAATCCGGGGGCGAGAGGAGACATTCCGGCGACTGTATCGAATTCCTCAGGATATGTGAATGCTTTAAGTTTTCCTGCGAAATCACCTGGAATCAAATTTTGTAAGTATTTCACTCCATCAAGCCAATAGGCTTTTAGTTCAGAAGTAGAGTCTTCTTCTACTCCAGTGAGTCCATTCCAGGCCACCGCTGTTCCGTCCTGAAGATAAAGAACTCCATGATCAACGCCTGTTTGATAGAATCGCGCTCCTACTTCATCCCACATAAGAGCTGTCATTGTCACCCCCTTTCAATCTAGTAACAATCTCTTGTAACCAATCGAGACAGCATGAGCTGCATTCTTAGCGCCGAGTTTCTCGAGAACACGTTGACGTTGTGTAATAGCGGTATTCAGCGCAACACCTCGGGCTCGAGCAATTTCCTTCGTACGCAATCCCTCCGCCATCAGTTTAAGTGTCTCAAGCTCGGCAGGAGCGATCTGAAGCTGGTCGAGACCACCGATGTTTGAGAGAATACGCCCAGTAATCTCTTCTCCACGCGGCGTGCCGGTTTTGATCTCAAGGATCATGTTCTCGGCTGCATTCGGCCAGTAGTGCTCGTTCATTTTAACCCTTCGTGCCCAACTGTTCTCTTCGTTGAGCATTGAGCTCTCGATTTCGACGTGCGATTTCTCCTCGACTCATCTTCTTTGGCTTCGATTGTTTAATGTTACAAATTCGAATCAAAGTAAATAGTCGATTAAGATGCCAATGTTCACACTCGAATGGAATCTGAAAGACGATCATCCAATAGTAAATGAGCTCAGCCGTGATAACGTCTCTACTTTTCGGAGCTCCTGGAGCCTCGCTGAACCAAGTAGCTGTCATCTTCGCTTCAATGTATTCGTTGATTGCCTCAAAATTGCTTTCAGAAAGCTTGGTGTAAACTCCATCTGGAACATCGGGAGTCAAAGTCATGATCTTGATGTAATCAAGAACTTCTTCAGTTGTCTTTTCGGCATTGCCTAGAAAAGGCTTCTCATGTTTCGACTCCCATTTTGACAGTGAGACCAGAGAATGCTCTAGCTCTAAAGTTACATCGGCTACTGTGATAAATTCTTGTGTCTGTTCGTCGAACATCTCGACACCTGGAACAATAATCGTGAGCATTCCCTAGCCTCCTGCCGAAGATCAAGGAGTAAATAGTGCGATAACCGCATCCGGCGTCGGAAGCGCTGCTTCAGTAGCACCTGCGCCGTACAACAGAGCCTCAAGCGAAGCAAGATCCGTGGGATCTACAACCGTAGAATCAACCACGATCAAGGAAGTAGGCTTGAGATCTGTAACCGGAACCGGAGTAGTACTAACCTCCCAACTAAACGAGATTGCCTCGGGTGAATCATTGACTGTGGCATAAGCCTTCTCCGACGGAGCCGCCAGTGCGCCCCAAACCAGATGAAGCTTATAACCAAAGTCCATCCCGTCGACGTCATTGCCGACCTTTGTCCTAAAGCTCAGGCCAAAGATCTTTCGACTCTGCTGTCCGACCGCCACGCCTGGCGCAGGAAGAGCGGTACCGTCACATTCGGCGAACTCCTCCGGATAGGTGAACGCCTCGATGGTTCCGCCAAACTCCTCAGCAGAGATGAGATTCAGGTACTTAATGTTGTCTGCATACTGTGCAGACGGTTCTGCACCAGAAGGCGATTCAGTAACCGTGGTGAGACCATTCCAAGCAACGCCGGTGTTGTATACACCTGATGCATCCGGAAGATAGAGAACTCCATGATCCACACCAACTTCGTACAATTTATCGCCAACATCGTCCCAAGTCAAAGGGGCCATGTTCTTCCTTTCCTTCAGAAGTAGACGTTATAAACGTCATGATTTAAGTCATCAGCCGTATAAAATCGATTAAATAAACTCATTGGCATCTGAGCCACTTTACTTGGAATTTCACTATCCGGATTTGGGTCAATAACAATAATTGCGTATCTCTTTGTATGACTGTATGGATTATCATCCGCAAATTTAGTATCAGCAAAGTCTCGATGATAAACAATACACGGATATTCCAAATGTACATTAGTTGGTGGCTGAAAATACACGTTTTCTGTAAACGTTTCAAGGAGTTGGTGCAACTGCAGGCGTGGGGCCATTGTACACCTCCCCCAATCTCAGCAAAAGACGGGGACTCTGCACCTCGACGCTGTCAACTGTCCACAAAGTCCCCGCCCATTCCACATAACGAATGGCAAAGAAATGCTCATTTGCATATGCATCGGCTACAATGCTAATTGAATTCTGAACACTGAGATCAGGGTTGAGATTTTCTCCCTCTCGAAGATTTCGAGCGTTGCGGACGATATCACCGGTATAAATATACT
>Ga0081455_10007942_pt1 | contig 11102 bp, 11 predicted proteins | sample TabmetS3T2R1_FD_70207 | JGI IMG/M metagenome (GOLD analysis project Ga0081455, IMG submission 70207) | Tabebuia heterophylla rhizosphere microbial communities from the University of Puerto Rico - S3T2R1 | ecosystem: Host-associated > Plants > Roots > Rhizosphere ... | reverse complement strand
GACCTTCAGCGACGAGAGCCATCTCGACTTCGCCCGCCACTTCGGCCCGCTCGAGACCAGCGTGTTCGCGATCCGGCAGGACCACAAGATGCGGCTGGGCGCCCAGATGGCCGATGTCGGCAATCTCGACGCCGACAACAACATCCTCAAGACCGACGATCGCATCCGGCTCTACCAGCTCGGCAACCGGCTGTGGCACACCGACTCCTCGTTCAAGCGCCTGCCGGCCTATTGCTCGATCCTGCACGGCCGCTCGATCCCGCCGATCGGCGGCCACACCGAGTTCGCCGACCTCCGCGCGGCCTACGATGCGTTGCCGGAAGCCACCAAGCGAAAGATCGCGGGCCTGGTCGCCGAGCACTCGCTGCTGACCTCGCGCGCGCGGTTGGGCTTCAGCGACTTCGACGAGACCGAGCGCAAGGCCTTCGAGCCGGTGCCGCAGGTGTTGGTGCGGCGCCTGCAGGACTCGGGCCGCATGAGTCTCTATCTCGCGAGCCACGCCGGTGCGATCCGCGGCATGGCGAGGCCCGAGGCCGAGAAGCTCCTGAAGGAGCTGATCGACCACGCCACCCAGCGCCAGTTCGTCTACACCCATCGCTGGCGGGTCAACGACCTGGTGATGTGGGACGACCGCTGCACCATGCATCGCGGGCTCGAGTTCGACGACCAGCGCTACAAGCGCGACATGCGGCGAGCCACCGTCTCCGACGTGCCGCCGACCTGCGAGCAGATGGGCCTGGCGGTCGCGGCCGAATGACTCCGGCTGCGTTCGCCAAGCTTGCCCTCGCGCTAGACGGCGCGACTCAAGGATCGCATGGCGGTCACCCCGACTTTCGCGCCGGCGGAAAAGTCTTCGCCACCATGGGCTATCCCGACAAGACCTGGGCGATGGTGAAGCTGACGCCGGATCAGCAGGAGATGCTGTGCGCCGCCGAGCCCGCGATGTTCCAGCCGGTCAAGGGCGGCTGGGGCCTGCGCGGCGCCACCAACCTGAAACTCGCCGGCGCCGACCAGCGCACGGCGCGCAGTGCGCTCGCCATGGCGCTCAAGAACGTGACGGAGAAGACAAAGAAGCCATGACCATCGACATCGAACCGCTGAGAAAGCATCTCGGGCGCAAGATCGAGGACGACGACGTCGTCACCGAGGCGCCGATCAAGGCGATGATCGCCACCTTCGGCCGGCCGGACAAAGCGCCGGGACCGGGCGAGCCGATCGCGCCGGGCTGGCATCTCTGTTTCCTCCATTCTTATGCGCGACCCGAGCAGCTCGGGCGCGACGGCGCCGCGTTCGAAGGCGGCGTGCTGCCCAACATCCCGATGCCGCGCCGCATGTATGCCGGCTCGACCTTCACCTTCGAGGGCGACATCCGCGTGGGCGACAAGCTCAAGCGCGAGATCGAGTTCACCGATATCCAGCTGCGCCAGGGCAGCACCGGCACCCTGATCGTGACCACGCAGACCCGCCGCATCTTCACGCCGCGCGGGCTCGCCATGACCGAGGCGGCGAGCACGGTGTTCCGCGAGGACCCCAAGCCCGGCCAGAAGAGCGGCGTGCCGGTGCGCGAGGCCGCACCCGCCGACGTGCCGTGGAAGCGCACCATCACGCCCAATCCGGTGATGCTGTTCCGCTACTCGGCGATCACCTTCAATCCGCACCGCATCCACTACGACCGCACCTATTGCATGGAGACCGAGGGCTATCCCGGGCTGGTGGTGCACGGGCCGTTCGCCCAGCAATGCATCTTCGACCTGCTGCGCGATTCGACGCCGGGCAAGAAGGTGAAGTCGATCACCGTGCGCGCCCGCGCGCCGCTGTTCGACACCTCGCCGTTCGACGTGATCGGCCGGCCGACGGCGGACGGCAAGGGCGCCGAGCTATGGACGGTGACACCCAAGGGCACCATCGCCGCCCAGGCGACGGCGACGCTTTCCTAAATGGCGGGGAAGTCGAAAACTCAAGTCTAATCAATGGTTTGAGGCGCGGTAACGTAATACCGTACCGTGAATCCTTCGATATCAATGACTTGGTCCGAGGGGTGGCGCGCAGAGTGGGAAGAATCGCCTAAAATGCTTTTGCCATCGATATCGGAGGCTTCCCACCCGGGTGGGAAACTCTGGGAAGGTCAGTCGTTGGCGGCACCGAAGCGCAGCGGCCGGAAGAACTCGCGGATGTCGCGCGCCAGAAGCTCGGGCTCCTCCAACGCCGCGAAGTGGCCGCCCTTGGACATCACCGTGTGGCGGCGGAGGTCGTAGGCGCGCTCGATCCATTCCTTGGGTGGCGCCGGCGCGATGTCGGCCGGGAAGGCGGCGAAGGCGGTCGGCGTCTCGACGCGGCGGCCTTCGGGCAGGGCGCGCGGCTGCTGCTGGACCGCGCCGCGATAAAGCCAGGTCGCGCTGCCGGCCGTTCCGGTCAGCCAATAAACCATGATGTTGTCGAGCAGCAGGTCGAGCGAGAAGCGGTTGAGCGGATTGCCGTTGCAGTCGCTCCAGTCGCGGAACTTCTCGACGATCCACGCCGCCAGGCCGACCGGTGAGTCGCCGAGCGCCACGCCCAGGGTCTGCGGCCGGGTCGCCTGGATGCGCTGGTAGGCGGTCTTGTCGTCGAGCGCGCTGCCCATCTTGCCGAGCCACGCCTGCTCGGCGGCGCTGAGGTTGGCCTTCTTGAGGTCGATGCCGGGCCGCACGCCGATCATGTTGAGGTGCAGCCCGGCCACGCCCGACTTCCACTCGCCCTTCTCCTCCGTTACCGGATTGTCGAAGGCGAGCCACGACGAGACCACGGCGCCCCAGTCGCCGCCCTGGGCGCCATAGGGCCGGCGATAGTTCAGCTTGTCATGCATCAACTTGTGCCACAGCCCGGCGATGGCGCGCGGGCCGATCGGGCCGGTGCTGCCGTTGTTGCGAATCGGCGGGCCGGAGAAGCCGTAGCCCGGCAGCGACGGGGCGACCACGTCGAAGGCGTCGAGCGGATCGCCGCCGTGATCCTCGGGATGGGCCAGCAGGTCGATGAAGTCGAGGAACTCGACTACCGAGCCCGGCCAGCCGTGGGTGATGATGAGGGGCAGCGGCCGCGGCGCCCCCTCGACCTCGGTGCCGGGCTCGCGGATGAAATGCAGGCGCTGGCGGCCGATATCGACCAGGTAGTTGGGCCAGCGGTTGATCGCCTCCTGGCAGCGCTGCCAGTCGTAGCCGTGGCGCCAATAGTCGACCAGCTCGGCGAGGAAGACAGGATCGGTGCCCGACGCCCAGCTGCCCTTGTCCTCGATGGTGGCGGAGGGGCGCCAGCGGCGCAGGCGCTCGTCGAGATCGATCAGCGCGCGCTCGGGGATATCGACCTTGAACGGTTCGGGAGTGTCGTAGGGCATCGAGCCGATCATAGCCCCTAGGGCTGCTTCGGTCGCTGGATATACCCGTAGACCCGGAGCTGCGTGCCGCGCATGTCGATTTCCGCCGTCCCGACGAGCTGGTTGTCGATGGGACCGCCGGAGTCGCCAGCCAGGGGCTGGTTGCGGATCAGCAGCACCTGGCGCCTGGCGAGATCGCGCATCGCGTCCTTGTCGAGGTACCGGCGGTACATCTCGACAATGGCCGGAACGGCGCTGGGCAGGCGGCTGGTCGCTCGCGAGGTGTAGTTGAGGAAGGACGGCCAGCAGTCGCTGAGCGGGAAGAAGTACGACAGGCCGCGCCAGCAGTCGCCGGTCTTGAGCTCGGCTTGCATGTCGGCCTGCAGCTGCGCCGGCGTGACGCCGGCTCGGAACAGGGTCTCGAAGCCGCTGGCGAAGCTGGCGCTGGCCGCCTTGGCGTGGTCCTCGAAGGTTTCATTGCCGCGCCACAGCGGCGCCGGCTTCTGGATCACCGTGTTGTAGCCGCCCATTACGACCGTGCCGCGCGGCACTCGGGTCAGGAACAGCGATTCGTCGAACAGGTGCGGCAGGATTACTGCATCGATCCGGTCGCCCTTGGCTTTGGCTTGCGCCAGAACCTGGCTGAACAGCACCGACCGGGCATTGTCGAGCGACCAGTAGAGCTCGTTGCGCCAGGCGCCCTGCACCAGGATGTAGCCGATGAAAGCGAGCAGCCCGACCGACAGGAACTGGCGCCAGCCTTGCCGGCGCTCGAAGGACGACAGGAATTCCCCGCTCATCAGGCCGACGCCGACGACGATGCATGGATAGTTCACGTAGATGTCCCAGTTCTGGGGGAGAACGGCAATGCCGGTGACGATCTGCTGGTTGAGCACGATTGTCGGCATGGCGAAGAAGATAGACGCGGCGAGGCGCGCCGGCGTTGTGCCGTGCCGGAGCATCATCCCGCCGGCCCAGGCGACGCCCGCGATCGAGAAGGCGACCGATGGGCGCAGCATCGGCAGATGCGTGGCGAACGTCGACTGGGCGACGATCGCCGATGTGCTGCCCGCCCAGTAGCTCGCTCCGTAGGCGAGCGCGGTAGCGACGATCGCCAGCGCAAACGGCACCACGACCGGCCGGCGATAGACAACCACGCTGTACAGGGAGAGCAGAGCGAAGATCAGGATCGTCGCGACCGCGGCGTTTATGTAGATGAACGCGAGGAAGGGCGTGGCGACGCAGGCCGCGAGATAGGCGCCGTGCCTGCCCCGCAGGAAGGCGCTCAGCAGCAGCGCCCAGTAGAGGAAGAGCACGATCCAGCTCGATTGCGGTTCCGGCCGCCGATGGATCAGGAAGAAGCTCAGGATGTCTGGCTTTAGCAGCGCCGGATCGCCGACGAGGTCGGCGAGCCAGGCCGCCGGCGGATCGTAGTCGATGACCCGGCTGCTGCCGCTCAGGAAGTCGAAGCTGAACATCAGCAACAACGCCCAGATCACGCGCCCGAGCGACCATCTCTCCCAGGTCGCCGCCAGTATCAGCGCGGCGCCGAACACCAGCAGCGGATTGACGAGACCGTAGATCGCCAGCGTCGCATCGAACGAGACGCCCAGCGGCAGCAGTACCATCGCCAGCAGCTTGCCGAACAGGCGGTAGTTGATGTCGATCGAGCCATCGGTGATCTGCTGGTAAAGCTGCCAGAAATAGTAAGGCTCGTCGTAGGCGAGCTGCATCGACTGGAACCGGCCGAACAGGCCCGAGAAGCGAATCGTCGTCCAGATCGGGTTGAACAGGACGAGCGCAACCGCGATCACGGCTGCCGTGGTTCGGACCCGCCAGTCGTCGACGAAAGTGGTTTTGCCCGCGCTCGCAGTCATCATTATTCGGCAGGCGACAGGAATTCGTTCCGACGTGCCAGCGCCTTCAGGTGACGTCGCGCGTCGGGACCGCATTGCATCAACGGATCGATGACGCTTACCCCGTGCTCGAACGGCGAGCATTCCTGGGGATAGGCCGGATAGCCGCTGTAGTCCGCGAAATGGACCGCGATGCCCGCCGCTCGGAAGACGTTGAGATCGAGATAATTGCGGGCGGCGGGGCCCGAAACATAGTGCGTCGCGCCGCGCGCCTGGCAGATTTCCAGGAGCCGCTGCGTCGGGTCGTCCGAGGTCCGCGGCACGATGCCGGCATCAAGGATCGTCGTCTCGAGCTGGAGAAGCTTCGCGATCGAGCGCAGGAAGTGCTCATTGATCCGGCTCAGCCGATCGAGCCGCGCGGTCGCCGCGTAATCCTGCTCGAGCACCGGGCCGATCGACTTGAAGTGCGGGGCATCGCGATAGGCCTGCCGCATCGTCTGCCAGTGCGAGGCGGCCCAATCGGCATCGGCCACCTCGACATCGCGGATTGCCGCGCCAAACCGTCCGGCCGTGCGGATCGGCAGGGTGAGCCAGTGCAGCTTGCCGTTGAGGACGATGCGATTGCGGTTGCGCCAGTCGTTCTTGGTGAACTGCGCCTCGTCGAACAGCAGGAACTCGTCAGCCGCGGCCATCAGGTCGAAGTAGCCTTTCCACGGCAGGTAGTTCGACTGCAGGATGACGATCGTCTTGCCTGTCATGGTCGCCCGATCATGGCTTACTGGCGACCAGAACCTGGGAGCCGCCGAACGGCAAGGGCACGCCGGCCCGGCGCAGGCCCTGCTCGACGCGACCCAGCCCGCGCAGTACGCCGTTGGCGGCGGAATTGACATTCAGGTGCATTTCCGAGATCGCCTCGAGCGACTGCTTGGTCGGGCGCAAGCGTTCGAGCAGACGCATCGCCACCATCACCGGGAAGGCAAGCGTGACGAAGCTCGACTGATAGCGAGGCTGTAGGCCGGCCGAGCGCGCCTTGCGGGCAAGCTCGCCGCGCCGATAGCGGCGCTGATGGCGCGCCAGATCGTCGGCGGTGCTCCACATCCAGGGGTGTTGCGGCACCGTCGCGATCAGGATGCCGCCTGGCTTGAGGATGCGGGCGATCTCCGACAGCACGTCGCCATCCTGCGGGATGTGCTCCAGTACGTCGAAGGCGCCGACCAGGTCGACGGTCTCCGCCAGATGGCAGTGCCGGGCGTCCATCTGGATCAGCTCGACGGCCTCGCCATGCCGCTGGCGCGCGGCGGCGAGGCCGCGGCTGTGCAACTCGGAGCCGGTGATCGTCGCCGCCGGCAGGGCCTGGCGGAGCGCCGACAGCACAAAACCGGTCCCGCATCCGATCTCGAGCACGCGCTGCGCGGTCGGCGCGTAGCGGCGCACCAGCCAGCGCACCATCTCGTTGCGGTTGCCGAACCAGAAATGATCCTCCTCCACTGAGGCCAGGGGGTCGATGCCTTCAAGCGCGAAGCCTTCATTGGTCTCGTCGAGCGCGACCGCGAGCTGGGCGAAGCCCGCGGCGTGGGGAAGGCGGTAGCCGCAGGATGCGCAGCGCCAGGCGAGCGGCCATAGCGCGTCGCGCGGCGCGACCGGCGAGGCCGCTCCGCAGCCCGGGCAGAGACGCTGCCCGTCGGAGGCGGTTGCCGCGATATCCGGTGCGAGCGTCATCCGATACTTAACTCTTGAGGACCATGACGATGCCAAGAGCGACGGCAACCACGCCGCCGATGCGCAGCGCGCCGATCTCCTCGCCGAGCAGCAGCCCCGTCCCGACCGCATTGACGACAAGCGCGATCGCGGCGAGCGGCAGGGCTACCGAAAGGTCGAGCTTGGTGAGGGCGAGCAACCAGACAACGAAGAGCGCAGCGGCGAGGGCCAGCACGATTGCCAGCCGGGCGATGGTCGCGGCCTGCAGCAGCCCGGCCATCTTGTCGGCGAGGCTCGCGTTCCGGGCGAGAATCGGTGCAATGCCGTCGGCCAGCAGCTTCGCCTGATACTGGAAGACGCAGCTCATCACGACCATGACGCCGATATAGATCAGGCCCTGCATTCGGGGCATTGGAAGAACTCCCGGCCGTTCACGACTTGGTCAAGATCATCGAGAAATGGTCGTACGGGATCCGCAGCAGGTCTCGATAGAGCCGTTCCTCGACCGAAACCGGCAGGCCGGCGACCAGGCGGCGGTATTCGCCGGCGAAGCGGACGTTGAGGCCCGAATCGAGCTTGTTGAGCGCCCAGGCAATCGGGTTTTGCCGTTCGAGCCACACATTGTCGAAAGTGACCAGCCGCGCGCCCGGCTTCAGCAACTCGCAGAGGCGGCGCAGCATGCCGCGCGCCTGCTCGTCGTCGAGATGATGCAGCAGGGCGGATACGACCACGAGGTCGAACGTCCCGGCTTCTCCCTTCAGGTCGCGCGATGCATCGCCCACCATGAAGCGGGCCCGATCGCCGTAGAGTGCCCGTGCGTGCGCGACATGCTTGGGGTTTAGGTCGATGCCCGTGTAGTCCACGTCGGGCAGGTAAGGATAGATCGAGCCCGGTCCACAACCGACATCCAGCACCTTGCCGCCGGCCGGGACAGCGTAGAGCTCGCGGGCCAGCCGTTGCCGGGCTCGCTCGGCGCCGAGGGCGGACATCAACCCTTTGTAGATGGCCGGGATGGTGACCAGATGGTAAAGCTTCGAGATCCGCTGTGACATCGCTCCGCGCTTCGGACGTTCCGTCTTTGCTGCCCGGCTTCGCAGGATGATACAGCAGCCCCGGTTGTGTGTCCCATTCCTGGGCGGGTAGAGAGGGTCGTCAAGTCCAACATGCGCTGCAAATGACTGATGCTGCACGTCCCAAAGGCGCTCCATTCAACCTGCCGACGCTGATCGGCAAAGAGATCGAGTACATCAACGAAGTGCTGGCCGGCGACCAGGCGTCGGGCAACGGCCGCTTCACCGAGCTGGCGCAGCAGGAGCTGGCGCGGCTGCTCGGCGGCGGGAGAGTGTTGCTCACCACCTCCTGCAGCACCGCGCTCGATATGGCGGCCATCCTGAGCGGGGTCGGGTCAGGCGACGAAGTCATCATGCCGTCCTACACCTTCACCAGCACCGCCAACGCCGTCGTGCTGCGCGGCGCTGTGCCGGTGTTCGTCGACATCCGGCCTGATACGCTCAACATCGACGAGCGCCTGATCGAAGCGGCGGTGACGCCACGCACCCGGGCGATCACCGTCGTGCACTATGCCGGCGTCGGTTGCGAGATGGACGAGATTTTAGCGATCGCGGCTAGGCACGACCTGATCGTCGTCGAGGACGCCGCCCAGGCGATTTGCGCGCGCTGGCGCGGCAAGCCGCTCGGCCGGCAGGGCGCGATGTCGGCCTTCAGCTTCCACGAGACGAAGAACATCATCTCCGGAGAGGGCGGCGCGCTGGTCGTCAATCGCGAGGACCTGTTCGAGCGTGCCGAGATCATCTGGGAAAAGGGCACCAACCGCGTCAAATTCAAGCGCGGCGAGATCTCCAAGTACAACTGGGTCGATGTCGGCGGCTCGTTCCTGCCGAGCGAGCTGACGGCAGCCTTCCTCTACGCGCAGCTGCAGAATGCCGAGGCGGCGATCTCCCGCCGATTGGCATTGTGGCAGCGCTACCACCAAGCGTTCGAGGCAGCCGAGGCGCGGGGTCAGTGCCGGCGGCCTTCGTGGCCGGCGCATTGCACCCACAATGGCCATATCTTCTATCTCCTGGCGCCGACGGCGGACGATCGGACACGCTGGCTGAGGGACTTTCGCGCGGTGGGCATCAACGCGCCGTTCCACTATGTGCCGCTCCATTCGGCGCCGGCCGGCCGGCGCTTCGGCCGCGCCGTGGGCGACCTCGGCGTGACCGATAGCATCTCGTCGCGCCTGGTGCGTCTGCCGTTGCACCTGCACTTGAGTGCGGAGCAGCAGGACTACATTATCGAGCGGACGCTCGAAATCGTCCGAGGCCAATAGGAACGGGGATGTCGCCTTCGGTTTCCGTCGTCGTGCCGGTCTATCGCAACGCCGAGAGCCTGCCCGAGCTGTCGCGCCGGGTCGCGGCCGCGCTGGAGCCGGCATTCCCGCGCTTCGAGCTGATCCTGATCGACGACGGCAGCCCCGACGAGTCCTGGTCGGTCATCCAGCGGCTGGCGCAAGCCGAGCCGCGGGTCAAAGGCGTCCGGCTCAGTCGCAATTTTGGCCAGCATCCGGCGATCGCTGCCGGCTTCGACCGCGCGACCGGCGAGGTCATCGTGCTGATGGATGCCGACCTCGAGGACCGGCCGGAGAACCTGCCCAACCTGATCGCCCGGCTGACGCCGGGGACCGACGTGGTCTACACGATCAAGACCGGGCCGAACGACGGATCGCGGCTGACCTCAGCACTGTTCCACGGCATCTTCTCGCGCATCGTCGGCGGCACCAACGTGCCGCGCAACATCGGCACGCTGCGCGCCTTCAACCGCAAGGTGCTGGAGGCGATCAAGGCGCACACCGAGTACGACGTGCTGTTCGGGCCACTGATGTTCTTCATCGGTTTTTCGTCGGTCTTCGTCGAGGTCGAGCGCGACGTTCGCCATCACGGCCGCACCAGCTATACCTTCGCCAAGCGCATGCGCCTCGCCGTGCGGTCACTGATCAGCTACACCGACCTGCCGAATCGGGTGTTCCTGACGTTCGGCACGCTGATCGTCGGTGCGGCGGTGCTCTACGGCGTCGCGGTCGCGCTGCAGGCGCTGCTGTTCGGCGCCAAGCTGCCGCCCGGCTTGACGCTGATCGTGCTGTTGAACGTGCTGTTCATCGGCATCACGATGATCAGCCTCGGGATCATCGGCAGCTACATCTTCCGCGTCTACCAGGAGGTCTTGCGGCGGCCGCGTTACCTGGTGACCCAGGAGGTCAACCTGGCGAGTGTGCCGCGATGAACAAGCAAGTCCTCGACGCCAATGTCGAAGTGCATACGCGCATGGTGGAGCGCTACGAGGCGGACGAGCCCCACTTCCGGCCCGAGAACCAGGAGAAGGTGCGCGGCCGGCTGAAGGCGTTGCGCGCGCGCGTCCCCGGCGGAAAGCTGCTCGATGTCGGCTGCGGCACCGGCTTCATCATCCATCTGGCTATCGGCCTGTTCGACGAAATCCACGGCGTCGATATCACGCCGGCCATGATGCAGCGCGTGAAGACCGACCGAGGCAACATCACGCTGCACCAGTCGGCGGCGGAAGCCACGCCGTTTGCCGATGCCAGCTTCGACGCGGTCACGGCCTATTCGTTCGTCGATCACGTTGCCGATCAGGGCGCGCTGCTGCGCGAGGTCGCCCGTGTCCTCAAACCCGGCGGGATCTTCTATGCGGATCTTGTGCCGAGCCGGCCGTTCTGGGCGGCGCTGAGCGGGTTGCGGCCCGAGGACGAACACGCTGCCTCGGACATCGTGCGGCGCGAAGCCGACATGGTGCGCGGGAACGCCAAGAAGGTGGAACGGCAATTCGGCATCCCGGCCGAGCTGTTCCAGCGGGCCGAGCCCGGCAAGGAGGAGGGCGGCGTCGATCCGGCGGCATTCCGCGAGATCGCGCTGCGCGCCGGCTTCGCACGCTGCGAAACCTCGTTCGACTGGTTCCTCGGCCAGGGCGCTGTCATGCACGGCCAGTCTTTTGCGGACGCCGCGCTCATCGAGGCCTATTTGCGTCGCGTCGCGCCGCTTGCCCATCACCTGTTCAAGTACGTCTACTTTCACGCCGTGAAGGCCGCGTGATTCCCGATCAGAAGATCCTGGCTGAGCTCAAGGGCGCCGGCGTGACGATCGTCCCGGACGCATTGCCACGCGACGAGGCGCTGGGCCTGCGGCCGC
>Ga0081455_10007941_pt1 | contig 11102 bp, 18 predicted proteins | sample TabmetS3T2R1_FD_70207 | JGI IMG/M metagenome (GOLD analysis project Ga0081455, IMG submission 70207) | Tabebuia heterophylla rhizosphere microbial communities from the University of Puerto Rico - S3T2R1 | ecosystem: Host-associated > Plants > Roots > Rhizosphere ... | reverse complement strand
TGCTAACCTCGCCCATGGACGGCTCCCCTCAATGTGGTTCGCTTCACGCAACCACCCTATGGCACCTCGATGCCGCAGAGCGGGCGCCGTCCACAGCATCAAAAGCAGACATTCGCGCCACAAAATGTCATGTCCGCTTTGCCCCCAAAAGCGGACATGTGCGGTGCAGTACCTCATGTCCGCTTTGGGCCAAAAGCGGACATCGCTTCACCTGTTCGATCAATCATCGACGCGGTCACAACTCTGAAATTGGAGCAGGAACTCGGGAAACCCAGGACTGTTGGCGGGCGTTGGCCTTGGCACTCCTGGAAGGGGGCCTTTACCCTTTGGTCCAGTCGGGAGCTACCAGCGAGTGTCCAAAGTGGGTCGCGTCGCGAGGTCCCCTTCGACGCGGCCTTTTTTCGAGACTGCGTTTTGAGGAACTGGGCGTTGCTTAGCGTGTGAAGAACAGGTGACCCCGACCTCTCTGGGGCTGGGGGGCTTAGGGATAAGATCGGGGCCTGCTCTCTTTCTTGGGGATCGAGAGCGGCTCGATTTTAGCACTCCTGCCAGACTTACAGATATGCAAGTTCGTCAAAGCTTATGCGCACAACCCAGTGAACTTGGAGCAGCATCCTCTAGTGCCTCATCTGAAGCGACCGATCAGGAGGTTGGAATGCACATTGGAAACGGTTGACCGGTACGGACGGCAACCAAATTGATGTAAACATGGACGCAGTCGCATACCTTCACGAGTTCAAAGGTCACTCGGCCATACATTTTGTCGGTGGCCTGAGTGCTGAAGGCAGAGCGATGATCGTCGGTGTGAGAGAAAAGCCCGACACCATTGACTTGGCAAATCCACTTCACGCAGCCTAGGTGGCCGCGTTGGACCTACGGTCTCGTCCTACCGCGGGCGGTTTGTTTATGAACGCTTCCGATTCCATATCAGTTGGCGGAGTGCGGCTTGTCCGATATTTCACCACCTTGACTGTTACATTCGGGCAAACCGGGCATTCAAAAGTGCGTTTATCGTAGTCCGGCTTGTCAGGTTCGATGCAGGCAAGCCACATCTGTGCCTTGCAGACTTCGCAAAAAGGGCGACCGATGATCCGCTGTTGCGGAAGATTTTGATCCTTTCGCACATCACGCCTCATTTTTCGGTGACGGGCGCTTGACGAAGGCTTAGCTCAAGCTAGGCGGCAAGGCCCGCGGTGTCACGCATGCGCTTGCAACGTTTACTCGTGAAGGTGACCACAGTCCGCCAATTGAATGACGATTGCCTGACGTTTTCGCCTGCGCCGGTTCTAATTTACCGGCAAAATAGTTTTAGCAGTGTCCGATGGCGGCCATTTTATTTTGTAAACTTTGAGAGTCCGTTCGGTCAGAGATTAAGACGAATAGCGGCGAGACTTAGAGCGACGGCAATCAAGAACGTAAACGCAAACAGCGTGCTCCACATGTCCCCGTCCCCCCACTGCCGCAGGCATAATGGATTTTTATTTTGTGACTTTTTTTGGTTTGTCGCAGGCGGCATACCGTGAACCTGAGGTTGACTGTTACCATTTTGGTGTTCGCCGCCGCGCCAGCATATGCACAGGCTCAAAACCCGACCCCTGCGAAGGTGACCAAGACAGACGCGCAAAACGTCCTCAGAATCATCAGCGGCGACAAGGCCAAGACTCGAATCTATTGCCAAATGGCCAAGCTCGGTAACCAGATGGAGCAAGCCAACGAGATGGGAGATGCCAAGAAATTCGATGCGCTGTTTCAGAGAATGTACGAATTGGGGAAAAAACTGGGTCCCGAATATGCCGCGTTGATTGACGGCCTTCAGGACATCGATCCGGAATCCGAAGTCGGTCAGGAGATTAGTTCGACGCTGGATGCACTCGATAATTTGTGCAGAGGGTGATGGACGATCTGGATTTTTGTATTTTTTTGAATTTTGCCTGAGCTGTGGAAGTCCGGAGAGACAGCAGCATGAGGCGTGCCCTTTAAGAACTGCGCGACGTCTTGGTCTTGGCCATCCACTCTGATGCCCGGGCGGCGAGATGCATTTGCCGGATTATCACAAAGGTTAGACGACTCATACCAAAGTCTTATACCCCATCAGATGTTTTGTGACGACGAACACAGCGACTCGTACGTGCGCCGCTTAAAAAGAAAATAATTTATCGCATCCGCTCAGCGCTTAGGAGACAATCATGACCAACCACGTACCTTACATTTGGCGAAAAAACTACTGCAACAACGGGCCATGGCCGGAAAAAGTTCTACAGACAGCACACGAAAAAGCGCAGCAGTATTTGAACCGCGCCGCTACATCATCAACTCGTTATTGGAGAAAGGATGCTGGCGCGGTTTGATTAGGGTCTCACGTTTAACGACCATGGCGGCTTGTCGCCGACAAGCAAAATCGCGCTCAATAGGGTCTCGATATGCGGTTTAAAACTGAAAAATATGGTTTGTCTCGCCATTCTTTGTGGTCGGAATTGATTCGAAGGATATTCAGGACCGTATTTGCCTCGTACCGACCCGAGCTACATTACATGCGTGGACCGGGGCCGAAGTGGCGAGAAAAGCAGGCTCGCTTGCCGGGATGATCTCAAGAAATGGTCAGGTGGCAATGTCCGCGGCCACGTTGTTCCTGTTGTAAATTCGCTACTGGTCCTTCCTAATTTTCTTCATCCGGTATTACGGTCGTTACGTTACGGTTACGTACTGGTTACGTTACGGAGGGGCCTACGTACGTAATACCCGTAATATTGGGGGCGACATGCTCACGAGATCAAAAGCCGTTCTTTATTGGCTCGGCTCCGGTGTGGCTGTAGCGTTCATTGGATTGGTGGTCATAGAGCCTGAGCGCGTTGAGCGGACGATGATGGGCGTCCTTACTAGAATTGTGTCGGCGTTCGTTGCTGTCTTGTCTGGAAGCTAATTTGGTTGCTTCATCGCCCGGTTAGGGCCAAATAGCGAATGAGTTATATCGACTGATTTCGAGCGTTGTTTGGCCGCTTCATGCAGCACGCTCGACCCGCGTGTCGATCTCGCTGCGAAGCATTCCAAAATCGATAGGCTTGGTAAAAAGCGCCTCGGCACCATTATCCAACGCCTTGCGCTTGGTCTCCGCATCGCCATAGGCGGTGATCATGATAACCGGGACGTCGGGCCGAGCCGTCTTGGCCTTTGGCAGCAGTTCAAGGCCAGTCATTCCCGGCATGTTGATGTCGGACAAAATTAGAATCAGCGCAACCTCAGCGGCATTCTCAATGCATTCCAGCGCGGCAGCACCAGACTGAGCAAATTCCATGCTGAACCGGCCAGCACGGAGGTCGCGACGAAATTGCTGCCGGAACAGCATTTCGACATCGGGTTCGTCATCGACGACCAGAATAAGCAAATTCACCGTCGCACCCCTCTAATTCGGCATCTAACAACACGTGCTCACTGCGGCAGGACGTCGGTCGGAAAGGTCTTCATGTTAGCGGGCACCGCTACTCCGATGCCGCCGGTAGGTGCCGCGTAAAAATGACTTCGAGTCGTGACTGTCTTGACCCCAGCGGCGACGACCTCAACGGCGGCGATGAGCAGGGTGGCGACAACGACTATAAAGAGTGCTTGGCGCATGGCAGACCCCCTTCCCTAGTCTTAAACAGTAGAGCCGATTCGCGCGGCCACGATGTGATCATCGTCACAAAGTTTCACTTTTTTGACCCCGCGTGGGGCTTATGGAGACCTCAATTTTTGTCACCGACTTGGCTCAACAATTTTCCATTTCCCTCGTCTGTTCGTTCCTCTCCGGGTTGCCCGAGCAGGCAGGCGCGAATTTTCTGATCCTCGGTCCTTCCTTCCCTGCGGGTGCACGGAGCGCACCACGTCGGAGGAAAGGACCCACTCATGAGTCCAGCAGGCAAATACTGCCCATCACTCTGGGGCGACTAGGCTCCAAGTTTGTCGAGCAGGCAAATACTGCCTAGGGCTTGGAGAGCAATTTGAATGATGCCTCGGGCGATCATAACGTTCTACGTCGGACAGCCCTGCCATCGGCTGCCGCAGATCCTGATTGATCTGCAATCCTCCGCGCATTGCATCCAACCCCACAGAGCCCGGCGCGAACAGACGGGCCTTCGTCTGAGCGAAGAACCGGCCCGCAAACTGATGGATATCAACGGTAATTCGGTCGGCCCGGCTCGCTTTATCGGCAAGTAGGCTTGACTAGGGTAGAAGTGTATCTGATTGCCCTGCAGCATCAACAGGATGTGCATACAACGCGGGCTCAGCGCGAGGCACTATTCCGGCTGTTTCGTCGCGACTCAGCAGGTGCCGCCTAGGCTTTGGCAGGACCGCCACAAATTTTTTCGACCACTCAGGCGTGGACTCTCGGTTCTTTCCTAATTGCGATTCTGGGCGAGGATTCATGATTGGCTTAATTAATTTATTAAGTGAATGAGTTAATGGGTTAATCGTCGCCGCTCACGCGCGAAAGCAACGACCGCTGAGACCTTCCATTATATCCGAAGCCTTGGCGAGTTCTCGCGAGCCTTCGAGAGGCCTTGCTCCGATCTAGGAAAAGAAATCTTCGCAGCAGCCTGCCTAGGCTTTGGCACGAACGCCTTGAAACACAAATTTTACGACGACTCGTGCGTGGACTTGGTTTTTTCCTCAGAATGAGATTTTCGGAAACTGATAGCAATCGGCTGTAAAGGCAGCCAATCGCTCAAGGACGCGCTATGAGCAACGGCTGCACGTTTTCGCCGCCTGCCATTAGAGGATTCGACGGCTCGATGTGCTCGCGCCGTTCTCGCTTCTGGACAAGCGTGCGCGCAACAACAAAAGCGTCCCTCAGGCTTTTAGCTTGCCGGAGTGCGACGTTGAAAAAAGCATCGCCGAAATAGGTCCACTTGGCCTTGTCTCGGCAGCCGAACGACTGATGGTTGGCATCGGCTGCGGTGATTACCAGCATGTTGGGGTTCGCGAGACGAGGGATAAAGACACCCGAATAGCAGGCGGAGATGACCACCACCTTGTGTCGCACGCCCGTCCACGCCAGCATGTCGGCGAGTTTGAACGGCGTGAGCGTTTGCGTGAGCTGACCTGCTTTGACTGCAAGGCCGGCGGGAGAGCCGTGCGAGGTGAGAATCAAAAACAGAATATCGTTCTCGGCGTCCATCCCATTAGCTGCCGCTTGCAATGACATGGCCAGGGTTTCGATCGTTGCACTTCCGCCTTTTTTTGAATTGTATTGCACGTTGATCGGGCCGCTCCCGAAACGGCCCGCTACGACCTGTGCTGCACCGGTCGCCTCCCTTCTAAACACGCCTTGATCGCCGAAAAGGCCGAAGGACACGACGCTCACCTTGCGAGCACCCTCAACGGCGTGCACCGGCGAACCCGACGGCGCGATAGCCAAAACCAAAGCGACGAGCGGTACAGCGAGCCGGCCGATCCAGGACTTGGACGTCATGGCGAACCTCGTTTTGTGATCGCCGCCAGCTTTCTTCATGGGATAAAACCGTTCAGGTCGATGCCGCGAACCTAAAGTCTGTCTTCGCTCACATAAGTTCGCGGTTCGCCGGTTGGTGAAGCGACCGCACACTCGCGGATCATGTAGGATACAACGGCGCGAGCGCTACCCGAGATGACTGCTCATGATGAAGTGACAGCCCTAGGCACCATTTGCCTACCCTAGGCAGTATTTGCCTGTATGCCTCCTGCGGCGATCATAGGTTCCAAACGTGGGACAGCCCTGCCATCGGCTGCCGCAGATTCTGATACGGGCGGATAACGACCAAACTCCGAACCAGTTAAACTCCGAACCAGTTGAGATCGTTCAGAGCTTTGGCTGCGGCTCGTAGCTTTACGGTGCTTCACCTTGGCCCCCAATAGAGAATTTTCTGATGCTCGGTCATTCCTTCCCTTATGTCTGGTAAAGGTTCCATTTGTTGCCGGTAGTGCACACTTTGGCAAAAAGTAACGGCATTTAACTCTAGAGCATGAGTCGTGCTGCGCCGACTCGCTTAAGCTCCTTCAATTGCTCCCTTGCTCACTGGCAAAGAAACCCATCCTTGCCGGTGGACTTCCCCACCGGCAACAAACCCTGCCGGTGGGGTTTTTGCAGGTCACCATTTGCTTAGTTCGCGCCGCGCCAAGTCGCGCTCGAACACTTCCTGAGTGCGCTCCAACGCCGCTAGCAGGTCTTCTGCGGGCTTAGTGTCGCGACCTTCACTGCGATGCCTTTCGACCGTCTCTTTGCACCGATCAATCATCACCCGACCTTGCTCGACATGATCCCGCAATCGCTCGATGTACTCAGCACGCTGCTCGTCAGAGATCATGTGATCTAATTTCGCGTCGCGCCTAGTCCGTCGCGGTGAGCGTCTTCTGCAATTCCCTGAACAACCGCTTGTCCGGGGCGTCGTAGCGGAACCACTTCTTGCCACGGCGGACCAGCGTCTCGTCCTTGGTCACCCGCGCATCGTCGACGTCGTCTTGCCTACGTAAAGCGATGGCGATGGGGTGCCGCACCGGATCCGCCATGTCGCCTTCGAGCAGGTCATCGGCCCTGATCGCGACCGTGATCTCCTCGCTCTCATCAACCTCGATAACCGGCAGTCCCTCGATCTTCATTAGTGACTAACTCCTGAACAAAATGACCCGCTATGCGCCCCGCACTGTGATCTGCGGCGTTCCCGGCTCGCTTCCTTTCTCTACCGCCTTAACCGCTTTGGAGGCGATGAAAGAAGGATCGGTTGCGCCCTCCTTAATTTGTCGTCGGATAGAGGCATGAAGCTGCAAAGCTATATCGGGTTGCTCCCGCTTCTGAAGCACGGAAATCTGCTTCAAAGCGAGCTGATATGCCGAGCTGTACAGCTCAATATTTTGCGCATTAATCTGCGAACGACGGTCTCGCTTGTGAAGGCGCTTGCGTGTCTTGGACGGCTTTCGAGCAGTCACGGTGAATCGCCCCGGGACCGGTTGCTATTATTTCTCTAACAACGCTGAACTGCGCTTATTCGCTCCTCAATTCCTGCGTGAGTGTCAGACTTATTGGTGAAAGTAATAAGAAGGGCTGCCATCGCGGGGACGAGTGACAGCCCCGACCTAATCATCTCAGGTCGTGCTACCGGCTCTTCGGGGAAGTAGGGGGACGGGGAGCCAGCAACACTTATTAACTCTTTTGGGACGTCGGCGTTCCGGGCTCAGTCGAGGGCCTTAAACGCCTCGGTAGCGATAGAAAGGGGATCGGTCGCGCCCTCATTAAGTTGTCGCCGGATAGAAGCATGAAGTCGCAAAGAGATGTTCGGCTGCTCGCGCTTGCGCAGGAGGGAAATCTGCTTCCACGCGATGCGATAGACCAAGCTGTATAGTTCAATATTTCGCGCAGTTCTCTTCGTCCCTGTTCGTACAGTCATTCCACCGCCCCTATTCTAGAAAAGAGCCGCAGGCGCGTGACGACTGCGGCTCTTCGCGAGCTTCCATCCGGTGAAAGAGTTGGTAAGGGAGCTAACCACACCGAATGGTTGCAAAGCGAATTTAATGCCTCACCGGATGGCCGTCAGCGCTGTGCCCGACTTAGCCACAAGAATGATTTTCTTTTTGAGAACAGGCGGTGGTCTTTTGTTTTCAGTGGGTCGTGTCCGCTTCAAACGAATGGACCGCACGAGCGCGTCGATCATTGAAATTCTATGAGATGCAGATCAATGCGCTGAAATAAAGAGGGGACGCCAAGGGCCCCGGCCATCGCGCCGGGGTTTTTCTTTTGGCGCTGGAGGGCATCGGTGCGAATCGACGGCCCTTGGGGCACAATAGCTACACCAAAAACCAACGCGATGGCGCATTTTCCCAAGGGCGGAAGCACATGAGCAGCAAAGTCGGCCAGGACCGCAACTATGTTGCGCATCATGTTGAGGTCGCGATCAGTTCACGAGAGGCTGAAATAAGAGCAAGGAAGTTAAGGCAGGACCTAGGGATCATGAGGCTCCAGTTTTGGACAGCAGGTGCTGCCTAGGCTTTGGCACCAGCGCCTTCGTGGACTTGGCTCTTTCCCTCTTAACTGATGCCGCCAGAAAAATGGCCGGTCAGCCAAGACGACGCCTATTCTCCTTCGGCATCCATTAGTCGATCAAAGAGAAGCGCTCGCCGATCAGCGAGGCGCTGGTCCTGGTTCATGCTGCCCAACAGATCCTGATACTTTCGAGCCTGTGAATATGGCATGCATGCAATCAACTCCTCGGGATGAATCCAGTTTTCGTCCTCCGTTCCCGCAAGTTTCAGATGCGCCCGCTTGACCCTATCCATGTCCAGGTTTGCTGGCAGAGTCATTTGGTAGCGGTTTCCCGTTAGCGCGAAGAATCCCATTTCCGCCATCAGGACGAAGTCCAAAAGGTCGGTGGAGTTGTTTACGTCGATAAGAAATGTGTAGAACCGCTTACCAACAAACAGCGACAGGAATACAGTAGCCATGATCCCGAAATCGAGGCACTGCATCACTTCAAGTGTCTTAGTTGCCGTGTGAAATTCTGCATCGTTTTTCCTTGCGTCTTTCAGCAATTGGTTGGCCTTCGCGGCACTGAGCAGCCAGTGTCCGTAGAACTCGGAATCGCCCCAAGGTCGCTGGCAACGCAATTGCAAAACTGAATCGGTACAAGGCGCAGGGAGATCAAAAGGGGGACGAAAATCTCCCAACTGGCCTCCCAACTGCGCTGAAACTTGTGAACGTTAAACAGGAGATAGCGTAACGAGATCAAGTGGCTGGGGCGCCAGGATTCGAACCTGGGAATGGCGGAATCAAAATCCGCTGCCTTACCACTTGGCTACGCCCCAACAGTACCGGAGAGCCGCACCGAACATTCGCATGCAGCGGCCGGACCATAGCGGTGCGGCCCGGTCCGATCAACGTCCACGGCCCATATAAATAAGAAGCAAAAGCGTGCGTTGACCAGCCTTGAACCGAGGCTAGATTAACGGGCCATGAGCTACCGTGCTCCCCTCGCCGATATCGGCTTCACGCTCAAGCATGCGGCTGGCCTGAAAAGCGCGTTGGCTGAAGGAATTTACGGTGACCTCGATGAGGAGACCGTCGATTCCATCCTGGCAGAGGCCGGCCGCTACGCAAGCGATGTAATTGCACCCCTCAACAGTGTTGGCGACAAGTTCGGCACCCCTTTCAAGGACGGCAAGGTCACCACGCCGCCCGGTTGGAAAGACGCCTACACTGCATGGGCCGCAGCGGGCTGGAACGGGCTCGCGGCGCCGGCAGATTGGGGCGGCCAGGGGCTGCCGCATGCCGTCAACGCCGCCTGCATCGAGATGTGGAATTCGGCATCAATGGCCTTCGGCATCGGGCCGGTGCTGACGATGGCCGCCATCGATGCGTTGCATGCCTACGGCAGCGACGCATTGAAAAAAGAATATCTCGCAAAGCTCATCAGCGGCGAATGGATGGGCACCATGCAGCTCACCGAGCCGCAAGCCGGATCGGATGTCGGGGCCCTGCGCAGCAAGGCCGAGCGCGCAAGCGACGGCACTTACCGCATTACGGGATCAAAAATCTTCATCACCTATGGTGAGCACGACCTGACCGACAACATCATTCATTTCGTTCTCGCCCGCCTGCCTGACGCTCCCGCGGGCACCAAAGGCATCTCCCTGTTCCTGGTACCGAAAGTCATGCCAGACGGCGCGCGCAACGACGTGCGCGCGCATTCGATCGAGCACAAGCTGGGCATCCATGCCTCGCCGACCTGTACCATGGTGTATGGCGATCACGGTGGTGCCGTCGGCTACCTCATCGGTGAAGAGAACAACGGCATGGCGTGCATGTTCACCATGATGAATCGGGCGCGGCTTGCTGTCGGCTTGCAGGGGGTCGGGATTGCCGAGCGCGCGACACAGCAAGCTTTCGCCTATGCGCGGGAGCGCAAGCAAGGTCCGGCCGGCGCAATCATCGCCTACCCGGATGTGAAACGAATGTTGCTCACGATGCGCGCGCTGACCACCGCAGCGCGTGCAATCTGTTATGCAACTGCGATCGCCATCGACCGCTCGTTGCGGGCCAAGTCAGATGCCGCGCGCAAAAGCGCACATGAGCGGGCCTCGCTGCTCACGCCAGTCGCCAAGGCTTTTTCAACCGATATCGGCACCGAGGTCGCTTCGCTCGGCATCCAGGTGCACGGCGGCATGGGTTACGTCGAGGAGACTGGCGCATCGCAACACTATCGGGACGCCCGTATTGCGGCGATCTATGAGGGAACCAATGGCATCCAGGCCCTCGACCTGGTGACACGAAAAGTCCCGCTCGAAGGCGGCCATACTGTCGGACTTTATATCGATGAGCTGCGACGCACGGTGACAACAATTCGATCGAGCAATGCACCGGGCTTCGGCCAGGCGGCGGCTCGGCTTGGCGATGCGGTGGACAGCCTTGAACGCGCGACGCGCTGGTTGATTGCACAGAAATCGTCCGATGCAGCGCTAGCTGGCGCGACGCCCTATCTGAGGCTCTTCGGCAGCGCTGCGGGGGGTTGCATGCTGGCCGAGGACGCGCTGGCTTCGCTCCGCGCTAGCGACGGCACCGGGCGTACCGCGCTGGCGCGGTTTTTTGCCGAGAATATCGCGATCCAGGCGAGCAGTCTTGAACGTACCGTCACCGAAAGCTCAGACAGTATCAATGGCGCGCAGGCAGCGCTCGCAGAGTAACGACAAGGAAACATCAGTCAGATGTCGCTGAAGGGAAAGACTCTCTTCATCACCGGGGGCTCACGCGGAATCGGCCTGGCGATCGGGCTTCAGGCCGCGGCGGAGGGCGCCAACATCGCCATAGCCGCAAAAACCGTCGAGCCGCATCCAAAGCTTGAAGGCACGATACACACCGCTGCAGCCGAAATAGCCAAGGCCGGCGGACGAGCGCTGCCGCTGGCTGTGGATGTACGCGACGATGCGGCCGTCCAAGCCGCGCTCGACGAGGCTGCGGCTAAATTCGGCGGCATCGATATCGTGGTGAATAACGCAAGCGCAATCCAGCTCACGCCGACCACTGCAATCGACATGCGGCGCTACGACCTGATGCAGCAAATCAACGCGCGTGGCAGTTTCATGGTCTCCAAATTTGCCATTCCATA
>Ga0081455_10007940_pt1 | contig 11102 bp, 8 predicted proteins | sample TabmetS3T2R1_FD_70207 | JGI IMG/M metagenome (GOLD analysis project Ga0081455, IMG submission 70207) | Tabebuia heterophylla rhizosphere microbial communities from the University of Puerto Rico - S3T2R1 | ecosystem: Host-associated > Plants > Roots > Rhizosphere ... | reverse complement strand
CCAGCCGCTCCCGCTGCCGGGCGGCCCAGTCCCCGGACGTACCGGCCAGTGGTTCGCCGCGCCACAGGTCCAGGGCCGCGCGCAGCAGGTCCGCCTGCTCGTCGTCGGGCTGGTCCCGGGCCCGCTCGACCAGGGCGCGGAAGCGGAGCGCGTCCACCTGCTCGGGCGGCACCCGCAGCTGGTAGCCGTCCGCCTGGCGTACCAGCCCGACCGGCTCGCGTACCGTGCTCAGCCCGTCGACCAACCGGCGCAGCCGGGCGATGTGGCTGTGCAGCGAGCGGCGGGCCGACTCCGGTGGCGCGTCGCCCCAGACCCGGTCGACCAGGGTGCTGACCGGCACCACCTGGCCGGCGTCCACCAGCAGCGCGGCCAGGACGGTGCGCTGCCGCGGCGGCCCGGCGTCGACCTGCCCATCCGGCCCGTACGCCTCCACCGTGCCGAGGATCCGGAACTCCGCCATGCCCCGGGGGTTCTTCTCAGATGGCCCGGTAGTCGCGGGCGGGCATCCGCGGGCCGAAGCGCGGCTTGCCGATACCGGCCAGCTCGATCAGGCGGACCACCCGGTGCCGGTGCGGCGCGTACTCGGCCAGCACCTCCAGCATCTCCTCGTCCTCGATGATCCGGCCCAGCAGCGCCCAGCCGACCAGGCCAGGGATGTGGTAGTCGCCCACGCTCACCGCGTCGGCGTCGCCGAAGGACCGCTGCGCCACCTCGGCCGCCGTCCACGGCCCGATCCCGGGTACGACCCGCAGCCGGGCCATCGCCTCCGGCCGGGCCATGCCGACCGCCTCCTCCAGCCGGGCCGCGACCTGGCAGGCGGCGCGGATGGTCTGCCGGCGCTGCGGCGTGACGCCGGCGCGGTGCCAGTCCCAGTCGGCCAGGGTGCGCAGTCTCTGCGCGGTGGGCGGGACGCGCAGCTTCACCACCTGCGGGCCGGGCGCCGGCTCGCCGTACCGCCAGCACAGCTCCCGCCACGACCGGTGCGCCTCCGCACCGGTCACCTTCTGCTCGATGATCGCCGGGACGAGCATGTCGAGGACCTGCCGGGTGCGCGGGATGCGCAGGTTCGGGTGGCGGCGCCAGGTCTCGCGCAGGACCGGGTGTTCGGGGGCGAAGCCGGTCACGTCGTCGGCGGCGCCGACCAGGTCGGGCAGGCCGTCGAGGGTCCACCCGGCGCCCGGGCCCCACGCCTGCGCGTGCACCTCACCCGCCTGGACGTGCAGGGCCAGCGTGGCCGGGCCGTCCGGGGTGTTGCCGGCACGCCACACCTGGCCGGCGGCGAACCGCTGGGTGGGGTCGCCGGACCCGTGCGCCAGGCTGCCGACGGTGCCGCGCAGGTCGACCGCCGCCCAGGACGGGCGCCAGGTCCGGACCTGCCCGGCGGTGCTCACAGGTAGCGGTCGCCGAACTTCTCGGCCGCCGCGGCGACCAGTTGCTTGACCCGCTCGGCGTCCCGCTTCGGGCAGATCATGGTCACGTCACCGGTGTGTACGACGATCATGTCGCTGATTCCGACCGCGGCGATCAGATGCTCCGGATCGTCGCTCACGATGATGTTGCCACCGGCGTCGACCAGCAGCGTGGCCGCCTGCGCCCGGTTGCCGTGCCGGTCACTGTCCACTGTGGACCCGAGCGCGGGCCAGGAGCCGACGTCCAGCCAGTCCACGCCCAGCTCGACGACCATGACCTCGGCGGCGCCCCGGCCGGCGGCGGCCGGCTCCATCACCGCGTAGTCGATGCTGATCTTCGGCAGGGTCGGGTACGTGCTGGCGAGGACGGCATCGCGCTGCGGTCCCGCCGGCGCGGCGACGATGCGGGCCAGGCCGGCGCGCGAGTCGGGCAGGTGGGTGGCCAGCTCGTTGAGCACGGTGTCGGCGCGCCAGACGAACATGCCGGAGTTCCAGTAGTACTGACCACTGTCCACATAGGACTTCGCGGTCTCCGCGTCCGGCTTCTCGCGGAACGCCGAGACGCGGTAGCCGCCGTTGCCGAGCTCGCTGCCGCGCTCGATGTAGCCGAAGCCGGTGTGCGGGCCGGTCGGCACGATACCGAGGGTGACCAGCGCGGTCTTGTGGCTCTCGGCCAGCTCGAACGCGGCGGTGAGCCGGTCGGCGAAGACCTCCACCGGCTCGATCACGTGGTCGGCCGAGACGACCGCGAGCACCGCGTCCGGGTCCTGGTCGTGGATGACGGCCGCGGGCAGGCCGACCGCGTTGGCGGTGTCCCGGCCGCACGGCTCACCCAGCAGGTGCTGCGGGTGCAGGTCCGGCAGGTTGGCGAGCACCGCCTCGCGGTGCGCCTCCGCGGTGCAGACCCAGATCGCCTCGGCGGGCAGGACGGCACGCAGCCGGTCGAAGGCGAGCTGCAGCAGGCTGCGCCCGCCGACCACCTCGAGCAGTTGCTTCGGCCGCGCCGCCCGGGACATCGGCCACAGCCGCGTACCAGCCCCGCCGGCCATGATCACGCCGTACCGCACTCGCTCCGTCCTCTCATCCGCCCTACCGTGCCCATTCTCACCCCGCTGTGTCCCGCTTCCCGCGCCGGTTCGCCGCGCGCAGGTTCAGGTGCCGCGGCCGACCTCGGGGAGCACCCGCGCCAGCGCCGCGCGGGCGGCCAGGCCGGCGCGCAGGACGAGGCGCAGCGGCGCGTACCGCCAGCCCGCGTACCGCCGGGACAGGTACAGGTACGCGCTGTGGTGGTGGGCCGCCACCATCTCGGTCCGGTGGTTGCGCGTGGCGTGCGCCCCTTCGTGGGTGACCACGGCGGCCGGCACGTACACGTTCTGCCAGCCCTGGGCGGCGATCCGCTCGCCCAGGTCCAGGTCCTCGAAGTACATGAAGTAGGCCGGGTCGAAGCCGCGTACCGCCTCGAAGGCCTCGCGCCGCACCAGCAGGCACGACCCGGACAGCCACCCGGCCGGGCCCTCGATCGGCTCACCGCGCTCCTGCCGGTACGCCCGCGACCACGGGTTGCCCTTCCACCACCAGCCGAACACCGCGTGCCCGATGCCGCGGCCGAGGCTCGGCAGCGCGCGGGCGGAGGGGTAGCGGGTGCCGTCCGGGCGCCGGATCAGCGGGCCCAGCGACCCGGCCCGCGGCCAGCGCTCGGCCGCCGCGATCAGGATGTCGAGCGCGTCCGGCTCGAAGGTCACGTCCGGGTTGGCGATCAGCACGTACGGCGCGGTGGTGGCGGCGAGTCCGGCGTTCGCGGCCCGGCCGTACCCGAGGTTGCCGCCGGTGCGCACCAGCCGTACGCCCGGCCGGTCGGCGGCCCGTTCCGGCGCGCCGTCGCTGGAGCCGTTGTCGGCCAGCACCACCTCGTACGGGCGGGTGGTGGCCTTGTCCAGGGTGTCCAGGAAGCCGTCCAGGGAACTGCCCGGCGAGTAGGTGACCGCGACCACGGCAACCGCGGGAGGGGTGTCGCTCATCGACGGGCTACCGTCCTGTTGATCCACTGTGCGGGCTACGGGGCCGTCACGACGCCGCGGCGCGGGCGTACGCGGCCAGGTGCGCCTCGGCGCTGGCCTCCCAGGTGAACTCCGCGGCGCGGTGGACGGCCGCCACCGACAGTCGCGCGCGGCGCTCGGGGTCGTTCACCAGCGACAGCAGGCCCTCCGCGATGGAGTCCGAGTCTGCTTCGGTGTACGCGACCGCGTCGCCGCCGACCTCGGGCAGCGACAGCCGGGGCGTGGTCAGCACCGGTGCGCCGCAGGCCATCGCCTCCAGCACCGGCAGCCCGAAACCCTCGCCGTGGCTGGGGTAGGCGACCACGAGTGCGCCGCCGAGGTAGCCCGGCAGGTCCACGAACCGCAGGTACCCGGGGCGGAGCACGCGCAGGTGCGAGGGCACCTCGGCGATCGCGGCGTCGATGTCGTCGTCCCAGCCCGAGCCGCCGGCCAGCACCAGCGCGGGCGGGCGCTCGATGTCGACGAAGGCGGCCACCCAGCCGCGGACCAGCGCGGGTACGTTCTTGCGCGGCTCCAGGGTGCCGAGGAAGGCGATGTACTCGGTGCCGCGCAGGCCCAACCGCCGGTTGACCCGCTCCCTCTCCTCCGTGTCCGGCACGTGGAACGCCACGTGGTCCACCCCGTGGTACGCCACGTCGATCAGCGTCGGGTCGGCGGCGAGCACCCGGACCAACTCGTCCCGGGTGGCCTTGGAGGGCACCACGCAGCGCGTCGCCCGGTGCAGCGCGTTCTTGATCGCGGACCGGAAGAACGGGCCCTTGACCGTGGTGTGCACCTCGGGCTGGGTGAAGAAGGTCACGTCGTGGATGGTGACCACGACGGGGCGTCCCGGACGTACCGGCATCGTGTAGTGCGGGCAGTGCAGCACCTTCGCGCCCACCTGTTGGGCCACCAGCGGCAGCCCGGCCTGCTCCCAGGCCAACCGGGCGGCCCGGTGCGAGATCGCCGGTGGGCCGGCCACGATCTGGGCCGCGGGGGCCAGCCCGCCGTACCGTTCTGCATCGGTGCGCTGGCAGACCACTGCCAGGTCGGCGCCGGCGGATCCGAGTGCGGAGATGAGTCCGTCGACGTAACGACCGACCCCGCCGCGGTCAGCGGGTACTGCCGTCGCGTCCACGAGCACGCGGGGCGCGCTGTCGGACACGGACACTCCTTGACTCACCTCATCGTCGCTTCGGTGCTGCCGCCCGTCGCGGGCCCCGATTGCGGGTCCGCCCGACAGCCTACGCCGGGTGAATGCCCCGCTGTGTCAGGGGCCACACGCGGGTGACACCTACTACTTGGGGTACCCGGGCGATGACGGTACGACTCAACAAAGGTCGACATAGACCTCCCACAGCGACCGTGCAGCACCCTCCCAGGTGTACACCGTCGCACGCTGGCGGCCGGCCGCGGCGAGCTTTGCCCGAAGCCCGTCGTCGGTCACAATCTCGGCCAACGCCTCGGCCAGGGCCGCCGGGTCGTCCCGCTTGACCACCAGCGTCGCACCGCCGCCGACCTCGACCAGGGCCGGCGCGTCGGAGCTGATCACGGGCACCCCGGCCGCCATCGCCTCCAGCACCGGCAGCCCGAATCCCTCGGCCCGGCTGGGCGCGGCGAGTGCGGTCGCCCGGGCGAGCACCACGGCCAGGTCCGCGTCCGGCAACCGGCCCAGCACCCTGACCCGACCCGCCGGCACCCCGAGCCGGGCCGCCTCGGCCATCGGATCCACCCCACCCCAGCCCGATTGGCCCACCACGAGCAGCGGCAGGTCGGGCGCGGCCGGTTGGGCCATCGCGGCCAGCAGCACATCCAGCCCCTTCCGCGGCTCCAGCGTCGCCAGGCTCAGGACGTACCCACCCGCCGGCAACCCCAGCCGCCGCGCCACCTCCTTATCCCCCGCCGAACCCTGGCCCCAACCGATGTCGTCCACCAGCGGCTGACCCACCGGGACCTCATCCCCCGGAAACCGGCCCATCGGAAGCTCACCGGCAGGCGGGTGACCGCCCGAGAGCTGACCCGCCGGTGGCTGTTCCATCCGGGACTGACCCGCCGGAGGCCCGCCAACCGCCGGCTGACGCGCCACGGGCTGGCCGTCCGGAGGCTGAGGGCGGAGGGCTGCGGTGGCGCCTTCGCCGATGATGACCAGGCGGTCGGGGGCGATCTTCAGGTGTTCGGCGAGGTCGGCGGCGACCGCATGGGTGGGTACGACGATCCGGTCGGCGTAGCGGGCGGCGTGGCCGATGACCAGGCGGTGCCAGGCCGCGCCGCGGGCGGTGAGGGTGTCGGGGTGGGTCCACGGGACCGTGTCGTGGACGGTGACCACCAGCGGCCGGCCGCGGCGGGGCGGGGCGAGTGGGGTGGGCGCGTGGACCAGGTCGGCCCATCGCGGGGTCGGGCCGGTCTGCCGCTGCCAGGCCGCCACCAGCGCACGCCGGGGCAGCGGCAACCGGCGCGGACCGGACACCCCGGCCACGCGGGCGGCCGCCACCTCCCGGTGCCAGGCGACCCAGCCGACCACCTCATACCCCGCGGGCGCGGTCTGCGCCAGCGCGGCGGCCAGCTCGCGGCTGTACCGCCCGGTGCCACCGGGAACCGGCGCCAGGCACTGCTCGAGGAGAACGGCGATGCGTGTCACGGCGGCGACGGTAGCCGAACTCGCCGGGCCGCGGATCCGCTCATCCACAGGCTCGGCGGTTGTCCACAGGCTCCGATTTTCCGCTGAACCGCCCCTTCCGCGGTGGCAGGATCGATCACGGAGGTGCGACGTGCGCATTGGTGTTCAGATCCCCGACTTCACCTTTCCCGGTGGCCCAGCAACGCTGGCCACCGACCTGACCAACATCGCCCGGACCGCGGACGACGCCGGCTTCGAGTTCCTGGCCGTCATGGATCACCTGTTCCAGATCCGCGCCATCGGTCCGTCAGAGCACGACATGCTTGAGGCATATACAACGCTCGGATACCTGGCCGCGCAGACCTCGCGGGTCAAGCTCCTCACCGTCATGACGGCGGTGAGCTACCGCGATCCGGGCCTGCTGGCCAAGACCGTGACGACCCTCGACGTGCTGTCCGGCGGCCGCGCCTGGCTCGGCATCGGCGCCGCCTGGAACGAGGAGGAGTCCCGCGGCCTGGGCCTGTTCTTCCCGCCGACCGCCGAGCGGTTCGAGCGGCTGGAGGAGGCGCTGCGGATCTGCCTGCAGATGTGGGACGGCGACGAGTCGCCCTTCCACGGGACGCACTACACCCTGGAGCGCCCGCTGAACGTGCCGCAGTCGCTGAGCCGGCCGCACCCGCCGATCATGATCGGCGGCGGCGGGGAGAAGAAGACGCTGCGCCTGGTCGCCCGGTATGCCGATGCCTGCAACCTGTTCGCCGGGCCCGAGGTGCCCCGCAAGCTCGAGATCCTGCGCGAGCACTGTGAGACCGAGGGACGCGACTACGACAGCATCGAGAAGACCGTCTACTACCCCTTCGACCCCGGCACCGACGGCGACCAGGTCGACAAGATCCTGGCGGACCTGCGCGGCCTCGCCGACCTTGGCGTGTCGACCGCGCTCGGTGGCGTCCGGGACGTCCACACGCTGCGCCCGCTGGAGCTCATCGGCGAGCGGATCATCCCGGAGGTGGCCGCCTGGTAACGGGGTGGTTTATCGAAAAACTGGACAAATTAAGGACGGCCGTCCCCACGAGGCAATGGTTTCACCCTGATTTGCATCTGGGGGGATTGATAGACGTGACCGGACCTGCCCCTCCCGGTCGCACCCCGAACCCCTGCGGTCGCTGACGCCATGTTTCGCCGCGGTGATGACGCCTCACCGGTGAGGACTCGGCTCGGCGCTGATTTTGGGTGCCCCACCCAACCCATGGCCCCGAGCACGGGTACACGAAGTGCCGACCCTGACCCGGCCGGTCGCGTGACGTTGCCATCGCCACATTCATGTACTGTTCGCACCCGTGTCGCTACACGGGGCTACAAGGTTGAGTGGCCGCCCTGCTCAGGAGCTTCGCCGGACGATGAAAGTCCTCGCCTTCGGTACCTACGACACCACCACCCACCCCCGATTCGGCGTACTGCTTGAAGGGCTGCGCGCCCACGGCGACGAGGTCGTCGAGGTCAACCGACCGCTGGGCCTTGGCACGGCACGGCGGGTCGCCATGCTGGCCCAGGCATGGCGGGTGCCGGCACTGCTCGCCCGGGTGTTGCTGCGCTGGATCGCGCTGGCCCGCGAGGGCCGCCGCGTCTACCGCGCGGAGCGCCCTGACGTGGTCCTCGTCGGCTATCTCGGGCACCTGGACGTACGGCTCGCGCGCTGGCTGTTCCGCGGCACGCCCATCGTCCTGGACCACCTGATCTTCGCCGCCGACACCGCGCGCGACCGGGGGGTCCGGCGCGGCTGGAAGACCTGGCTGCTGGGCTGCCTCGACCGGGCGGCGCTGCGGGCGGCCGACGTCATCGTGCTGGACACGCCCGAGCACGCCGCGATGGTGCCGAAGGAACTGGCCGACCGGGCGCTGGTGGTGCCGGTCGGGGCGCCGACGCCCTGGTTCGAGAGCCGGGCACAGCCGGCCGGTGGGCCGATGCGGGTGGTGTTCTTCGGGTTGTTCACGCCGCTGCAGGGCGCGCCGACGATCGGGCGGGCGCTGCGCGAGCTGGCCGACTGGGAGGACATCGAGTTCACCATGATCGGCTCCGGGCAGGACCTGTCCAGTACGCGCGTCGCCGCCGCGGTCAACAAGCAGGTCACCTGGTACGACTGGGTGGACTCCGCCGACCTGCCCGCGATCGTCGGCTCGCACCACATCTGCCTGGGCATATTCGGCACCGGGCCCAAGGCGCTGCGGGTCGTGCCGAACAAGGTCTACCAGGGTGCCGCCGCCGGCTGTGCGGTGATCACCAGCGACACCCGGCCGCAGCGCTCCATGCTCGGCGAGGCCGCCCTGTACGTACCGGCCGGCGACGCCGAGGCGTTGGCCACGGTGCTGCGGCGGCTGGCCGACGATCCGGTCGAGTTGGCCGCCCTGCGCAAGAAGGCCGCCGAACGGGCAGCCACCGGATTCACCCCGGAGGTCATCGTCAAGGGCCTGCGGGAGCACATCACCGCACTGAAGCAAGGGAGTACCGCGTGACAAGGCAGGTCCGTCATCCGCTGCCGCCCAGTGCAGCGCTGCGCTATGCCGTGGTCCGCCGGATGGTGGCCTCGCTGGCGCCGGAGACCGTGCTGGAGATCGGCTGCGGGCAGGGGGCGGTCGGCGCCCGGCTGGCGGTGGGCCGGCGGTACCTGGGGGTGGAGCCGGATCTGGCGTCGTACCAGGTTGCCGAGGGGCGGGTGCGCGCCGCCGGGGGCGAGGTGCGCAACTGCGACCACTCCGCGCTGCCCGACGACGTCCGGTACGACCTGGTGTGCGCGTTCGAGGTGATCGAGCACATCGAGGACGACAAGTCGGCACTGAGCGAGTGGGCGGAGCTGGTGCGGCCGGGCGGGCACCTGCTGCTGTCCACGCCGGGGCGGCCGGACCGGTTCGGGGCCGCGGACACCCTGGTCGGGCACTTCCGGCGGTACACGCCGCGGGGACTGGCCGATCTCATGTGTGATGCGGGTCTGGTGGACCCGGAGGTCATCGGCTACAACTGGCCGCTCGGCGCGCCGCTGGAGGCGGTACGGAACCGGATCGCCACCCGGCGGCTCGCCGCCGCGGCGCCCACCTCCCGGGCCGAGGGCACCGCGGGCAGCGGGCGGTTCCTGCAACCGCGCCGGATCGCCGGCTACGCCATCGCCGCGGGCGTCGCGCCGTTCGCCCAACTCCAACGCCTCGCCCCGCGCCGCGGCACCGGCCTGATCGCCGTCGCCCGCCGCCCGAAGTAGTTCCCAGGCGTCCCGACCGGGCGGTGGGGCCCTGGTCGGGTGCGGGTACACCGCCGCCCCGGATGGCGTTCGTCGGGTGAACGCCTGACGGGCAGGCGGAAGACCGCCCGGGTTGCGGTGCGCGCGGTTCCGGCTCAGGTGGGGGGCAAGGCCACCGGGGCCTGGGGTGGCGGTGCGGATGCGGGCGCGGGTGGGCTCAGGTGGGGAGGCGGAGCCAGGGGCCCCAGGTTGTGGTGCGGGTGCGGAGGTAGGCGGCGCCGGTGCGGCCGAGGATGGCGATGTCGGCGCGGCCGTAGGAGGCGGTGGCGTACGGGCCGGTTGACAGGGAGCCGCCGGCGTCGCGCCAGCCGCCGAAGGCGCCGCGCAGCAGGGCGGCGGTACGGAGGGTGTTGGTACCGGGATCGCGGACGTACACCTCGACGATGCCAGCGCCCAGGGACACGGCAGCGACATCGCCCGCGGCGGCACCGCCCAGGCTGCGCCAGCCGGTCCAGTGGCCGCCGGCCAGGGTGCGGGTGTAGACCGCCCCGCTGCTGCCCACCACAGCAACCGTGACCGCACCCGGACCGGTCACCGCGGCGGCCGGACCGGCGCCCGCGGTCAGCGCGCCGCCCAGCCGGTGCCAGCCGGCGAAGGACCCGCCCGCCGTCCACGACCCGTACGCCAGACCGCCGAAGGTGTCCCGGAAGAAGACGAGCAGCGCCCCACCCGGGAGCACCACCGGGTACGGCCGGGTGCTCGCCGCCCCACCCCACCGGCGCCAGCCCAGGAACGCCCCGGACGCGCCGATCCCGGCCGAGTACACCTGGTTGCCGGCGCCCCGGAACCACGCCTGCACCCCGCCACCAGGCAGGCGCACCAGCGCCGGCGGCCCGAACACCACCCCGCCCAGCGCCCGCCACGGCAACCACCCGCGGCCCGGCACGAACCGCCGGTGGTACAGCGCGTTGTGCGGCCCGGTGGTCACCAGGTCGATCCGCCCGCTCACCGGATCCCGCGCCACCGCCGGGCTCACCGTCTGCGCGAACCCGGAGGTGATCGTGAAGTAGTTGCTGGGCAGGCTCGAACAGCTCCGCAGCCGGTTGCCGGTGGTCGACACCGACCCGGACCGCCCGACCAGCCGTACCGCGAGCACCCGCCCGCCGAACGCCCCGTGCCCGTCCCGGCTCAGCACCGCGACCTGCTCCACCGCGCCGATCGCCGGGAAGCACGCCGCCAGCTCACCGGGCGTCAGCGTCCCCGTCCAGGACGCCTTCGGATTGCCGACCGCGTCGTACGGATCGCGCTTGGCCGGCAGGTACGGCAGGTCCGGGTCGCCGACCGTCCAGCCGCCGTTGCTCGACCCGAACTGCGCCAGGATCGGCGCGCCCCGCCAGATCCGGATCCGGTTCGCGGTCGCCCCCACCGCCGCCGTCGAGGACGCCGGTTGCAGGTCGACCACGGTGCCGTCCGCCTCGTGCAGCCGCCGCCCGCCGTACACCTGGCAGGCCGTGGTGTCGCAGGTATCCCAACCACGCCCTGCCACAGCGTGCACCCGCTCGTACGCCGCGTACGTCCGGGCCGCCACCGCCTGCGCCCGCAGCGCGGCGGCCGGCCACGAGGCGGGCGACTCGCGCGGCACCACCCCGGCCAGGTACCGCTCCATCGGCAGCGTGTTCACCGCGGCCACCGTCGTCGGCGCGGTGCGTACGCCCGCCACGGTCCCCTCGTAGTCCCGCGACACCCCGCCCGGCAGCAGCACCCGGATCAGCGACGGCCCCTCGAAGGCCAACTCCTCTGGTCGGCTCCGC
>Ga0081455_10007939_pt1 | contig 11105 bp, 11 predicted proteins | sample TabmetS3T2R1_FD_70207 | JGI IMG/M metagenome (GOLD analysis project Ga0081455, IMG submission 70207) | Tabebuia heterophylla rhizosphere microbial communities from the University of Puerto Rico - S3T2R1 | ecosystem: Host-associated > Plants > Roots > Rhizosphere ... | reverse complement strand
ACCGGATTGAATCGCCGGCCAGCCACGGATTTGTGGTTCGGTGGGTGAACCAAATGTTTGTTCGAACCACCGGGCGACGGCGGGATGAAATTGGAAGGCCTGCATGGAAAACCGAAAAGTGGAACAAGTAATTTAGATGTACCCGCGTGAAAGAAAAGCGACTCGGTTCTTGGGCTGCGTCTCTGCGTGACGCGTAGGCACCACATCGAAGATAGCCTCGTTGCGCTTCGCACGCGAAGCGGCTACAGATGAGCTCGCAGCGTGATCACTTCCCGCAGCATGCGAAGGCTGTCGCGGAAAAAACTAACTTTACTGCCTTCGGCATGGTTCCACCGCGCTGGAACTTCGCGGATCCGCAAACCGGCCCGATCCGCGAGATAAAGCAGCTCGACGTCGAAGGCGAAGCCTTCGATGCGCGCCGTTTCAAGAATAGGTCGGCACGCCTCGAGGCGAAACGCCTTAAATCCGCATTGCGTGTCCCAAAACGGCAATCCGGTGGCGAGTCGCACCAACAAATTAAAAACACGGCCGGCCTGCTCTCGCCGCCACGGCTGATGAATTCCGATCAAGCTGCGATCCAGAGCACGCGAGCCAATCGCGATGTCCACCTCGCCATTGGCGATGGGTTGAATCAGCTTCGGTGTTTCCTCAAGTGGTGTGGAAAGATCGGCGTCGGAAAAAAGTCCGATTGATGTTCGTGCACCAAGTAATCCAGAGCGCACCGCGGCACCCTTTCCGCGATTCGGAAAATTCTCCAGCAAACGTGCGGCGACCCGCGCAGACTTCAATCTTTCACGGGCGATTGCTCCTGTTGCATCGGTTGATCCGTCATTGACAACGATCAATTCGCTTTCCGGCGAATTGGCGGCGAGATAATCGAGCGTGAGCCGCAACGTCTGGCCGACGCGGGCTTCTTCGTTAAAACACGGAATGACGATCGAAAACGGCGGTAGCGTCATCTCGTCATTCCGAGCGCAGTCGAGGAATCCCGCAGCATTACTTTATATTAGCGCTGCGGGGTCCTTCGACTCCCCTGCGCTTTGCTCAGGATGACGCTCCCTTCAGTGGCGGGTCTGCTCATCTGTAAATCTCTACGACAAACTTGCCATTCGGACCGACATAACCGCGATACATACCATTCGTATTAAACGGCAATGCGATCTCACCGTTCTTGCCGATGGCGATCAGACCGCCCGTGCCACCGAGTTGTTTTACCGCATCCAGAGCTGTCTGCGCCGCTTCCAGTAATTTCATCCCGCGATATTGCATCAACGCCGAGACTTCATGCGCTGCGGCAGCACGAATGAAATATTCGCCGTCGCCTGTGCAGGACACCGCGCAAGTCTGGTTGTTCGCATATGTGCCAGCGCCGATCACTGGCGTGTCGCCGATTCGGCCAGGCATCTTGTTTGTTGTTCCGCCGGTGGAAGTCGCTGCCGCCAAATTACCGTTCCTATCCAGCGCGACTGCACCGACCGTGCCGTGCCGGTCTTGATCGGTGATTATAAAGCTCTTCCCGGCACCGCTTGCGCGTTCTTTTTCAGCAGCCTTCATCTTCTGCAGAGCATCCCAGCGTTCCTGCGTAAAAAAATATTTTTGGTCCACGAGTTTTATCCCATTTGCTTCGGCGAATGCTTCCGCACCGGCACAGTCGAGCATCACGTGCGGCGATTTTTCCATGACCAAACGGGCGAGACTGATCGGATTTTTTATGTGTTGCACGCTTCCAACCGCGCCAGCTTTGAGTGTCTTTCCGTCCATGATAGACGCATCCATCTCATTTGTGCCGGCGCTGCTAAAAACAGAACCGCGTCCGGCATTGAAGTGCGGGTCGTCCTCCAGCACGCGCACCGCCGCCTCGGTCGCGTCGAGGCTTGATCCGCCGCGCTTGAGAATTTCGTAACCAGCGCTTAGCGCCTGTTCAAGTCCACCGCGATATGCGCGCTCCTTTTTCGATGTGATTTTGCTGCGCTCGATCGTTCCGGCGCCCCCGTGAATCGCGAGTCCAATTTTCTGTGTTTCCATATTTGGATTGTTATCGCGCCGCATTTCCGATGCCGGTGCGATAGACTGCTCAGCTTCCTGGGCTAATCCCAACGACGCAGCATTAAAGAGCATGAAAGCAAAGAAGCAATCGGCTGCGCAAGCTCGACCAATTTTCATCGATTCAAACGTAACGCCGGTGCGGGCGAAATGTCGAAGCGTTTGAGACTGTCGATTTGCATTGAGCCCATGCCTGGTCAACATGCGGCAGCCAAGATGCCCGCTGGCCTCACAACCAGCGCGGCTGTGCTAGATCGGCGCCAGCAAGTTTGCGCTTTTCCCTAGGGCGAAGTGAGGCAATGTCTCCTCCATGCCCAACGCCGAAGCACGTCGCACGATGCCGGGTCCGCTGGAGGTCGTTGAGATTGAGCGCGGTTTTCTGCGCGAGGTCGGCAGCATCTTCTGGTTCATTATGAACACGTTCCAGGAAACCATGGAACGGGTGCAACAGGGGCGCGCCCCGTTCCGCGCAGCCAGCTTTTTCCGCGAGAGCGTTCGCGCCGGTGTGGATTCGGTGCCGTTGGTGGGGCTGGTCTGCTTCTTTCTCGGGCTGACAATGGCGTTATTGACGGGCTATCAGCTGCAACGCTTCGGAACGGAGCGGCTCATTCCCGGCCTGGTGGCCATTGCTTTTACCCGCGAACTGGGACCTCTGCTTACCGGGATTATGGTCGCTGCGCGCATCGGCGCGGCGTTTACGGCAGAACTGGGCACAATGCAGGTCAACGAGGAAGTCGAAGCGGTTGAGGCCATGGGCATCGGACCGCTGCGGTTTCTCGCCGCGCCTCGAATGCTCGCGCTATTTCTGCTGACGCCGTGTCTCTCCACGGTTGCAAACCTTGCAGCCGTATTTGCGAGCAGCCTGGTTTGTAAGGCGTATTTCAGCATCGCATTTCTGTATTTTCTGGATCTGGTGAAAGATTCACTGCTCATTCGCGATATCATCACTGGCATATTGAAGAGCTTCATGTTCGGCCTGCTCATCGCCTCAATCGCCTGCTACCGCGGACTGACTGTGAAAGGGGGCGCGGCTGGAGTCGGCACCAACACGACCTCCAGCGTAGTCACCGCTATCACAACCGTGATCGGCACCGACACGGTTTACAATGTCATTTACACAAACTTCTACCCGACGTGAGCACCTCGTCGCACATGGTTGAGCTGCGCGACGTGCACATGGAGTTCGAGGAAAAAAAAGTACTCGAGGGCGTGTCGCTTGACGTGCAGCCGCAGGAGCGCCTGGTAATCATGGGCCAGAGCGGCAGCGGCAAAAGCACGATTTTGCGCCTGATCCTTGGCATACTTCGACCAGATGCCGGCTCGATTCTTTTCAAACAATTTGAAATCAACCGGCTAAAGCGCAGAAAGCTTCAACAGGTGCGACAGCACATCGGGATGGTCTATCAATATTCAGCGCTGTTAAGCTCGCTCACAGTTCGCCAGAATGTGGCGCTGCCGCTGGAAGAGCTTACCGACAAATCTCGCAACGAGATTGACAAGATCGTTGACGAAAAACTCGAGCTTGTAGGAATGCTGGACACAAAGGACCTGCTGCCGGACGAACTCAGCGGCGGTATGCGCAAACGCGTGGCTCTTGCGCGCGGGCTCGTGCTCGACCCCGAGTTGATCCTGCTGGACGAGCCTTCAGCAGGACTCGACCCTGTGATTGCCACGGTTGTTGACGAATTGATTATCAGCCTCACTCAGAAATCGAAGGCGACCTCTATCACCGTGACACACGAAATGGAGAGCGCCTTTCGCATCGCCACGCGCATGGCTATGTTATACGAGGGAAAGATTATTGAAGAAGGGGAACCAGAAAAATTCAAACAATCTAAGAACCCGGTGGTCGCACAGTTCTTGAGCGGCAGCACGGAAGGCCCGATTCTGGAAGGCTCACTCGATGCAATTACAAAGAAATGAAGTCCTGACAGGTTTGCTGGTGATCGGCACGATCGGCGTGATCGCCTTTCTCCTGGTCTTGCTGGGCGCGCCGGGATTGTTTCGGACGCTCGCGACCTATCGGGTGTATTTCGATAATGCGGCCGGAATTAAGCCAGGCGCCGTAGTGATGCTGGCAGGTCGCAAGATTGGTCAGGTCCAGAAGCTGTATTCGCCGGTTACTCCTGCGGAAGAAAAACAGGCGCAACAAGCGGCGGCGATTCACGCGCCCGAACCAGGTGCGAGTCCCACGGCGCCTCCTCGATTCGAAGCGCGCGTCGATGTGCAGGTGGACAAAAGCGCGAGGGTTTACCGTGATGCCAGAGTGCAGATGCTGCAACTCGGTTTGTTAGGTGACATGGCCATCGATTTTACCCAGGGCACAAAAGAGTCCGGGCGCGCAAAGAGTGGCGAAAGCTTCGCAGGTGAACGCACGCCGGATCTTGGCGAAGCCGCGGCGAAAATGCTGGAAGTGATTAAACCGGTTGCCAACGAAGCAACGAACACCATGAAGGACCTTCAGGACACCGCCCAAAATCTCAATCGCCTCACCGATGAAAACTCCGAACTGAATCTCGCGCTCACGCAGTTCAAAACGTTCGGGGAACATCTTTCCGATCTGACCGCGCCCGATAGTGCGCTCTCCAATTCACTCACCAACATCGAAAAAATCAGCACCAGCCTGACCGACAATGACAATATCGAGGTGACATTGCGAAACCTGCGAAACTCGTCCGAGAAACTAAAAGTCGCGGTTACCGATCTCGGGCCGGCCGGCGAAAACATCAAGCAATTCAGCGAAACAATAAAAACTCAGCCGTGGCGTTTAATCTGGCCCACAACCAAAAAATATCCCGAAGCCTCATCCACGCCCGCCATTGCCCGTGAGGGAACAATCACCGTGCGCAAAACTGCGAAGACCAAGCCGCGTCCACGCGCAACTCCCACCAACCGCACGAGCCAACGGTAGCACAGCCATCTTGGCTATGGACGGCGGCATCTCGCCCCGTGAGACGAGCGCCCTGCTTTACGGTCCGTAGCTTTTGGTGAATTTCTTTCGCGATTCTGTCTCAGGCTCAGACGATTCGATAGGTGGAGATTGCTCTGCTGCGCCTGAAGCCGGTTGTTCCGCTGGTTGTGAAGCTGCGGAGGGCGGCGGTTCGGGCTGAGCGGCGGGCTGCGGCTGCGAACTACCTGAAGCTTCCACAAATGCCATCTGCAAATTGGACAGCGCGTTGCGCAGGACTGTGGTTTCCTCGCTGGTCAGATTGCCGCGCGTTTTTTCCCGAATCATCTCAAGTTGATCAATGAACATCCTGGCGAGATCCAGGTTGATTTCCGATTCGCCAGTCTTTGGATTGGGAATTTGGCCGAGGAACAGCGCGGCGTTTTGCGCATGCATCATCACGAATTCGATGAACCTCTGGGTCATCTCACCGGTCTGAACAGTTTTTTGAACTTCAGGCATATAAGAAAGTGATCAGTAATCCGTGGCGAGTGATTATGTTTCCCACTGTATCATGAACGGGTTCCCTCGTCACTTGCCTGTTCGCCGTAGCTTGGCGAAGGCGGATCACTTTTTCTCCGGCTTGCCTGCCGTAGTGTTCGCAGAGGCGGGCGGTTGCACAGTTGCTAAAACGTATGGTTGATCGCGAAAGTATTTCGCAGCCACTTTTTTGGTATCGTCGAGGGTCACCGCGTTCACGTCATGCTCGAGTCGCTTATAATAATCGAAGCCAAGGCCGTAAAGTTCATCGAGCGCGCAATGGTAACCGAAAGCGTCATTGCTTTGATTGGCGATTTCTTGTTGGCCGATCAATTTCTTTTTCGCCCGCTCCAATTCCACTGCGGTAAGACCCTCGGTGGCTAGCTTGTGAATTTCGTCGAGAAACTCGGTCTTAACGCGCTCGAGCTTCTGGGGATCGGTGCCGAGATAAAATGAGAATAGCCCGGGCACCAGCCCCTGCATTTGTGCGGCTCCAACGTAATACGCCAGACCCATTTTTTCGCGGATACGAATGAAGAAGCGCGACCCGAGATCGCTGCTCGCCTCATCGATCAATTCGAGCGCGTAGCGATCGGGGCTGGACAGGCTTGCGCCGCGGAAGCCGACCATGAGTACCCCCTGCGCCTTGTCCTTGCGGCTCTCGACAGTCTCCGGTTTGCTCAATGGCATGGACGGCTTTGCATCTGTCAGAGCTAGCGCGCCGGAGTTCATCTGTCCGAGCGTTTGCTCGACAAGTTGCTTTACCTCGGCTGCTTTAACGTCGCCAAAGGCGTAGATGACACCGTTTTTCGCGACTAGGTAGCGGTCCCGAAAATCGAGCAAATCTTTTTGAGTCAGGTGCTGCACAGCTTCGACCGAGCCGTTCGTACGCAAAGCGTATGGGTGTTGCGCAAAAAGCGCCTGTCGCATGATGTTGCGCGCCACGCTGGTCAATTGTTCTTCCTCCTGCTGGATTGCGGCGATCTGGATCTCCTTTTCGCGCACGACTGCTTTCTCCGGGAACGTGGCGCTGAGCAACACGTCCGATAGCAGGTCCAGGCCTAATTTCACATCGGGCTTCATGACATCGACTGAGACGCTGAACGAGTTGTTGCCGGCGTCGCTCGAAATGGAACCACCAACGGATTCGAGCTCATTTGCAATTTGCTCGGCAGTACGCGTTTTCGTTCCCTTCAACAGCACTTTCGCCATCAATCGTGTAACACCGTTGTCCCCTGGATTTTCAGCAAGCAAGCCACCGCGAAAAACGGCACCCATTCCGACGAGCGGCAACCGATGATCTTCGCGTACGAGCAATCGCAATCCGTTTGAGAGCTCGAATTTTTGAATCTCACCCGCGGCAACGGGTTTCACAGCCTCAGCTTTGCCGGTCAGAGAGCCTTTCGGATTTAACGAGACCACCGTCAGGTTGTTCTCGGTAAGATAAGTTCTGGCGACGCGTTTGATATCGTCGAGCGTCACTTTCTGGACCGCATCCAGGTATTCGCGGCTAAAATTCAGATCGCGCGTGAGCAACCAGTTCGAACCGATGTCCGAAGCTTGACCGCGCATTGTAGTGAGCGCACCCAAATGCTGACTGAGCGTGATCTTCTTCGCCTTTTCTAATTCGTCCGCGGTCACGCCGGTCTGTTTCACTTCATCAAGGATTTGCAGTGCCAATCGCTCGGCAGCTTCGCGCTTCTTAGGGTCGAGAGTGGCGTCGATGCCAAACAAGCCTGGATCGCCTGGCGTGTAAGAAAACGCCGATATACTAAAAGCGAGACCAGCTTCTTCGCGCACGCGCCGATAAAGCCGCGAACTACGTCCGTCCCCGAGAACAGTCGAGAGCAGATCGAGCGCGGGAACATCGGGGCTCGTGACTTCCGGGATGTGCCAGGCCATCGCAAGATGCGTCAACTCCGTGGAAAATTCCCGGTGAACTTCTCGCCGGCCAAGTTGTGGCGGTTCTGACGGAATGAATACCGGTTTAAGCGATTTCTCGGGATACGGCTTGAATAAATCGGCCAATTGTCGCCGCACTTTTTCCGCATCTACATCGCCCACAACTACGAAGGTGAGATTGTTCGGCACGTAACGCGTTTTGTAATACTGCATCACCTGCTCTTGCGTAAGTTGGTTGTAGATCTCCAGTTCGCCGATGACTGGAAAGCGATAAGGATGCCGCTGATACGCCGTCCCAAAAAGGAGCAGGCTAGCCATGCGATCCGGGTCATCCATGCCCATGGCAAACTCGCGCCGGATGACTTCCTGCTCTTTTTTGTATTCGTCCGGCGGCAGCGTGGAATTCATCATCGCATCGCTCAACACCTCCAGCGTCGTGGCAACGCCATCTTTCGGCACGTCGATCCAAAAAACTGTGCGATCGAAAGAGGTATACGCATTGATGTAACCCCCGACGTCCTGGATGCTCTGCGCAATCTGATTGGCCGACCGCGTTTTCGTTCCCTTGAACAGCATGTGTTCAAGAATGTGGGACAACCCCGCGCCGAGGTGCTGGTCCTCATTGATGCTTCCGGTCGCGCACCACGCCTGCACGCTCGCCACCGGCGCGCTGTGGTCTTCCTGCACGATGACAGTCAGCCCGTTTGGCAAAATCCATTTTTGCGCCGTGCTCGGCGGAAACCCAATCAGAACCGGCGGTTCAGGTGGCGCAGCGTTCAGATTGACCATGGCAAATAATAGAGCGGGTGCGAAAAGTTTCGCTACTGGGATGCGATACATTGCTGGAACATTTGGTTTATTAGCGTATTGGCGTGATAACTCGGCGGTGCTCAGATAACTGGTGACCGACAGCCAAAGTGAAATTTTCGTTCAATTCACTCTGGCAGAATTCACTTGTTCGATGTGGCTGGCTTTGGTGCCGGCGGTTTCGCGCTTTCCGGTTTTGCCGGTGCGAACGGTCTCGCAAACGCCTCTTCGAAATCGTAAACGTTTTTAAAATCCTCGATCGAATCCTCCTCGGTTTTTCCGAACACCCCGGCACCAATCAGATTGAAAACCATGTGCCCGATGTCTTCCGACGAACGAATGCCCCAGCTATCGAATACCGTCATCACCATCGGACCGAATTCCTTGAGCGCGTACTGCCGAACTCCATCGAGCAATTCCGGCCCGGTCACGTGGCGCACGCTGACACCTTTCGTTTTCTTCTGTTGCTTGGTCGTAAAATCGAGCGCATCGCGCAAAAAGATGTAGCCGTCCCGCTGGTAACGTGGGTCGCTGGTTACAATCGAATCGAGAGCCTCGGCAAATCCAATTTTTTGCATTAACAGAAGAAGCGTGTGTTAGACGAGGCACCAAAGATAATCAGCAAAGCCGGCCAGGGCAACTCTTCCCTGACCTCAAGAAGTGAGGACTCCCAGCTGTCAACGCGAATCGACACCTGTCCAAGCCTAGCTCCTTGTTTGAACGGTCCCATCAGCGTCTCAATTTGATGTGACACTAGTCGTCGAACCGGTCCTCCAGCGCATCCACGTAAATTGAGAGCGGATCGTGACGCCTTGGAGGTGGCAATTGCGATTGATCCACCGCTTTGAGGTAACCGGTGAAATTACCGCTCCCCCTGCTCATTTGCGTCGCCTCGAACCAGTTCATGTAATCGTCGATCTCGCTCATCCTCGTGGCGAGTCGTTGACGAGTGGCCTCGAGAAGCGACAGACGCTTCGCCATCCCCCGCCGTTTTCCGCGGGCAAGGAGCTCTGCAATCGCCTGGTATTCACGCGCGATCGGACGCAAAACCGGATTGGCCTGGGGAACAAAGAACAGCAAATCCCGTTTCAACTGATCGAGCGCCATGTTCTCACCGGCGGAAAGTTTGTGCTGCGCGAGCTCATCCAACCGCACTACCTTGACTGGCTTCTTCCGTTCCGAGATTTTCACGTGCAACAATTCATCAAGGCGCCGTTCGCTTTCGGCGTACGTGAGTAATCGAAATGTCTGTAGGCTTTTCAAGCGATTCAGCGCCAGCTGCCACGTTCTCTCTGCGTCATCCATGAGCAACGGAAATTGCGCTTCCAAGTCCGCGATCGGATCATTTGAAGAGTCGGATAAGTGATCGATATATTTCGCCAGCTGCGCTCCGCCGCTTTTCCCCTCCAGGAGCATTTGCACAAGGGCAAAAGCATATGCGCGGTAAAGTGTGCGGCCCGTGGAATCAAGAAGCGCTGGATGTTGCCGAAGAAATTTCTCGAGTGGTAGAGGCTTCTCGGTGCTGGCGACTGCCTCGATCAGCGGACCACGATCACGCCCGGGCGCAAGAGCTAGCGCGCCGTCAATCAACCAATCGGGCGGTTCAACCAGCACTGCACCCGCAGTAATGTACGGTTGTTTGCGATAAATCATCTCGAGTAAAATCGCCCGGAGCAGTTCCCGTTCGAGCAGTGAAACATCGACATTTTTGGAGATGGTGAGGTCCAGTTGCAGTTTGATGCCAAAACCAGTCTGACTGAATCGCAGATCAGCCGAGGGAATTTCGGGAACATTTGCCTGTTGCGGTTGCAAGTTAACCACGATAGGCGTCTTCCAGTCGTCGCGCTGTCGCAACAGCGCGAGAAGATTGGCTTTCGTCTGTTCGGCCAGCCCGGATATCGCGCCGCGTACTTTCGCGTCCGCCCCGTAAATCATGAATTGCCGCGACGGACTCGTACTGTGTTCGGGTTGTGCGGCATTAGCCGCTTGCCACATCACTGCAAAGCAGAGAACGGCCGCGAGTGACTTCATCATTTTGGCCGATCATGATACTGGCGATGACGGGCAGCTGACCAGCAGCAATTGTGTGTCCAAGACGGATCCGCGATTCGTTGAACCCACGAAACAGAGGTACGTCGCGCCAGTCCCAGGGGTCAATTCCGGGTACACCCGTCGAGGCGACTCAGAATGGTTCGGGACAGCTCATACGATCGATTCAAAAAGAGGAGGAAACATCCATGAAAACCAAACGTTTACTTTTATAAGCTGCCTGGCTGCAGGCGCGTTGATCGCCTCGCCGTCATTTGGAAAACCGGCAAAGAAATCCGCGAACAAGTCGCAGTCCAAGAAACGAGTGCAAACGACACAGGTGACACGCAATGATCGCCACAATCAAAACGTTAGCCGCTCCACAGGCAGCACTCGCTACTACGGCGGAGCTCGTTACAATGGCACCCGCGGTTACGCGGCACGCCAATACAGCGGGACACGTTACTACGGCGGCACACGGTATTACGGGAACTATTACGGGTGCGGCGCCCGTTATTACTATGGCGGCGGATCTTACCCTAATTACAGCTATGACTCGGGCTGGCCGTACTTGAACTGGGGTTACGGCACGTCCTCGGGATATTACCCGTACTCATATTGGGGCGGCTATCCGTACAGTGGTTACAATACCTACTACTCGTACTACAGACCGGCCTACGGCTATAACGCGTCAATGGATGCAGCTGTGCAGCGGCGCCTTGGCCAACTCGGTTACTACAACGGCGTAGTCGATGGAGTCGCCGGACCACGGACCCGTGACGCCATCGTGGCTTTTGAAAGCAGGAATGGCTTGGCCGTAGACGGGAGGATTAGCCGAACGTTGCTCGACACATTGGGGTTGGCTTAGTTGGAACAAAACATCAGGCTTTTCAGTCGG
>Ga0081455_10007938_pt1 | contig 11106 bp, 13 predicted proteins | sample TabmetS3T2R1_FD_70207 | JGI IMG/M metagenome (GOLD analysis project Ga0081455, IMG submission 70207) | Tabebuia heterophylla rhizosphere microbial communities from the University of Puerto Rico - S3T2R1 | ecosystem: Host-associated > Plants > Roots > Rhizosphere ... | reverse complement strand
TGATCCCATAATTCCACTAAGGTCAGTAATTCCTGCACGCGAGTACGGAGCTCCTTGGCGGGTACATTGTAGAGCGTGGCGTGCAGCTCCATGTTTTCATAGGCCGTCATTTCGCCATCAACGCTCGGATCTTGAAACACAATCCCAAAACTTTTACGCACCGCGTCTTGCTGACGTACCACATCATGTCCGGCTAGTTCCAGGCTACCCCCAGACGGTTGCAGCAAGGTAGTAAGCATTTTAATGGTCGTTGATTTACCGGCACCATTCGGGCCGAGCAGTGCAAATAACTCACCCGTTTTAACGGTAAATGAAATGTCATTGACAGCCGTAAAGTCACCAAACTGCTTGCTTAAGCTATCGACAACTATGGCATCACTAGCCGACATCCGGATGGACTCCTTCGGTGTGGTTTGAATCACGGAGGGGAGATTCTTCGAGCACCAGGGTGATCAAGAAGGCCACGGCGGCAAAGGGAATGCCAATCAAGAACACATCGTGGAAGGATAGGGCAAAAGCATTCAAAATAGCGTGCAAGGCCGAAGGCGATGCTTGATGCAGATTGGCGGTGCCTTGTTGGAGGGCTTTGGCAGCGGCCGCACCAGCATTGCCCGGCAGGGCTTGATCGATGTGTACCGTTAGACGGTTGGTTAGAATGGCACCAAAGATGGCGGCGCCGAGGGCGCTTCCAATGCTACGGAAGAAAACAACTGATGAGGTGGCCGTACCAAGGTCTTTGCGTTCCACAGCGTTTTGGACGGCTAGCGTCAACACGGGCATAACCATACCGATACCGGCACCTAAGATCGCCATCCAGACACCCAGCAATACCCGGTTAGTTGCGTAGGCGATGTGGCTAAATAACCAAAAGGCCAACGTTATGACAGCAGTTCCAATGATTGGGAAAGCGCGGTACTTACCAATTTTACTAATGATTCGTCCTGAGGTCAGTGAGGCTGCCATCAAACCACCTACGAGCGGTAACAGCATTAAACCAGATTTGGTAGCTGAATCGCCGCGGACAATTTGTTGATACTCAGGTAGGAAAATCAAAGCACCGAACATGACAATACCTACTAAAAAGCTGAGAAGGGTAGTGACCCGGAAAATACGGTTCTTAAACAGGGTCAACGGAATGATCGGTTCGCGGGCATAATGCTCGCGCCAGATAAACAGGCCGGCGCTGATGGCTGCGGCTACGAATAGACCGGTAATGGTGCCGGAGCTCCAAGGATAATCTACTCCGCCCCAAACTGTAGCCAATAACAACGTCGCGACACTAATTGCTAGTAGTAAAGCACCCAGATAATCAACCTTGTGTGGTGACTTGCGGATCGGCAAGTGTAGCCGGGCGGCGATGACTGAGAGGGCCACAATGCCAATAGGCAGGTTGATGTAGAACACCCAGCGCCAGCTCAAATGGTCGGTAAATAAACCGCCGAGCAACGGCCCAATAACACTGGACGTAGCGAACACTGCGCCAAAATATCCTTGATAGCGGCCACGCTGTCGTGGCGGCACAATGTCGCCAATGATAGCAAACACTAGGGTCATTAGACCACCGGCGCCAATACCTTGCAGGCCGCGGAAAAAGATCAGCTGATTCATGGTTTGGCTCAAGCCACAGAGGGCTGAACCAATCAAAAAGATCACAATGGCGCTTTGGAAGACCCTTTTACGGCCAAACATATCGCTAATCTTGCCGTAGAGCGGCGTAGCAATTGCGCTTGTCAGGAGGTAAGAAGTTGCCACCCACGAATACTTACTGAGTCCATGTAGATCGCTGGCAATTTTAGGTAGTGCTGTTGAAACGATGGTTTGGTCAAGGGCTGCTAGGAGCATAGCGAGCATCAAAGCAGTAATAACTACCATAATCTCGCTATGGCTACGCTCCACGTGCTCTTCTACGGGCTGGCTAATGCTGGCCGGGGCTGCAGTGTCGGCGGCTAGGGTTCGACTAGGGCTTCGCTGTAGTCGTTTTAATAGGTTCATAATAGTTATAACTCCTTTTGTTTAGGTGTTGCGTAATCTTTCCGACGGCTTTCAAAATAAGCCAGCATTTTGCGCTGTACTTGTAAGTACACGGCCAGTTCTTGATCGCTCAAGGTTGCCAGGGCTTCAGTAAAAATGGCCTGACGAGTTTTAGCGAACTTGTCGATAATTTGCTGGCCGGTAGAACTGATCGATACGTAGTTTACTCGCCGATCACTTTTGCTTGGGGTACGTATAATATACCCAGCCTGATCCAGGACATCGAGCAATTGGCTGATAGCTCCCGGGGTCAACTGTAGTTTATTGGCCAACTCCTTATGGCTTACCGGCTCACTAAAGTGAATGGTAAACAGTAGTTCAACCTGAGCGGGGGAAAGGTGCAACTTTTCGTAAGTGTGTAGAAAGTAGCCATGCATGGTGCGTTTCATGACGCCCATGGTGTCGAATATAGCTTTTAATGTATCGTCACGCTGGCTCATACGGCACATTTACGAATTAGTTTAGTATGTAAACAGTATAGCAACTAAATTAATAATATGCAAGCCATTTATTTTATAGGTAATAAATTTAACTTGTGTAATGAGCGGTGAGGATTATACTGGGTCTATACCATCAACATAAGCATCATAGGAGGAATCCAGTATGCAACCAGATGAACCGAATAAAGAAGAAGCCGCTCAACAGTTACCTCAAGACAATCAAACTCCTTTCCAGCCTGCTGCCCCCAGTCCTGATCCGACCGCGCCAGCAGGGGACGTACCGGCTAGCACTACTTCGTTGCCAGATGATCACCCTGCTACCGATACCAACGTCGATCCTGCTGAGAGCTATGATGAAGGTGTTTCAGGCGCCGCGGAGGCCGCTGATGACAGTGCAGCTAAAGCTGCCGGTGATTTCACACCGCCTACTCCACCAGTTTCTCCTACACCTCCCACGCCGCCCGCTGGTGACGACCCAAACCAACCGGCCGCACCTGGTAACGACGAAACTCTCTAGAGCTATAACGAATTAAGCAGTCCGTTGACCGTTTTGGTAACGGACTGCGTAGTATTATCTACAGTTTGCGTCAAAGGTTGAACTACCCCTGAGACGGCATTACCAGCTTGCTGTATGGGGCTGCCAATAGCGGCACCGTTATTAGGGATGGTAGATTGAGCAGGCGGGAGCGTTTGCTTAACACTGTTATCTGAGCTAGTGGCGCGATTATTGCTCGGTGAAGTCGCCGTGGTATTAGACTGTACCGTAGAAGTTGGATCGGCTTGTAATACCGAAGCCCCTGGCTGTCTGACGTCTAGTTGGCCTTTAGAAGGAGCAGTAGAATCTGTTTTGCTCTGGTGTGCTACTGCTTGGCTATGGTTGTGGATGTAGCGCCAACTAACTAAGGCTGCTAGAACCAAGAGAGTGATAGTCAATACTCGTCCACTACTGAGCACTGACCGACAGCGTAATACCCAGTTCGGTCCCTCTGATCCCTCATGCGGTATGGCATCTGCTTTAATCATAAGCTACTTCTATTTTATCATCCAAAGCAAATTAAAGAGTAGCTAGTGTTGGATGTAGTTGTGCAGGAAGCTGCTGAGAGTCGTGTAATTGTGGGCGCATAGTAAAAAAGCCGCTACTAACAGCAGGGGGAAGATGATTCCTTTTTCAGCTAGCTTACCGGTAGTTATACGCAGTGACTTAAGGGGTGGAATACCTAGCTTGATCGGTACGGGTAACAGCCAGGGTACACCCTCTTTGGTAAACGTATCCATGATCAGATGGGAGACCATACCCACTATAAACGCCCACCATACGTAGCCGGTGTTTACATGGGGCATGACAGGGGTTAGAAATACTAGCAGGGCGTGAGCTAGGAAGCCGAAGAGGGCCAGACCCAGTAAAGAATGTGTCAAAAAACGGTGGCCACCCAGGCTCTTGTCGACCATCCGGCCAAACAGGTGGCCGATGGGCAAATTGCGCCAGAGGGGAGCGGTGGGTTGGTCAATATCTGGTGCTACACCACCGAGTTGATTGGCAAAGATAGCGAGTAAAACTGTCGACAGGCTCATAGTGGGCAAAGGACGGCTCAAAAATACCGCCCCTAGGAGGGTGATAGCTGCTAGATCATGAGTGCGGGCGGTCATTACTAGAGTGCGCTTCTCGGAGCAGGGCGTGCAGTTCTTTGATTAACGCTAACTGCTCGTTATTGATAGCCATAAGCTCTTCAATCTCTTTTTCGGCGGCTACGTTTGTCTCGTAATCGTGCTGCGCCATGGCAGCACTAATAGTATCGGCTCGCTTGGCGGCGATAAGTAAGATAGCGCCCTGGAGACCAGCTAGCATTGATAAGAATAAGTTCAGTAAAATAAAAGGATATTTATCCCAGTGGTTCGTAAGACCCGCGGTATTTAAAATAGCCCATACCACCATGAAAATGATGAATGTGAATACGAAAGGCCAACTGCCCATACCGTTGCGTAAACTATCGGCAGCCCTTTCGCCAGCCGTCAGGTTATTATGTGCTTCTTTATGCCAGTTGCGTAGGGTTCTCATCTGTATTTTCAGTAGTTATCAGCCGTATTATACCATAAGCTTTATGAAGGTAAAGACAAGGGAATGCCTTAACGTCTAGCCTGAAATCGACTACACTAAAAGCAGCAAAGGAGGAACTCTATGCAAAAAATCGTACCTTTTCTCTGGTTTGATAATCAAGCCGAAGAGGCGGCTAACTTCTATGTCAGCGTATTTAACAACTCACGTATTTTGAGTGTTAGCCACTATGGTGAAGCTGGCCAGGAAGTAACTGGCCAAAAACCAGGCACCGTTATGACGGTAGAATTTGAGCTAGAGGGCCAGCACTTTAGCGCACTTAATGGTGGTCCGCTTTTTAAATTTAGTGAGGCGATATCTTTCTTGGTTAACGTAGAAACTCAAGAAGAGCTTGATGCGATCTGGAACAAATTATCAGCCGTACCCGAAGCTGAGCAATGTGGTTGGTTGAAGGATAAGTATGGCCTGTCTTGGCAAATTGTGCCGCCAATCCTTGAAGAACTTATGAAGGGTTCTGATCCTAAAAAATCAGCAGCGGTCATGAACACTATGCTCAAAATGAAAAAGATTGATATTGCCGGTCTGCAGCAAGCGTACGATCAAGCTTAATCTTGGAGTACCGATAAGATATTGCCCGCCGGGTCTTTGAACCAAGCGATATCGGGCCCCATATTGGCGGCTTTACCGCGAGCAATGCCTTTTTCATCAGTTGGTGGCATTTCATAATGCTCAAAGGCAACTCCCTTGGCAGTAAGCTCATCAACTGCTTTATCGATATCTTCGACAATGAAGTTAAGGATGGTGTAGGTAGCGGGGGTATGATCCACTTTAGGATATACAAAGATCGGCGCATTACCGCTGATTTTGATATGGAGACCCATCTGGTCTTCATCGACTTGCAATCCTAATTTTTCGGTGTAAAAAGACTTAGCAGCGGCTAAATCGTTAACTGAAAAACCACTAAAAGCTTTAGCGTTCTCTAACATAAGACCTCCTTTACTTAGTACTGAGCCACTTTTAGCATAACAGATACGGCAAGCGGTGAGCATAATCCTACCTTGTAACCTCGTAAATGCGCTATACTGCTTATGGTAAGTATAGTAACTTCTTAAACGTGTAGTACTACAGATATGGCCAACATTTTCTCGCGTTTCGGTCAGCCCGAAACGGTACAGCAGGTGCGCTTAGCTCGTCGTAATAACAGCGCTCCTATGTTGGGTATTGTCTTGGTATTCAGTTTGGTGGGCTGGCTGATAATTCAGCGGGGCCACGCAGACCCTGTCACCCCGACCAGCGCAGCTCCTGCTAGCTCAGCTACTTCCCAATCAACTGTCACGGCTCCCCAGCCTACTAATCTGGAGGCCTTTCCAGGCGGTAATAGCATTGCGTTAGTATGGGATATGCCAACCGCACCGCTCAAAGCGGTAGAGGTATATCGGGATAACCAGATGATCGCTACGGTTACGCCCAAGACGAGCGCCGTAAATAATGAGGCGCTTGGGAGGCAATATATTGACCAAGCGGTGACTCCGGCTTCGACCTATCGTTATCAGCTTAAAGGTGTGGGGGCGGATAATACCGTCTCTGATCTCACCGCAGCGGTTTCGGTTACTGAACCGCAGCGGACGGTATTGGTACCGACAGTGATTATTAATAGTTCTCAAGCGCCTGACTTAGCGAGCTATTTGACCACTACGGTGCAGCCCTTGATTGAAACCTGGTATCCCAAAGTAGCCGATACGCTGGCGTACCCTACGTACAGTCCACCCGCCACGGTTACAGTCATGATGGACACTGCAACGCCTAAAGAGGCTGATCGAGCTGCCTGTTACGTAACCTTTTTAACCTCAGTTATCCATTGTGATCCAGCCTGGTTGCGTCAAGCCATTGCAGCTCATAGCCCGGACATTGCCGCTGTTTTTACTCACGAGTTGACCCATGTCGTGCAAGTGAATTATCCCGCTGATCCTACTGGTTGGGCTACCGAAGGTATGGCTGACTGGAGTAGTGACTTTTATGCCCGTCAAATCGTTGATCTCTACCGTCCAAAACCAGATGATAAACTGGGCAGCTACCAACCGGGCGCTTTCCTCATCGAATATATCCGCCGTACCTATGATGCTAATTTCCCGCGTAACTTAAACCTAGCGCTCCACACCGGCACCTACAGCGCGAAACTAATCGCTAACGTAAGTGGGGGTAAAACGGTTGACCAGGTTTGGCAAGAAATTAAAGCCGCTTATAACACTGCTACAGCTACTATTACCGGCATTGGTGGTAAATGCCTAAGTGCTCAGGGTAGTATCGCCCGCGATGGCACATACAGTGAGCTATCTACTTGTGCTGCACAGCCTGGCCAACAGTGGGTACTGACCTATCAGGATGCCGCTAAAAAAGCGCCAACGAGCGACGGCACCTTTGAAATTAGCGCGCCGCAGTTAGCCGATGGTTCTTATTGTTTAGACAGTACTGCTGGTAATGTCACTGATCCGGTGGCGTTGTTGTGGGGCTGCGATGAACTTGATACGCAGTTGTGGCGGCATGGTCCGGATAATAGTTTAGTAAATGTACAGTCTGGCAAATGTCTGGCCACTGCCACCGGTACGGCGCAAGAAAATAGCTATCTGGTTACTACTAGCTGTGATGGTAGTAGCTCGCAACAGTGGCAGACCCCTCAATAAGGTGATACTGCTCGCTATTCGGCAAGCATGGCTTCGCTGATGGTCCAGAGCCGCTTGGCATTTTCTGGGTCTACGGCATAGATTGCAACCCCAGCACTGGGGCCATCCTCAGGGAACTGAGCAGGATCTACGACTTCAGCTTCGTTGCAGTCCTCGAAGTAGTGGCCACTGACATCTTCCAGCGCTGGATAGGTAGCCACCAGGGTGCTCGTCGCGGCACCTTGCTCGATAGTTTTGTAGCGATAGGCTCCAGAGGTGCGTAACTTCTGTAAGACCTCCGGTGGGTAGTGGCGAGAGAGATTTGTATCGGCGATAGCACCAGGGTGTACTGCGTTAATGGCGATGCCATCAGCTTTCCAGCGCCGCGTAGCCTCTACGGCAAACAGCACGTTCGCGGTTTTAGACTGGCCATAGGCTACCATTGGATCATAGGGTCGTTTACTGAAATCGATATCGTCAAAATCTACCGCTGCCCGTAGGTTAGCTCGCGAACTGACCGATACAACGCGGGCATTACCGGCAGCTTTGAGGGCAGTATGCAAGCCAAGACTTAAGCGAAAATGTCCGAGATGATTGGTTGCGAACTGCATTTCGTGTCCCTGAGGGCTTAATTGGAGGTCGGGGAGGGCCATGACCCCCGCATTATTAATGAGAATGTGCAGAGGACCTTCCCAACTTTTTACAAAGGCATCAATAGTTTCCCAATCGGCTAGGTCTACTTTGGCGACCTGCACGTTTTTGTTGCCTGTAGAGTGGCGAATGTCGGCAGCCACTTGCTCTCCGGCCTGCACATTGCGCACTGCGAGAGTAACCTCGGCGCCAGCTTGAGCTAAGGCTCGGGCAGTTTCTACGCCAATACCACTGGCACTGCCGGTAACGATCGCTCGTTTACCGTGCAGATCTAGCCCTGTAATAACTTCCAAAGCGGTGCTTTCAAAGCCAAAGGGCGTAGTAATAAGATCAGTCATAGTTCCTCCTTCTATAAGTTTTAAGTAAGTTCGGCAACAATTTGTTGGAAATTGTCAGCTATCTCTTGGGCGGCTGCGCTATCTTGTCGCATAATAGCGTCCCAATAGGCAATCTTGGCGGCTAAGTATCGCTGTCGGCTCTCCAGGCGTCTAATCTCGGCCGAAAGTTCAACGGCATGAGCTTCAAAGAGTGCCTTTCGTTCGGCAGCAGCTTCGTCGCCTCGCTCGCGTAGTCGCAGATAGGTGTGCATATCGTCGATACTCATTCCAACGGTACGCAAGTTTGAAAGCACTTCAATGATTTCCATAGTGGAAGGGCTATAGCGCCGATGACCGCTACTCTTATCGCGCGGCACTGCTGTAATCAGCCCAATGCTTTCGTAATAGCGCAGGGTTGGTTCGCTGAGTCCGCTCCGCTTGGAAGCTTCCTGAATGGTTAGGGACTCTGAATTTAGTGGGACTGATGCATCACCCATAGCTTTAGTATGAAAACTTAAAGCACTTTAAGTCAACGGTAATTTTATTTTAGGAGACTAGGGCGTAGATGGCAGCACCGCCAGCTATGGCCATAGCCAGAGTAGTTAACCAGCCGACGCTAGTGGCAAGCTTATTGTTTTTCCACTTGCCCATGACTTTCTCGTTGCTACTGATGAGAATAATGAGTGCCATGATAATAGGAGCCACGATACCGTTAACCATGGCGGCATAAATAAGGGCCCGGATAGGATCGATACCTAAGAAGTTAATGCCTAAGCCAATGAAAACCGAGATTATGATGATGCCATAGAAGGCGGTGGCATTGCCGAGCTTACGGTACAGGCCTTCTTTCCAACCAAAGCTCTCAGATACGATGTAGGAGCTTGAACCTGCCAGCACGGGTATGGCTAATAAACCGGCGCTAATGATGCCGACGGCAAAGAGCAAATAGGTTGCATTACCAGCAAAGGGCCGCAAGGCTTCGGCGGCTTGAGCGGAGGATTTAATATCGGTAATGCCGTGACTGAAAAGCAAACCACCACAGGCGGCGATAATGAAGAACATTACCGCTTCTGATAGGAACATACCCGACCACACGTCAAGCTTCATAGCGCGCATTTCCTTGCGGGTAACCAGTACATGGTTGCGGAAGGATTTCTTGCCGCGCAGTACTTGTTCTTCTACTTCTTGCGAGGCCTGCCAAAAGAAAAGATAGGGCGAAATGGTAGTTCCTAATATGGCGCAAATAATGATGAATGACTCTTTATTGAGGGTAAAATGGGGCACTACCGCATTGTGAGCGATGGTCGTCCAGTCTAAGTGGGCTAATACGGCCGAAACGATGTAAGAAAGCAATGCCAAAGCTAGCCATTTGAGATATTTCGAGTACTTAACGTAGGGGACATATATTTGTGAGCTTAAACAAATAATGGTAAATACGCCCACTAACCAGCCAAAATTAAGCCGCGGGCTTAACAGCTGGACTGCTTTAGCCATCGCACCCAAATCAGCACCGATGTTAATAGCGTTTGCTACGAACATAAGCATGGCGCAAAAGTACATTACCTTCTTAGAGAAATGAGATCGGATGTTGGCAGCCAAGCCACGCTTGGTCACGAGGCCGATACGGGCGCACATCGTCTGCAAGTTAGCGTCAAGCGGATAGAGCCAGGCAGCCAGCCACAAGTACTGAAAGCCATAGTGGGCGCCTGTTTGCGAAAAAGTAGCAATGCCGGAAGGGTCTTGGCCGGAAGCGCCGGTGACCAGGCCGGGTCCTAGGGTATTCCAATACTTTCTAGAACGCTTAATATTGGGATCGCGCTGTAAGCTAACGAGCGCTTTTTTGCCTGCTTTGCCGGTTTTATCTAACGCCGTGGCCGGCAGTTCAGCAGTCTTTTGAAGATAATTTGTTTTTGGCATCTTAGTGTTTATGCTTAGCTAACTTTTATTGTAGCATAATCTTCCCAGCAATTCAGGGGTCTAAAATGTTAGGAACGGTTGTGGCAAACATAGCAAAAACGTGAGTAGTAGACAGTGAGAAATTTCCTAGTGCTCTTGCTTGCCGGTGGTTCAATATAGATCGGTAATGGAGGGTCACTATGGTTGATGGAAATGAACAAACGCAAACAAACGAAAATGACGCCGCTCGGGAATTACTGGGAAATTATAGAGATATACTGGAAGACTACGCCGGTTTTGCAACAGCTGCCCAGCGTTTTGCAGACGCGCAGGGAGTAAGAGATGTGCTGAATAATCATATAGCTAACTCAACTGACGCCTACTATGCAGAGGCTAAACCAAAAAGCGCTATTTTTGAATATGATGAAGCCGAAGGTAGTTGGAAGTTCCTATCGGAGGTTGTTATGCAGGGTGCGCCGTCACCGTACATCGGGGATACGCTGCTAGTGACTGAGGATGGCAGTTTACTGCTGGCAGATACTGCCCGAGGCACTGCCATCCGTGGTTTTACTCATCTACAGATACGTCCGGAGGCCGACCAAGCAGTGGCAGAATTTTCCGACGAGGAAAGGGTGGGTGCTCTTCGTTATTTGGGTCAGAAGGCCAATGAGAAAGAAGTGACCCCTATACGTACTCGCAATCGGTTTGGTCAAGAAAGTGTAGAGCCAAAGCTTGATTAGAACGAGCTGGGCCTAAGGAGTGGCGGTAGTAGATTTGATCATCGTTGCACTTTGGCCACGGTTGTAACCTTTAGCCGCGCTATCAAAACCACTTACTTGGCTAGGCGCTTTATCAGGGAATACCTCAAGTTTTAGATTGTCTTTGCCAGTCATCTGGATGAGAACGGTAGCCTTAGGATGATCGGCAATCTGGATTTGGAATTTGCTGAGCCCACTATTAGGAGTAATCTTTTTCCAGTCCACGCTGTTAGTATTGCCGACGATAGTGAATTGGGTCGGTTGGCCTTGGTAATCGCCAATCGAAAAGACCTCAGCTGC
>Ga0081455_10007937_pt1 | contig 11107 bp, 11 predicted proteins | sample TabmetS3T2R1_FD_70207 | JGI IMG/M metagenome (GOLD analysis project Ga0081455, IMG submission 70207) | Tabebuia heterophylla rhizosphere microbial communities from the University of Puerto Rico - S3T2R1 | ecosystem: Host-associated > Plants > Roots > Rhizosphere ... | reverse complement strand
TGACCAACGCTCAGAGACTCTGGCAGGGGCTCGGGGCTCAGCCCACGCGGCGGATGACCGTTCGCACACCCTCACGTGCGTCTCCCTTCCTCTCTGTGGACCATCCTCTCCCCGCGCACCGAAACTCTGTGGTCGTCCATAGGTGAGGGCGGTGGCAGGCCTAGGGCTGTGCGACACCCATATGCAACAGGCAAGCCCTTGATTTCACGAGCTGTGATCTTCAGAGATACATGGCGGGGTTTCTTCGGCGCTAGGTGGTGCCGATGACGAGCGTGCTGCGGGCCGCTTCGACCACATCGTCGGTGATGACTGACAGGCCATTGATCTTCAGGATGCGCTCGATTTGCACGAACAGGCGGTGCAGGAGCCGGAAGTTGCCGCCCGTGATGCGGGCAATTGACGCTATGGCCTGCGTGTCGGTGAAGTCGGCTTCATCGAGCGTGAGACCGAGCTTGCGCCAATGCCGGGTCAAGACGAAGGCGAGTTCATCGCCCTGCAAGGGCCGGTAATGGTGCGCAAAACCGACGCGACTGTAGAGCTGGGGATAGCGGGAGAGACGCTTTTCCATCCCCGGCATCCCGATCAAAATGACGCCAACACCTGTCCGGTCGAAGAGGTCTCGGATAAATTCGAGCGCCGTCACCGCTAAGCGCTCGGCTTCGTCGAAGATCAGCATTTCCACAAGAGGTTCATACGCATCGATGATCCGGCACCCTTGCACGTGCCGATGCAGGTGCTCGTCAATGCACGAGTCCACCCGTCCCATGTGCGCATCGAGCGTTTCCCGCAAGTCGCGTAAAGTGCCAAGGACTGTCGGCGTGTGGAAAACGGTCCGTGAACCGGCCAGCGCAGCGTTGACCTTCGTCCGTAAGGGATGACGGCGGCCCTGCCACGCCTCTATATATGGGCCTGCCACGTCCCAATGGGCATAGCGCCGCGCGGACAGGGTTTTCCCGACACCAGCAGCACCATAACAGAGGCCGACATACCGGTGCTTCCGCACAGCCTCGGCGAATTCTGTGAACCGGCGATGCTCCTTCGTGGCGATGAAGGTTCCGGTTCGCTCTCCGCTCATTTCTCGTCCTCCTGATAGAGGCGCAGTTTGGTACGCTGCCCACGGCAAGGCTGGTGTTCCTCGGCTTGTGGCTTCTGAGATTGAGCAGGTAAGAAATCAACCACGCGCGCCACGCGTTCATTGATGGTCGTGCGCAAGGAGCGCCGATGCAGGCGTCGCGCCGCCTGCATGTCTTTCAGGGTGACGACCTCGCCAGCATGTTCCTCGCTGACCGCGCGGCAGAGAAATGCATTGCGGTAAAAGACTCTGATTTCTGACAAGTCGCGTGGGTCATAGCGGATAGTGACGGCATCGCCGACGTAGGGTGCCAGGGTCGTATGAGTATACCGCAGCCCTTGGAAATGGATGCCATCGCGTCGCACCGTGCGCGGCTTCGCATGCATGACGAGCAGGAGATCGAGTTCTTCGAGGCTGTCGGGCAAGCGCGGCAAGAAGCCGTTCCCGTGCCAAGCGGCGAGTGGCGTTTGGTCCGTCTCGCTATGGACGCGGAGATGATACGTGGTGGTGATGTAGCCTGTAATCGCCCGGTCCAACTCGGTTAACGTTAATGTGGGTGCGGTCGTTGGTGTGCCGTGCACGAGGTGTCCGGGCAGTTCCGGCAGGAGTTCAGCGTTCAGCGTGCCGAACAGGCGCTCGATCTTGCCGCGTCCTTGCGGTCGGGCCACGGCGGAATACACGAGGCGAAAGCGCAAGCTGGCCGCCACCTGATCGAGGTGGTTGCTGGTGAAGTCGCTTCCATGATCGACATACAGCACATCGGGAATACCGCACACTGGCCATGACGGATCCCCCTTGCGCCAGATCGCCTGCCGCAGCGCAAGGCTGGTGTTGAGGATGGACGGCGCACCAAGAAAGACCATGAGGCCCGCGACAGCACGGGAGTAATCATCGACAACGGTCGTCAGCCACGGACGGACAGACGTGCCAGCGTGATCGAGGATGAGCAGGTCGAGCATCGTGTGATCGGCCTGCCAGAGGGCATTGGCGGTATCGGCCCGATGCCGATGGATCAGTTCGTAGCGATTGCGGAAGGCTGACGCCCCTTCGTGTGCCAGTGTCACCATGGCCGGGTTAAGTTTGGCGAGGATCGCATAGACCGTGCTGTAAGAGGGCACGGGCCATCCGTGCGTCTTCGCCACACTGGTGAGGCGCCGATGAATGGCGGCGGCCGACGCTCGGGGCTTCTTGAGCCCCAAGCCCTCGATGCATGTGATAAGATCGGCAGGCAGGCGATGCGCATCCGCGTCGCTACGAAGCGGACGCGCCAGTCCGGCGAGGCCCATCCGCCGATAGCGGGATAACCAACGTTCGGCTGTGCGAACCGCGACCCCGGCATGCCGCGCCGCTTGCGCCAGAGGCACGTCTTCTTCAAGATGAGGGCGGAGAACGGCAAAGCGCTTCATGGCCAATTGGCGCTGCTCCTCTGTAAGGGCAGCGGCTCCAGGTGTTGTTTTAGGGTCTTGCCTCATCGGTGCAATAACCACTGTTTGTGCACCATGCCCTCCACATGCTCGAAAAACATCCGAAAGCCCCAAAAAAGCGTTGCAAAACTCTGGTGCAGAAGGTATGGTACAGAACCAATACCTTTGGGAGGTTTTTGCACCATGAAGAGCGGCTACAAGATCGGCTACGCGCGCGTCTCCACCGATGCCCAGGAAACCCACCTGCAACTGGATGCGCTCCACCGCGCCAAGTGCCGCCGCATCTATCAGGAGAAGGCGTCTGGGGCCACAGCCGACCGGCCGGAACTGATGCGGCTGCTCGATAACACGCGGCAGGGTGACGTGGTCATTGTCTGGAAGTTGGACCGCTTGGCGCGTTCGCTCCGCCAGCTTATCGACACCATGGCCCTGTTCCATGAGCGGGGCGTCGAATTGCAGTCCCTCACCGAGAATATCAACACCACGACGCCCAGCGGCAAACTGACGTTCCATCTGTTTGCCGCGCTGGCGGAATTCGAGCGTGATCTCCTGCGCCAGCGTGTCACCGCCGGGCTGCAAGCCGCGCGCCAGCGTGGCCGGGTCGGGGGCCGCCCGAAAGCCCTGACCGCGGATGACCTGAAAAAGGCCCGTGCCCTGTTACGCTCCGGCGAGTACACCAAAGTGGAGGTGGCCAAAGAGCTGCAGGTCAGCCGCCATACGCTCTGGCGCGCCCTGGCGCAGGAGGCACCGTTGTGAGCACGCGGAGCCGGTCCACCCCCTCAAACAAGCGGCTGAGCAGGCCATAAGTTCTGTCTGCTTCGTGGCAGCGCCATGTACATGACCGCCACCTCGCGCTGAAGAAAGCCCGCTACTTATCTCTGAAGGTCACATTTATAGGCGAAAAAAGATGTTGCGAAACTTGCCCTTTGTGCGACGGACAGATGCGTCCCGGCACTCCAACTGCGCTGGCTGCCCGTCCCCTCACCCCAGCCCATCACCCAGCCGCCGGCGCTGGCGGGGCCAGGCTGCCGCCACTCACTGCTTCGCGGCCTGCCTGAGCGTGCCGCCGGCGTGGTGCGCTGCGCGCCTGGCGGGAGGCCAGCCAGGCGGCCTCCCGAGCCGCCACGCACTGGCATGCGGGCGTGGCTGGAGGGCACGCCCCGTGGGGACACAGGCGCGGTGCGTGGAGACGTCAGCGCGAGGAGTCGCGTGAAAAGGGGCTGTCTTTTCCCTATACTCCTACGCACAAGTGCCACAATGTCCCAGGCGCTGCGTCAGGACGGATCAGGTCTTGAGGGAGCGCATAAGAAAGGACGGTGACGATTCATGGCCAAAAAGCACCGACGGCAAGGAGCACAGGCAAAGCAGCGCGCTCAGCAGCAACGGTATCGGCCAGCGCAGCGTGTGCACGAGGGCATCGTCGCCCTCAGCCATGGCGACACTGAGAAAGCCCTGAGCCTGGCCACCGGCGCTCTGCACGCTGCCACTGACCCTGCTACGAGCGCTGCCGCCCGGCGCCTGGCGATTGAAGCGCGTTTTCGGGCGGCAGCAGCAGTCACCAATCTTAAGATGCGTCTGGCACATCTTGATGCGGCTCTCCAACTCGCCCCTGAAGAAAGCCGCTTGCATTATCATCGTGCCCTGACGCTGTGGGCCCTGGGCCGTATTCCTGAGGCGTTACCGGAACTTGCAGGGCTGCAGGAACAGTCTCATGAGCGTCCGGAAGTCGCCTTTTTGTATCAACTGGCGTGCGCCGTGACCGGGCAACCCTGTCCGGCCCAGGCCCTGCCTGTTGCCGAAGCCAATACCATGCAGCTGTTGCAGGGCGTGTTACAGGGCGCTTCCACCACGACTCTCCAGCAGCAGGCAGAGCAGGCCACCCTGCTGGGCAAGACGCCGGCACTCTGGGCCACGTTACTCAGCATGAAAGACAAGCCAAAGTCGGCACCTGTGGTCCGCTTACAGGCCATGGCCGACGACATGGCAGCGGGTAGTGCGGTCATGCAGTACTACTTGGGTGTGGGGGCAATGCGCAAAGGCGACGTGCCGATAGCGCAGTCTGCCTGGCGCCTGGCTGCCGAGGCTGGGAGCGCCATGCCGTGGTTTGTCGACAACTATCGGCAGATCCTGCGGGCCCAGGCCTCTAATCTCGGGCAGGAAGGGCGCTGGCACGACCTGGTCGCCTGGCTGCACACGCAGCCTGTGATCGAGCCCCCGGATGCGGTGTTGGAAGAGATGTTGGGGGTAGCCCATGCGCATCTTGGCGAGGCTGCGGCGCAGGCCAATGATTGGAGCACCGCGGCGCAGCATTGGCAGGCAGCCACCACCCACCACCCCAACCGGCAGCTCTTCCAGAATCTCGCGCTGGCCCGCGAAGCCCTGCAGCAGTGGCGTGCCGCCGCCGAGGCCTGGCGTGAGGTGCTCCGACGTCGCCCCCGCAAGCAGCATCACCCGGAGGCAGTGACGGATGCGCAGATGGCCACCCTCTGGCGCCATGTGGCAGAGTGTTATGAGCGGGTCAACGATGCTCATGAGATGCTCACCTGCTTGAAAAACGCTGTCAAGTATGCCCCGGCTGATCTGGAGTTGGGGGTCAAAGTTGCCGACATCTCTTCGCAAACCGGGCGCGACGACGCGGCTATGAAGGAATTGGAGCGCCTCCTGGCCATCAATGCCCAGTATGTCCCGGCCCTCCTCCGCCTGGGGACGCTGTACCAAAGCCGTTATGATCGTGATTCTATGCCTATCTGGCGTCGTGTGCTTGCCATTGAACCCCACCATGAAGAAGCGCGCCAGGCCCTGGCGCAGCTGTACGTCGAAAAAATCCAGGAAGAAGCACCCAGATACGGCTGGTTTGATCGCTTCCGTCGACGTGCTGAAAAGGAAAAGATCGCATTCCTGGAAGAGGGGCTGCGCGAACTGCCAAACCATCCCACCTTGCTCATGGCTTTGGGTGAAGTGCAGGCAGACATGGGCAGGCCCAAACAGGCGCGGCAAGCTTTTACCCAGGCCTGGGAAGCGGCGCCGCAGAAACCCGCGGTGGTGGCCGAGGCCATCCACAACCTGTTGCATGCTGGCGGTGGCGACATTGTCCAGCGTCTGTTCCCGACCGTACGGCAGATCACCGGCTTACCCGCCATGTTCTGGGTGAGCATGGGGCGCCAGGTCTTGCAATGCGAACTCGGCCAGGACTGGGTGGACCTGTTCTGGAGCGAAGCCCTGACCCTGGCGGCGCAGAACCGTCCTAGCGAGAGCATGGCGTATATCCTCTTGCAACTCTTTGACGCGGCTCATAGTGAAGAGGCGCCGCAGCTGGCGGCCCGCTATGAAGCCCGCTTGCGGGCTGAGTACTCGCAGAGCGGTGCCGTCGAGTTGATCGAGGCCTACCATGCGGTGCACCGTCGGCCTGATGCTTCCAGGGCCTTGCGCCTGTTGCGTCAGGCGCAGGAGGTGGCCCGACAGGCGAACGAGCCGGGGATTGCCACCATGGCGGAGCAGATTGCCGCTCTGTTACGCTCTCCAGCGCCTCCGCCGTTCTTCGATCTGCTGGCCGGGCTGGGCGGACGGGGCGCGCGGCGCGGCAGACGTCGCGTGTTGGACGAGATGGTTGCGGAGCTGGCAGAGGAATTTGAAGAGGAGATCCGGCGTGAATCCCGACGTCATTTCTCAGCCCAGTCGTGATCCCTACAGCGTCTTAGGGCTGTCCCGTCAGGCCGATGACGAGGACATCAAGCGCGCCTATTTTCAGCTGGTGCGCCAATTTTCACCGGAACGGGCGCCAGAGCAATTTCGAGAGATTCGCACGGCGTATGAACAACTCCGCGATCCTGAAAACCGGGCACGTCTCGGGCTTTTTCTGGTGCAACTACCGCCACCCCTCCCGAAACACCGGCGCCCAAGTTACGATCTCAGCGTGCATGTGGAGGACTTGCTGACGCTCGCCATGGAACTGGTGCGCACGCCCATGCAGGACGATTTTCACGACATCACGTGAAGCACGGCACAGGCTAAAGTCCCCAGGGGAGAGAGACACGATGGACGTAGCAGGGGCCCAGGCCCAGGTCACAACCGACACTGGTGAGATAAGCCACCAGGTGCAGAACCGGTTGGTGCATATAGACACCCAGATGGCGCACATCCGGGCCCAGGTGGAACGCCTCATCACGGAGGCCAGCACCAGCAGTAGTCAGTTTACCGTCTTATTACGCCATATGACCGATCCGCAGCCTCTGCAAGGCGTGCATGAACGCCTGGTGGCGTTGCTCGAACACCTCGAGAACCAGCAGGAGCAACTCACTCTGGTGGTGCGTACGTTGCCTGAGCTGGCCGACAAGGCGCAACTGGTAGCGATCTCCGACACCATGACCAGACTGGGGCGCACGCAGTTCAAGTCCAATGCCCTGGGAGAGACTAGAGACCAACACATTGAGCGCTCCTTAAATACCCTCCAGGAGTTGCTTGCCCAGCGTGAACAGCACCATACGCAGTCGCAACAAAGCCTGGCACAACAGGTGGAGACCGTACGCCAGGAGGCACGGGGAGAACTGGCCGCGGCGCTGTTGCCAGCCCTGGACAGTGTTGATCTGGCCCTGGCCAGCGGCCAGGCGCTGGTGGTACGGCAACGCCAGGAGATTGCCGCGTGGGAGCAGCAGGCCCGGGCCGCCCAGGCGCCGGAGTTGCCGCCACCCGCCACCCGCGCCTGGCAGAGGCTGCGCCGAAAATTTGCTGGTCAGGCTGTATCGGTCCCGTTGACCCCACCCGCGCCGTGTCCTCTGCCGGAGGCCGTGACGGCCATGCCTGACGTCCTGGATGCCTGGCTGCAAGGGCTGACGCTGATGCGCGAGCGCTTCCTGGCCGTCCTGGCCGGCGAGGGCATTGAGGTCATGGCGGCGCTGCATACCCCCTTTGATCCACATTTGCACGTTGCCGTCCAGACAGAGATCCGGGACGATGTCGCCCCCCATACGGTCATCCGCGTGCTGCGCCAGGGCTATCGCCAGCACCAGCGGGTGTTGCGCTATGCCGAAGTCGTCGTGGCGCGGGCCGCCGACGGCCCGCAGCCGGTGACCACTGAGCCCCAGGAGGCCCATGATGAGTGAGCAAGGGAAGATCATTGGGATTGATCTCGGCACGACCAATTCGGTCCTCGGGGTCGTCCAGGATGGCCGCATGCGTCTGGTGCCCATTGGTGAGGAACGGCTCTTGCCCTCGGTAGTGGGCATTGCGCCAAGCGGCGAAGTCCTGGTCGGCAATGCCGCGCGCAACCAGTGGGTGGTGGCGCCCGATCGCACCATCCGGTCCATCAAGCGCAAGATGGGGAGCGGTGAATCCGTGAGCATGGCCGGCACGTCCTACAGCCCCCAGGAGATCTCGGCGTTGATCCTGCGTGCCATCAAATGCGCTGCTGAGAGCGCTCTGGGTCAGGAGGTCACGCGCGCCGTCATCACAGTGCCAGCGTATTTTAACGAGGTCCAACGCCAGGCGACCATTGAAGCTGGCGCCATTGCCGGGCTGGCTGTGGAGCGCATCATTAACGAACCCACCGCCGCGGCGCTGGCCTATGGTTATGGCCAGGGGGATGACCGCCACCTGCGTGTGCTGGTCTATGATCTGGGGGGCGGGACGTTTGACGTCTCGCTCATCGAGCTGCACTATGGGGTGGTGGACGTGCAGGCGACTGCTGGCGACAACCACCTTGGCGGGGATGACTTTGACGAACGATTGGCCAATCTGCTGGCTGATGAATTTGCGGAGGAGCACGCGATTGACCTGCGTCAGGACCATCAGGCCTGGGCCCGTCTGCTGCGCGCTGCGGAGGAAGCCAAGATTGCCCTGTCTGACCAGCCCTACGCCACCGTGACCCTGGAGTATATTGCCCACGACCGCCGGCAGCGGCCCTTGCACCTGGTGCGCGAACTCAGCCGGGCCGAATTTGTGGAGCTGATTGATGATCTTCTGGAACGTACGATGACCTGTATTGACCAGGTACTGAGCGATGCCCGTGTGCAAGCGGCTGCTATCGATCGGGTGCTGCTCGTGGGCGGTTCAACGCGGATCCCGGCGGTATGGGAATTGGTCTCCAAGCATATGGAGCAAAGCCCGCACGATGAAATCGACCCGGACGCGGTGGTGGCGTTGGGCGCTGCAGTGCAGGCCGGCATTATGGCCGGGGAAGAAATCGACGCGGTCCTGGTGGACGTGACGCCGCTGTCGCTGGGCATTGAAACGGTGACTATTGGCGTCACTGGCCACCTGCAGGAAGACCGTTTTGTCCCCCTGATTCATCGCAACACCACGGTGCCTGTCAACAAAAGCGAAGTGTTTTCGACCCTGTTTCCCGGACAGTCAACCATTCAAGTCAAAGTCTATCAGGGCGAGCAGCCCGTGGCGTCGCAGAACGTCTTGCTGGGCGATTTTATGGTAGAGGATTTGCAGCCCAATCGCCCCGATGGTCTGGCCGATGTGGTGGTCAATTTTGCCCTGGATGTGAATGGCATTCTGGACGTCACGGTAACGGAGCGCGCTACTGGCCGTCAGGTGCGCGAACGGTTAAAAGCCGATCGTCAGCGCTTGAGCCCCGAACAGATTGGTGCCAGCCAGGAAAAATTGCTGCTGGCTGACAGTGGTTGCGAGGAAGAAGACGAGGAAGCACTCGACGTGGAGCTTGACCCTGGCACCATGGCGCTCCTCGAACGCGCCTCCCGAGCCTTAGAGAATCCCGATCTCGATGTGGCCCTGGCCGCGCAACTGCGTCAGGCAGTGGTCAACATCCGCCAGGCCGCTGCCAACGGCGATGCGGACGATGTGCAGGTGTTGTGCGACGCGCTGATTGATGTGTTGTTCGAGGCCGAAGAATAGACCTACTGTATGTCTTGGCGTAACTTCAGTGGTGGCATGCACTTACAGGTGCGATGATGGTAGAATCGCGCCGCCTCATTGCGCAGTAATTGTCGCTGGACGTGACGGCAGATGTCGTCCACGCCAGGCGTGCAAAAGACCTCCAGCAAAAGCAGGCTCAGCCCGTAGCGGACCTGCGGCAGCGTCAAGGCGGGTGTCAGCTGCTGCCCCCGGTGGGTCTCCCCGATCAAGAACCACACGGCTATCAGCGACAATGCCATAGACCTACTGTATGGCTCCATGTAATTTCTTTGGTGGCAAGCAGTTGCGGGCAAAATAGTGGTCAAATCGAGCAACGCATTGCGCAGTAATTAGCGGGGAATGGGCGACGCATGGAGGGCCTGCGGAACGTCCACAATACCGTCATCCGACGTCGACTTCGCCCGTAGCACTTGTACGGCAGCCTCGAGGTTGGCGTCCAGGGCTGACCCCACAGGGTGTCACCCATCAAGCACCACTTAGCGCTGGGGGACAACCATGTGGGCGCACACGGGAGGAGCCACGACACCATCGCTGCACAGTTGCTCGTGATGCGAGGCCCACACGGCTGTCATCTTTTCGTCTCCTTGGAATGGCCTCACCAAACGAGCTGCTCGTTGGAAGTTATTGATATGACAGTACACTAGAGGAATCGCGAGAGGGGCATACAGTAGGTATATTTGGGCCGTCAAGGAATGAGCGATGATGCCAACATTCATCACGATTATTGAAGGAGAGGTCATGGTTTGGTATGAAATCATCAATGCCAAAAGCGATAGCTATAGCGCCGACCGCGACGCCGAAGATATGCTCCGCCAATTGGGCACAGCCTTACAGACCGAAGACGGCCTGGCGGAGGCGGAGGTGTTTTATGGTCTGACCCCCAATGGCGCGCGCCGCTACTACGTGTCGCTGTCGCCTGAGGCCGTCGAACTCGCGGAACGGGTGCTCGCGTTGTATGATGCGCGCGAATTGACAGCACCACCTGATCTTACTGACATGGAGCACATACGGCGGCGGTGATCAACAGCTATGGCCTCAAAGAGCGATTCGAGCAGAGAAGGAGTGCTGCATGCGTATTTTTGTCGGGAGTCTGGCCTTGACCACCACGGAAGAAGAGCTCGCTCAGCTCTTTCACCCCTACGGGGAGATCACGAGCGTGCGCATTATGACCGATCGGGAGACCGGCCGTTCACGCGGCTTTGGCTTTGTCGAGATGCCGCGCGCCACGGCGGCTCAGGCGGCTATTGAGGGGCTCAACGGCAGGTCGCTGGACGGGCGGTTCTTGACTGTCAATGAAGCACGCCCGCGGGACGATGGGGATGGACGCCGGCGCCCACGGGGGTAAGCGCCAGGCCGCAGCCCGCGCGGGGACATAAAAGGCTTTATCCGAAGTTAGAGGCGAGTATTATGGCGGATCTAATTCCCGACCTTGCAGCGGTGCCAACGAGCACCGCCCCGATGCCCACCATGCCTGTGGATTCGAGGTGTACCTTGGGTGTACTTTTTTACTGTTTCTTTTTTCCTTCCTGGGCTTGCTGCTTGTCCCGAATATACCGGGCAACTCCCTCAGGAGTCACGAAGAATGCGAGCTTCGCCCGTTTGTGGTAGACGGCAACCAACTGTGTGATTTGGGCCGCGCCACTCAAATTGTGCTGTTTTATAGGTGTTTAGCAGCGACGGCTCGGTCTAAACAAAGGCTCGACCTCAGGTGCCTGACAGATAGTGTAAACGT
>Ga0081455_10007936_pt1 | contig 11107 bp, 14 predicted proteins | sample TabmetS3T2R1_FD_70207 | JGI IMG/M metagenome (GOLD analysis project Ga0081455, IMG submission 70207) | Tabebuia heterophylla rhizosphere microbial communities from the University of Puerto Rico - S3T2R1 | ecosystem: Host-associated > Plants > Roots > Rhizosphere ... | reverse complement strand
CAGCGTACATATACGATGTATATGTGGAGCTGAGGAGGGACACATGAGGGAACTGGACACGCTGGGTCCTCGCCCACAGGCACGCTGGGTCCTCGCCCACAGACGACCGGTCGCCGGCTCCTGGCTAGCGGTCACGATCCCAGCCTTCGTCGGCCTCGGGCCGGCCGTCGACGCCCTCACATCGGAGTTCACCGTGCCGGCCCAGACGAAGTTCAAGATAAGCAAGCAGACGGAAAGGAAAAGCAGCCGTGCAGGAAAGGAGAACCTGCCGTGCGGGATAGGAAGAGGAAACACGGTGAACATCGGCGCAATCGACAGGTCGCGGCGCAGGCGACAGGATCCGTAGGACTCAGGAGCCAACCGATGCGGAGCAGCACCGTCTACGAGTCACAACACATGGCGGCGAAGGCTGCGGGTCTCGCCTACCTCATTTCGTTCGCGTTCATTGCGTCTGTCAATTTCGGCGTCCACCCGCGCCTTTTCAGCGGGGATCCTCCGAACTACGGACTGGTCAATGCGGAGGAGACCGCCCGCAACATCCTGGAGCAGCTGCCGTTGTTTCGCCTCAGCATTCCCCTGCTGCTGTCCTGGTGCGTGGGAGCAGTAGTCGTGCTCGCGGCCTTCTATGTCATCCTCCGCCCGTTCGGCCTGATGATCGCGCTGGTCGCTGCTGCCATTCGCTTGCTGTCCGCCGGAGCTTGGGCCCTCGGGACGGCCGAGTTCTTCAATACCATGCGGCTATTGACAAAAGGCAGTGAGCTGGGCGCCCTCTCCGAGGACCAGTTGCACGCTCTGGCGTCGCTCACTCCCAGTATCTTCTGGGACCACTACTACGTCGCGTTGTTCTTCTGGGGCTTGTCGACGGCGCTGTTCAGCTACCTGTGGCTCAAGTCGCGATACATTCCGAGGGCGTTCGCCGTGTTCGGGGTCGCCGCGGGTGCACTGGGCACAGTCTGCGCTCTCGCCTACGTCGCCTTCTGGAATACCCCGGCATTCGAGAACATATGGGCGTGGTTCGACACCCCGCTGGCGCTCTACGAGATCGCGCTGAGTGTCCTGCTACTGGTTAGGCCACTTCAGGTCCCTGCCGTCACCAGACAGGCCTACGCCCAGGCGTAGCTGGCCAGGGCGTCCGCAAAGTGCGGGCTTGTCTGGTACGTGATGATCGGGCGTCGGAACCGGCTGGATGTAGGAGCAGGCCCTGCTCCCGGCGATCATGCTGGGCGGCGAGTACGTCTTCATGGCGGTGGCCCAAGTGGTTCGGTCCGGCTTCTTCGAGTCGAGGAATGCGATGAGGTTTTGGCTGCCGATGCCGGGGCTTATGGCCATGGCAGGCCCGATCCTGGCTAGCCGGAGAGGAAAGGTTGCGGAGGTCGAGCGTGCGGCTACCGGTGGGCGCGATCGGCTGGAGGTCCTCCGGCATGCAACAGCATGTTCGTCCACGCTGAAACCGGGTAGTAGTGAGCTCAAGCCGAGGGAGCCGATCGCTGGGCGGATCCCAGCCCCTGACCTACCCGCGATCAACTCCGGACCTGTTCGGCGACGTGACGACTTTGGAGGAAACCAATGGCGAGATCGAAGACGAGCTCCAATCCGTTGTCCTGGCTCGCGCACAATGCTCGACGAGGCCTCACCGATCTCCCCCGGAACATTGTGTGGGTGGTCGACACCACGCTGAAGAATCCGGCCACATCTGCCGGAAGGACACTCCAGTCGGTGGGACACCAGGCCGCATCCGCCGTTGCCGACGTGAGTCCTTTCGCTGATGGCGCTGATAGCCGACTACATCGGGTCGACGCGGCTCTGGAGCGCGCGCACGAGCTCGAGGCGCAGGCTCGGGAGAAAGCCGAAGATGCGAAGGAGCGAGCGGAGGCAGCCGCGAAAGTCGAAGCCGACGGCGACAAGCAGATCGATGCAGCGCGGGATGAAGGCAAACGCGAAGTCGGCGACGTGGTGGCCGAAGCTCAGCGAGAGGCTGACGAGTATGTGTCAGCGAAGCGCTCCCGGGCGAAGGAGATCGCTGCCAACCACGTCGCCGCAGTCGAGGCCGACGTAGCCGAGCAAGTGAAGCGAGCCAAGGACGAGGCCACGAAGGCGCACACCACGGCCGAGCAGGCGATCGAGCGCGCACGTGATCAGATGCAGCAAGCTCGCGAGCTGGCAGAGGCAGCCGCAGATGCTGCGCGACGGGCAGCCGACGAGGCCCGCGCCCGGGCTGAGGGCTTGTCTGACCAGGCTGACGCCCAGGCCGCCGCAGCCCAGCGCAAGGTGGAGGAGGCCGACGAACGACGCGAGGCCGTTGCCTCCGAAGGCCGGAAGCTTGGCACAGATGCTGATACAGATCCGCTGGATCTCGACGATATGACCAAGCAGGAGCTGCTGGCCCTGGGCGCGGAGATGGGCCTGGATCTGAAGTCCGCGAAGCGCAAGCAGGACATCGTGAGGACCATTCGTCGCTCACGCAGCTGATCGTCACCACACGACGGGAGGATTTATGAACAAACTCTTCGGCAAGAAGACAATTATCGATCGCCTGGGAGAGGCCGTCGGTCTAAAGCCTAAGCGCTCGAGCACCGCGCTGAGGTCGGGACTTGCGGCGGCTGGCGCGGCCGCCGGACTCGCTGCCGTGAGCGCGGTGGTCTCCGCCCTGCGGGAGCGCCAGAGCGATGGAACAGGCGATGCTCGCTAGCAAAACCCTCGGCCGCGCAATCTTCTTTGGTCTGGGGTATCTGGCCGGCACCCGCGCCGGTCGCGAGCGGTACGCCCAGATCGAGGCCGGCGCCAAGGTCTTGATCGAGAAGCTTCGTGCGCGCTACGAGGAGAGCGGTGCGCGTACCTCGTCATCGCCATCGCAACGGGACGGATACAGCGACATCAGGCTTGGCGACTGATCGGCAGTCACTATGCTGATCGAGATCCGCCTCCTGGCCCGGCTGATGCGAATCCCACTCTTGCGTGTCGAGGGCATCATCGCCTTGCGTGACGACGAAGCTCAGCACGTACCGACGAACTCGGCGGATGCACGGCTGAAGATGATCGACACGGTGCCTGGGAATCCCAGGGGCACAGTCGACCGCGCGCCACTCGGCCGGGACCTTGCCGAGGCCGAAGCGATCATCTCCGGTATTGACCGATCGGAATGAGGACACTCCTACTACGGCGCGAGTGATCTCTAGATTGCCGCGCTTGCAACGACTCAGAGCGACATCCTGATCGGCGTCGGCCAGCCAAGCCGCACAGTGACGGACCTAAGCGCACCCACCTGCCGCGCGCTCTGCCTCCACCGCTGCCATACGGTCGCCAACTGGCTTCTCAGCTGTCTCGCGCCGCCGCCGCAAGATCGGCGGCGAGGCTGACCAGCTCGGGCTGGATACCCGGGACGGCCGCCATGGCTCCCGTCGACTTCAGAGTCAGCGGAGCGCCGGCGTAGTCGGTGCAGATCGCTCCCGCCGCGCGGGCGATTGCATGCCCTGCGACCACGTCGTACGGGTTGTTGTGGGCCAGCAGCATGCCCTGGATCTGGCCGCCCACGAGCCATGCCCACAGCACCGACGCAGCGCCAACACACCGAAAGCGCAGCGAGTGGCGGTGCAGAGTCGCGGTCAGTTCGAGGTAGGCATCCATGCGCGCACCGCCGCGGTGGAAGGCGTCGCCCATACCGATGATTCCCTTTTCCAACGCGTCGACGTCGGCCACCGCGCCCGAGTCCACGCGTACGCCGAGGAATGGCAAATCGATGACACCCAGCGTCGGCACGCCGTCCTCCAGCAGGCCGAGCATCACCCCGCACAGCGGCGACCCAGTCGCATAGTTGATCGTCCCGTCGAGCGGATCCGCAACCCACACTCGGCCCGACTCAAGAGCCGCCCCGCCACCCTCCTCGCCGTAGAAGCCGATCTTCGGAGTCGAGGCGGCGAGAGAGCGCTTCATCACCGACTCGCTAGCCAGGTCGACCTCGGTGAGGAAGTCCTTGGCCGCCTTGCCGATCCGCTTGTGCGGTTGGTCACGCCCGTCCCGCAGGATCTTGACCGCTTCATCCACCGCGGCGTGCGCCGCCGCCAGCTCTGGCCTCACGCGGGCATCGTAATTCCGAAGCGGTGCCGGCCCGTCGATAACCGCAAGTGATGCGGCGCACCGAGGTCCTTGGCGTCCTTCCCACCACTCCCGCTGGTCCAGCTCGCCGGCACGGTACTAGTCGAGACCACGACGAATGGGCCGTTGCCACCGAAGGTCCATAATCACTGCCGACGGCTCGATACTCAGATCTGGTGTGGTGCCCGTCATCAGCGGTCTGTCAGTGAGAAGCCAGTGAACCGGAAGGTCCCGGGCGCCCCGTTGGTGGAGACGATCTCTACCCCGTAGCAGATCTGGCCGAGGGTCGAGTTGGCCGGCACCCGTCCGTGGCTGACCAGGTAGTCGAGCATGGCCCGGATGTTCACGGTGCCGGCGGCCATGTCTGTACCGGCGACGAAGGAAAGGATGCGGTTGTCACCGGTTGCCCAAAGGGTCCAGGTCTGCCCGCCGAAAGCAAGGCCGGTGGCGACCACCGAGCCGGCTGGCCGCTGGGCCTGGTTGTCGGTCCAGATCATCACCTCGCGGTTGGAACCTCCGCCATTCCCGACGCCATTGAGCCAGATGTCATAGGCGATGTTGTAGATGCCGGTGTTCGGGCCGGTCGCGGCGAAGCTGGAGGAGAGGGTGGGGTAATTGCTCAGCGGAGGCTCAGAGCCGGTGCTCCAGTTGTGGTAGTCCTTGTGGACGTTCGGGTAGGTCTTCACCGCGCCGTCGCCGGAGCTGTTGTCAGCGGTGGCGATCACGTTCCAGGAATCATAGGAGCAGGCCTCGACCGTCTCGTTGACTCGGTAGCCCGACGTGTTCCACATGTTGTTGTGGATAATGAAGCCACCGTCGGAATACATCGCGCCGTTCGACGAGGATCGCCAGGCCGGACTGGTGCAGACATTGCCTGCAGGCGAAGTCGTCGGCGTAGCCGTACGGGTCGGCGTAGCTGTCGGGGTGGTCGTACGGGTCGACGTCGCCGTCGCGGTCGGGGACACGGTCGCGCTCGAGGTCGCGGTCGCCGACTGTGACGTCGAGGCCGTAGCAGAGTGGCTAGCCGTACTGGAGGTCGACGTTGTCGGCGACTTGGTGGCCGTAGCAGAAGCGGTGGCTGTGCTCGTGGTCGGCGTTGGCGTTACGCCTTCGTTATCTACGGTGAAGGCGGCACGACGGATGGAGGTTGCGCCGTGCGACCACTTCAGGACCGCGGTGATCGTGTGTGGCCCCTCACTGAGCTTCGCGGTGTCAAAGGGTTTCGCGGATCCGTCGCGGGCCGTGCCTGCGAAGTCAAAGGGCCGCGAGACTTCGGTCCGGACGGGTGTTCTGGACTGCCACGAATCGTCCAGATAGAAGGTGACTTTCTTGAGGCCTCGCACACTGCGCACGAAGACATAGATCTTGCTCTGCACCGTTTGGCTGTTGAGCCGCACAGCGCTCGACCGATCCGGGTTCAGGCTCACAGCGAGGCTCGACCTCGGTGCAGCCGAGGCTGATCCCATGCCGAAGATGCCGAATACCCCGAGTACCAGCGCAAGGCTGGCGCCGAACGCGATCAGCCCTCGCCGGAGACGGCGGGCGCCGAACCCCTTTGCTTCAACTGGCTTCACTCGCGCCGCTTCTGGCGCCTCCATTGCCCGTCGCGGGCGCGCTCGTACCACGGATATTTCGCCTCCCCCGAGGAAGAAAGTTATCAAAGCGTTATCTCCGCAATCGGGGACGCTACACACATCGGACTGGATTGTCCATGCCCGGGACCGGATTTGGACGGACGTCTCTCCGCGAGCCCACACAACATCGAGACGCGGGCACCTGAGCATTGACTGCCGAGTCCGGCCGGGATCACTCCTTGGGCCGGCGAGCCTGCTTCACCTCGCTGGCGAGGGTCCGCTAGGCGATCATGAGGGGGAGCGGCGAAGCTCCTGGAACTCCTTGCCTCGGGTCACGCGAACTCTTCCTCGAACCCCTGCCGCCACGACGGATAGCGCAGCTCCCAGCCGAGCTCCCGTTTGGCCTTGGTGTTGGAGAAGGGGCGCCCCTCGGTCACAATCTTCACCATTTCCCCGGCCAGCAGCCGAGCGACCCATTTGGGCAGCCGCATCGGTCGCCTAGCCCCCGCGTTCTCGGCGAGATACGGCAGCCACTCCTGGACCTGGGCTGGCTCGTCGTCGACGATGTTGAACACGCCCTTCGCGTGCTGCTCCAGGGCCAGGACCGTGGCGCTCGCGGCGTCATCGAGATGCACCCAATTGAAGTAACCGGTGCCGCCCCCGACCAGCGGGAACCGCCGCTTGCGTACGAGCTTGACCAGGTCGTCGTTCGCGCCCGGCCCGTAGAACGCACCGTATCGCAGGGCGGCGCCACCAGCCTGTACGACAACGTCCTCGACGTGGCGGAGCGCCTCAGCCGCCCCGCGCATCTTCGGCCCTACCTTCTCCGACGGCAGCGGGTCCTCCTCGCTCAACCGTCCATCATCGCGGATTTCGGTCCACGTGGCGACGCTTTGCGCGACGACGTGCGAGACGCTGGTAGCCTCGGCAGCGGCGAGAAGGTGGTCCGTTCCCTCGGTGCGCAGCCGGTTGGTGGTGGCGGTCAACCGCTCGGGGTGCCTGAAAATGGGCTTGCCGTTGCGCACCACGGAAAGCGCTGTCATCTCGTGCACGATGGCGTTCGGCTGGGCCGCCGCCACCGCCTCGCCCACCGAAGCTGCATCCAGCCCGTCCATTACGATGCCCTCCGCGCCCAGTTGCTCCAGCAGCCTCAACTTGGCCGCGCTCGTCGTTGTAGCGGTCACCTGGTGCCCGCGGGCCACCAGCTGCGGCACCAGATGCCGCCCGATGACCCCCGTCCCGCCTGCCACGAACACTCGCATAACCTCATGCTCCCTATCCGGTACTCGCCCTCATCATCGAGACGAGACAGCCCGGCAGCCCGTGACATGAAGACGGCTTTGCGGAGGTGGGCCCGTATCAGTGTCAGTGCGGGTCGATGGCAGGGGCCTCCATGGCAGGGCAGGTGTTCATGACGACATCCAGACCGGCTGCGCGCGCGCGTTCGGCAGCCGCTTCGTCGATCACGCCGAGCTGAAGCCACACGGCCTCGATACCTAATCGATCCTTCTCGGCAATGGCCTGGTCGACAACCGCGCCGACCCGCTGACTGTTCACAAAACAATCGACAACCTGAACCGAGTCGGGGACATCGGCGAGCCGGAGATACCCCCGCACGCCCAGAGCGTCCTCCCCGCGCAGATTGACTGGAACAATGCGCATGCCGAGTTGGTCGCGCAGATATCGTCCGATGTTGTACGCGGTGCGCTTGGTGTTGGCGGACAGGCCTACGACGGCCCAAGTCGCCGGTGTCGTCAACAAGCGGTTGATCACTTCGGGGTCACGCCACGTACTCACAACACAGATCCTTGCTGATCCGGTCCGCGTTCAGCCGTCGGGGCCATTTTCGAGTTGTTCATAAGATGCCGCGGACCATCCCACCCAGCGTTGGATGTCAACAGCCAATACCGGGCCTGACGGCGGCTGGTCGCGGTACTGCGCGTATTTGTTGCGCAACAGGCGGATCGCCCGCTCCGCCTCGCTTGTGTTGTCGACCATCCGAGCCGGACCATCGAGTCGTACCCACCAGAGCCGGGACCAGTCGTCGTCGTACTCGTCGACCAGGAAGCTCGCAGTCCCGGTGGCCGTGACATTGCTGATTCGCTGAAGATCTCGATGTCGTTTGGGCTTGTTGTCGATGGCCGAGTAGACGACGTCATCAGTGATCACGAAGCAGATCGGCACCACGTGCGGGCGTCCATTGCCACGAACCGTTGCGAGCCGGCCAACCGGTGCCGAAGTGACGAGCTCGCGCATCGTCTGCATGTCCATGCCTGCACGCTATCCGCGGTCGGAGCGTCGCTAACGAGTTGATCACGTGATCGTTCTTGAAGGTCACAAGCGGTAATGTGTCGACAACCCCTCTAATGATGTGTTCGGCACCATCACGTGCCCACGAGAGGACTCGGCCATGACTGCATCAGAGTCGCCCAGCACACCCCGTACCGCCGACGAGGCACACTTGGCCGCCTTGGGTTACGGTGGCGACTTCCACCGCTCGATGAGCTTGTGGTCCAACCTCGCTCTGGGGTTCACTTACCTCTCGCCGCTGGTCGGGGTGTACTCGCTGTTCGCGTACAGTCTCTCGCTGGGTGGGCCGCCGGCGATCTGGTGGATCGTGATCGTGGGATGCGGCCAGATGCTCGTGGCCCTAGTCTTCGGCGAGGTCGTGTCGCAGTACCCGTTGGCGGGTGGCATCTATCAGTGGTGCAGGCGGTTATGGGGCCGTCGATACGCCTGGATCGTCTCGTGGGTGTACCTCTGGGCGGTCATCGTCACAGTGACTTCGGTTGCCGAGTTCGGTGGCGGGTTTGTCGCCGCGCTGTTCGGCCTCGAGGCCACGCCCCTCGTCGGCCTGGTCACCGCGGTCGTGCTGCTGCTGGTCGCGCTGGCATTCAATTTCTCCGGTACGCACATGCTGGCGCGAGTGGCGAAGATCGGGCTGGGGGCCGAGCTTATCGGCGTCATAGCGCTGGGCCTGTACCTGCTGATCTTCGACCGCAAGCAGCCCTTCTCGATATTCTTCGACACCCTCGGTGCGGGCGGGGATCAGGCGTATCTGATCACCTTCCTCGGGGCCTCGCTATCTGGGTTGTTCCTCTTCTACGGGTTCGAGGCATGCGGCAGCGTCGCCGAGGAGGTCAACGACCCAACGCGCCGCATCCCCAAGGCCATGATCATGACGATCCTGATCGGCGGGATTTCCGGGCTCATGTCCTATGCCGGTTATGTGCTCGCTGCGCCAGACCTGCAGGCGATCGTGGACGGGAACGAGCCCGACCCGATCCCGGCGATCCTCGAAGATGCGCTCGGCACTGTCGGATCGAAGTTGTTCCTGCTCGTCGCGATCACAGCGTTCATCTCCTGCGTGCTGTCCTTGCAGGCAGCAGGGAGCCGGCTGCTCTACGGCTCGGCCCGGGACCGAATGCTGCCGTTCAGCCCCTGGCTCTCGAAGATGTCTGAGAAGCATGCCGTACCGACTAATTCCCTGCTCGTGGCCTGCGTGGTGCCGATCCTGCTCTGTCTGTTTATCTTCTGGCGGCCGGACTCCCTGGCCAGGGTCACTGCGTTCGCAGTGCTGGGTATCTACATCGCCTTCCAAGCGGTGGTCCTCGCGGCCCTACGACAGCGCGTACGCGGTTGGCGCCCGGCCGGGTTGTGGAACCTGGGATCGGCCGGGATGGCCGTCAACGTAGCCGCGCTCGCCTACGGAATCTTCGCGATGTTTTTGCTTGCCCGGCCGGGCGATGCCGACACTTTCCTCGACCGGTGGATCGTGGTCATCGGTGCGGTCCTCGTCCTGGGCACCGGGCTGGCGTACATGTTCATCGCCAAGCCCTATGACCACTCAGAGGGCGTCCCCGAGGGCGACGCGATCGAGGTCGCGAACCAACTCCGGAGCCTCCGCGAGCAGTCCCCCGCCGGTTGAGGACGTCGGGCTGAGGTCAGTAGGGGAGGATTGGTTTCGGGTGCCGCGCCGGCGCCTCAGGTGGCGCCGGGAAGGCCTCGCCGCTCGGCTGGCCAGGCCCGAGATCCAACTCGGACTCTTGCCCCGCCACTAGCGACTCGTCGGCGAAGTGTTCGTGCATCCAGTTCAGATGCTCGTTCCGACTCTCGACGATCCGCAGCGTGTCCCAAAGTGGCATGTTCTGCTGGGCGAACTGCTGACCCATCAGCTCCGGGTCAACCTCGTAGACGTGCTGCGTGCGCATGACAACACCGTCGGACACCCGGGTGGCTTCGGGGCGGACATATTCCTGCTTGTAGATGAACCGTCGCATCGATTAGCCCCTCAACTCTCGTAGGCCTGGTCCAGCATTTGCTTACCGGGATTCATGATGTTGTTGGGATCGAGTGCTCGCTTGATTTTGAGCATCACGTCCCAGCCGCCGCCCATCTCTTCGGGAACCAGCTCGGCGTCGCCGGCTCTGGTGCTTCCGTGGCAGTTGGTAATCGAGCCGCCGTACTTAAGCGACACCTTCGCTATCTCGGATTTGAAGTCGACCCAGCCGGCCCACGTCTCGTCGTCGAGTCTCTCCTCCCAGATCCCGATATCGATCTCGGCGAGATAGTCACCCCATGGCTTGTACGACGCGCTGGTGTAGCAGTAGATCCCCCAGTTGTCGAAGATGCCGTAGCTGTCGATGTACCTGTCGGCGATCGCCGTCCATTCCTCGCGCACCTTCGGGATCACGCTCCAGGTCAGCGAAGCGTCCTCGCAGTGCCAAGACATCGGGGCGACGGTTCCGTCCTTGAGGCGTCCATGCAGCGGGTTGGCGTAGCGGTCGTGCCGTGACGCCCAGTCACCGAGCGCCATTTCGTCGCCGGTGTAACGCCCGCCTTCCTTCCTTCCGAGGTCCATGAGCAGCTTCGAGGCTTCGCGCACCTCCGGCTTCGTCCCGTAGAGGGCGGTTGCCACGATCGAGTTCACCCAGGGCGGCATCGGGATAAAGGCCTCGTCGTCGCGTCGCAGGTACTCGATCTTCTTCTCGTCGAATAGCACCGTGCCTGCGAGGGTGGCGACACCCGAGGTGGTGATTCCGTGCACGGTGCGATGAGCATTGAGAAAGTCATCGAAGGCGAAAAAGGCTGCGAACTCAGCCTCAGGCCTTGGCACTAGCTCCAGCGTCGCTTCGGTGACGATGCCAAGCGTGCCTTGATGACCCATGAACAAGTGCTTGAGGTGGTAGCCCGTCGAGGATTTGCGGATCTTCTTCCCGCCACCGTCTCCGACCCGGATGATCTCTCCGGTCGGCAGCACGATCTCGAAGGACATAACAAGGTCGCGGGTGTGCCCGAAGCGGGTGCCCAACAGCGAGAAGCCACTGCAGGCGATCCGCCCGCCCACCAGAGAGCACGGGTACGACGCTGGCGTGTCTGGGTAGAAGACGCCGTACTGCTTGAGCTCCTCGTTGAGTTTGAGCATGCTGATGCCGGGCCCG
>Ga0081455_10007935_pt1 | contig 11107 bp, 11 predicted proteins | sample TabmetS3T2R1_FD_70207 | JGI IMG/M metagenome (GOLD analysis project Ga0081455, IMG submission 70207) | Tabebuia heterophylla rhizosphere microbial communities from the University of Puerto Rico - S3T2R1 | ecosystem: Host-associated > Plants > Roots > Rhizosphere ... | reverse complement strand
GCACGCTGAAGGGCAACCGTGGACCGCGTGGCCTGCGGGGTTTCCCGGGCGCGCGCGGGAGCCAGGGCGCTCAAGGGCCCCAGGGCCCACAGGGTCTCCCGGGCCTCCAGCGGCTCGTCGCGGTCACCGCGACGAAGTCCATCCCGCCTCCTACCGTCGATACTGTCGTCGCGACCTGCCCAAGCGGAATGGCAGTGGTCAGCGGCGGATTCAATCTCGTCCCGGCCGGCTCCACCGGGACGCCGACTGTGACCAGCTCGACCTCTGTGACGACCGGGTGGTCGGTGACGCTCGATCCGTCAGAGAGCGATGGAGGGACTCTGACGACTACCGCCTACTGCTCCCCCAACGTCACGGGGTGACCGGTCGGGCGATGGGTTAGCCTCGTCGCCGTGTACCGCGCCGGGATCTTCCTCGCCCTCGTCGTCCTCGCCGCCGGTTGCGGCTCGGACGACGAGGGCACCGCAACGGCAACTACGGCGGAGAACCTCTCCGCCGCCGAGGTCGAGAGTGCCCTTAAGACGCAGCTAAGCCAGGGCGGCAGCGGCGTCGTCCACCTCGAGACCGACCGGCCGAAGCAGGTGACGTGCGCCAAGGACGCAGGCTCGCCCTCCGGTTGGCGCTGCACCGTCACACCGAGCAAGGTGGACGAGAGCTACCTCTGCATGATCGAGATCGACCCGCAGACGAAGCAGATCACCAAGTCGACCTGCGGGCGGATCGACAACTAGCGCGCGATCGCGAGTCGCTCGCGCGGTGTCGGGTGGCTGAAGAAGAACAGGTACGCGGCCCTCGAGGGCTCGAGGTCGCCGAGGTTCTGGAGCGCGAGGCGCCGGTGCGTCCGCTCGTAGGTCGCCGCGTCGCCGGTCAGCTCGAGCGAGAACCGGTCGCACGCCCGCTCCCACCGACGTGAGAGCGCGAGGACGAGCGGTTGGAACGTGAGGTTCAGCACCGTGCCCAGAAAGAGCACGAACGCGAGCACCCGCGGATCGCCCGGGCCCGACGCATCGATCGCCTCGAGCAGTGCGTCCCACTGGAAGAGGAGCCAGAGCAGCACCACGAACGCGCCCACCGACGCCATCCCGATCGCCGTCCCAAGGGCGACATGGCGGTACCGCCGATGACCGAGCTCGTGCGCGACGATGAGCTTCACCTGGCCCTCGTCACCGCCCTCGAGCAACGTGTCCCAGAGGACGACGCGCCGGGTCTTCCCGAGCCCGGAGACGTACGCGTTGTGCTTCTTCGTCCGGCGGCTCGCATCGGCGACCAGCACCTCACGAACCGGCACGCCGGCCCTGGTCGAGAGCTCACGAAGCTCGCGCGCCAGGGCCTCGTCGCGGAGCGGCTCGAAGCGGTTGAACACGGGCTCGAGCACGAGCGGCGCGACGAAGCCGACGACGAGCACGAAGAGCGCAGCGCCCGCGGCGGCAACGACCGGCCACCAACCCGGGAACACGTGCACGGTGGCGATCAGCAAGAAGAGCGGAACGGCGGTCAACACGATCGCGATCGCAAGCCCCTTGAGCCGGTCGGCCCCCCAGCCGCCGACCGTCTGCGTCGAGAAGCCCCAGTGCCGCTCGTGGCGGTAGCGCCAGAACGCGAGCGGCGTGTGAACGAGGGACTGGACGACGACGATCAGCGCCGGGAACGCGAGGGCAGCGACCCACCACGACCAGCTGTCCACGAGACCGTAGAGGGCGTTGCCCGCCCCGCCGAAGCTCAGCGCGCCGAGCACGATCAGGCTGAGGGCGATCCCGAGGACGCGGACGACGTAGATGGGGCGGTGATAGCGCCTCGCGCGCTCCACTTGCGCGGCGGAGAAAACCTCTTGGGCTGGAATTAACGTACTTTCCATCAAAGCTCCAACTTTCTCCGTCTAACGTATGAAGATGGCATCCGACGAGGGCCTCGTCGGTCTTCCCTCGGGCGAGGCCACGAAAGAACTCACGCTCCAGTGGCGGCGGCTGATTCGGACCGCAACAGCGGTTGCCGTGCTGACCAGCCCGGTCGCCTTCATCTGGTTCACCGAGCAGGTCGGGCTGAGCTGGGGCTGGGCGCTCTTCTGGACGTTCATCTCGGTCATCGCCTTCCGCGGCCTGATGGACGTCGTCCTCCGGCGGTTCATCCCCTGGCCGAGCCTGTTCGGCACCGATGAGGAGCGCCTCCGCGAGGAGGACGTCGTCAACCGGCGTCGCGCCTGGTACTGGGCGAAGTGGTTCCGGAGGCTCGCCTGGGTCCTCGGGATCATCACGCTGATCTGGATCGTCAAGCTGCTGATCCCCGGCGGGGACGACAGCTGGATCGGGATCGTGACCGGAGCCTGGGACGGGTTCATCGAGATGATGTCGAACCCCGCCGTCCTCGTATACGCGATCATCTTCCCGCTCCTCTTCGTCATGAACTTCCTGATTCTGCTCGGCCCGATGCTGGCCATGGGAATCACGCAGATGCAGGGATTCGAGCCGGGCGACGCGGAGTGGGGCGTGAAGCTCGACGACGTCCGCGGGCAGGCGGAGGCCAAGGAGGAGGTTCGCCGCGTCGTCTCGATCTGGCAGTCGGGCGAGGCCTTCGAGGCCGCGGGCGGCAAGCGCGAGCGCGGGATGCTGTTCCTGGGCGCTCCGGGGACGGGCAAGACCATGCTTTCCAAAGCGATCGCCACGGGCTTCAACTGTCCATTCGTGTCAATGCCGGGGTCCGGCTTCGCGCAGACCTTCATCGGCCTCGACGTCGTGATCGTCCGCTACCTCGCGTGGAAGGCCAAGCGGCTCGCCCGCAAGTGGGGCGGCCAGTGCATCGTGTTCATCGACGAGATCGATGCTGTCGGTCGTCGCCGGTCGGCGCTCGGCGGTGAGGGCCTCGGCGGGTTCTCGCGGCCGATCAGCTTCGAAGACTTCGCTTTCCACGGGCGCTACGGCTCGCTGACATCGAGCGGCGACCTCATCCTCGAGAACCGTGCGTGGCGCGAGAAGCTCTTCGCAGCACGGGCGCCGGAGACGCCGCCCAGTGCTCTGGCGCGCTTCGGCGCGATCGTCAACCAAGCGTTTCCAGGCGGGATGATGGGCGGCGGGGGACAGCTGGCGCTGAACCAGCTGCTCGTCGTCATGGACGGCATCGACAACCCGCCGTTCGGCAAGAAGGTCTTGACGAACCGCGTCAACACCTTCCTCGACGCGACGTACATCGTGCCCCGCCGCATCGGCAAGTACTCGCTGCGGCTGCCGCCGCCGAGGCCCCGGGACGAGCAGATCTACTTCATCGGCGCGACGAACGTCCCGCTCGAAGTGCTCGACCCGGCACTGACGCGGCCCGGGCGCATGGGCCGGTACGTCTGGCTGCGAACGCCGACCAAGAAGGACCGGCTGGACATCTTCGACCTGTACCTCGGCAAAGTCGCCCACGAGCCCGAGCTGGACACCGAGAAGCGCCGCGACGAGATCGCGCGCATCACGAACGGGTACTCGCCGGCGATGATCGAGCAGGTCTGCTCGATGGCGCTGACCTACGCCCACCACGAGGGCAAGGTCGCGTTCGGCTGGGGTCACATCGTCGAGGCGATGACGACGATCGAGTCCGGGATGGCGATCAACATCGACTACATCCCGGAGGAGACCCGGGCCGTTGCGATCCACGAGGCAGGCCACGCCGTCGCCGGGCACGTCTACATGAAGGGCGCCGAGTCGACCCGGCTGTCGATCCGCCGCCGCGGCGAGGCTCTCGGCCACCATCAGGCGCTCGAGAAGGAGGAGCGTTTCAGCTCCTGGCGCAGCGAGGAGATGGCGCGGCTGATCTGGACGCTGGGGGCGATGGCCGCCGAGCGGGTCTTCTACGGCGAGAACTCGACGGGCGTCGGCGGCGACGTCCAGAGCGCGACCGCGCGATCGGCGTGGATGGTCGGCGCCTGCGCGATGGCGCCCGAGCGGATCGAGTTCGTGGACGGGTTCAGGCCGAAGCGCGGGCAGAGTGAGGACGAGGTCCGCGAGGAGCTCGCCAAGAAGTATGAGCGGATCGGGATCCAGATCATGAACCGCGCCGGCGGCAACAACCATCAGCCCGACCCGCTCTCCAGCGTTCTCAGCGATCCAGCGAAGCGCGCGATGGCCGCGCAGCTGCTCGGGCAGGCATATGTCGTGGCGCACCAGTTGATCGAGCACAACAAGGCCGGCGTCGAGCAGGTCGCCGACGTCCTCGTCGACAAGCGCGAGCTCCACGGCGACGAGATCCTCGGCCTGCTCGAGTCTGCGAAGCTCGAGATCCCGCAGGTCGATCCGATCAAAGAGGAGTCGTGGCCGAAGCTGTAATCCCAGAGCCGTCGAAGGAAGAGGCTGCCGAAAGGGAGTCGCTGCCGCGCTTCGGGCCGCAGCGCGCCGTCCACGGCGGTCGCTTCATGGTCGGCTACATCGTCGTCATCCTCATGGCGGGCGCGGCGTTGGCTGCGATCGCGTTCTTGAACCGCACTGACACCTCGCCCTCGTCGCCCGACCAATGGGCCGCGTACCAACCGGAAAGCAGCGGCTTCCAGGGTGCTCGAGAGCTGGCGCAGGAGATCTCGACGCGGTACAAGGGTGCGAGCGGGGAGCAGCTGGCGGCGATCACGGCGTCACCGGGCGAGATTCAGGGCCTGCCGGTTCGGTACGTCGCGATCCGGGCGGGGCAGCGCGCGCGGCTCGACGCGGGCGACGTCCGCGTCCTCGACCCGGGCTCGACGATCCTCTACACGTTTTGCGGCCTCGGCGGTCAGCGCAACTGCGCGCTCCCGGGCCAGCCCTCGGCTGAGCGCAGCCTGCTCCTGCGCCGCGAGGCGCTCGAGCTCTCGCTCCGCACCTTCAAGCACATGAAGGACGTCGACTCGGTGATCTCGCTCCTGCCGCCGCCCGCCGAGAACACGAACCTCGCGGTCTTCCTCCAGCGTGACCGCGACGGGGTCAAGGAGGCGCTGGACAAGCCGCTGGCGGCGACGCTGCCCTCGGCGCCGCCGTACTTCACCGACAACATCTCGACCGGCGAGACCGAGGCGATCAACCGGATCACCGGTCTCTGGCTGTTCCGCTCGGGCTTCGAGCTCGCGCCCGACCAGAGCATCGTCCTCAACCTGGAAGTTCCGACTACCTCGTAGGCCCGTGCGCCGCGCCGTGGTGCTCCTCGGCCTCCTCGTGCTGCTGCCGGGCGCGGGCTGGGCCGGGCCGGCGGCGCCGGTGCGGATCATCGCCTTCGGCGACTTCGGCGTCGGCGGAGAGAGCCAACGGGCGTTCGGAGCCACCGTCCGGCGCTTCGAGGCGCGCAACCCTGCGGACTACCTGGTCACACTCGGGGACAACGACTACACCGAGGATCCCGGGGAGTTCCACGACAACTGGGAGACGAGCTTCGGGTGGCTGCGCGGCGCCGGCGTTCGGGTCGCCGGCGTCCTCGGGAACCACGATGTCCGCGTGCAGAACGGCCGGTACGAGTTCGACGAGTTGGGCATGCCCGGGCGGTACTACCGGCGTGCGATCGGCCCCGTCGAGCTGTACGTCCTCGACTCCAACCACGTCAACGGCGCCCAGACAAGGTGGCTACGGCGAACGCTTGCGCGGTCCCGCGCGCGCTGGAAGATCGCCGCCATGCACCACCCGGCGTTCACGTGTGGCCAGTACGAATCGCACCCCGCCGTCGTGGCTCACTGGGTGCCGCTGTTCGAGCGCTACCGCGTTCGCCTCGTCCTCTCGGGACACGACCACAACTACCAGCGCTTCGCTCCACGGCGCGACGTCCGCTACGTCGTCCACGGCGGCGGCGGTCAGCGACTCTACGAGCTACGGCCCTGCCCGTCGACCTATCCCCGCCGCCGGGCCGCCCGCCAGGAGCACGGCTTCGTCTACGTCGTGATTCGCGGCAACCGGCTCGACGGATGGGCCGTCAACGGGCGGGGGCGGCGCTCCGATCACTTCAGCTTCACTGGCTAGGATTTACCCGATGGCCGACCTCGGAACGATGCGGGTGAAGAGCGGCCTCGCCGAGATGCTCAAGGGCGGGGTGATCATGGACGTCACCACCGCGGAGCAGGCGCGGATCGCCGAGGAGGCCGGTGCCGTCGCCGTGATGGCGCTCGAGCGAGTCCCTGCCGACATCCGTGCCCAGGGCGGCGTCGCCCGCATGGCCGATCCGGACAAGATCGCCGAGATCCAGGAGGCGGTGACGATTCCGGTGATGGCAAAGGCAAGGATCGGGCACTTCGTCGAAGCGCAAATCCTCGAGGCGCTCGAGGTCGACTACATCGACGAGAGCGAGGTGCTGACCCCCGCCGACGAGGTGCACCACATCGACAAGTGGAGCTTCACCGTCCCGTTCGTCTGCGGCTGCCGGAACCTTGGCGAGGCGCTGCGGCGGATCGCCGAGGGCGCGGCGATGATCCGGACCAAGGGCGAGGCGGGGACGGGCGACATCGTCAACGCCGTGCGGCACATGCGCGCAGTGTTCGGGACAATCCGCCGGCTGTCGGCCGCCGATCCTGACGAGCTCTTCGCCGAGGCGAAGGAGCTCCAGGCTCCCGTCGAGCTCGTCAAGTGGGTTGCCGAGCACGGGCGCCTGCCGGTCGTGACCTTCACGGCGGGTGGAATCGCGACCCCGGCCGACGCGGCGCTCTGCATGCAGCTCGGCGCCGACGGGGTGTTCGTCGGCTCCGGGATCTTCAAGTCCGCGGATCCGCCGGCCGTCGCCAAGGCGATCGTCGAGGCGACGACGCACTACAACGACGCCAAGATCCTCGCGCAAGTTTCGCGGGGCCTCGGCGACGCAATGTCCGGGCTCTCGACCGCGTCCCTGCGGCCGGAAGACCTGCTCGAGACGCGCGGCTGGTAGGAGGAGGCGCCCGGAGGCGCCCCCTCCGTAGGCCTTCCTAGAGGATCCCGCGGGCCTCGAACGCTGCTTGAACCTGGTTCGCGACGGCGGTTCCGTAGATCGTCTGCGCCGCGGCGACAGTCCGGGTCGCGAGGACGGGCATCGTCGTCCCAGGGAAGTCGAAGCTTCCCTGGAGGATGACCGTGTCGGCCCGCACGTTGCCGATCGCGTTGCGGATGTCCCAGAGCGCCCGCGACCAGATCCGGCCGTCCGCGTGGACCTCGCCGACGAGGTTGTCCGGGTACTTCAGGTTCGTGTCGACGCGCCGCAGGCAGTGCGGCTCGGTCGGGTCGTACGACGTGGCGTCCCAGTCCGCGACGCAGGCCGGATCGGCGAGCGCCGGCAAGCCGAGGCTCTGCCGGACGACCTGCGTCATGGTGACGGCCCAGTAGTCGCCGAAGCCTTCGCTGATCGCACCCGCGTCGAGCGAAGCGAAGCTGAAGTTCTGCGCGAAGTGGATCGCGTGGCCGTACTCGTGGTTGATCACCTCGCCGTCCTCGGCGTCGTCGACGCCGCCCTTACCGAGGCGGATCTCGTCCTTGTGGGTGGTCGCGAACGAGTTGTCGAGCCCCCACTGGTTGATGCGGAGCCGCTGCGGCTCCATGTTCACCGGCCTGCGGGTCGAGCCGAAGCCGAGGCTCTGGATGTACCTCTGGGACTGGGTGATCCAGAAGTACGCCATGACCTGCTCGAACTCGTCCTGGCTGCGGTTGTAGACGAACGTGTTGGTGGGCGAGTACGCGGGATTCCCGGTCTCGCCGATGATCTCCGCCCAGCGGCCGCGGAGGAACCCGCTGCCGTCGAGGTCGGTGAGCGTAACCGTGTGGTACGCGGCGGCCGGCACCGCGGCGGCGGAGTCCTTCTGGTCGGTGAGAGTCTGGATCCCGAGATCCTCGACCGGGTTCGAGACGAAGACCGCTCCCGTGCCGGTGCTGGTCCCCGGGCCGGGCTTGGCCGCGACGGCGACCGTCACCGTGACGGCTGCGACGAGCGCGGCGAGTCCCGCAGTGAGAAACAGGCGACGCAAGTGTGTACCTCCCCCCGTTGAGAGAACAGTGCGGCCGGGGAGGGTACTCCTTTTGATCGAGGAAGGGCTATTCGTCGTTCGTCCGTAAGATTCCGGCCGTGAGAGGGGCGCTTGCGGCCGGCCTGGCGGTAGCGATTCTCGCCGGGTGCGGTAGCAGCGGCGGCATCGCGGAGGTCCGCGACAAGGTCGACTACGACGACTCCAAGCCCGTCAAGGTCGAGGAGATCTCGCAGGGCGCGATCTTCACGGAGATCGAGTTCCAGAGCCCGCGCGGCAACGATGTGACCGCGAGCATCGCCATGCCGCCGAACCGCACGGGAAAAGTCCCCGCCGTCCTCTGGGCACACGGGTACGGCTCGAACCGGAACCAGTTCGCCACCGAGGTGACCGAGCTTGCCGACCGCGGGATCGCGTCGTTCATCTGGGACTCCAACATGGTCAGGGGCGGGCGGGGCGGCATCGATCTCCAGGATCCCGTCTACGCGGCCGAGGTGTTCGAGCTACAGCTGCGCCAGGACGTCGTCGATGCGCGAATCGCACTGGACATCCTCGAGCGCCGAGGAGACGTCGACATGTCGCGGATCGGTTTCGTCGGCGTCGACTACGGCGCGATGGTCGGCGGCGTGCTCGGCGCCTCCGACGACCGGATCGACGCCATGGTGCTCGCGACGAGCTTCCCCGAGCCGAGCCGGTACTTCGCGCAGGAGCTCGTCCCGCCCGAGAGCGTCGACGGGTTCGCGGACCGCCTGGCGCCGTACGACCCGGTTCGGACGCTCGGACAGTTCCATGAGCCGATCCTCCTGCAGAACGCGAGGCGCGACCGCCTGATCAAGCCCGAGGACTACGAGCGCCTGGTCGACGCTGCGGACGGCGCGGAGGTCGAGTGGTACGACTCCGACCACGAGCTGGTCTACGAGGCGCAGCAGGATCGCGCGCGCTGGTTGAGTGAGCAGCTGGGGGTAGCCTCTCCGTCGTGAGAATCGGGATCCTGGCCGTCCAGGGCGACTTCCGCGAGCACGCAGCCGTGCTGCGTCGCCTCGGCGTCGAGCCCGTGGAGGTCCGGAAGCCCGAGCAGCTCGATGACGTCGACGGGCTCGTCATCCCGGGCGGAGAGTCGACCGCGATCACGCGCCTGATCAGGATCTACGGGCTCGAGGAGGCGCTCCGACGCTTCGAGCGTCCCGTCTTCGGCACCTGCGCCGGGATGATCCTGCTCGACCGCGGCCATCTCGGCCTGACCGACGTGGAGGTCGAGCGGAACGCCTACGGCCGGCAGGTGTCGAGCTTCGAGGCCGACCTGCAGCTCCCGGACGGGGGCGGGCCGCTCCGCGGCGTGTTCATCCGGGCGCCGCGCGTGGCGGACGTCGGCGAAGGCGTCGAGGTGCTCGCCGAGCTCGACGGCGAGCCCGTGCTTCTGCGCGACGGCCCATACCTCGTCGCGTCGTTCCATCCGGAGCTGACCGGCGACACGCGCGTGCACGAGCTCTTCCTGGACATGGTCCGCGAGGAGGTGATGGCCGGTGGCAGGCCACAGTAAGTGGGCCCAGATCAAAAGGAAGAAAGGCGCGACCGACGCCAAACGGGGGCAGCTGTTCTCGAAGCTCGCGCGCGCGATCATCGTCGCCGCGCGCGACGGCGGTCCCGATCCGGCCGGGAACCTCGCGCTCCAGAACGCGATCGAGAAGGCGAAGGAAGCCTCGATGCCCAAGGACAACATCGAGCGCGCGATCGCCCGCGGAGCCGGCCCGTCGGCGGACGGCTCGTCCTACGAGACGGTGACGTATGAGGGCTACGGGCCTGCCGGGGTCGCGCTCTATGTCGAGGCGCTGACGGACAACCGCAACCGCACCGCGGCCGAGGTGCGGCACATTTTCTCCAAGAGCGACGGGAGCCTCGCGGAGTCGGGCTCTGTCGCCTGGCTCTTCGAGCGGCGGGGACTCGTGCTCGTCGGCGGCGACGTGGATGAGGACGAGCTGACGCTGGCCGCCGCCGACGGCGGCGCCGACGACGTCTCTACGGACGGCTCGAGCTACACGGTCGTCTCGGCGCCCGAGAGCCTGGCCGCGGTCCGGGACGCGATCAAGGCGGCGGGGATCGAAGTCCAGTCAGCGGAGCTGACGCTCGTCCCTACGACCACGGTCGAGCTCGATGACGAGTCGGACGCGAAGAAAGTGCTGCGGTTGATGGACGCGCTCGAGGAAAACGACGACGTCCAGGACGTCCATGCGAACTTCGACATCCCGGAGCGGGTCCTGGAGGCCGTCGCCACCTAGCGCCGCGCCCGCAGCGCCCTGCTCGTCGCGGAGAAGCGCCCCTGCAGGGTCGCCCGCACGCGGTAGCTCCCCGGCTTGACACGGAAGGTGTAGCCGCCGAGCCGGGTCGTTCGAGTGGTGGCGACTTTTCGCCAGCCGCTTCCGCGGCGCTGCTCGAGCACTGCCGGGATTCCGACGACGGCGTGCCTGTTCATGTCGACGACGAAGCCGCCCACCACACCCTTGCGGCGCAGCCTGATCGAGACGAGGGACGGCGCGAGGTTCCCCTCGAGGCGGACGCGTGACATGGCCAAGAGCGCCTGCCCGCGGTTCCAGCTCGAAGCGAGGATCGAGCCCTTGACGTGGTAGTCGTCGCTCTCAGGGCGCAGGAGGAGGAAGCGGACATACGCGTGCAGCCGAGGCGCGACGGGCAGCGCGACCACCATCTCCGCAGGCGACGACCGACGCTCGACCTGGAGGATGAAGAAGCCGGGGATCGTTCCGACCATTCGGCCGCCGACGACGTGCGGCACGGAGACATCGGCGCGCTGGTCCTCGGCCCAGTCGCGCGAGAGGTTGGCGAGCGCGATGCGCTCGGTGTTGAGCGGACGCTGGTCGAAACCGACCTCCCAGTCGATCGAGGCGTTGTTCCGCATCGCCGGGTTGGCGAGAACCCAGTACGGCGGCCCGATCCAGCTCCCGGCGGTGTTGCGGAGCGCCACGCGGGAGTACTCGTCCGGCGAGCGGATGACGAGGTACACGCCGTTCGGCGTCGCGGTTCCGGGCCGGTCCACGCGCACGCGCTCGATCGCCAGTCCAGGCGCGAGTTGGGCAACCGAGAGCGCCGCGACGACCCCGGCCGCAAACGTGGCGAGCGCCGCCCACCGCACGGCGTCAGGCTAGCTAAAGGCGTATCGAAGTTGTGTAGCGGCGGCCGGCCACGGTGAGGCGG
>Ga0081455_10007934_pt1 | contig 11108 bp, 7 predicted proteins | sample TabmetS3T2R1_FD_70207 | JGI IMG/M metagenome (GOLD analysis project Ga0081455, IMG submission 70207) | Tabebuia heterophylla rhizosphere microbial communities from the University of Puerto Rico - S3T2R1 | ecosystem: Host-associated > Plants > Roots > Rhizosphere ... | reverse complement strand
CCAGCGCTCGTCGATGCCCTGGCCGCGCGCGACGAGCCGGTCGTGCTCGTGCTCGACGACTTCCACGAGGCGGCCGACGGGGTCCAGCGAGACCTCGAGCGGCTCGTCCGCTTCCCGCCACCCTCGCTGCGTCTCGTCATCTGCACCCGTGCGGACCCGCCGATCGGCCTCGGGCGGCTCCGCCTCGACGGCTCGCTGACGGAGATCCGCGCGACCGACCTGGCCTTCACGCTCGACGAGGCGTCGGTGCTGTTCGACGGCCTCGGCGTGGAGATCGCGGCCGGTGAGCTCGCGCTGCTGTGGCGGCGCACGGAGGGTTGGGCGGCCGGGCTCGCGCTGGCCGCGCTGTCCGTGCAGTCCCATCCCGAGCCGCACCACTTCATCGAGCACTTCGCCGGCACCGACGCGACGGTGAGCGACTACCTCGTCAGCGAGGTGCTGGCCCGCCAGCCTCCGGAGCTGCGCGACTTCCTGCTGCGCACGTCGATCGTCGATCCGATCAGCGCGGACGTCGCCGATGCGCTCACCGGCAGGTACGACGGCCAGCGGCTGCTCGCGCGCCTCGAGCACGGTGGCGCGCTGCTCTCACCGCTCGACGACCAGGGCCTGTGGCACCGCTATCACCCGCTGTTCGCCGAGCTGCTGCGCGCCGAGCTGCGGGCGCAGCTGCCCGACGAGCTCGAGGACCTGCACCGCCGGGCCGCGCGCTGGCTGGCCGCCAACGACGACGACGCCGCTGCGCTGCGCCAGGCCGCGGCCGGTAACGCGTGGGACCTCGCTGCCGAGCTCATCGTCGACCGCTGGGTGTACCTGCTCATCAACGGCGAGCTGGGCGCCGTGCGCCCCGTGCTCGACGCGATGCCGCGCGAGCTGGTCGACGCGTCCCCGGAGCTGGCGCTCGCGTTCGCGGGCAGCCTGCTCGCGGGCGGGCACACGGCGGCGGCGGAGCCGCATCTGCGCTCCGCGGAGAAGCGACGGCGGCTCGTCCCGGCCGCGCGACGGGCGCAGTTCGCCGCGACGATGGCCGCGGTCCGCCTGTACGAAGGTCGCTCCCGTGGCGAACCGTCCGCCGCCCTGGAGGCGGCGCGCAAGCTGCTCGACGGCGGCACCGACCTCGACGGTGAGGTGACCGCCGCGCTGCGCGGGCTTGTCCTCACGCAGCTGGGGATCGTGGAGCTGTGGACCGGCGACGTCGACGCGGGGGTCGGCCACCTCGAGCGCGCGCACGCGGTCGCGGTCGACGACCGGCGCGACTGGACGGTCGTGGTCGCCGCCGCCTACCTCGCGGTCGCGGGTCTGTTCCGCGGTGAGATCGCCCGCTCCGTGCGGCGTGCGAACGAGGCGCTCGCGCTCGCCGAGCGCCGCGGCTGGGCGCGGTCCGAGCCCGCCGGGGCCGCCTACCTGGTACTGGCCGCGGTGTCGATCCAGCGCGACCGGCACGACGAGGCCGACCGGCTGCTGGCCAACGCCGACGCTGCGCTCGAGGACACGCGGGAACGCCCGCTGCGCGCCATGTACGCGCTCAACCGCGCGATGTTGCTCAGCGACCGCGGCGAGCACGACGCCGCCCTCGACGTGCTGCAGGCGGGGCGCGAGCAGCTCGGCGACTGGCCCCTGGCGGCGCCGCTGCGCGACCTGCTGGCGGCGCAGGAGGGGCTGCTGCGCACGGCGATCGGCGATCGCGCCGTCGGCCGCGAGCTGCTCGAGCGCGCGCTCGCGCACGAGGCGGACACGCCGGCCGTCGCGAACGCGCTCGCGCGCCTGCGCCTGCTCGACGGCGACCCCGACGCTGCGCGCGAGGCGCTCGCGCTGGACGGCAGGCAGGCAAACGGCATGCCGCTCTCGGTGCGGGCCGAGGCGTGGCTGCTGGACGCGATGGCGCATGACGCGCTGGCCGATCACGACGCGGCGGCGACCTCGCTCGAGCACGCCCTCGATCTCGCGGAGCCGGCCGGCCTGCGGCGCCTGATCGTCACCCACGGCTCCGTCGTGCAGCCGCTGCTGCACCGCCACGTCCGCCGCGGGACCGCCCATCCGGCGCTGGTGGGCGAGGTGATCGACGCAGTCGAGCGCCGCCGGCGAGGCGGCTCACGCCCGGCGCCGGCGTTGCTGACCGAGTCGCTCAGCGAGCGCGAGCGGGCGATCCTGCGCTACCTGCCGACGATGATGTCCAACCAGGAGATCGCCGGCGAGCTGTTCGTGTCGGTCAACACCGTCAAGACGCACCTGAAGGCGATCTACCGCAAGCTGGACGCGCCTGGACGGCGAGACGCCGTGACCCGCGCGCGCGAGTACGGCTTGATCCCCTAGCTCGACTCGTGCGCCTCGGGGAGCTTGCGGACCTCGATGAGCTCGAGGCCCAGCGCCTGCACCCGATCCAGGAGGCCGTGCAGCTCTGCCTGGTCGCGGACGGGACCGTGCAGCACCGTCTCGACGCGCTCGACGTCGCTCTCCAGGGGATCGAACGTCTTCAACACCGCTTCGCTCACGCGACCCCGGATACGGATCTCGTAATGCCCCTCGGTCGAGGGCACGTTCCCCCCTTCAGGGTGAAGGCCACACCATCGCCGCACAGCCTTGCGCGTGGAGGGGTGAGCCATCGTCACCCGCGCAGGGTGATCGCGCCGTTCACCCCAGCGCGGCAAGCGCGTCACCGAGCAGGCGAATAGACCGCTCGGTGATCGGGTCGACCACGAGGATCGCCTCATCGGCGCCGGCTTCGGCCAGCGCGCGCAGGCCGCCGGCGATCGCGTTTGCGTCGCCCTCGAGCGGCACGACGTCGTCGGGCACCTCACGCTCGCCCGCGCCGCGGTCCATCACGACGAGGACGCAGGCGCTGCGCTCGACCGCACCGGGATCGCGCCCGGCGGCGCGCGCCGCCGCCTCGATCTCCCCGTTCAGCGCCGCGAACCCCTCGGGCGTGTTGCCGAAGCGGTCGAACCACGTGTTCCACGCATCGACGTGCGGGAGCGTCGCGGCGAGCAGCCGCGGGCCGTTGCCGCCGACCATGAGCGGCGCGCGGCGCGCCGGCCGGGGCAGCAGCACGGCGTCCTCGACGGACTCGTAGGCACCCGCGAGCGTGACGTGCTCGCCCGCGAGCAGGCGGCGGATGATCTCGAAGGCCTCCGCGAAGCGGGCGATGCGATGGTCGAACGGGATCCCGTAGGCGCGGAACTCGACTTCGTTCCAGCCCGCGCCGAGCCCGACGACGAGTCGCCCGCCAGACACCTCGTCGACCGTCGCAGCGATGTGGGCGAGCAGGCCCGGGCGCTGAAACGCGGTGCAGGCCACCAGCGGCCCGAGCGCGACGCGCTCGGTGACCCCCGCGAGCGCCGCCAGCAGCGCCCAGGCGTTCCACGGCCCCCGTTCGGGGCGGCCGTCGCCGCGATAGAGGAGGTGGTCTCCGACCCAGATCGAGTCGAAGCCCACCTCCTCGGCCGCTGTGGCCATCGCGGCGTACTCGGCCCAGCGCACCTCGCGCTCGACCTCCGGCAACTGCACCCCGACGCGTAGTGGACGCACGCGCCGGGACCCTAGTTGCTGCCTACAACGCGCCCACGAGATCGGGCAACAGCAGCGCCGCGTTCGGCGTGCCAAGCCCGGTGTCGGGGTCCCATCCGGCGGTCGCCGGATAGCCGGGGGTATCCGGCGTGACCTGGTTGTTGCCGACGGTGACGTCGTTGAAGTCGGCGCCGTACGTGGCCGGATCGCTCGCGAGCTTGTAGAGCGCCGTGTTGATCCGGCCCAAGCCGCCGCCGTGGATCTGCGCCGCGATCCCGATGAGTCCCGCCCATTCGGGCGTGGCCAGTGACGTGCCGCCGATGTCGTACCAGCCGGTGCTGCACGGCGCCGAACCGCAGATCAGCCCGCTCTCCCCGTCCGGCGGCAGCGTGATGTACACCAGTGCGCCGGTGCGCGGGCTCGCCTGCGCGCCGATGTCCGGCACGCCGCGCTGCCCGGCGGGAATCGGCGTGCTGCCGGCCGGCAGCGTGCCGGCCTGGAAGTCGGGCCGCTCGAACACGTGGCTGAAGCCGCCGCCGGTGGCGATGCCGCGCGACGCCTCGCCCCAGACGATCTCGGCCTGCCCCTGCGCTGCCGGGTCCTGGCACGCGGGCGGCTGGTCGGTGTTGTCGACGACGCGCGTGGACGCGTTCGGATCGGTGCACAGTGCCGTGCCGCCGACCCCGGTCACGAGCGGGTCGGACGACGGCCACTCGACCGTCGGCTCGGGGATGGTCGAGCCGCCCTGGCTGACCGGCGTCTTGCGGGCGTTGGCGGTGCCGCTGTCGCCCGACGAGGCGAGCACCGTCACGTTGTTGGCGGCCGCCGCCTTGAACCCGTCGCGCAGGTTCATCAGCGACGTCGCGCTCCCGAACGCCTCCTCTGCCGAGCCGAAGCTCTGCGAGATGACGTCGGCCAGATGATGCTGGGCGACGTACTTCTCCGCCGCCATCATCTGCGGGAAGCCCTGCACGCCGAGCGTCTCGGCCGTCGGCGTGGTGACGAGCAGGATGTTGGCCCCGGGCGCCAGCGAGTGCGCCATCTCGACGTCGAGCGAGACCTCGAGCGCCCACGCGCTCTTGTCCTCCTGGCCCGGGCTCTTGCTCGTGCCCGGAGGCGCCTTCGTGGCGGGCGATCCCTGCAAGGCGAGCTGGCTGAACTTCGGCATGCCGCTCGAGCAGGTCACGCCTTCCTCGCCGCACATCGGCTTGATGCCGAACGCGTTGTCGAAGACGTGCAGGTCATGGGCGATCGTGTCGCTCCCGTAGGAGTCGACGATCGCGATGGTGTGGCCACTGCCGTCGAGGCCCGCGTTGTAGAGCGGGCCGACGTTGTAAGCGGCGCGCACGCCCTGCGGCGAGAAGCAGCGCCGGCCAGCCGAGGCGCATTGCGCCTGGGTCGGTGGCGTCTCGCTCGACGAGATGTGCGCGTAGTCGCTCACCGACGGGTGCGGCACCGGCAGCGGTGCGGCCGGCGCGCGGTTTCCGTGGGTGGACGATGCCCCGGCGAGCAGCCACGCGAGCGCGGCGATCGCCAAGGCGAGGATCGGTGCGAAGCGCACCATGCGATGACTCATGAATCTCCCCTCATCGTGTGAACGCGGGCCGGCGAGCGGCCCGCGCGGAGCGGTCACAACGCTGGGTTCAACGCGCGTGCCCGTGAAGGGTCAGGCGCAACTCGCGTTCAGGCGTCAAAGACGGCCGCGAGGTCCGGCAGCCCGCCGGTCAGGTTCTCGCGGACGCGCTGGGCGGCCTGCACGTGGTCGCCGCGCTCCAGCGCGGCGATGATCGCGTCGTGTTGTTCGGCCGATCGCTCGATGCGAGCGGGGTCGAGCATGTAGACCTGCTCGTAGCGAAGGAGTGCCTGCTTCACGGTCCTCAGCGCGGCGAGCAGGCGCGCGTCGCCGCAGTCGGCCGTGAGCCGCGCATGGAAGTCGTCGTCGGCGGCCGAGGCGGCTGACGGGTCGTCCAGCGCCGTGCGCATGCGCGTGTTCGCATCGCGCATGACGTCCAGTGCGCTCGTGTCGAGCCGCGGCGACTGGCGGACGGCGATGCTCTCGAGGGCGACGGCGAGCGGGTACAGCTCGCGCGCTTCGGCGACCACGTCGGCGAGGTCGCCGTCGTCGCGGGCGGCCATCGTCGCCAGCTGCTCGGCCCAGTCGAGCATCGCGGGCAGCGCGATGCCGGCGAGGTCCTCGGCGTTGGGCACGATGTCCCAGAGCTCGAGCACCTGCTCGAGATGGCGCAGCGCCTCGCCGAGTCCGGACAGCGCCTGAGCGTCGCGCGCCGCCTGCAGCGACGCCGCCAGCGCCTGCACCGGTTGCCGCGCGGCGACCCAGTGCTGTGCCAGCTCGCCGGCGATCGCGCGGCTCGCGGCAAGCGTGCCGTCGCCTTCGAGGGCGGCGGCCAGGCGCGCGTGGAGCTCCTCGCGCTCGCCCGGCAGCAGCGTGCCGTAGACCGCTTCGGCGAAGAGGGCGTGGCGGAAGCGGAAGCTCCCACTCGACTGGTCGGGCACGAGCACGTGGTGCTCGACGGCCTGGCGCAGCGCGTCGTGGATCGAGGCTTCCGGCAGCGTCATCACCGCGGCGAGCAGCCGGTAGGGGACATCGCGTCCCGCGGCGGCGACGACGCGCAGCAGTGCCCTGGTGTCGGAGTCGAGGCGGGCGATGTCGGCCAGCAACAAGTCGCGCAGCGCGCTCGGCAGGTGCTGCTCGTCGCGGGCGGCCGCCGCCGCGAGCTCCATCGCGAAGAACGGGTTGCCGTCGGAGCGTGCGCACACCATGTCCGTCAGCTCGTCGGGCAGCCGCTCGTCGACGCCGGTGGCGATGACGGCCTCGAGCTCGTCGCGCTGCAGCGGGCCGAGCTGGACCGTGACCGCGGTGCGCGCCCGCTGCAGGCCGGCGCTAAGGCGGTCGACCTCGTGCTTGGCGTCGCTGCGGTAGGTCGCGACGACCAGGATGCGCCGTCCGTGGATCGCCTGCGCAAGGTAGGCGATGAGGTCGAGCGTCGAGCCGTCGGCCCAGTGCAGGTCTTCGAGCAGCAGCACCACGGGCGCGCCGCGGCTGAGGTGCTCGAGCACGGCGAGCACCTCGCCGAAGAGCCGCATGCGCGTCTCCGCGCCGTCGCCGTGCGGGGCGAGCGGCGCGCCGCCGGCGAGGTCGGGATGCAGGCGCGGCAGCTCCACGAGCTCGTCGCGGACGGTGTCCAGCAGCGGGGAGGTGCAGAGCGGCCGCAGCGCCTCGACGAGCGGGAGATAGGGCAGGCCGGCGCCGACGAGGTCGATGCAGCGGCCGCTGAGGACGGTCGCGCCGCGGCCGCGGGCGTGCTGCGCGAGCGCCGAGGTCACCAGCGTCTTGCCGATGCCGGCCGGGCCGACCACGAGTGCGGTGGTGCCGCGCGCGTCGGCCGCCTCCTCGAACGCACGCGCGAGGCGCCCGAGCTCGTCGGCGCGGCCCACGACGGTCTCCGGCGCGGGGGTGACGGCGGGGCAGCGTTCGCCGGTGGCGAGGTCGAGCGACGCGTCCTGGTTGAGCATCCGGTCGTGGAGCTCGCTCAGCGCGGCCGACGGCTCGATGCCGAGCCCGTCGCGCAGCGTCCGGTGGAAGTCGCGGTAGACGTCGAGGGCCTCGGCATGGCGCCCGCCGCGGTAGAGGGCGAGCATGAGCTGGCGGCGAGGACGCTCGCGGAGCGTGTTCTCGGCGACGCGGATGCGCAGTTGCCCGATGACGTCCGCGTGACGGCCGAGCGCGAGGTCGGCGTCGATGCGGTCTTCCACGCAGGCGACGCGCATCTCCTCGAGGTGCCCGGCCTGCGCGGCCGCGAAGGGCTCTGAGAACTCGGCGAGCGCGGCGCCGCGCCACAGCGCGAGCGCGGAGCGCAGCTGCGCGGAGGCACGGGCCGCATCGCCGGCGGCGAGCGCCGCGCGGCCCTCGTCGCGCAGCCGGGAGAACCGCTCGAGGTCAAGCGCCTCGGGCGCGGCGTCCAGCGCGTAGCCCGGCGGCTGGGTGCGCAGGACGCCGTCCGGCAGCACCTTGCGCAGCTGCGACACGTAGACGTGGACCATCTTGACCGCCGAGGCGGGAACGTCCTCGGCCCACAGCGCGTCGATGAGCGCGTCGACCGACACGGTCCGGTTCGCGTCGAGCAGCAGCCGCGCGAGGAGCGCGCCCGCCTTGCCGCGCGGCAGGCGGACCGGTGTCTCGCGGGCGAGGACCTCAAGTGGACCGAGGATGCGGAACTCCGTCGTCGGGCCCACGCGCCGAAGGTCTCAGGACGCGCGGGGCGCAAACAGGGGGCTGCCTCACCTTCTGGCGGGCGACGACCGCCCGTGCCGGGTGCGGCCTGCCCTACTTCGCTCGCGAGCGTTGGATTTCGGCCGCGACCCGGATCTGTACGGGAAACGAGTCGAAATGGAGGACGAGATGAGCAGTCAACGTTGGGTGGTGGTGCTGACGGCGATCGGGTCGCTGATGGCGGCGCTGGACACGCTGGTCGTGTCCACGGCGCTGACGACGATCCGCCTCGACCTCGGCGCGTCGGTCGAGCAGTTGGAGTGGACGGTCAACGCCTACAACCTGAGCTTCGCGGTGCTCCTCATCACCGGCGCCGCGCTGGGCGACCGGTATGGGCGTCGTCGCCTGTACGCGGTCGGCCTGGGCTTGTTCGCCGCCGCCTCGGCGGCAGCGGCGCTCGCGCCGAACGTCGGCGCGCTCATCGCGGCGCGCGCCGCGCAGGGCGCCGGCTCGGCGCTCATCATCCCGCTGGGCCTCGCGCTGCTGAGCGCGGCGTTCCCGCCCGAGAAGCGCGGCGCGGCGATCGGCATGTTCAGCGCGATCACCGGGCTGGCCGTGGCCAGCGGGCCGCTCGTCGGCGGCGCCGTCGTCGAGGGCATCAGCTGGGAGTGGATCTTCTGGATCAACGTCCCGATCGGCGCGATCGCGATCCCGCTGGTGCTCACGCGCATGCGCGAGAGCTACGGCTCCGACACCGGCCTGGACATCCGCGGCCTCGCGCTCGTGACCGCCGGCGCCCTCGGCGTCGTCTGGGGCCTCGTGCGCGGCAACGATGTCGGCTGGAGCAGCCCCGAGGTGCTCGGCGCGCTCATCGGCGGCGTGGCGCTGATCGCGGCGTTCGTCGCGTGGGAGCTGCGCGCCCGCGAGCCGATGCTGCCCATGCGCTTCTTCCGCTCGCGCGCGTTCTCGGCGGGCAACGCGGCGATCTTCATGACGTTCGCGTCGCTGTTCACCGCGGTGTTCTTCTTCTCCCAGTTCCTGCAGGTCGGCCTCGGCTACGACCCGCTCGAAGTGGGGCTGCGGCTCATGCCGTGGACCGCGACGTTCTTGACCGTCGCCCCGGTCGCGGGCGCGCTGGCCGACAAGATCGGCGAGCGGCCGCTGATGGCCGCCGGCCTGACGCTGCAGGCGATCGGGACCGCGTGGGTCGCGCTCATCGCCGAGCCCGGCATGGCGTACACGCAGCTCCTGGCGCCGTTCATCATCGGCGGGGTCGGCGTGTCAATGGCGATCCCGGCCGCGCAGAACTCGGTCGTCGGGTCGGTCGCGAACGATGCCCTGGGCAAGGTGGCGGGCGCGAACAGCATGATGCGCGAGCTCGGCGGCGTGTTCGGCGTCGCGGTCGCCGTCGCCGTGTTCGCGGGAGCGGGCAGCTACGTCTCGGCCCAGACGTTCGTCGACGGGTTCACGCCCGCGATGTTCGTCGCCTCGGGCCTGGCCCTCGTGGGCGCATTCGCCGGGCTGGCGCTGCCCGGGCGGCGGTCCGCTTCGGCGGCGCCGTTCGCCGCGGTCCCGGCGCTCGAGGGCGAGCTGCGGTCATGAGGGTCGTCCACCTCGAGCTGCACACCGCCGACCGGCCGCACGCCAGCGCGTTCTTCGCGCGGGCGTGCGGCTGGCCCACGGAGCGGATCGACACCCCGCACGGCTCCTACCACTCGCTCGTCGTTGGCGGCGCGGTCGGCGGCGGGATCGTCGAGTGCCCCGCCTCGGGCCGCCCGGTCTGGCTTCCGTACGTCGAGGTCGAGCGGATCGATGCGGCAACCGAGCGCGCGGTCGCGCTCGGCGCTTCGGTCCTGCTGGCGCCCCGCGAGGGCCCGGCGGGTTGGCGCAGCGTGATCGCGACGCCGGCGGGCGGAGAACTAGCGTTCTGGCAGCCGAAGTCATGAACCAGCGCGATTACGACCAGCTCGTCGAGCCCCACCGCGCGGAGCTGCGCGCCCACTGCTACCGGATGCTCGGCTCAGCGCACGACGCCGAGGACGCGCTCCAGGAGACGATGCTGCGCGCCTGGCGCGCGCTGCCGCGGTTCGAGGGGCGCGGGTCGGTGCGGTCCTGGCTGTACACCATCGCGACGAACGTCTGTCTGAAGGCGATCGAGCGGCGGCCCAAGCTCGTGCTGCCGATCGACTACGGCCCGGCCTCCGACCCGCACGACGGGCTCGGCACGCCGCTGGTCGAGTCGGTGTGGGTCGAGCCCTACCCGGACGCGCAGCTCGCGCTCGCCGACGGGATCGCCGGGCCCGAGGCGCGCTACGAGCAGCGCGAGAGCGTCGAGCTCGCGTTCATCGCCGCGCTGCAGCACCTGCCGGCGCGCCAGCGCGCGGTGCTGATCCTGCGCGACGTCCTCGGCTTCTCGGCGCGCGAGGCCGCCGCGACGCTCGAGGCGACGCCCGCCTCGATCGACACCGCGCTCGGGCGCGCGCGCAGGACCGTCGAAGAGCGCCTGCCCGCGCGCAGCCAGCAGGCGACGCTGCGCGAGCTGGGCGACGAGCGGCTGCGCGAGCTCGTCGGCGAGTTCGTCGCGGCCTGGGAACGCGCGGACGTCGACGCCGTCGTCGAGCTGCTCACCGACGATGCGGTCATCGCGATGCCGCCGCGGGCGACCTGGTTCCGGGGGCGCGAGGCGGTCGCGACGTTCCTGCGCAGATGGCCGCTGGCGCCCGGCGCCCGCTGGCGCCTCGTGCCCACCAGCGCGAACGGTCAGCCGGCGATCGCCGAGTACCTCTGGGACCGCGACAGCGAGCGGTTCGTCGCGCACGCGATCACCGTGCTCACACTCGACGGCTCGCGCATCGCGGACATCACCGGTTTCATTGGGAGCGAAGGGTTCGAACGGTTCGGGCTACCAGGCTGAGGAGGACAACGTGCGCAAGGTGATCTACTCGATGACCGTTTCGCTGGACGGCTTCATCGCCGACCGGGCCGGGGAGATCGACTGGTCGGCGCCCAGCGACGAGCTGCACCGCTTCCACAACGAGCGGGTCAAGGAGGTCGGCGCGCACTTCCTGGGCCGGCGGCTGTACGAGACGATGGTCTATTGGGAGACCGCGGACCAGGACCCGGCGGCCGGCGAGACCCAGCTCGAGTTCGCGCGCATCTGGCAGGCGCTGCCGAAGATCGTCTTCTCGACCACGCTCGACCACGTCGAGGGCAACACCCGCATCGCGCGCGACACCGTTGAGGAGGAGGTCGCGCGGCTGAAGGCCGAGCCCGGCAAGGACCTGGCGGTCGGCGGCGCCGGCCTCGCGGCGACCTTCGCCCGGCTCGGCCTCATCGACGAGTACCAGCTCTTCGTCAGCCCGGTCGTCCTAGGCGG
>Ga0081455_10007932_pt1 | contig 11108 bp, 10 predicted proteins | sample TabmetS3T2R1_FD_70207 | JGI IMG/M metagenome (GOLD analysis project Ga0081455, IMG submission 70207) | Tabebuia heterophylla rhizosphere microbial communities from the University of Puerto Rico - S3T2R1 | ecosystem: Host-associated > Plants > Roots > Rhizosphere ... | reverse complement strand
CGGTGGGCGTCTCGTAGACGATCCAGCCGTTGGCGACCGGACCACGATCGATGGCAATGGCCTGGTACTGCCCGCTGATCGTGCTGGGCACGACTCCGGTCAGGGGTCACCAAGATCGATCTGGTTATCGGGGTACCCGGTGTTGTCGGTTGTTTCCGCCGGCAGCGACACGGAGGTCACGCGGCCGGGTCCTGAGCAGTGATAGCTGCGAGGTATTCGCTGGCCGCATCGCGCAGGTTCTTGTTCGCGGCGGTGATCCATTCTTCGACGTGGCTTTGGTGCGCGGCGTACACGGCGGACTCGGCGTCGTTCAGGCGTCGGACTGCGGCGTAGAGGCGGTCCGGAGGGGTGTTTCGCGGCGGGGAGGTCTGGCGGGTGGGCCCGGCCTCGTCCTGGCTGAGTGGGCGTGGTCCTGGCGTGACGTGGTGCTTGCGGGGCCGGCCGCGTGGCCGTTTGCGTGGGACGATCCGTCCGTGGTCGAAGAGCTGGCCGCCCCACACACCGGCAACCTCCAGGCTCTCGACGGCGGCGGCGAGGCAGCTCAGTCGAAGGGGGCAGGCAGCACACAGCGTCTTGGCCCGCTCGACGTCGGTGGGCGCGTCGGCGAACCACAGCTCGGGGTCGTCACCTTGACACGGCAGCTTCGGTGCAACGCGGTGTCGGGCCGGGCGTGGTGAACCGCCGTGCGGGCGGCTGTGGTGTACGCGAGCCCCCCGGCCATCGCCGAGGTCTTGCCGGGCGAACGCGTCGGCGTCGAATCGGTCGGCCGCCGGTGTTAGACGCGGCGGCATAGTCAGCTCGGACACGGGAATGGTGGGTTTGTGGTGATCACGACTGGCTCCTGGGCGGCTTGAAATTGTGCCGAGCCACCGTCCGGGCGCCTCGAGCGAGGGCGTGCGTGGTGGGCGGGTCAGCGTGCGCTCCGGCGCGGGTTGGGCGACTGGCTGCGGGTCAGTTGCTTGGCTCGGACGATGTCCGGGTCGCGCGGGTCCAGCGGCAACGGCTCTGCCGGCTCGCCGGCGGGGCGGCGGCGTTTGCTGGTGCGCACCTGTCTCATCGGGAACCTCCTTGGGGTGGTGATCTGAGCCTGCGGTCTCAGTTGCGGGCAGACATCCGCCAGCTGGCCGATGTTGTGATGCGCCGGGGCCGGAAGAGTTATCGCGGTGGAGATCGTTATTCGGCTGGACACGGTCGAGCCGCCGGTCGGCAGCGTGCGGCTGCTAGCCGGCCCGGACTTGTCCTACCGCGGCGCGGAGGCTGCAGCAGTCGGGTTCGCCGGATGGCTCGGTCTACTGCGGGCCCTGTATGAGGTGATCGGGTCGCGGGGTGACCGCCCGAGCGGCAAGTGATCTGCTGGGCGGCCTGATCTGGGGCGGCAGAACCCAGGCCGCAGTAGCATCCGGGTCGTGGCCGCGGCTTCCCCGGTGGCGGGCTTGCACGGGCGTGCGGTGGAGACTCGGGCGCTCGGCGAGGCGCTTGCTCTGCTCGCTTCCGGACGGCAGGCGATCATCCTCGTCGAGGGTGAGGCGGGAATCGGCAAGACCCGGTTGCTCACCAACACGCTGGACGACGCCCGGGACCGCGGCTTCCAGGTCTCGTTCGGGCGCGGTGAGGAACTGGAGCGGACGCGGCCGTTCGGCGTGGTGGCCGGAGCGCTTGAGTGCGCTCGATCATCGCCTGACCCACGGCGGGCGGCCATCGCCTCGTTATTGACCACGCACGGTCTAGCCGCACAAGGCCCGATCACGGTCACCAGCGACCCGGGGCTGCAGTTCCGCGCGGTGGACGCCTTCGTCGACTTGGTCGAGGAACTTGCGCTGCACGCACCGCTGGTGATCGGCCTGGACGATCTGCAATGGGCCGATCCGTCCAGCCTGCTAACGATCAGCGGCCTCGCCCGCCGGCTGACGGGTCTGCCGTTGGCGCTCATTTGCTGCTTCCGGCCGTCCCCACGCGTCCCGCAACTGGAACGCGCCGTCGATGCGCTGCAAGCCGCGGGCGCGTGGCAGCTGACCCTCCGCCAACTCACCCAGGACGCGGTGACCGCGCTGGTGAGCGAGGCCGTCGGCGCCGAACCGGGCCCCGGGCTGCTGCGCGAGCTAGCCGGCGCTGGCGGGAATCCATTGTTCGTGACCGAATTGCTCAGCGCCATGCGGCAGGAAGGGCTCCTGCAGACCACCGACGGGCGAGCCGAGGTGGCAGCGATGACGCTGCCGCCAACGCTGCGGTTGACCATCCTGCGAGGGCTCAGCTTTCTTCCCGAGGAGACTCTGCAGGCGCTGCGGTCAGCCTCGATCCTCGGAGGCAGTTTCACGCTCACCGAACTGTCGACGAGCACCGCCCGCCCGGCGCTCAGCCTGTCCGTGGTGCTGGCGGAGGCGATCGCCGCGGGCGTGTTGGCCGACGACGGCACTCGGCTGCGGTTCCGCCACGATCTGATCCGCGACGCCATCTACGAGGACCTGCCCGGCAGCGTGCGCCTGGCGTTACACCGCGAGGCCGGCGAGCGACTCGCCGACGCCGGCGCGCCCGCGGCTCAGGTGGCCGAGCACCTCGCGCGTGGGGCAGTCTCCGGTGACGCCAGCGCTATCGAGTGGCTGGCCCGAGCAGCGCGCGAGGCCGCTACGCGGTCACCCGATGTCGCCGCAGACCTGCTGGGCCGGGCAATCTCGTTGATGGACCCGAACGACCCCGCCCGCGACCGGCTGCTCGCCGAACAGGCCGGCAGCCTGATGTGGGCCGGCAGGGTGACCGACTCCGAACGTGCTTGCCGGGCCATCCTCAACCGCGCCCACGACCCGGCCGCGGACGGACCTGCGCGCACCTGTCTCGGGCTGGCCCTGCTGGCCGGCGGACACCCGAGCGACGCGGTGCGAGAGCTAGACCGGGCCGGCGAGGCCCCGCTGCTCACCGACGCCGAACGGGCCAAGGTACTGGGCTGGGCCAGCCTGGCTCGGCTGTGGTTGGGCGATCTCGACGGTGCCGCCACCCTGGCTCGGCGAGCTCTATCCGCTGCTACTGCGGCCGGCGATGAGCTGGCTACCAGCATCGCCTTGGGATCGTCGTCCGAGATCGCCGAGTTCCGGGGGCATCTGGATGAAGCGTGCCGGTTGATCGACGAGGCGCTGCGCCGCGCCGACCAGACGCCTGGCCGGCAGGGCCACCGCTATCCGCTCCACGCCGACCGAGGGTTCATCCTCACTGAGTTGGACCGGCTCGACGAGGCTGCTGCGGCGCTCCGCACGGGTCGGCGCATCTGCGAGGACCTCGGCCTCGGCTGGCCCCTGCCCAGCTACCACATGGCAGCCGCTGTCGAACGCTACTTCGTGGGCGAGTGGGACGACGCCATTGCCGAGGTCGAGGCGAGCATCGAGTGGGCAGACGAGACGGGCATGCGTCGATGGGTCGTTCTCAGCCACAGCGTGCTGTCGCTGATCAAGCTGCACCGCAACGACATCGCGGGCGCAGTGAGCGCCGCCGAGACTGCTGCCGGCGTTCTCGCCGCGACCGGGACGCCGTACCTTTCGCAGTGGGCGCCCTGGGCACGTGCGCTAACGCTCGAAGCTGAAGGTCGGCCCGCCGACGCATTCGCCGCGCTGGCTCAGGCCTGTGACGAATGCGCCGCGATCGGTGCCATGATCGAGTACCGGGTGCTGGGCCCCGATCTGGTTCGCCTGGCGCTAGCAGTCGGCGACAGCAGCCGTGCGCGTGACGTTTCGGTCAGCGTCGCGGAGCTCGCGGCGCGCAACGACGTGCCGTCGCTGACCGGTGCCGCGCTGCGCTGCCGAGGGCTGCTGGACGGCGATGCCGACACCCTTCAGGCCGCCGTCTCCGCCTACGGCCGCAGCCCGCGGCCGCTGGAACTCGCCCTCACCTGCGAGGACGCCGGCGCCGCCTTCGCCCGGCGGGGCCAGGTGGACCGGGCTCGCCCTCTGCTCGAGCAGGCCGTCGAGATCTACGAGCGTCTCGACGCCGCCCGCGACCTGGCCCGGACCGAAGCGGTGCTGCGCGCCGCGGGTATCCGGCGCGGCCGCCGGGGAGCGCGCCGCCGTCCGCAGCATGGCTGGTCCAGCCTCACTCCGACCGAGCAGACCGTCGCCCGGCTGGTGGCCGAGGGGCTGTCCAATCCGCAGATTGGCGATCGGCTCTACGTGTCGCGGCGCACCGTGCAGACCCATCTCGCCCACGTGTTCACCAAACTCGACATCTCCGCCCGCTCCCAACTCGCCGCCGAGACGGCCCGGCACCACTGAGTCGCGGCCCCCCACATATCCGGCCGGCAGATCTCCGTTGCCTCGCCGCGGCTGAGGATCGGCCAGCTGGCGGATGTCTGGGCGCCTGGCCCAGCCGCACGCTGATCAGGTCCACACCCACCCAAGGAGCGCTCCTCCTGCGAGGCCACCGATGAAAATCCCCGTCCGAGAGCTGACCGTCGGCGACATCCTCCGACTCAACGACTGGCAGCTGCACGTCATCGCTGTCGAGCACGATGTGGCGACCGCAGTGCTCACCACTGAGCTGGGGTTCCTACTCCATTTCACTCGCGACCAGACCGTGGACATCCTCGGCAACGTCGGGCAACAACCCGCTGCGGCGTGACCGGCGCGACGGACCTGCACCGAACTCGTGATCCGCTTCCGCACCGACCGGTGCGCAACCACAGAGGTACAGCCATGCTGCCCATCGCGTCCGAGATCGCCGTACGCAACACCACCCAGATCGCCGCCTCTGCGGTACCCGACGCCCCAGCCCGGCCGGACCCGCCGCCGCGCCAGCCTCGGCTGCGTCTCGCAGTCGCCGCGTTCCTGCGCGCCTCGGCCCAGCGCCGCACTCGGCTGGCCGACCGGATCGACCCCTGCACTGGTGTGGTCGAACCGCTCGCCGGCTGAGTTCCGGAGCGAGGGTTCATCCCGGTGATAGAACGCCGTGTGCGCGCGTCGAGTCCGGTTGGGCAGGGGCTGACGATCTTCGAGTCGCTACGCGCGAACCGCGGGCAGCCCGAGCCCGGCCGGAGGGCGACCGACCGGAACTGCGGGCCAACCGTAATGCCGTTACTGCCAGGCGATCTTGAACACCCAGACGTACTGCCCGGCCCGCTGGGCCGCGGCGGGCACCTGGATCTGCAGTGACCCGTTCGCGATCGTCCAGTCCAGCGGGCGTCCGTGGCCGAGCATCGTCACGACGTCGCCATTACGTATCGGTACTGCCGCCGGGACGGTGAACGTCGCATCCGGTTGGTCGAACGAGTGGATGTAGAACGCCTGGTTCTGCTTGACGGTGAACCGTAGGTCGCCGGCCTGCGCCTGCCGCGACCAGTAGGTCGTGCCGTAGATCGCCTCGCCGTTGGTGCGCAGCCACGCGCCGGCCGCGCGCAGCCGGTTCTGCATGACGGCGGGGATCGTTCCATCGAAGTTGGGGCCGATGTCGAGCAGGAAGTTGCCGTTCTTGCTGGTGATGTCGACGAGCGTCTGTACGACCTCCTCGGCGGTCATGTATTTGTCGTCAGGGGTCGCCCGGTTGATGCCGTAGGAGAAGGGGTCGAGCCCGCGGCTGGACTCCCACTTCGCGACGACCGTGTCCGGGTAGGTCGTGTACTCCGGAGTCGAGAAGTCGGCCTCGCCGATCCCGCCGCGGTTGTTGTACGTGACGTCCTTGGGGCGGCGGCGGTTCTTCGCGTGGTCCAGGTACTGCGACACGACGTTCAGGTCGTCGTTGACGCCGCCGATGTCGAACCAGATCACGTCCGGGTCGTAGCCATCGATGAGCTCGAGCAGTTGCGGCGCCTGATAGTCGTGCACGTAGTCGCGTCCGGACTGGTATCCGGTGTACGGCACCGGCTCGAGCGTGTACGGGTTGCGCGGGGCGTGGCCCATCCACGGGTTGTCCGGGTTGAACCACTCCGGCAGCGAGTAGTAAAGACCGTTGCGCAGCTGCGGCGTGTACTCGCGCGACGCGGCGAACAGGTCACGGATGATGTCGCGCCTCGGACCGAGTGCCACCGAGTTGCGTCCGGAGACCTTCGAGTCCCACAGCGCGAATCCCTCGTGGTGCTTCGACGTCAGCACGTAGTACTCGGCGCCGGCGTCCTCGAACAGCTCGACCCAGCTCTTCGGATCCCACTTGGCCGCCGTGAACATCGGGATGAAGTCGTCGTAGTTGAAGCTCTCTCCGTACGTCTGCGCATGGTAGGCGTAGGTCGGGTCGTTGGGATCTTGCATGTGGTCCCAGTACCACTCGGCGTACTCCTGCCCGACCGGTGCCCAGCCGGGTACCGCGTAGACACCCCAGTGGATGAAGATGCCGAACTTGGCATCGTCGAACCAGTACGGCGCCTGGTGCGTCGCGAGCGACACGTCCGTCGCCTGGTAGTCGGGGATGCCGAGGGTCAGCGCAGACGAAGCGCTCGTCACGATGTCCTTGCGGCTGCGTGCGACGACCGAACCGTTCCGCACCGTACCTGCGGGTACGGACGAGTTGATGCCGATGCGCAGCCGGATCTGCTCGCCCGGCGCGAGGAACTTGATCGGCGCTGCGTCGACCGTGGTCGCGCCCGGTGCCGAGACCGAGACCTCGACCCCGTCGGGCGGCGTGATCCAGACCGTGCCGGCGTTGATGACGGTCGCCTCGACCGACTGCGGTCCGGCGTCTCGCAGCATGCTCGTCGTCGAGTGCGGGTCGCGGAGCAGCAGCGAGCGTCCGGTCGCGGCAGGCTGCATCGTCAGCGCGAAGACGTGCAGGCTCGACACTCCGGGCGCGGGCATCGCGGTGACCGGCAGCACCAGCGCGACGGCGTCGCGGGTCGGGTCGAGCGAGATCTCGCTCAGCCCGATCGAGACGGGATGGTTGTCCTTGCCGCCGCCCGGCGTGTAGCGGTACGGCGCACTGACCACGCCGCCCGCGCTGTACCAGTCGGCGGCGCTCAGGCCGGCCTGGGACGTGCTGCCGTCGGCGTACCGGACGGTGAGCGTGCCCGACGTCGCGCCGTAGCTGGCCGAGGTCAGGAACAGCGCGGTCAGGTAGCGACCCTGCGGGATCGCGATCTGCTGGCCCATTGCGATTACGTTGTTCTTCTGCCCGGCGCCGGAGCCGCCGAGCACGTACGGCACGCCGCCGAGCGTGGTCGGCCCGCTCGGCAGTTCCTCGCCGGGGAACGTGTAGCCCGAGCCGTCGAAGTTGCCGTCGTGAGCTGATGCGGTGTCGATGCCGTCGTTGTCGAACATTGCGTCGAGCGGCACCGGGACGGGAGTGGGTGCGGGTGCCCAGTCGGAGTCGCCGGCCGCGCCGGCCGCAGTCGGCATCCGGGCGGTGGTCGCGACGAGGGCCAGACCGCCGGCCATGCCGAGGACCTGTCGTCGTGAGTAAGTCGGCACTATTCCTCCGATGTCTCAAAGCCTATGAGCTGCGCAATGCCCGCAGCGCCGCAGTATCCAGCGCGAACTCATCGGATGAATGCGCTCCTATCGTGGTGCCGTCCGGCGAACCGTGTCAAGACCGGATATAGCCCTTCGCCGCGGCCGTCGAGGTGATGGACACCTCTCGCAGCTGGCCGCTTCCGGCGCGGGGTGGTGGCCGGGGATGCCGACGTCGAGTTGGCGTTGGCGACTGCCGCTGATGTGGCAGGGGCACCGGATGCAACTGCGCCGGCCGGGGCGTCACGTCTTCGCTCGCCGTCCGGTCCTTGCTTGGTAGGGCATCAGCGACAGTCGAGTTCGACTCGGAGGAACCGTCATGACCCTCCGAGTTTCTGGAGTTTCCGGCAGTCGGCTACTTGCCGGATTCGGCGGCGGCCTCGCGGATCTGCCGGACCGCTTCGGGGACGCCACCGTCCCAGGCCGGTCCGTGACCGGGCAGCACCCAGGTGGCGTTGACGCCTTCGAGCCGATCGAGCGAGGCGAGCGCCTGCTGCGGTTCGAGGGTGAACGGTGCGGGCTTGGGGCCGGTGACGCCGGTGAGCACGTTGCGCGTGGTCATCGTGTCGCCCAGGAACACCGCGTCGACGCTCGGGACGTGCACGACGATGCTGCCGGGGGTGTGCCCGGGGGTGTGGAGGATCCGCGGCGAGCCGGGCACGTCGAGCACGGCATTGTCCGCGACGGTTAGCAGCTCGGTGGCCGGCTTGATCCGCAGCCCGCCCTGCCGCGCCGAGTACGTCAGGAAGCCGGCCAGCGCACCGACCTTGACCGGTCCCCAACCCGAATTGGGCTTCTTGACCTTCAACCGGGCGCGATCGACGTCCGCCTCGTGGATGTACGCGGCGATGCCCTTCTCGCGCTGTAGCTGGGCGGCGAATCCGATGTGGTCGGTGTCGCCGTGGGTGAGGATGAGCGCCCGCACGTCGTCGAGGCTCTTGCCGATCGTGGCCAGTTCGGCCTGCAGCAGCTTCCAGTACTTCGGCAGCCCGGCGTCGATGATCGTGACACCGTCGTCGTCGACGATCAGGTAGCTGTTGACGATGTCCGAGCCGACTCGGTGCAGGCCATTGGCAATCTGCATGACGCCGTTCCTCCTGATCATTGAGGGGCACTACCGGGTTCCGCGCCGGATTGTTCACCCTGCCCGGTGGCCGGCTAGATCCGGGCCGGCCGACGGACGAAGCTCGACGATCGAGCGTGAGGCGGCCGGCGTCAGCGAGTTGATCTCGAGGCCGGCCGCTCGGGCCAGCTCACCCAGCTGGTCGACGGTGCGCTCGCGACCGCGGACGTAGCAGGTCGCCCTCCGTGTCAGGTGGTGCGCAAACGGTCGGTCAGAAAGGCGATGATCTCGTCCCGGGCCTGCAGGGTCGGGTGCCCGTCCTCGTCGACCAGGTGGGCGGTGACCACGCTGTGCGGGGTACGGACCAGGTCCTGGAAGAACGGGGGTGAGTTCGGGTTGGCCGAACTGCCGGGCAGGACGCGGCCGTCGAAGGCGTCGCCGAGAAGGGCCCGGTACGCGGCGAAGCGCTGGCCGGTGCACCAGCGGTCGTTGTCGAAGCGGTAGGCAAGCACGGTCAGCCCGTCGTCGGTGAGGCGGTCGCGGACGGCGCGCGCGTCCTCGTCGCTGATCTCGAGCCCGGCCGGGTCGTCGAGCGGAAGCGACGGGTGGTTGACCACGGGCGCGATGACGGCCGGCTCGAGGGCCATCGAGAGGGCGAAGTTCCCGGTGAAGCACAGCCCGATCGCGCCCACTCCCGGACCGCCGGACTCGGCGTGGGCCTGACGCGCAAGGCCGCGCAGCCAGCGCGTGACGGGGCTGGTGCCGCCGCCGGCGAACGCGCGGAACTCGGCGCTGACGCACGCGCGGCGGACGACCTCCGCGCCGGCCTCGGCCGTGGGGTAGGCGCCGTCGACCCCGAACAGCGACGGGACGTAGACGGTGAAGCCGGCGTCTCGTACCCACCTCGCCAGCCGCAGAACGTCCGGGCTGATGCCGGGCATCTCCGGCATCAGCACAACGGCCGGCCCGGACCCGGCGACGTACACCGTCTTCGCCACCCCGTCGACGTCCGCGAGTCGGCGAGAGAAGTCGGTCATCGCATCGTTGGCGGCACTCATGCGCACAGCGTCGACCGATCGGACAGTCCCGGTAATAGGCCAGATCGCCAGATACGAGGGTAATCTCGCCAGCGTGAGTGACCTGCGGGTTGGTGTGCTGGCCTACCCGGGCTGTTTCGCGTCCGAGGTGTTCGGTGTACCCGATCTCTTGACGATGGCCGCCCACGTCGCCGGCCCCGACCGCGCCGGTTACGACGTGACCGTCGTTTCGCCACGCCGTCGCGTCGCCGCCGCGGGTGGTGCGGCGGTGGCCGTCCGGCCGCTGCGCGAGGTCGACGTGCTGGTGGTGCCCGGGTTCGAGCTCGCGCCCGACCTCGACGTGACCGCGAAGATCGAGGCGCTTGCCCCAGAGGTCGCCGCGATCCGCGCACACGCCGCGGCCGGCCGGGTCGTCGTATCCATCTGCGTCGGCGCGTTCCTGCTCGCCGAGGCCGGACTGCTCGACGGCCGCCGCGCTACGACGGCCTGGCTGTTCGCGCACGAGTTGGCTCGACGTTGCCCCGGCGCTGATGTCCGACCCGAACGGCTGGTCGTCACCGACACGGGAGTGACGACGACGGCGGCCTTCAGCGCCATGTACGACTTCGCGCTGCACCTGATCCGCAAGCACAGCGGGGCCCGGGTGGCGCGAACGACCGCGCGGATGACACTGCTCGACGACGCGCGGTCGTCGCAGACTGCCTACGTCGACGCCCGACTTCTTCCGCAGCCCGGAAGCGAGTTCTCCCGCCGGGTGATGCGACGGCTCGACCAGAACCTCGCGGTCTCCTACGATCTCCCCGCCCTGGCGGCATCACTGCGGGTCAGCACTCGCACGCTGCTGCGGCGCTTCGCCGACGAGACCGGTCAGAGCCCGCTCGCCTACCTGCAAGCGGCGCGCGTCCGCCGCGCCCGGCACCTCCTGGAGACGACGGACCGAACCGTCGCCAGCATCTCCGCAGCCGTCGGGTACCGGGACGCCGGAACCTTCGCAGCTCTGTTCGCCGAGCACACCGGTCGACGTCCGAGGGACTACCGCGCCGCCTTCCGGCGTGCTGCCACCTGACGACGCGCCCTGACAGAACCGACAGAAGGAGGATCGCCCGTGATCGCCCCGCCGTCCCCGCGACTGCCCGACTTCCGGCTCGAGACGTACTTCTCCCGCTGGGAGTTCGCCGCCCGGTACAACCTGACCGCGTCCGACGCCCAGACGCTGACCGTCGCCGAACTGCTCGCCCTGGGCACCGACGACGACCGGCAGGCGTTCGCCGACCTGGCCCTGGGCTACGGCGAGACGTGGGGCACCGATCGGCTGCGCGCGGCCGTCGCCGACACCTACGACGCCTGCGAGCCGGACGACGTGCTCGCCTTCGCCGGGGCCGAGGAGGCGATCTACTGGCTGATGCAGGTGCTGGCCGGCCCCGGCGATCACGTGATCATGACCGTGCCGAACTACCAGTCGATGGAGACGGTGGCCCGGGCCGGCGGCGCCGAGGTCACGGGCATCCTGCTCGACGAGTCGGCCGGCTGGCGCTTCGACCTGGACGCCGTCCGGTCGGCGCTGCGGCCGAACACCCGGCTGCTGGCCGTCAACTTCCC
>Ga0081455_10007931_pt1 | contig 11109 bp, 9 predicted proteins | sample TabmetS3T2R1_FD_70207 | JGI IMG/M metagenome (GOLD analysis project Ga0081455, IMG submission 70207) | Tabebuia heterophylla rhizosphere microbial communities from the University of Puerto Rico - S3T2R1 | ecosystem: Host-associated > Plants > Roots > Rhizosphere ... | reverse complement strand
TGGCGGTGAAACGCGGTGCTCCCAAGCCCGATATCGGCAGTGTCGAGGCGTTCAAGCGTACGCTGCTCGCCACCAAGTCGATCACCTATCTCAAGGAAGGCGCGAGCACGATCCATCTCGACAAGGTGTTCGCGCAACTCGGGATCGCCGACGCGCTGAAAGCGAAGACCGTCCAGCCGGTGACGGAATCGGTCTCCGAGATGGTCGCGGCCGGCGATGTGGAACTCGGCATCATCGTCATTCCGAACATTCTCTCGGTGCCGGGCGCCGAGGTCGTCGGTCCGATCCCGCCGGACGTGCAGTCCTACATCATGTTTACTGCGGGGGTTTCCGCTCAATCGCCGAACCAGCAGGCGGCGCGTGACCTGATCGCGTTTCTGAAATCACCGGCTGCGATCTCGGCGATCAAGGCCAAGGGCATGAATCCCGGTTAGCATCGGTACTGGGAACGCGACCTGACCGATCGCACCGATCCGGAGACCTCAGCCAAGATGCCTATTCCTCGTCGGCGGTTGCTGAGTCTGGCAGGGGCAGGGGTCGGCGTTGCTTTCGCCGCCATGACGACTGCCATGACGACAAGTGCAACAGCACAACCTTATCCGTCACGCCCGATACACCTCATCGTTGGCTTTCCGGCCGGCGGTCCGAACGACATTCTCGCGCGCCTGATGGCACAATGGCTGTCGCGGCGGCTGGGCAAGCCGCTGGTCGCGCCCGACCTCACACCGTTCGGCTATCGCCTGATGGGCGGTCGTCTGCTGCCCTCGGGCAGCGGCGCGGCGGCGCAGCTCATGTACGACGATCCGACGGGCAAGCGCCTTACTGTCTATGTCCGCGCTGCAGAGGGCAGCGAGACCGCGTTCCGCTTCCAGCACGAAGGCGAGACCTCGACCTTCGCCTGGATCGACCGGGGCTTCGGCTTCGCCGTTACCGGCGCCCTGCAGCGCGAGGAGCTGCTGCCAATCGCCGAGGCGGTCTATCACGGCCTGAGTGGCGATAGCCCGGCTGTGAAGAAGGACTGATCGCGTATCACTTCGACGGATCGGTGAGATCGTCGAACTCGTGCAGATGGCGCGGCGCCCACTTGTGACCGCGGGCCTTGGAGATCCAGCGCGACATCGCCGGCCAGCGGCGGCGTGCCATCCTCACATAGCGGCGACCGCTGTCGAATTCGGTGGCGAAGAGGTAAAGCGCCAGCACAAAGAAGATCCAACCTTGCAGGATCGGCAACAGCCCGCCAACCACCGACATGATCAGGCAGGCAACGATCGCGAGCGCCATCAGTGGCTTGCGCATCACACCCTCAACGGAGCGCGCCACTCCAGTGGCACTCATGTTCATGCGGACCGCGCGCATCCTGCGCTGCAGGCGCATGTGAATGCGCCGAATGAGCGGGCTGGAAGCCCGCGGTCCAAAAGAGCGCCACTGGAGTGGCGTGCTCCCATGAATGAGGCTTACAGATGGATCGGCTTCTCCCAGGCGGCAAGGGCCGCCTCCTTCAAGGCTTCGTTGACCGTCGGATGGGCATGGCAGACGCGGCCGATATCCTCGGCCGACGCCGAGAACTCCATGGCCAACGTCGCTTCGGCGATCATGGTTCCCGCTTCGGCACCGATGATGTGCACACCGAGCACCTTGTCGGTGGCCTTGTCGGACAGCACCTTCACGAAGCCGTCGGTGGCTGAATTGGCTCGGCTGCGCGGATCGGCGGTGAAGGGATATTTGCCGATCTTGTAGGCGATGCCGGCGGCCTTGAGCTGCTCCTCGGTCTTGCCGACCCAGGCCACCTCGGGCTGGGTGTAGATCACCGAGGGCACGAGATCCCAGTTCACATGGCCCTTTTGGCCCGCCAGCGTCTCGACGCAGGCGACGCCATCCTCGCTCGCCTTGTGCGCCAGCATCGGCCCATCGATCGCATCGCCGATCGCATAGATCCCGAGCACCGAGGTCTGGAAGTGGGCGTCGACCTCGATGCGCTTGTGAGCCGAGAGTTTTATCCCGAGCTTGTCGAGTCCGAGGCCCTCGACGTAGGGGCGCCGCCCGATCGAAACAAGCACGACATCGGCCTCCAGCGTCTCGGCCGCACCGCCTTTCGCCGGCTCGATGGTGAGCGTGACGCCCGATGCCGTTGACTCGGCCTTGGTCACCTTTGAGCCCAGCTTGAACTTCAAGCCCTGCCTGGCGAGCATCCGCTGCAGGTGCTTGGTCACCTCGTCGTCGACGCCGGGCGTGATGCGGTCGAGGAACTCGACCACCGTCACATCCGATCCCAGACGGCGCCAGACCGACCCCAGCTCCAGGCCGATGATGCCGGCACCCACGACCACAAGGCGCTTGGGCACCTCGGAAAGTTCGAGTGCGCCGGTCGAGGAGACGATCTTCTTCTCGTCGATCGCAACTCCCGGCAAGGGCGTCACCTCGGAGCCTGATGCGATCAGGATGTTCTTGGCCGAAAGCGTCTCCTTGACCGCGCCATCCTCGCCGAGGACCGCGACCGAGCCCGCCTGTTCGATGCGGCCGGTGCCCTGGAACGATGCGATCTTGTTCTTCTTGAACAGGAAAGCGACACCCTTGGTGGTAGCATCGACGACATCGTTCTTGCGCTTCATGAGCTGCGCGAAGTCGAGCGTGGGCGCGCCGAGCTGGATGCCATGCACGGCGAGATCGTGAGCCGCCTGCTCGAACAGGTGCGAGGACTGCAGCAGCGCCTTCGAGGGGATGCAGCCCACGTTCAGGCAGGTGCCGCCGAACGTCGCGCGCTTCTCGACCACCGCGACCTTCAGGCCGAGCTGCGCCGCGCGGATCGCCGCCACATAGCCGCCGGGCCCGGCGCCGATTACGACCAGATCAAAGGGTTCGTTTGCCATCGTCTATTGCCGCTCCAAACTCGGTGTCATCCCGAGCGTAGCGAGGGACCTTTCCTATCGCCGGGAAAGATCCCTCGGGCTTCGCCCTCGGGATGACACTGTTGCCGAAGTTAGACCCCCAGCAGCAGCCGCTCGGGATCCTCGATGCACTCCTTCACGCGGACCAGGAACAGCACGGCTTCGCGCCCGTCGATGATGCGGTGGTCGTAGGAAAGCGCCAGGTACATCATCGGCCGCACCTTGATCTCGCCGCCCACCACCATCGGCCGCTGCTGGATCTTGTGCATGCCGAGGATGCCGGATTGCGGCGGGTTCAGGATCGGCGTCGACATCAGCGAGCCGTAGACGCCGCCGTTGGAGATGGTGAAGGTGCCGCCGGTCAGCTCGGCGATCGACAGCTTGCCGTCGCGCGCCTTGCGGCCGAGCTCGCCGATCGTCTTCTCGATGTCGCCGAACGACTTCTGGTCGGCGTCGCGCACCACGGGAACCACCAGGCCCTGCGGCGTGCCGACGGCGACGCCGATGTCGTAGTAGTTCTTGTAGACGAGGTCGTCGCCCTCGATCTCGGCATTGACCGCGGGCAGCTCCTTCAGCCCGGCGATGCAGGCCTTGACGAAGAACGACATGAAGCCCAGCCGCGCGCCGTGCTTCTTCTCGAAGTCGTCCTTCAGCCGCTCGCGCAGCGCCATCACGTTGGTCATGTCCACCTCGTTGAAGGTGGTGAGCATGGCCGCCGTGTTCTGCGCCTCCTTCAGACGATTGGCGATGGTGCGGCGCAGGCGCGTCATGCGCACACGCTCCTCGCGGTCAGCGCGTGGGCGCGGACCGGCGGGAACGGCCGGCTTGGCGGCAGGCGGTGCCGCGGACGCGGAGATCGACTGCAGGGCCGCCAGCACATCGGCCTTGGTGGCGCGACCATCCTTGCCGGTGGGCTGGATCGCCGGCGCTGCCACGCCCTTCTCTTCGGCAAGCTTGCGCGCCGCGGGACCGGAAGCAGCGAGATCGGCCCCTGGTCCAACACCGGCCAGGACCGGCGCGGGGGCGGTATGGACAGCCGGCGGCACGGCGACGGCAGGTTTCGGAGGCGCAGCCGCGGCCGCGGTGCCCGCGGACGTCGCCGGTGCCGCAGCGCCTGCGCCGGCCTCGATGTGGCACAGCACGCCGCCCACCTGCACTGTCGCGCCTTCAGCTACGGCGAGGTCGGCTATGGCGCCCGCCACTGTCGCGTTGACCTCGACTGTCACCTTGTCGGTCTCGAGCTCGCACAATGGCTGGTCGATGGCGACCGCATCGCCTGCTTTCACCAGCCACTTGGCGACGGTCGCCTCGGTGACCGATTCGCCCAATGCCGGGACCTTGATCTCGACGGCCATGATCAAAACCTCCTTTGGCGCCGCGCCGTCAGCCGACGGTGAGCGCGCGATCGACCAGATCGGCCTGTTCCTTGAGATGAGTGCGCAGCGAGCCGGTCGCGGGCGACGCCGCTTCCGGGCGGCCGATATAGACGGGCCGCTTGCTCCTGACGTCGATGCTCGACAGCGAACGTTCGATGCGGCGGTCGACGAAATGCCAGGCGCCCATGTTCTCGGGCTCCTCCTGGCACCACACGACCTCGGCGTTCGGGTAGTACGCGAGCCGCATGCCGAGCCGCGAGATCGGGAACGGATAGAGCTGCTCGACGCGCAGAATGGCGATGTCGTCGATCCGGCGCTTGCGCCGCTCGGCGACGAGATCGAAGTAGACCTTGCCGCTGCACAGGATCACGCGCCGCACCTTCTCGCGCTCGGTGAGGGTCTCGGTCTCGATCAGGATACGGCGGAACGACGAACCAGGGCCAAAGTCGGCCAGCGTCGAGACGCACTCCTTGTGGCGCAGCAGCGACTTCGGCGTCATGACGATCAGCGGCTTGCGGAAAGTGCGCCGCACCTGGCGGCGTAGGGCATGGAAGTAGTTGGCCGGCGTGGTCGGCACAATCACCTGCCAGTTGTCTTCGGCCGAAAGCTGCAGGTAGCGCTCCAGGCGGGCAGAGCTGTGCTCTGGCCCCTGCCCTTCATAGCCATGTGGCAGCAGCATCACGAGGCCGTTCATACGCAGCCATTTGCTTTCGCCCGAGCACAGGAACTGGTCGATGATCACCTGCGCGCCGTTGGCAAAGTCCCCGAACTGCGCCTCCCACATCACCAGCGCATTGGGCTCGGCCGACGAGTAGCCGTACTCGAAGCCCAGCACGCCGGCCTCGCTGAGCGGACTGTCGATCATCTCGAGATGTGCCTGCCCGTCGGCGACATGGTTGAGCGGTACGTACTTGTTCTCGTTGGCCTGATCGACCAGCACCGAATGGCGCTGCGAGAAGGTGCCGCGTCCAGAATCCTGCCCGCTGAAGCGCACCGGCGTGCCCTCGGCGAGCAGCGTGCCGAGCGCCAAGGCTTCGCCGGTTGCCCAGTCGATATCCTGGCCGGTCTCGATGGTCTTGCGCTTCTCCTGCAGGAGTCGCGTGATCTTGCGATTGAGGTCGAAGTTCCGCGGCGGCTCGGAGATCGCCGTACCGACGGCGACCAGCTTGTCCATCTCGACCGCGGTCACGCCCTTGCGATCTTCTTCACCCGGCGCAATCGTCATGCCGGTCCATTTCCCTTCGAGCCAGTCGGCCTTGTTGGGCTTGAAGTTGGTGGCAGCTTCCAGCGCGGAGTCGAGTTTCTGGCGCAACTCCGCATCCATCGCCGTCACGTCGGCTGCGGTAACAACGCCTTCAGCCTCGAGTTCGGCGGCATAGACCTGCTTCACGGTCGGATGGCCGCCGATCTCCTTGTACATCAGCGGCTGGGTGAACATCGGCTCGTCCGACTCGTTGTGCCCGTAGCGCCGGTAACAGAACATGTCGACCACGATGTCGCGCTTGAAGCGCTGGCGGAACTCGGTGGCGATGCGGCAGGCATGCACCACCGCCTCGGGATGATCGCCATTCACGTGCAGGATCGGCGCCTGCACGATCTTGGCGATCTCGGTGCAGTAGGGTCCAGAACGGGAGAAGGTCGGCAGCGTGGTGAAGCCGATCTGGTTGTTCACCACCAGATGGATGGTGCCGCCGATGCGATAGCCGCCGAGGTCGCTGAGGTCGAGGCTCTCGGCGACCAACCCCTGGCCCGCGAAGGCGGCGTCGCCGTGCATCAGGATCGCCATCACCTGACCACGCTCGCTATCGCCGCGCTGGTCCTGCTTGGCCCGCGCCTTGCCCAGCACGACCGGGTTCACCGCCTCGAGATGCGACGGGTTCGGCGAGAGCGACAGATGGATGACGTTGCCGTCGAACTCGCGATCGGCCGATGCGCCCAGGTGATACTTGACGTCGCCCGAGCCGCGCATCTCTTCCGGCAGCGAGGAGCGACCCTGGAATTCCGAGAACAGCGCGGTGTAGCTCTTGTGCATCACATGCACGAGCGTGTTGAGCCGGCCGCGATGGGGCATGCCGATCACCACCTCGCGCACGCCGAGCTGGCCGCCGCGCTTCAGGATCTGCTCGACGCCGGGAATGAGCGACTCGCCGCCGTCGAGGCCGAACCGCTTGGTGCCGACAAACTTGATGCCGAGGTACTTCTCCAGCCCCTCCGCCTCGACCACGCGGTGCAGGATCGCGCGGCGGCCTTCGGACGTGAACTCGGTGCGGTTCTCGACATGCTCGATGCGCTCCTGGATCCACGCCTTCTGGTCGGGATCGGAGATGTGCATGTATTCGACGCCGATCCTGCCGCAATAGGTCTTGCGCAACCGATCCATGATCTGCCGCAGCGTCGCCGCATCGCCCAGCCCGAGCGTGCCGAAGATCAGGATCGGTCGATCCCAGTCACCCTCACCGAAGCCATAGGTCGCGGGATCGAGCTCGCGGTGCGGGGCCTGCTTCACAAGACCGAGCGGATCGAGATCGGCCGCGAGATGACCGCGGATGCGGTAGGAGCGGATCAGCAGGAAAGCGCGCGATGTATCGAAGGCGGCGGCGCGGATCGCTTCCTCGCCCTGGCCCGCAAGCGGCATGGCGAAAGCCGAGCCGTTGCCGGCCTTGACGTTGCGATTGGCGGCCGCGCGCGGCATCTCGGTATCGGGCACATCGATCACGCGCGCGCCGTTGGGCGCCCACGAAGCGCCACGCACTTCCGCCAGAACGTCGCCGCGCTCCTCGGCCAGCGCCTCGAAGAAGGTACGCCAGTCCGCATCGACACGACTCGGATCCTCGAGGAAGCGCGCATAGAGCTCCTCGATGAAAGGCGCGTTCGCGCCGAACAGGAACGATGTTTGTTCTGCTTGCATGGCCAACCCTCCGTGGTCTGCCACTAATGATTTGCGGAGCGGGCCGCTCCACAGCGACGCATCAGCGTCAGCGCTTCATGGCCTTGAGCATTTCCTCGCCCAATGCGGCTGGCGATTCGGCGACCGTGATGCCTGCGGCCTTCATGGCCGCGACCTTGAATTCGGCCGTGTCGTTGCCACCCGAGATTACCGCCCCGGCATGGCCCATGCGGCGGCCGGGAGGCGCGGTGCGTCCGGCGATGAACCCCACGACCGGCTTCCTGGTCTTGGAGGCCTTGATGAATTCCGCTGCCTTCACCTCGGCGTCGCCACCGATCTCACCGATGATGACGATGCCCTCGGTCTCCGGATCGGGCAGCAGCATCTCCAGGCACTCGACGAAGTTGGTGCCGTTCACCGGGTCGCCGCCGATGCCGATACAGGTCGTTTGGCCAAGGCCGACCGCCGTGGTCTGCGCCACGGCCTCGTAGGTGAGCGTACCCGACCGTGAGATGATGCCGATCTTGCCGCGCTTGTGGATGTGTCCCGGCATGATGCCGATCTTGCACTCGCCAGGCGTGATGACGCCGGGGCAGTTGGGGCCGATCAACCGGGACTTCGAAGCGGTGAGCGCGCGCTTCACCCGCACCATGTCGATCACCGGGATGCCCTCGGTGATGCAGACGATCAGCGGGATCTCCGCATCGATCGCCTCCAGGATCGAATCGGCGGCAAACGGCGGCGGCACGTAGATGACGCTGGCGGTGCAGCCGGTCTTGTCGACCGCCTCGGCCACGGTGTCGAACACCGGCAGGTCGAGATGCGTGGTGCCGCCTTTGCCCGGCGTCACGCCGCCCACCATCTTGGTGCCGTAGGCGATGGCCTGCTCGGAATGGAACGTGCCCTGGCTGCCGGTGATGCCCTGGCAGATCACTTTGGTGTTCTTGTCGACGAGGACGGCCATCAGTTCGACTCCTTGACCGCCTGGACGATCTTCTGCGCCGCGTCGGCCAGATTCTCCGCCGACGTGATCTTGAGCCCCGACTCCTTCAGGATCTTCTTGCCGAGGTCGACGTTGGTGCCTTCGAGCCGCACCACCAACGGCACATGCAGATTGACCTCGCGGGCGGCCGCCACCACGCCCTCGGCGATCACGTCGCAGCGCATGATGCCGCCGAAGATGTTCACCAGGATGCCCTCGACGTTGGGATCCTTGAGGATGATCTTGAAGGCGGCCGTCACGCGCTCCTTGGTGGCGCCCCCGCCGACGTCGAGGAAGTTGGCGGGCGCCGATCCATAGAGCTTGATGATGTCCATGGTGGCCATGGCAAGGCCCGCGCCGTTCACCATGCAGCCGATCTCGCCGTCGAGCTTGACGTAGTTCAACGCGTACTTCGCCGCTTCGGTCTCGGCCGGATCCTCCTCGTCGACGTCGCGCAGGGCCTCCAATTCCTTGTGCCGGTAAAGCGCGTTGTCGTCGAAGTTCATCTTGGCGTCGAGCGCGACCACGTCGCCGGCACCGGTCACGACCAGCGGATTGATCTCGATCAACGAGCAGTCGAGCTCGGTGAACGCCTTGTAGAGGCCGCCCAGCAGGGTCGCAAAATTGCCGACCTGCTTGCCGGACAATCCCAGCGCGAACGCGATCTTGCGGCCATGGTAGCCCTGGTAGCCGGCGGCCGGATCGATCGCCTGCTTCACGATCTTCTCCGGCGTCTCGTGCGCCACCGTTTCGATGTCCATGCCTCCCGCGGTCGAGGCGACGACCGAGATGCGGCCCACGGCCCGGTCGACCAGCAGCGAGAGATACAGCTCGTTTTTGATGTCGCAGCCTTCCTCGATGTAGAGCCGCTTCACCGTCTTGCCGGCCGGCCCGGTCTGCTTGGTGACCAGCTCATGGCCCAGCATGGCGGCGGCGTTGGTGCCCACCTCCTCAACCGACTTCACGACCCGCACGCCGCCCTTGCCGTTGGGGTCGTCCTTGAACCGGCCCGCGCCCCGGCCCCCGGCATGGATCTGCGCCTTCACCACGGTCACCGGGCTGCCCAGTTTCCGCGCGACGTCCATCGCTTCGTCCTTGGTGTAAGCCACGCCCCCTTTCAGCAGGGGGACAGCGAATTTGGCCAGCAATGCCTTGGCCTGATATTCGTGGATATTCATGGAGTCCTGTCGTTCGGGACCAAGGTCAGATGCGGGCGCAACGAGTAAGTTGCAAAACGCAACTTATCGACGCCTGCGGCACTTTATGAGTGCCGCAGGACCTTTGCAACGACCGACTGATGACGCTTTTGCGGCAGGGAAAAACCCTGCAGGGGATGTGAAACTCAGCCCCCGGCGACGATCTTCTTGGTCGCTTCCACCAGCGACTTCACGGCCGCGACCGACTTGTCGAACATCGCCTTCTCGTCGGCGTTGAACGATACCTCGACCACCTTCTCGACGCCGTCCTTGCCGATCACCACGGGCACGCCGATGTAGAGCCCCTTCACCCCGTACTCGCCGTTCAGCAGGGCGGCGCAGGGGATCACGCGCTTCTTGTCCTTGAGGTAGGCCTCGGCCATCGAGATGGCGGACGCCGCCGGCGCGTAGAAGGCCGAACCGGTCTTCAGCAGGCCCACGATCTCCGCGCCGCCGTCGCGCGTACGCTGCACGATCTTGTCGAGCCGCTCCTGGGTCGTCCAACCCATCTTCACCAGATCGGGCAACGGGATGCCGGCAACCGTGGAGTAGCGGATCAGCGGCACCATCGTGTCGCCGTGGCCACCCAACACGAAGGCGGTGACGTCCTGCACCGAGACCTTGAACTCTTCGGCCAGGAACAGGCGGAAGCGCGACGAGTCGAGCACACCCGCCATGCCAACCACGCGCTTGGCGGGGAAGCCGGTCACTTCCTGCATCAGGCCGACCATCGCATCGAGTGGATTGGTGATGACGATCACGAAGGCGTTGGGCGCATTCTCCTTGATGCCCTTGCCCACCGCATTGATCACCTTGGCGTTGATGCCGACCAGGTCGTCGCGCGTCATGCCGGGCTTGCGCGGCACGCCCGCGGTCACGATCACGACGTCGGCGCCGGCAATATCCTTGTAGTTGGACGAACCGGAATAATTCGCATCGAAGCTTTCGACCGGAGAGAGCTGGGCGATGTCGAGCGCCTTGCCCTTGGCGATGCCCTCGGCGTCGGGAATATCGAACAGGACGATGTCGCCCAGATCTTTCTGGCCGGCGAGCAGAGCGAGGGTGCCGCCGATTTGTCCGGCGCCGATCAGCGCGATCTTCTTGCGAGCCATGCGAAATCTCCGTTTTTCAAAGGCGGCGCGTGGTAGCGCGAATCAGCCGAAGCGGCAAGGCAGGGGCCTCCGGGACCGACCGCGGCGGCGCGACTTCGTGCACGCCGAATACGATGCGGCCAACGGATATTTCGCGAAATTTCGCTGGGCTATGTCCGCGTCACCAACAACGCGAAGGAGTCCACCATGTCCAAGGAACAGGATAACAAGGCCATCGTCGGGCGCTGGTTCACGGGCTTCTGGGGCAATCCCTGGAATCCGGCCATCATCGATGAACTCGCCGCACCCGATATCCTCCTGCACTACTCCCTGCATGAGCCGCGGCGCGGTCGCGACGACGTAAGGCAATTCATGATCGACTTCCGCGCAGCCTTCCCCGATCTGCACTTCGAAGGTGCCGCGGATCTGATCGCGGAGGACGACTACGTGGTCGGGCGCTGGAAGGGCGGCGGCACGCATACTGGGCCGGCGTTCAGCGATCTCCTGGCCGGCTCCGTCCCGGCCGCGAGCGGTCGGAAGATATACTTCACCGGCACCACTGTGCTGCGAGTCAAGAACGGCAAGATCGCCGAGGAGATCGGCCTCGATGACGGCGTGACCGCGCTGCAGCAGCTTGGCCTGCTGAAGGCGGCCTGATCAAAGGGGATGCCGGCCAAGGTGGTTCAGCAACA
>Ga0081455_10007930_pt1 | contig 11109 bp, 9 predicted proteins | sample TabmetS3T2R1_FD_70207 | JGI IMG/M metagenome (GOLD analysis project Ga0081455, IMG submission 70207) | Tabebuia heterophylla rhizosphere microbial communities from the University of Puerto Rico - S3T2R1 | ecosystem: Host-associated > Plants > Roots > Rhizosphere ... | reverse complement strand
CCTTACCCCTTCATGCCGTCATCAACTTTCGCCCATAGCTCTCTTCGGTGATCTTGAACCTTGTGATTTCGAACGTTTGGCCGAACGTCCCCACGACGCGCTTCGTGGTCTGAGCCGCGAATCCGAGGTGCAGCATCGTCGCCAACTGGTCGGCCGTGAAGATGCGCGCGCAGGACTGCCTCCTGACAGTCTGCCGCGCCGCAACCGGCGATATTTCGGCGTAAGCTAAGTCCTATCGTCGGCCAATAACAACCAGAACTCAGGCGCTGACGGCTGAGAGACCAATCGCGCTCCGCCTGGTAGGCAAACCAAGGGAGTGCGCTCATGGCGATCACCCCCTATCTCAAAGGCCCATATTATTTCGACCTGGACACCCGACGTGCTCTTGGTGCAGCTCTCGAGATGGCCTTCATCGCGCTACACACTGGGTACGACTACGATGATGACGTTAGGCGGATCATTGCCGACAAGCTCATCGCCCTGGCCAAGACAGGCGAGCGCAATCCCGATGTGCTCTCCGAACAGGCATTGGAGGACATGTGCAGGCCACGACCGTCTGCCATCGGTGGAGGACGAAGGCATCATTGGTAACGGTAGTTCCCGCAAGGCTTAGGCGAAGGAACAGAACTAGGCCGCCCGGCTCCTCGTTCTGTGAGTCAGGCGGTTACCACCAGAAGTCTTTGAAACTGGAGACTTCGTACCACGCCACGCCAATCAGTAGCCCGCTGACGCTGATAGCGGCCAATGCAAACAATCCGTCTATCAGGTTGATTGGATCGAGCATCCCGCCCCTATAGAACGCTCGTCTTTCCAGAAGGTTAACCGCCGGTTACCGGGGTTATTTTACCGCCAGAAGTCTCTGAATCGGTCCGGCGAATACCGCAATGTTCTTGTGGCCCAGATAGTGCTGCAGGGCGCGGGTATCGTGGCCGTCATTGGCCAGTCGTTCGGGCATTGACGCTTACCAGCGGTGCGTGCTCTTGACGATTGGTTCTCTTCGCAGCGTTTTCGAACTGCCGGATCCTCAGCCCGCACTTAGCGCCAGGGCAAGCCCTTGCGCGAGAAACGCCTTGAGCCCGAGCTTGCAAGCATGGCGGAAGTCTGCCGGAATTGAATCAGAGGCACTAACTTCCTCTGCTTCGGCCCCAACCATCGGCTCGTCGGGTGCGTGCCTTCACGCGCGCATCAGCTCGTTTCTTCCGGCACTTGTCGCATTTGCAGCCGCACCGCGTAATGTCGCCTTCTGCCCTTATGTCGGTCTTATGTCGCGGCCGCGATACGCGAAAGCCCCGTGCTACCTACATTTCCTCGCTGGTCCTCACCGATATGTCGGCGACATATGGCGGCGACTCGGTGCAGCCGCGCATGACGGGCAGGAACGGGTGCACTCCGCAGCACGTTTCAGGCTTTCCGACTTGTTCATGACGGTCGCCTCATTCGTCGACTCCAGTTGCGTATGTCCTGACCATCGCATCCGGCGATCGCCTCATTCAGCAGCCTAATGGTGTAATCACGAGAGAGGTTGAAGTGACGCATCGTCTCCGCCGCGGGATCATCGTGACCGGCGATGACTGCATCGCGATAGAAACAGATGAAGTCTTCGTCCTTCTGGTTCATCGTCATTCTGCCACTCCGATGTTTTTTGGATCGCCTCCCAGGCGCCCAATTGCGAGTGGTCATCGGCCTTACCCAACGATTGCGGTCAAATGCGACGTGCCGCCATCATTCACAGCAAAAGCAAAAGCGCGACACAAGTCGGTCCGATGCCGGCTATGACGACGGTCATGACGCCAATGGCAGCCTTTTCAGTGTCGAGGTGCATCGCTCCTGCTCCCGTCCAAAGGAATCCAACATAATAACGCTATGAGCAACTCACCGGTTGCCACTGTCCTGCCCCGTAGAATACGAGTTATGCTCATGAAGAGAAATAATGGTGCTACCGACTGTGAACGCGGGGGCCGCACGCGCTCTTCGGGTAGCGCCTTAGCGCGGCGACGCCGATGTTCCTACGCGCGAGCGGGAACGCATAAAAGCAGAATGCGTTTCCTTTGAACGAAATGATGGGAGCGACCAATGAGCCGAGCAATTGTGCTGACCGGCGCCGCAGTGGTCCTCAGTATGCTTGCAAAACGGGGGCGGCAAAACCGCTCCGGCGGTATGAATAGCAATTGTTCCACCGATCGCGCGTCTTTCAAGGAGTTCGAGCTGGCGGCCAATAAGCTGAAAACCGCTACGAAGAAGGTCGACGACTCGGCGGCACGAGTGGAGGTCGCCCTAAAAACGCTGGCAGCTGCTGCTTGAGGTTAATTTCGCGCACGTGGCGCTGAGACAATGGCGCCTCGCCGAATCGCCACTCACGCCGGTGCCGAGCAACGAGCCCGGCGTCTATGCGTTCAAGACCGCGGCCTCGCTATGCCGACCGAAGCATGAAACCGAACGGGCGGGCCGAGGGTTCATTACCAAGCCGAGCGTCGGTCCCCAATTGCTCGCCAAGTCAGTCGACTCATGGCCGTCAGTGCCAGACTCGAAAATCTCGCGTCCTGGTTCGCCGCTTCGGTTCTGGTGACGGCGGGCGTTATCTATGCCTTCAAGCGCGAGAACGATCGCCCCAGGTCGCATCCTATCCAGGTACCTCCGCGGGCCACACCGGCGCAGGAGCCGCCGACATTGCAGCGACGACGCGCTACCGAACCCGGCCGCGGGCGTCATGCGCATCGGCCGCTGCGGATTCCCTGGCGTGGGTGGAAGGACGTGCTCGTTCGTACTTATCGTGAAATTCAGGACGACCGTCTGTTGGCGCTCGCGGCCGGCGTAGCTTTCTATTCGTTGATCGCCCTTTTTCCCGCGATCGCCGCCGGGGTTTCGTCCTACGCGCTGTTTGCCGATGTCGCCACCATCAGCAAGCATCTCGCGGTTGCCGCCGACATCGTACCAACCGGCGGGCTGGACATCTTGCGCGACGAGATCACCCGCATCGCAGCCAAGAGCGACGGAAGGCTCACCTTCGGCTTCCTCCTGGGGCTCGGCATCGCACTGTGGAGCGCCAATGCCGGCATGAAGGCGATCTTCGACGCGTTGAACATCATCTACGACGAAGATGAGAAGCGCGGCCTCATTCGGCTCAACCTGGTGTCGCTGTTTTTCACGATTTGCGCCATTGCCGGCGCCGGCTTGGCGATTGCGCTCGTGGTCGTGTTTCCGCTCTTCCTGGCCGCATTCGGCGTCACCAGCTCCGATCACCCGATGGTGGCCTACCTGCGATGGCCGGTGCTGTTTGTGCTGATCATCTTCGCGCTCGGCGTGCTCTATCGCTATGGGCCGAGCCGGCGGCGGGCGAAGTGGCGCTGGATCAGCGTCGGCAGCGTCTTGGCCGCGCTCGCCTGGCTCGTGATGTCCGCGCTGTTCTCCTGGTACCTCGGCAATTTCGCCAACTACAACGCCACCTACGGCGCGCTCGGCGCAGTGGTCGGCCTGATGATGTGGATGTGGCTTTCGATCATCGTCATGCTGGTCGGCGCCGAGCTCAACTCGGAGGTCGAGCACCAGACCGCGCGCGATTCCACAGTCGGCCGGGAAAAGCCGCTTGGCGCCCGCGGCGCCGTGATGGCGGACACGGTGGGCGCGGCTGTGAGCTGATACCGACGCAACCGTTGTAGGCAACATCGCCGCCCAGTTTGGCCTTCCGCCGTATGCGAGCAGCACCATCCCGATCAGCGCCAGCAAACCAGATTGTGCATTCGGCCCATTAGCCATCACGCTCTAACAGCCCCGCCGCCTTCCACGCTTCCCAGCTCGAACGCTTTGCCCATTCCCAATCAATCCGCGCTACCACCAACGCTCATCCGATCATAGGAATTTTTCCCGCGCCATCGCCCTCCGGAGGGCCGATCCGGTGAACGCTCGCCAGCCTCCGAAAACAGCCGCGCATGCACTGACGGGCACGCTGACTCGCTTGGAATGATCAGGAACCGCGTGAGGTCATGCAGCGTTGGGTATGGACGATACAGTAGAGGAGAACAGAGATGTGGCTTGCCCTCATTGAGCTGGCTCCTTTTAACGACCTAGCAATTGGTAATTCAGGACGAGCAGTAAGTCCTTGATCGGGCGGCCACGCTGTGCGTGGAGGAAGCCCATGTCTAACTCCAATCTATTGCAGCAAGATGCGACAGCTTCGCTGCTCGCTATCGGGCAAAGACTAATGGTGTAGCAGCCATCCCATGGCACGCGGCGGGGCGCCGCCATCGAACGGGATCCACAGTGGCGAGCGTACTTCTTCGTTGCCGGCTAGCAAAGAAGGTTTCTAGATTATACATCGAGCCGTGCGCGTTGATCAGCAAAAGACGTGCTGCGAAACGAGGAAGAGCTTCATTAGACGCTCTCCGATTCCAACGCACGCTTTGTCCTTGCAAGACGACTCGACGTCTGCATTGCAGTGCCAACGCGAGACTTCCACGTGCCTCTGCAGGATGGTAGCGTTCACAGTGAACAATGGTTACGGGAAACACCTGCGGGGGGCGCGTGCATCAGCCGAAAGCGCCGAACAAGCTCGGCCGAAGAGTCCAGTTCTATGCGGCCCTTGGTGTCGTGACGGCAGCAACTCTGATGCTGCAAATCATCGAGACCAGAATTATTTCCGTGACCTCCTGGTACCACCTGGCCTTTTTCATCATCAGCATCGCTATGTTCGGCCTAACCGCTGGCGCGGTCTTTGTCTATTTGCGCAAGGAGAGATTCAGGCCGGAGCGGCTGTCCTACGACTTGGCCGCGGCGACGCTAGCCTTCGCCTTAACGACCGATCTCGCCATCCTTGTGCAACTGACGCTAGTGACAGGCGCCTCGCCGTCGCTGACCTCTCTCGTCGCCTGGGCGGAATTCGCGCTTTGTCTCGCGTTGCCGTTTTTCTTCTCGGGTGTTGTCGTGAGCCTTGCGCTGACGCGCAGCCCCTACCCGATAGGGAAAGTTTACGGAGCCGATCTGATCGGCGCCGCCATCGGGTGCATCGGGGCGCTTGTGCTTCTGAATATGACAAGCGGGCCGTCAGCGGTGTTGTGGGTCGGTGCGGTCATAGGGCTTGCCGCACTCGGTTTCGCCAACTCCGGCCTCGGCAACCTTCATGAATCCGCTTCGTTCGGTGCCAAACTGTTTCGCTACCGCCGCAGCATCCTCACAGGATGCCTGCTCTTTGCGATTGCCAACGCGCTCACGATCCATGGCGTCCGACCGACGATCGTCAAGGACCAGTTGGAGGCGCCGGCCGATCTTGCCTATGATCGCTGGAATTCGTTTTCCCGCATCACCGTCGGTCAAAGCGACACAGGCCCACCGGCGATGTGGGGCCCTTCGCCACGTTTGCCGCGCTCGACGATCGAGCAGCGAAGGCTGACGATCGACGGCGGTGCGAGCACCAGCATATACCGCTTCGATGGAAACCTCGCGAACTTGGGGTTCCTGCGGTACGACGTGAGCAACCTCGCCTATGCCATCCCCAATTTGAAAATAGGTGCCGTTATCGGCGTGGGCGGCGGCCGGGACGTCCTGTCGCAACGCCTCTTCGGAGTGACGGACGTGACGGGCATCGAGATCAACCCGATTATCATCGATCTCCTGAAGCGTCGCTTTTCCAATTACACGTCGATCGCGACATTGGATGGAGTGAAGTTCGAAGTGGACGAGGCACGCAGCTGGTTTGCGCGCACATCTCGCTCCTTCGATGTCATCCAGATGAGCCTCATCGATACCTGGGCGGCGACGGGGGCCGGCGCCTTCACGCTTACGGAGAACGGTCTTTACACCGTCGAGGCCTGGCAAGTGTTTCTTGATCGGCTTAACCCGAGCGGCCTGTTCACGGTGAGCCGCTGGTACGCGCCTGGCGAAGTGAACGAGACCGGGCGACTGGTCAGCCTTGCCGTCGCTACACTTCTTGCGAACGGCGCCGCCGAGCCCAGGCGCCACCTATTCCTCGCGGCGGCGGGGAACGTGGCGACGCTGATCGTGACGAAGTCGCCGCTCTCGCCGGCAGCGCTCGAGGCTCTCAAGGACGCCGCCAAAACTAATGAATTTACGGTGCTGCTGAGCCCGGACACGGTCGCGCCGTCGGCCATGCTCGAGAACATCGTTAGTGCTACGGACCACCGTACGCTCGACAAAGCAACAACCGGCTTCTATCTCGATCTCACGCCGCCGACCGATGCCCGCCCTTTCTTCTTCAACCAGTTGCGGTTCGCCACGCTGTTTGATGCGGACGTGGTCTCGCATTTCACTCACACCGGGGTGGTGACGGGCAACGTTGTCGCGACGTTGACCCTCGCCATGCTCGTTCTGGTTTCGGTCGCGCTCGTCGGCGCTACGATCATCGTTCCGTTGCGGCCGACGGTCAGAGAAGCCGGCTGGCAGTTGGCCGTGGGCGGGACCGTCTATTTCGCCCTGATCGGAATCGGCTTCATGATGGTCGAGATCGCTCTCCTGCAGCGGATGAGCGTCTTCCTCGGTCATCCCGTCTACGCATTGAGTGTCGTTCTGTTTAGCTTGATCCTCTGGACAGGCTTCGGCAGCATGGCATCCGAGCGCGTGCGCCTTGCCGGAGCCAGCAAGCTCGTAGTCTGGAGTGTGGTGAGTTCCGCTTACCTGTTTATGTTGCCCTTCTGGCTGCCCCCGCTCCTCCTCGACCTCGACGGAGCGGATCTTTTCATTCGCGCCGGCTTCTGTGTTCTTGTCCTGGCGCCAGCCGGCTTCCTGATGGGCTTTGGATTTCCGACCGGCATGCGTTTGGTCTCTGCACTCAGCACCAGCCCCACGCCGTGGTTCTGGGGCATCAACGGCGCTGCAGGCGTTCTGGCTGCAAGCGTTGCCGTTGTCACCAGCATTGCCTTTAGCATCGACACGACGCTCAGGATCGGAGCCGCCTGCTATCTCCTGATCGCCCCTCCCGCCATTTTGTTGGTGTTCGCCGGCGCGCGACACACGATTCTAGGAACCCCGCACGCGAGCAAATCCGCGAGTGTAGAAATATCGGTCGGTACAGATCGTCGCTAATATCAATGAAGTCGTTCCGGTTGGCCGCGAATCTTCAAGGCGGCGCGTTGTGCTTGCCGCCGCACTGTCGGGCAACTACGGTATGTACAACGGTTTCGAGCTGCTGGAGCACGAGCCGATACCCGGAAAAGAGGAATATCTGAACTCCGAGAAGTACATGCTGAAAGTCCGCGATTGGAACCGGCCTGGCAATATCAAGGACTACATTGGTAATCTCAACCGCATACGGCGGAGCAATCCGGCCTTGCTGCAAACCAGCAACTTGCGTTTTGCCCAAGTCGAGGACGGCGTGGTCATCGGCTTCGTCAAGCAATCGGTCGCGGGCGATAATGCGGTGGCCTTTGCGGTCGCATTGGCAAACACTGGGCCGCGCGAGTTCTGGTTCCATTTTGGTGACATCGAGGTCGGCCTGCCGAGCAGCCGCCGGCGCGTCAAATTCGTTGAAAATCTGATCACCGGCGAACGGCGCCTGCTTGAGTGGGGCGGCGTCCGCTTACGGATCGACCCCGCCCTGCTGTTCCGCTGTTTCACGTGAAGGCCAGCGCCGTGAACGTCGCGACCGACATCAAGGCCGAAGCAAAGCTCGAAAGTGACGACCTGTGGTTCAAGGACGCGATAATCTATCAGCTTCATGTCAAGGCCTTCGCCGACAGCAACGGCGACGGCATCGGCGATTTTGTCGGCCTGACCAAAAAGCTCGACTACCTGGAGAACCTCGGTGTTACGGCCCTTTGGCTGCTGCCGTTCTATCCGTCGCCGGGCCGTGACGACGGCTACGACATTTCGGACTACCACCACATCAATCCAGACTTCGGCACGGTGCAGCATTTTCGCACCTTCATGCGCGAGGCCAAGCGACGAAAGCTGCGCGTAATCACGGAGCTCGTCATCAACCACAGCTCGGATCAACATCCCTGGTTCCAGCGCGCACGGCGAAGCCGGCCGACATCGGATGCCCGCAACTGGTATGTGTGGAGCGATACCGACCACCGCTTTGCGGACACGCGCATCATCTTCAAAGACACCGAAAAATCGAATTGGACCTGGGATCCGGAGGCCGGGGCGTACTATTGGCACCGATTCTTTTCTCATCAGCCGGATCTCAATTACGACAATCCGCGCGTGCTCCTGGCAATGATTCAGGCCATGCGGCGCTGGCTCGATCTCGGCGTGGATGGGTTGCGCTTGGATGCCATTCCGTATCTATGCGAGCGCGAAGGAACCAACAACGAGAATCTGCCGGAGACCCACGCCATCATCAAGAAGATCAGGGCTGCGCTCGATTCCTATGCACCCGGTAAGCTGCTGCTCGCCGAACCCAATCAGTGGCCGGAGGACGTCAGCGCCTATTTTGGCGACGGCGACGAGTGCCACATGGCCTATCACTTTCCGCTGATGCCGCGAATCTATATGGCGATCGCCCAGGAAGATCGTTTTCCGATTGCCGACATTTTGCGACAAACGCCGGACATTCCCGCGAACTGCCAATGGGCGCTGTTCCTGCGCAATCATGACGAGCTAACGCTCGAAATGGTGACCGATGCGGAGCGTGATTATCTTTGGTCCACCTATGCGACCGATCCCCGCGCTCGCATCAATCTCGGAATCAGGCGCCGCTTGGCCTCGCTGATGGACAATGATCGGCGGAAGATCGAGTTGATGAATTCGCTGCTGATGTCGCTTCCTGGCACGCCGATCATCTATTACGGCGATGAGATCGGAATGGGCGACAACATCTATCTTGGTGATCGCAACGGCGTGCGTACGCCGATGCAGTGGACGCCCGACCGCAATGGTGGATTTTCTCGCTGCGATCCCGCGCGGCTCTACCTGCCAATGATTATGGACCCGGTCTACGGTTATGAGGCCGTCAATGTCGAGGCGCAGTCGCGAAGCCTCGCCTCGCTGCTGAGCTGGACCAAACGCTTGATATCGGTGCGTAAGGCGCACAAGGTTTTCGGCCGCGGATCCCTGACGTTCATCCGTCCGGCTAACCGCTCGGTGCTCGTCTACGTTCGGCAAAATCAGAATGAGGTGGTGCTCTGCGTCGCCAACCTGTCGCGTTCGGCGCAAGCTGCCGAGATCGACCTCTCCCCCTGGCGCGGGCGCGTTCCCTTCGAATTGCTTGGCCGAACGAACTTCCCGCCGATCGGTGAGACTCCCTACCTCGTTACGCTCGCGCCTTATGGGTTCTTTTGGTTCCTACTCGGCGAGCGCGAGGTATCGATGGTGGAGGCCCCGCCCATTCTGCCGGAATTCGAGACCCTGGTGGTCACTCATGGATGGAGGTCGCTGTCGCACGAGCGGTGCAGCTCGGTTCTGGCGCATGACGTCCTTCCCGCTTTCCTCGCCGGCCGGCGCTGGTTCCCGGAACGGGGCAACTCGGCAATCACCACGCAAATTGTCGGCACCATACCGCTCACCTCGACGGATCCCGAGCTTGGATTCGCCATCGTCGAAGCGAAGGGTCGACGCGAAACGGCGAACTGGCTGTTGCCGCTGGCCATCAAGTGGACGCGGTTCGACCGGGAGCGCAGAAACTCGAATGCGCTCGCTGCCGTGCGCCAGGGAGCACGCGAAGGCACTTTGCTCGATGCGGCCGCCGAGCCGAGCTTCGTGTCCTTCTTGTTCGAAAAGTTGCGTGCTTGCGAAGCAATCCAGGTCGATCAGGGTTGCCTCGAGTTCAAGCCGACAGAGAAGCTTCCGAAGGACGGCGCGATTGCCATCCACAACGTGCGCGCCGTCGACACGGAGCAGTCCAATACGACCGTGCTCGTAGGCAGCGAATATGTCGTCAAGCTGTTTCGCCGCCTGGAGCCGGGGATCAACCCCGAGATCGAGGTGGGCCGGTTCCTGACGGAAACGGCGGCATTCGCGCACACGCCGGCGCTGCTCGGGTCGGTTGAACTGGAGGCGCACGAAGCTGGTATCGCTGTCGCCGTGGTGCACGAGTTCGCGGAGAACCAGGGTGACGCCTGGACCGTCACGAATGCCTACCTCGATCGCTTCGTCGAGGAGCAACGCCTTCTCACGGCCGAGGTAGCGGAGGACAGCGACGAGCAGGCCGCCTATGCGCTGCGCATGCATCAGGTGGGTCGACGCGTGGCCGAACTGCAGCTCGCGCTTGCGAGCCGCGACGATCTCCCCGATTTTGCACCCGAGCCGATCACAACCGACGACATTGGAACTTGGATCGATGGGGTCTTGCGACGAGCCGACCGGATCTTCGACGATCTGGTCCATCGCCGTTCGGACTTGCCGGAGGCCGACCGCGGATTAGCTGACAGGCTGCTGATTTACCGTAGATCGCTGCGCCCGCGGCTGCGAAAATTGCTGCCCAAAAATCTCGACGCCGCGAAGATTCGTCATCACGGCGATTTTCATCTCGGACAGATGCTGATCGTGAAGGACGATGTCAAAATCATCGATTTCGAAGGTGAGCCCCGCCGCAGCCTCGAGGATCGGCGGCGCAAGGCTCCTGCGGCACGCGATGTGGCCGGTCTCATCCGTTCCATCGACTATTCCGCGACCGCCGCGCTCGAGCGCGCGATCAAGTCGGCGCGCGACGAGCATGGAAAGATCGCCCACGCGCTTGATAGCTGGCGCGAGCGGTCCGTGGCGGCCTTTCTTGAGGTCTACCGAGAAACATTGACCGATACGAGACTCTGGCCGCGGTCGGTTGAGAGCGCGGATCGTCTGCTCGATTTCTTCCTGCTGGAGAAGGCGTTCTACGAAATCGAATACGAGTTGGCGCATCGGCCGGATTGGCTGCGGGTTCCTCTGACCGGCACGCTGCGCATTCTCTCGCGTTCGGAGCGCGCATTCCAATGAGCTCGCTCAGTCCGGAAGCCTCGGCCCGCATTGGAAGCTGGCGGCGGAGTGAAGGCTCCGAGCGGCCGGCGGCCTCGATTCAGAACAATTACCTCAAGCAGCTGCCAGCGTTTTTAGCGCGACCTCCACGCGTGCTGCCGAGTCGTCGACCTTCTTCGTAGCGGTTTTCAGATTGTTGGCCGTCAACTCGAACTGCTTGAAAGACGCACGATCGGTGTAACAATTGCAATGCATACCGCCGGAGCG
>Ga0081455_10007929_pt1 | contig 11110 bp, 11 predicted proteins | sample TabmetS3T2R1_FD_70207 | JGI IMG/M metagenome (GOLD analysis project Ga0081455, IMG submission 70207) | Tabebuia heterophylla rhizosphere microbial communities from the University of Puerto Rico - S3T2R1 | ecosystem: Host-associated > Plants > Roots > Rhizosphere ... | reverse complement strand
GCCGCTGACGCTTGAGCCGCCGCGATGAGACCTGGCGCACTGAAAGACATGCGACCGGACGTGACCGCAGCTCGGAGGTTCATGGCCGGCCATGCGCGCCTCCTCGACCGGCGGCGGTTCGAGCTGCTCTTCGACGGCGGAGACGCCGAGCCGACCCTCGCCGCGCTCAGCGCGTACCGCAACCCCGACGGTGGTTACGGGCATGGCCTCGAGCCCGATCTCCGCGCTCCCGAAAGCCAGCCCGCCGCGGCGCTGCATGCCTTCGAGGTTTTCGCGGAAGCCGGGCCCGTCACGGCGTTGCAGGCGTTGGAGCTCTGTGACTGGCTCGATGCCGTAGCGCTCCCCGACGGCGGCCTGCCGTTCGCGCTCCCTTTGGAGGACGCGACCGGGACCGCTCCGTTCTGGGCACAGGCCGACCCGCAGGCGTTCTCGCTTCAGATCACCTCGATCGTCGCCGCCAACGCCCATCGCGTCGCCGCGCACGATCCCGCCGTCGCCGCCCACCCCTGGCTGGTCCGAGCGACGAGCCGCTGCCTCGCCGCGATCGACGCGCTCGAAGAGGTTCCCGCCGCGTACGAGCTCGCATTTGCCGTGAGGCTCCTGGACGCCGTGCACGATCGCGAGGCCGCCGCGCCGGCACTCCTCGCTCGCCTGGCCGAGTTCATCCCCGACGACGGCCGGCTGCGCGTTGCGGGCGGCCGCTCCGACGAGGCCCTGAGGCCACTCGATCTCGCACCGGAGCCCGGCCGGCCCGCACGGACGATCCTCGACGAGTCGGCGGCCGCGGCTGACCTCGAACGGCTCGCGGGCGAGCAGGCCGAGGACGGCGGTTGGACGGCCGACTTTCAGAGCTACTCGGAGGCAGCGGCCCTCGAGTGGCGTGGCTACGTGACGGTGAGCGCGCTCTCCGTCTTACGCGCCAACGGGAGACTCTAGGGCTGCTCGTCGGGGTCGCTCAGCGCGCCGGATCGCAGTCGCAAGGTGACGCCGAGCTCCTCCGCCCAGGATTCGGTGTTGGTGGTCAGGTACAGGCCAACGTGGCCTTGGTAGGGGCCCCAGGTGGTCTTCGCGAACTCCCGAAGCTCGCTTTCCGGGACCGCGGCGCCGCCGAAGTAGAGTCGGCGCAGCACCTCGCGGATGTAGACGTCCATGAAGAGCTTGGCGTCCGAGCGGCCACCGGCGATGATGAGCGCGAGGTCGGCGGTGTACGGGCCAACGCCGGGGAGGCGCATCAGCTCGCGCCGGGCTTCCTCGCCGGGAAGCTCCTTCAAGGCTTCGAGGTCGACGCCGCCTGCCACTGCTTCGGCGACTCCCTTGACGTAGCGGTCCCGGTAGCCGACCTTGGCCGCCCGGATCGCGTCGAGCGGCGCGGCGGCGAGTTGCTCTGCGGTCGGCGACGCGTGGTAGACGCGCGCGTCGGCGACGAACGGCGCCCCGAACGCCGCACCGAGGTTGGCCCGCATCGTGTATGCGCGCCGGAATGCCGTGTTCTGGAAGAGGATGACGTCGACGACGGGGTCGAACATCGAGTAGGCGCGCTTGGCCTTCGCGCCGAAGTTGTAGTCGATGCTCGCGGAGAGGACGGGGTCGCCCTCTGCCATGGCGTAGAAGGGCCGGAGGTCGTCGTCCACGCCGAGGTGCGAGGCCACCCGCTCGCGCAGCTCGTCGACCTCGGCGGGAGCCAACGGTTCATCGGAGAAGATCGTCAGTTCGAGCCTGGGCGTGTCCACCGTCCCGCGGGAGACGACGTCGACCTTCACCAGCGCTCCCGAGGACAGTCGAACGATCTGGACGAGCTTCTCGCCCTCCCGCACCTCGGGGGCGATGACGTAGTGGCTCAGCTGGAAGCCGAAGTCGTGCGGGGCGGCGATGTCGGCCGCGTCGATCGTGACCCGTGTTCCGAACAGGCCATGATCTTCGCTACTGCGAGAGCTCGATTGCTCGAGCTTGCTTCAGCCAGTTCTTGAAGAGCTTCGGCTCGATGTCGTTCGGACCGCGCAGCTTGACATGGGCCATGACCTCGCCCGAGCTCTCGAGACGGCCCGACGGGTCGTCGATCGAGGCCCCATGCCAGAACCCGAAGGTGATGTGCTTCGTCGTTGCCTTGAGGTAGCAGACTGGCGTCTTACCCAGGCTCCAGGTTGGGTGCGCCCATCTGATCCCGGAGTCGGCGTCCTCCAGGTTGGCATCGATTACCTGCCGCGCTTGCTGGCCTACGTCCCTCAGAGGATCCGGGAGAGCGGCGATGTACTCGTCTACGGTCGCGTACCTCGCCACCATACGAGGATGGCAGCCGACAATTACCGGAGGAATCCACCGATCGGTGGATTTTGAGAAGCGTGGAATCGCAACCGGACAGTGACTACACGAGAACGTGGTCGCCGTCAGGCGAGATCGCGTACGCGAAACTCGGCGACGGGACCCGCCTGAGGTACTTGAGGGCAGGCTCTGGGCCGACGGCGTTGATCTTGCTGCACACGGTCCGCACCCAGCTCGATCACTTCCAGCTCGTGATCCCGAGAATCATGCACAGCTTCACCGTGTACGCCATCGACATGCCCGGCATGGGCTGGTCCGACATCACGCCCGGCGCGAGCTACGCCGAGCCCGCTTTGCGTCGTGCGATCGTCGAGTTCGTCACGGCACAGGACTTGAGAAACGTCGCCCTGGCCGGCGAATCGATGGGTGCGACGGTGGCGCTGACCGCTTCAACCGAGCTCGAGGATCGGGTTCGAGGCGTCGTCGCTTTCAATCCGTACGACTATCCCACAGGCGTTGGTCGAGCCAATCGCGTCGCCTCCGTCTACGTCCGTGCCGCTCGCCTCCCGGCACTCGGCGCCGCGGTCACGAGGTTGGAGAACAAGCCCGTCCTGGGCATCGTCCTGCGCGGCGGGTTGGTCGACGGGAGCGCGCTGCCGGGTCATTATCTCGCCGAGCTGCGCCGTGTCGGCCGTCGCCGCGGCTACCCGCGCGTCTCTCGCGAGGTCTTTCGCAACGTCGACAGCATGGTCGCCGCTCGGGAGCTCTACGCTGGCGTCACCACCCCTGTGACGTTGATCTACGGCGACCACGACTGGTCGCGCACGCCGGAGCGTGAAGCCAACATCTCTCTGCTTTGCGGCGCCGAATCGATCTCGCTCTCCGACACCGGCCACTTCGTTGCCCTGGAACAGCCCGCCCGCGTCGCAGACATCCTCCTCGGCAGCGCGACCTAGAGCGGGCCTCCGCCCGTCCACGCTTTCGCCTCCGCGAGCTCGGCGGGCTCGAAGACACGGATCTCCCCGGGGATGACCCAAGCGAACGCCGCGATCGCGTTGCGGATCCAATCCTTGTCGGTCACGACCGCGAGCCGCTCCCACGCCGAGCGGTGCCGCAGCCCAACCGAGCCCGCTGCCTTCATGTCCTCCCACAGCGCTCCGAAATCGAGCCCCTGGAAGTCGGGCGCAGTCTCGACGAGAAAGCTGACGTTCTCGCCGCGCTCCAGCTTCTCGCGCACGGGGTCGAGGATCTCGAAGTACTCGTCCCGGTTCAGCTTCCCCGAGAGCCGGAATCCGAGCGTGCCGTCGGGCATGTCCTGTACCTGCTCGACCACACCGGGAACATACCCGGGTCAAGCAGGAGACTCACCCGGGCGAGGCGGCCGCAGAACGCCCTGGAGCTGATTGGCCTGCTGCCGGATGAGAGCCGTCGAGTACGAGATCTGCTCACTGCTAGGCGGCGGCGAAGCGAGCCTGAGAGTTCTGTCGGCGTCGAGCGTCCGGGCGAGCTCTTCGAGCCGTGCGCGCAGCCGAGCGGCTGCCGTCCGCGAGAGATCATCGGGTGCGCGCTCCTCGAGCGACTGCGCGTCGGCGGCGAGGGCCTGGACATGGCCAGTCACCAGCGAGCCGCTGGAGAGAACATCGTCGAGCGCGACGAGGCAGCGCCGGTTGAGATCGGCCATCTGAGTCGACCACGACGCAGTCCGTGCGCGTTTCCGTCTCCAGAAGAGCACGCCGGTCAGCACCGCAGCCGCAACGCCGATGCCGAGGGCGACCCAGCCCCATGCCTTGCTGCTCGTGGACGATGTCTCCGGCTCGGTGGCGGCCGGCGGGGGCGGGGTGGGAGACACCTGTTCCTGTGTTGTCGTGACCTCTGTGGTCGTGACCTCCGCGGTCGTGGTCTCGGCCGTCGTGACGGTCGTCACCACGGTCTGCGTCGGCTGGGTTGGAGCCACTCCCGTGCCGGTCAGCACCGATCTCGTCCCGGTGAGGCGCGTACCGGTCGTCAGCGCGCCACCGTCGCCCCCTCCGCAGGCTCCCAGCAGGTAGCCGGCGAGCGCCGCGACGGCAAAGACCGGCCCGATGCGTCCGAGCCGGGTCAAGTCTCGGCCGGAGCGAGAGCCGGATGGTGTTGCCCGCTGCGCCGGTCGTAAACCTTGCCGAGCTCCGCGATCGCCAGGAAGAGGAGCGGGCCGAGCAGGCAGATTCCCCACTGCGAGCTCGTCAACGAGACCGTGTCGAAGATCCGTTGCAAGGGGCCGAGCCCTGTCACGAGGAAGGTGAGAACGAGGGCGGCCGCTATCAGCTGCAGGAACCGCCGGTTCTCGAGCGTGTAACGCGTGAAGATGCTCGCTGTCGGCTCCCGCGCCTCGAGCGCCGCAACGATGTGCAGCAGAGAGAGGGTCGTCAGTCCCATCGTCGTTGCAACGATGAGGTCGTAACGGTGCTCACCCCAGGCCACCACGCCGAGGGTGAGCGCGGCCATCACCACGCTCGCGACTGCGAGCCGGATCCCGAGCGCACGGTCGACAATCGGGGCGCTCGCATCTCGCGGCCGGCGTCGCATCAGCCCGGGGACGGGCGCGTCGAAGCCGAGGCCGATCGCGAGGAGCACGTCCACCGCGAAGTTGATCCACAGGATCTGGAGCGGCGTGAGCGGGGCGCCGCCGGCCACGTTGAAGATCCCCGCGCCGAGGAAGGTGAGGATGAACCCGCCCAGCATCACGATCTGGACGCGGACGTACTTCATCAGGTTGTCGTAGATGCCGCGGCCGCCCTCGACCGCCGCGACGATGGTGGCGAAGTTGTCGTCGGTGAGGATCATGTCCCCCGCCTCCTTCGTCACCTCCGTGCCCGTGATCCCCATCGCGACGCCGATGTCGGCGCGCTTGAGCGCGGGCGCGTCGTTGACCCCGTCGCCGGTCATCGAAACGACGTTGCCCTTGCGTTTCAGCACGTCGACGAGGCGAACCTTGTCCTCCGGCGCAACGCGCGCAACCACGCCGATCTCGCCCACCTGGTCCGCCAGTTCGGCGTCAGTCAGCGCAGCGAACTCGGTGCCGGTCAGCGCGCGGCCCTCGATTCCGAGCTGGGCGGCGATCGCCGCCGCGGTCGTCGCATGGTCACCGGTGATCATCCGGGCACGGATCCCCGCCTCCTTGCAGCGCGCAATCGCGTCCTTCGCCTCCTTTCGCGGGGGATCGACGATCCCCACGAGCGCGAGCAGGGTCAGTCCCTGAACCTCGTCGAGCAGGGACGCGTCTGCATCGAACGTCGAGGGGTCGATGTCGCGTGAGGCCACAGCGAGCACGCGCAGTCCCTCGCCGGCAAGACGGTCGTTCTCGGCGAGGACACGGTCTCGGCCGCTCTCGGCCGGCAGGGTCGAGCCGTGCTCGTCGCGGATCTGCGTCGAGCGCGCCAGCAGGACGTCGGGTGCTCCCTTGACGAAGCAGCGAACCACCTTCCGGCCGTCGTCCTCCATCTCGTGGAAGGTCGCCATGAGCTTGTATTCGGAGTCGAACGGGACCTCGCCGACGCGGGGGTAGATACGGCGGGTCTCGTCCACGTCGAGCCCTCCCTTCGCCGCGAGCACGACGAGCGCAGCCTCCGTGGGGTCGCCCACGATCTCGCCGTCGCGAACCGCAGCGTCGTTCGCGAGCGCCATCGGCAGGAGAAAGGGCTCGAAGGAGGTGTCGGTCTCGCCGGCGACGCGAAGGATCTTGCCTTCAGTCGAGTAGCCCTCGCCTTCGATCGAGTAACGCCGGCCGACGACGACGAGCTGGCGCGCCGTCATCTGGTTCAGCGTCAGCGTGCCGGTCTTGTCGGAGCAGATCGCCGACGTCGAGCCAAGCGTTTCCACCGACCGGAGCCGCTTGACGATCGCTCCCTTGGCAGCGAGCGCCTGCGTTCCCAGCGAGAGGACGGTCGTGACGACCGCAGGAAGCCCGGTCGGGATCGCCGCGATCGCAAGGCTGATCCCGATCAGGAACAAATCATCGAAGTCGTCGCCCCGGATTAGGCCGAGAACGACGACGAGCGCCAGCGCGGCGGCGGCCATGATCGTCAGCAGGACCGTCAGCTGGTCGAGCTGGCGGGTGAGCGGCGTCTTCTCCTGCTGGACCGAGCTCAGCATTCCGGAGATCTGGCCGACCTCGGTCGCCATCCCGGTCGCCGTCACCACCATCTCGCCGCGCCCGCGCGTCACGGTCGAGTTCATGTAGGCCATGTCCACGCGGTCGCCGAGCGCGACCTCGTCGCCGGCCACCGGCTCGACCGACTTGAGCACCGGCACGCTCTCACCGGTCAGAGCGGACTCCTCGATCTCCAGCGTCGCGGCCACGAGCAGGCGGCCGTCCGCCGGCACCTTGTCACCTGCCTCGAAGACGACGATGTCGCCGGGCACGAGCTCCTCGGCGGGAACGTCGCTCAGCTCGCCGCCGCGCCGGACGTGGGCCATGATCACGAGCATCTTCTGGAGAGCCGCGACGCTCTCCGCCGCCTTGCCCTCCTGGTTCAGGCCGAGGATCGCGTTGACCACCGTCACACCGAGGATCACGAGGCCCGTGCTGAACTCCTGCAGGGCGACGATGCTCACGACCGCGGCTCCGACGAGCACGAGCTGCATGAGATCGCGGTACTGGCGCAGGAACGCGTGCCAGCCGGGCTCCTTCTCCGCCTCGGCCAGCTTGTTCGGCCCGTACTGCTCGCGGCGGCGCTCGACCTCCGTTGCGGCGAGCCCCTGCCGGGGATCGACTCCGAGCTGACCGCCCGCCTCGTCTGCCGCCAGGCGGTGCCACACGGGGTCCCGAGGAGCGGCCTGACCCATCGCAGGCGATCGTACGGGACGCGAGCGATGAGCTCTCGACGCTCGGCAGGTCCTGTCGTGCTAACAACGCTCAGCGAGCAAAGGAGACTGCGCTATGGAGGCGACTGACGTCGTTCTCGTTCACGGGCTGCCGGAGACCGCGGAGATCTGGGCGCCGCTGCAGGCTTGCCTAGAGCGCGAGACGAGCGCCGTCGGGCTTCCCGGTTTCGGCAATCCGCGGCCGAGCTCGTTCTCGGGGACGAAGGACGCCTACGCGGAGTGGCTCGCGGAGACGCTGAGCCGGTTCGCCGCGCCGGTGGACGTCGTCGCGCACGACATCGGCGCACTGATCACCATGCGGGTCGCCTCGGCGTTCGACGTGCCACTCCGGAGCTTCGCCGTGGACGTCGCCCCGATCTTCCATCCCCGGTTCAGCTGGCCGCAGCGCACGCGCGACCTGCAAACGCCCGGTCTCGGCGAGAAGCTCGAGGAGGAGGCTCGGCGAGCGGATCCAGCCGATCCACGAAGCCACGTCTCCCGGCTCAGCGCGGCCGGAGTGCCCAGGGATCTGGCCCGCACCATCGGTGCATGCCACGACGAGGAGATGAGCCGCAGCATCCTCGGCTTCTACCGTTCGGCCGTTCCCAACGTCGCCGCGGACTGGTGGGACGAGGCCGCGGGTGCCAGAAGAACACGAGGTCTCGTTCTCCTCTTGCCGGATCCCCCGGAGGAGGAAGCGATGTCGTTCGAGGTGGCCGAGCGGCTAGGTGCGGAGACGGCGCGGCTCGACGGTCTCAACCATTGCTGGATGGCCGAGGCGCCGGACAGGACAGCAGCCGTGCTCGAAAGGTTCTGGGCGACGCTCGAACGATGAACAGATAGGGCGGGCGCCGGTCAAAGCGCTCCCAACCGACGGGCTTCCGCGACGGCCTCGAGCTGCGAGTGGCAACGGAGCTCGATCAGGATCACCTGGATGTGGTTGCGGACAGTCGTCTCGGCGATGCCGAGTCGACGCGCGATGACCTTCGCCGGGATGCCGTCGGCCAGAAGCCTCAGCACCTCGAGCTGGCGCTTCGTCAGCGAGGCCCCGCGTGTCGGCTCATCCTCACCGACCGGCCCGCCGCGAAGCACCTGAAGAACGATCGGATCCTCCGCACGCCGCACTGCAACAGTCGAGACCGAGACGCGCTTGCGGCCGTCGTTGCTGCGAATCAGCATCCGGCTGCACGGCACCGGCCATCCCTCGCGGGCCAGCCTGGCGATCGAGCAGCCGGGATGACAGACGAGCCCGCCGCGCTCGTCGACCCCGCGGAGAACGGCCCAGCACGGCCTGCCCAGCGCTTCCGCCGCCGGGACACCGGTGAGGCGCTCGGCCTCGGCATTCACAGCACGATGCGCATGTCTGCGTCGTATGCGAACAGTGCGTCGCCCGACCGAAAGTCTTCCGCCATGCCTCTCGACGATGGCTGCGCCCGCCGCCGCCGTACACCGTGCCGACACTGAGCGGTGCTGCGGGAAACTACCCGCCCCCGAGAGCGCGGCACATGATCAGGATTGATCAGGAGGACGGCGGGCCTCTGCCCTACGCTCGTAGGCAATGATGCGGCGAAGCGGGACGCGGGGATGGCCGCCTCCGCGCTGAGCTTCGACGCCGAAGAGGCGGCCATCCCCGCCGCCGCGCGCACACTCGGAGAGGAGCTCGAACGCATTGCCCCCGGCTGGTCCTGGGGCGATCTGTGCCGGTGGCCACCCGACGCCTTCGCAGCCACCGCCGCTCTGCTCGCGGAGTCCGGGGCATATCGATGCGTCGTCTGCCCGCCCGGAGCGCATTGTTGGCCGCCCGCTCATCTGCTCGAGTCCGGGGAGCGTTGGGAGACCGTCGTCCGTCGCTCGGGTGCCGAGTGGGCAGCCTGGGCCGGCAAGAACACCACCGATCCGCTCCCTTCGCTCGCGCCGCTTTACACCATCCTCGAGGCTGCTCGCGGCATGCCTCTCGGCGAACTGGACGACGAGCGCGCTTGGGTGACCTTGACCGCACTCCTTGCGCTCCACGCGATCGCGGACGAGGCGTCCACAGCTGCCGGCCTAGTGACGGACACCGTGCTCCAGCACCGCGCGGCCGCTCTGCTCGCGCACACTGGATCTCTTTCCCACCTCGATCCGGAGTGTGTCCGGATCCTGCCCAAGCTGCGCGCGCCCGAGCCTGGAATCACCCTGCGGTCGCTGTCGCACCACCTCGCGCTGGACCGCTCGGAGGTCGACACGCGCTGGTGCGTTGCCGAGCGGCGGTCGACCGACGCCGACACCGCAAGGGCGCGGCTGACGCTCCTCCTCGTCCCCTACCCCGCGACCGTCCATGCGAGCGATTTCCGTCCTGTGGCCGGGCCGCTCCTCGACATGGGCGAGAGCGGTTACGCCTTTTACGACTTCGTCCCCGAGGAGGCGGTCGACCCGGGCGAGATCGTGGAGCTCGTGGAGCGCGCGCATGCCCATGTGGGCCCGATCGACGGGGTTGTGCTTCCGGAGGCAGCACTCGACGAAACAGCTGCCGACAAAGTCGGCTACGGACCGCCGGCGGCCCGTACTTGATCGCCGGCGTTCGCGAGCCCGCCCGCGATCCGGAGCGATTCGGCGGCAACTACGTGCGCTTCGGCGGCATGGGCTGGCAGGCGCCGCGGCAGTACAAGCACCACCGGTGGTGCATGGACGCGGCGCAGGTGCACCAGTACCACCTCGGCGCCGCACTGGATCCTGACCGCCGCTGGTGGGAAGCCATCGCCGTGCGGCGGCGCAGCTTGACCTTCGTCACCGTCTCGGAGCGGTTGACGATCTGCCCGCTCCTCTGCGAGGACCTCGCCCGGCCGGACCCGGTCATCGACGTGATCCGGGCCGTGGCGCCCACACTCGTCGTCGGCCTCCTCCTCGACGGTCCGCAGCTCGCAGCTCGTTGGCCTGCGCGCTACGCCAGTGTCCTCGCCGACGATCCTGGCTCGTCCGTCCTCACCCTGACCGCCCTCGGGATGGCCGAGCGATCAAGCCCGGCAGGGCACTCGCCGTCCCGCGTCATCGCGCTCTGGAAGGACCCCCATCGCGGCCTCCAGGAAATCACGCTTGCCCGCGGCGCTCGCGCGGTTGCCGTAACAGCCCACGTCCGTGAGGTTCAGACGTCGACGCGGATGGACGCGCGGAGCCCGTGACCGAGCTCGTGCTCTCCGGGCTCGAGCAGATCGTGTAGCTCGGCCCCCTTGACATAGCCGTCAGGATTTAGTCAGATGTATTAGTCGTCTGACTAAGGAGGAGGCTTCCATGCCCCACAACGGTTCTCGTTCGCTCTACCACTCGCCGCAAGAGGCGATGCAGGCACCGCCCGAGGAGTTCCTCTACCTGGTCTGCCTGCACGAAGGCACCGGCGTCGAGGCGCCAGATTTCCTTGCGGTCGTCGACGCCAAGGACGGCCGGATCATCAACGAGCTTCCGATGCCATACGTGGGCGACGAGCTCCACCACTTCGGCTGGAACCGCTGCTCATCGTCCTGTCACGGGCCGGATCGCTCGCATCTGATCATCCCCGGCTTCCGGTCTTCGCGCGTCTATGTCGTCAACGTCGCCGACGACCCGCGCCGTCCGCGTATCGAGAAGGTCATCGAGCCCGAGGAGGTCGTCGCGAAGACCGGCTACACACGTCCGCACACAGTCCATTGCATGCCCGGCGACAACATCGTCATCTCCATGCTCGGCGACGCCGACGGCAACGGCGCCGGCGGCTTCGCCGTGGTCGACGCGCAGACCTTCGAGGTGAAGGGCCGCTGGGAGAACGGAGGCGACACGCCTCGCTTCAACTACGACTTCTGGTACCAGCCGCGCTCGAACGCGCTCGTCTCGTCCGAGTTCGGCGAGCCGAAGGCCTACGAGCCGGGCTTCGATCCCGAGGACGTCGCTGCGGGACGGTACGGCAGCAGGCTCCACTTCTGGAACCTCGACGAGCGACGGCTCGTCCAGACTGTTGACCTCGGCGAGAACGGTCTCGTCCCGCTCGAGGCGCGCTGGC
>Ga0081455_10007928_pt1 | contig 11111 bp, 9 predicted proteins | sample TabmetS3T2R1_FD_70207 | JGI IMG/M metagenome (GOLD analysis project Ga0081455, IMG submission 70207) | Tabebuia heterophylla rhizosphere microbial communities from the University of Puerto Rico - S3T2R1 | ecosystem: Host-associated > Plants > Roots > Rhizosphere ... | reverse complement strand
GCGAGGTGCGAGCCACAAGGGGGGTATGGTACAGATGCCGCTGTATGAAACGATCTTTATCATCCATCCGGAGCTGAATGAAGAGGACGTCGAGGAACACATCAAGCGGGTTGAAAATCTGATCACCCGGTTCGGTGGTGAGATCCTGAAGACCGAGCGTTGGGGGAAAAAACGCCTGGCCTATGAGGTCGACAAGCATCGGTACGGGTTTTATGTGCTCCTGCGACTGCAGGGAGGCTCTACCATCCTCCCCGAGTTAGAGCGACACTATCGTCTCACCGAGGGGATCATCAAGTCGCTGGTCATTCGTCTGCATGCGGAACCAAAGGAAGAGCCAGTGCTAGTGGCCCACGAGGGGGCGGGTGAGGAGGAAGAGCGCTTGCCGCAGGATGACGAGGAGGATGAGGAGGGCCGGTGATGGCCAGTTTGAATAATGTTGTACTCCTGGGAAACTTAACGCGGGATCCAGAGGTGCGATATCTGCCATCAGGGACGCCGGTAGCAACCTTGGGGCTAGCCGTGACTAACCGGATAAAGCAGGGAGATGAGTGGAAGGATGATCCCTGCTTCATCGATGTCGTAGTGTTCGGTAAGCAGGCTGAGAGCTGCGGTGAAAATCTAAGCAAAGGGCAGCCGGTGCTCGTGGAGGGCCGTCTCCGCTATCGTTCCTGGGAGGGGCAGGACGGACAGAAGCGCAGCAAGCATGACGTATCAGCCTTTCGCGTCCAATTCATGCCTAAAGGCGGCCGCGCTCCAGGGAGTGGGGGATTGTCGAGCGATATGAGCGAAGGGGAGCCGATGGACGACGATGACGTACCCTTCTAGAAACATCCATCTGCCATCGGCGTGATCGACAACGCAACATGCGCCAGCACGCGCAGGAGGCAACGACAGGGTGGCGACGAAAAGGCGGTTCCCACGTAAGAAAATTTGCCGTTTCTGTTCGGATAAAATTCCGGACATTGACTATAAAGATATCAAACGTTTGCGGAACTTGATCACTGAGCGCGGGAAAATCATTCCACGCCGCATCTCCGGTAATTGTGCTCGACACCAACGCCAGCTTGGTACAGCCATCAAACGCGCCCGCAACATCGCGCTGATGCCCTTCACGGCCGAGCGCTGAGAGTCCACGAACACGGGTAGCAGCATCCCCTGCTGGATTGCCCGACTTGCACAATCGACCCAGCCCCGAGGCATTGACCCTGATGACATACGGCGCAGAGGAAGGGAGCAATGGGCGACTCATTCTCTGGGACACGCGTGGGTGTTCAGGTGCTGGTGTTGGCGGCATTAACGGTGACGCTGTTTGCCGCAGCCAGGTACGTGCCAATCCTGGGCATCCTGGTCAGCCTGCTGGCTCCCGCCCCGATTCTGCTGGCGACGCTGCGACATGGTTTCCGCACAGGGATACTCGCGCTGGGTCTGTCAACCTTGTCCCTCGCCTTGCTCTTTGGTAACCTCCAGAGCACCATATTTTTGGCTGAATACGGCGTCATGGCGTTGGTGATGGCTGAGGCCATCACGCGTCAGTGGTCTGTTGAAAGAACCATTCTGGCATCTACTGCCTTGCCGGCGGTGGCAAGTGGCGCTCTCATCGCCTTGCTGATCTCGTCCGTCGACTTCAGCACCGTGCAACAGCACTTTGAAGAGGACCTCAGTCAAACGCTCCGCCAGTTGTTGAGCGATGGGGCAGGACTGAGCGATGAGGCCCTGCGTGCCTACGTCCAGGAGGCATTCGGAACCATTGTGCAGTTGCTGCCAGCACTTTTCATGCTCAGTACAGCGGCGGCAGCGCTGCTCAACTACGGCGTGGTACGTCTTGTGTGGGGTCGTCTGGAGAACCGGCCGCCGCTCCCGATGATAGCGCTCGCGCAGTGGAGGGCTCCGGAAGTCTGCGTCTGGGTGCTGATCGCCAGCGGTATCAGTTCTTTCGTGCCGCTTCCGGGCATGCAGATCGTAGGGCTGAATGTGCTGTTGCTCGTCAGCCTCGTCTACCTGGTTCAGGGGCTCGGTGTCGTGGTGTTCTATTTGAATCGAGCCTCAGTGCCGCCGCTATTACGCAGCCTCGCCTATATTTTTCTAGTGATCCAACCGCTGTTCCTGCTGGGGGTGGCAGCGTTCGGACTCTTCGATCTGTGGTTTGATTTTCGACGCACAGGGAACAAACGGGAGGAAACGCCATGAAGGTGATTCTCACAGCCGATCTGCCTAATGTCGGGGACGTCGGTCAAGTCGTCGATGTGGCCGACGGTTACGGGCGCAATTACCTCATTCCACGTGGCTTCGCGATCCTTGCCACCCCGGGGAACGAGCGTAGCCTGGCGCAGCAACAGAAAGCCCGGTTGGCGCGAGAGGTCAAAAACAAAGCCGAAGCCGAAGCTCTCGCCACACAGCTGCAAGCCCTGCTGCTCAGCATCGCCAAAAAAACTGGAGAAGGGGAGCGGCTCTATGGCTCTGTCACCTCCATGGATATCGCTGACCTCATCAAAGCACGAGGCATCTCGCTCGATCGGCGTCGCATCATGCTTGAGACTCCTCTCAAGACTTTGGGAACGCACAAGGTGCCGATTCGCTTGCATCCTGACGTAGTCGCTGAGGTCGAAGTGGCCGTGACCAAGGAAGCATAACGGGGGGATCGAGCAACCACGGGAGGGAGATGCGTGCAGTCATCGGAGCTGGCGCTTCACAAGTTACCACCCCAGCACATCGAGGCTGAGCAGTGCGTCTTAGGGGCGATCCTGCTCGAAAACGATGCCTTGCTCAAAGCCATAGAGCTGCTCAAGCCAGCACATTTCTATCGTGACTCCCACCGTAAGATTTTTGAGGCCATCTTAGACTTGTTCGAGCGTAATGAGCCCATCGATCTGTTGACTGTCAGCGAGTCACTGCGTAAACGCAGCCAACTGGACGAGATCGGGGGATCGACCTATGTGGCAACCCTCCTGGAGACCGTGCCAACCGCGGCAAATATTCGTTACCACGCGCGCATGGTACGCGAAAAGGCGATTTTGCGCAGCCTCATCAATGTCTCCACCGAGGTGATCGCCGAGTGCTACGAACATACGGAAGATGTCGAAGAACTGCTGGACCGGGCCGAGCGCATGATCTTCGAAATCTCGGAACAGCGCGTCAACGCTGCCTTCGCGAATCTGAAGGAGTTGCTGAAGGACAGCATTCGCTACACCGAGCAACTCTACGAACGCCATGAGCTGATCACGGGCCTACCATCGGGATTTCGTGACTTTGACCAAATCACCGCAGGCCTACAGCCATCAGACCTCATCATCGTCGCGGCTAGGCCGGGAATGGGCAAAACTGCCTTCGCGCTCAATATCGCCCGCAACGTTGGGATGCGCATGCGCGACCCGCGCCAAGCGGTGGCCGTTTTCAGCCTGGAAATGTCCAAAGAACAGTTGGCACTACGCATGCTCTGTGCTGAGGCGCGGATCGACTCTAGCCGCCTTCGCCGGGGATATCTGGACAAACAGGAGTGGGGACGCCTCGTCAACGCCGCCAACGATCTGTCCGACCTCCCAATATTCATCGACGACAGTCCTGCACTTTCCGCTCTGGACATTCGGGCTAAAGCACGACGCTTGCAAGCCGAACATGGCCTCAGCCTCGTCATCATCGATTACCTGCAACTGCTGCGCGGCCGGGGGCGTGTGGAGAACCGCCAGCAGGAAATCTCTGAGATCAGTCGGTCACTAAAAGCTCTGGCCAAAGAGCTCAAGGTCCCGGTGGTCGCACTCTCCCAGCTCAGCCGGGCCGTGGAGCAGCGCGGTGATCGTATGCCGCAGCTGGCGGATTTACGTGAATCGGGAGCCATCGAGCAGGACGCAGACTTGATCGTATTCATCTACCGCGATGAGGTCTATAACAAGGAAACTAAGGATAAAGGCATCGCCAAAATCATCGTCGGAAAACAACGCAACGGTCCAACCGGCGACGTTGACCTGGCATTCCTCAAGGAATATGCCAGATTCGAGACCCTCGAAAAGCGTCGAGACCCGTTGTAAATATCATTAGCTCTCTCACCTGTCTATTTGCCCGGCGGGAGGCCATCCATGCATAGGTGAGGCTGCGATCCCAAGGCCCGTGTCCATCGCTTGCCATCATAGACCTGCACTGTGTATACTCACAGACCCTGGAGGAAAAATGTTGATCAAAATAGCACCTGGACCAGTGGCAGCGCCGTGGAGAATGCCACAGCACCGGTTGATCTGAGCATGCGCCTATGCCATTCCGCTTTGAGATTCTCGCACGCGACGCGCGAACGCGGGCCCGCCTCGGCCGCATCACCACCCCCCATGGGGCATTCACGACCCCTGTGTTCATGTCTGTAGGGACACAAGCTTCGGTCAAAAGCGTCACCCCGGAGGAGTTGCTGGCCTGTCAGGTGGAGGTCGTCCTGGCCAACACCTATCATCTCTACCTACGGCCTACCCACACGCTCATTCAGGATCTCGGTGGTCTGCACCGTTTTATGCATTGGGAGCGGCCCATTCTCACCGATAGCGGCGGGTTTCTGGTCTACAGCCTGGCTGGTCTGCGCAAGCTCTCCGAGGAAGGTGTACTCTTTCAGTCGCATTTGAATGGCAGCCGCCACATGCTGACCCCAGAAAAAGTCGTTGAGATCCAAGCCGCGCTTGGCTCCGATATCGCTATGGTGTTGGATGAGTGCGTCCCCTATCCAGCGACGTATGACTATGCCCTGACCTCTCAAGAGGTCACCACCCGCTGGGCGCGGCGTGCCAAAGCCGTCCATCACGGCACAGAGCAGGCGCTGTTTGGCATCGTACAAGGTGGCATGTATGTGGAGCTGCGGGAAAAAAGTGCCCAAGAGTTGGTCGAACTCGACTTCGATGGCTATGCGTTGGGCGGGTTCAGCGTGGGGGAGGCGAAACGGCTGATGAATGACCTCATCGAGCAGACGGCAGCCTGTCTCCCCGAGGAAAAGCCGCGTTACCTCATGGGGGTAGGCACACCGGCAGATATACTCCGCTGCGTGAAGCTCGGAGTCGATATGTTCGACTGTGTGATGCCCACCCGCAACGCCCGCAATGGCTACCTGTTCACGCGCCAGGGCAAACTCATTATCAAAAATGCGCGCTATGCCCAGGATCCCCGCCCCATTGACGCTCACTGTAGCTGCTACACCTGTCAGCACTACTCGCGTGCCTATTTGCGTCATCTTTTCGTGGCCGAGGAGATGTTGGGGCCGCGTCTCAACACCATTCATAACTTGCACTACTATATGGATGTCTTTCACATGATTCGGGAGGCGATTGTGGAGGGGCGACTGGATACGCTCCAGGTCGAAGATATCACCGGCGAGCCCAACGTGGAGGCACCAGCGTGAGTGTGCCAAAAGTGGTGGGCCTCGAGCAGGAGTACGGTATTGCTGTCCAATCGCGCCCGCATGCCGAAGCCCTCACGCAGGTGCAGGCGGCGTTTTTGCTCGTCAACAGCTACGGCCGAGCCCACGGAGGCCTCTGGGACTATGGCTGTGAAACACCCTTTAAGAGTGCTCTGCACCGACGCATCGATCGTCTCCAGGTGCGCATCTCAGAGGCTGATAACGCTCTCACCAACAATGCTCTCACGAACGGGGCGCGGTACTATGTCGATCACACGCACCCCGAGTACGCCACGCCGGAATGCCGCTTCGCACGTGATCTTGTCGCCTGTGACAAAGCCGGGGAACGTATTCTAGAGCGCAGTTGTCAAGGCGCCAATGCCACCTTGAACGGCGCTCATGAGATCCGGGTGTATAAGAATAACAGCGACCATAAGGGGAATTCGTATGGGTGCCATGAGAATTATACCGTCGACGCCCCCACCTACCAAAAACTCTTTCGGGAAACTGGCCTGCGAGAATTGATCCCTTTTCTCGTGTCGCGTCAGATCATCTGTGGCGCCGGCAAGGTTGGGCAGGAAAATGCCTCCGAGACACGTGCGGGCTATCAGATCTCTCAGCGAGCGGACTTTTGCGAAACTGTGTTCAGCATCAAAACCATGTCCGGACGTCCCCTGCTGAATACGCGCGATGAGCCGCATGCTGACCGTCGTCGCTTTCGGCGGCTGCATATTATCCTCGGCGATGCGAATATGAGTGAGGTCTCGACGTACCTGAAGATCGGCACCACGCAACTCGTCCTGCGCATGATTGAGGATCGTGCTATCACCAGAGGTGTCCCACTTGATGCGCCGGTCCAGGCCCTGCGCGATATCTCCCTCGACACCACCTGCAAGGCGAAGGTGAAATTGCGTGATGGCCGCAAAGTAGATGCGATCGAGCTCCAAAGCGAATATCTGGAGATGGCCCACGCCTACGGCGCAACGCATTCCCTCAATGCCGAGGAGCGAGATGTCCTGCACCGGTGGGAACGCACCTTGCGCCTGTTGCGTGAGGACCCCATGCACTTGCGTTGCGAGCTCGATTGGGTGATCAAGAAGTGGCTCCTCGAACAACAAATCTCCCGTCGTGGCCTGGATTGGACCGCCCCACGCCTACGCCAACTCGACATCCAATACCATAGCACCGACCCCGGCAAGAGTTTATTCTATGTACTCCAGGACTCGGGCCAGGTGGAGCGCCTCATCGACGATGCCGCAATCGCCCATTTTATCACCTATCCGACCGATGATACGCGTGCCTACACGCGCGCCACCTGCCTGGAAAAGTACGGTGACGCGGTATGGGCCGTCAATTGGGAGCGGGTGACGTTTCGTCTCCCGGACGGGCTCGGAACCCCAGGGCAGGAGGGTAAAGTTCTCCTCCTGAATCCTCTTCGAGGCACCAAAGCCGACAATCAAACCCTCTTTGCAGAGGCTGATACGCCGGCAAGATTTCTTGACGGCGTGCGGGCAACCAGCCGAGGGCGCCAATGACCAGTCTGCGTCTTCTCCCGAGCGATCAGGACGCATAGCCATGCCGATGCAGATCGACAAGACAACCCTGCGCACGACGAACTGCTTGCCGGAGAGCCTGGAGGCGGATCTTGCCACTTGCATGCAGCAACTATCAGTGCGCGATCCGGCTCAGGGCCTGTCCACGCTGCGGACGATTGCCCAAATGCTGCCCACCCAGGACCAAAGAGCGCGGTGGCTCCCCAGCATCGCTAAGCAGGCCAGCGCCTGCTTCGATCCCGAGCGCGCCCTGAACAATTGGGAACGCTTCTTCCGGGCTCTTCCCAGCATCGATGATTTCCTTGAACTGCTTGCCACTTCCCCTCGGTTTCCCGCCACCCTTTCAACGCTCTTCGGTGGCAGCCAGTACCTCACCGATATGGTCTTGCAAGTCCCCTCCATGCTGGACTGGCTCGAAGTCGAGGGACGGCTTTACGCGGCCCGCACCAAGGAGGAGATGGCGCGCGATCTCATGGATTGGCTGGAGCATGGGATATCACTCGATGACCGGTTTCGGATGCTCCGGCGTTTCCGGAAGCGCGAGATGGTGCGCATTGGCCTGCGCGACCTCACCCGTCAGGGGGACCTGGTCGAGACCACCGAGGACCTCTCGAATCTCGCCGATGTATGTCTAACAGGCGCCTATGAGGTGGGCTTTCAGGAACTCGTAGGGCGCTACGGCAGGCCGATGGGTGTTGACGACAGTGGACGCCCACAGCCAAGCGAATTCGCCATTCTGGGCCTAGGCAAGCTCGGAGGGCAGGAGCTGAATTTCAGCTCGGATATCGATTTGATGTTTCTCTACACCTGCGATGGCGAGACCTCTAACAGCGAGGGTTGTGAGGGGTACACCACCCAGCGCATCACGAATCACGAGTTTTACACCCGTCTGGCACGCCTCATCCTGAAGGCGATCCACGAGATCACGGCCGATGGCAATGTGTACCGCGTCGACTTACGGCTGCGTCCCGATGGCCGTGGTGGCCCCCTCGTCAATTCTCTAGCGCATTTAGAGGTCTACTACGAATCCTGGGGCAAGACCTGGGAGCGCCAGATGCTTCTGAAGGCGCGGACGGTGGCCGGCAGCGAGAAGCTCGGTCGTGAGTTCCTGCGCATCATGCGGCCATTCATCTTCCGCAAATATTTAGACGCGGCAGCATTGCAAGAGATCAAACAGATCAAAGAGCAGATCGACCGGAGCCTCGAACAACAGCGCGGCCGCAGCATCAACATCAAGCTTGGTCGCGGCGGGATTCGGGAGATCGAGTTTGTGGCTCAATGTTTTCAGCTCGTGTTCGGCGGGCAGGATAGCTGGCTGCAGGAGCGTCATTCTCTGCGCGCCTTGCATCGGATCTCAGAGCGCGGCTATCTGACGTATGAGGAATACTCCAACCTCGCCAAGGCCTATATTTTTTGCCGCGAGCTCGAACATCGGATCCAGATGGCCTATGGTCGCCAAACCCATGAACTACCCACCGATGTCGATGAGCTGGCAACGCTCGCGCGTAAAATGGGACTGCGAGGGCACGATGCTGAGGGACTCGCGACGGTACTGATGCAGCAATACCGGGAGCACACGACCAAAGTGCGCAAAGTCTATGACAAACTCTTCTACGGCGACTTTCTCGAGGCTGGCGAAGATGCGTCACCAGAATGGTACATCCTGGCAGCTGGAGTCAAAGCCGGTCAGGCGCTCCTCAGGCAGTGCCAGTTTGTCGACCCGGAGAAAACTTATCGCAATCTGATGTTGCTCCACGACGGACCGCCCTCGGTACATCCCACCGCCAAGAGCCAAGAACTCTTCCGCCAGCTTGGTGGCACACTGCTGCGGGTGGCAAGCGAGCAACCCGATCCAGACCTGGCCATCAACAACCTCGAGCAATTCGTCGCCAGTACCCCCGCTCGTGAATCGCTGTTTCGGTTGTGGCTCGATAATGAGGCATTGTTACGGGTCGTCCTCTCCCTGTTCGGGAACAGTGTCTTTCTCTCTAAACGCTTGATCCAGCAACCAGACCTGCTTGACACCCTACTCGATCCGGCGTCGTTAACCAGACCGAAGACCCCAGCGGAGCTACATCATGGCTTGGAGTCGATCCTGTCCCGCGCCTCGCGGTATGATGAACGACTTGACGCGGTGCGGCGTTTCAAGCGTGCTGAGGAGTTTCGCATCGGCTTGCGAGAGATCGCCGGTGAAGCAGATATCTTGGCCACCATGCGCGATTTAGCGAAGTTAGCGGATGTCTACCTGGAGGCGATGCTGCGTATCGTCTGGCAGGAGTGGGCCAAGCCATTTGGGCTTGCCGAGAGCCCAGAGGGCCAGGGATTCTTGATTATCGGGCTCGGCAAACTGGGAGGAATGGAGCTCGATTTCGCCTCAGACCTGGACCTGCTCTTTGTCAATGAGGATCCATCCGACGCGGCCATGGTGCCCCAGCAATTCGCTTACAACAAAATCGCCGAGAAGCTCATGCAGGCTGTTGGTGGCATGAGTCGTTACGGTACAGTGTTTCGGGTCGATCTGGGTTTACGGCCGGAGGGCAACAAAGGTCTTTTGGTGCTGAGTGTTGGCAGTCTCCGCGAGTATTACCTGCGTCGCGGCCAATTGTGGGAACGCCAGGCACTGCTGCGTGCCAGGCCTATCGCCGGAGACCTAACATTGGCCCAACGGGTGATGCAGGTCATTGAAGCGTTCGTGTACGAGACGCCGATCGAGCCTGACAGCGTCGACAAGATCGCCGCGATGCGCCAGCGCATCGAGCATGAACGGGCAAAACAGGAAGGGGAGCGGTGGAATATCAAGTTGGGCTACGGGGGGCTGGTCGATATCGAGTTTTTGGTCCAACTGCATCAACTCCTCTGGGGTGCACGCAGCCCGACGCTGCGGTCAACATCGACGTGGAATGTCCTTGAGGCGCTGGAACACCAGGGCATCTTACCCCCTTCAAACGCTCAGAGTTTGCGGGAGGCCTATTGTTTTTTGCGGCGAGTGGAGAGCGCGCTGCGCATCGTCGAGGATCGATCCATTAACACCATTCCCGACAATCCGGCAGACCAAAAGCGTTTAGCCAGGCGCCTGGGGTATCAGGACGTCGGCACGGTTCGGGCCGAGCAAGCCATGCTGGCTGATCTCCAGGCATGCACGTCGCAGGTCCGAACGTTGTATGAACAGCGCATGCAGGAGCTCCGCAATCAACCCTCAGGCGGAAGCTTCCCTCTGACCTCCATCTCCCCCACCGCGGACGAGGGAAAATCGGTATGAAGCAGCGACAGGATCTGCTTCAGCCATGGTAGCAACACGGCTACCAATCGGGAGGATCTATGGCTGATTGGGCCTTGATTCTTGGGGCTTCGAGCGGATTTGGTGAGGCTACCAGCTTGGCCTTGGCACAGGGTGGATGGAATATCTTTGGAGTGCATCTCGATCGCCGGGCGACACTGCCAAACGTGCAGCGGATCATGCAGGCGATTGAAGCATTAGGGCGTCGCGCTGAGTTTTTCAACGTCAACGCAGCCGACGCGGAGAAACGCAGTGAAGTCCTGGATCGCGCCGCTCAAGTAATGCAGGAGGAGGGCAACGGCCAGATTCGTATACTCATGCATTCACTGGCCTTCGGGACACTCAAGCCATTTCTGGCCGTGGCACCAGAGGATAGCATGACCAAAGCCCAGATGGACATGACGCTCGACATCATGGCACACAGCCTGGTGTACTGGGTGCAAAGCCTGGTGTGGCGTAAGCTCATGGGGCACGGCGGACGCATCTATGCCATGACGAGTGCTGGTAGCACACGCATCATCCCAACGTATGGCGCCGTCTCGGCGGCTAAGGCCGCGCTCGAATCACATACCCGGCAATTAGCCTATGAATTGGCACCGCTGGGGATCACCATCAATGCCATCAGGGCGGGTGTGACCGACACACCGGCCTTACGCAGGATTCCAGGACATGAGAAGATGGCGGAAGTCGCTGCCATGCGTAATCCAATGGGGCGCCTGACGACGCCGGCCGATGTGGCTGCAGCCATTGCAGTGTTGTGCCAGCAAGACACGCACTGGATCACGGGGACTGTGATCGGCGTTGACGGTGGTGAAGATATCGTCGCTTAACTGGTCCGCTCCTCCCTCCTTGTGGGGAGGAAACCCGACTTCCCCTGTCCCGCCTTTCGTCACAAGGGTGGAGTGTGAGGCAATGTGGT
>Ga0081455_10007927_pt1 | contig 11112 bp, 12 predicted proteins | sample TabmetS3T2R1_FD_70207 | JGI IMG/M metagenome (GOLD analysis project Ga0081455, IMG submission 70207) | Tabebuia heterophylla rhizosphere microbial communities from the University of Puerto Rico - S3T2R1 | ecosystem: Host-associated > Plants > Roots > Rhizosphere ... | reverse complement strand
GTACTGCAGGTGTGCTCAGTTCGGTGAATCCCCTCTATCTACGGCCCGCAAGACCGAATTGTAGAGCCGGACCGCCCCAAAACCTTGGGGGCGAGTTTAGGGGGGCCCCCGATGCGAGTACTACACGCGCGCGCGCATGATGGAGGTGCAAACAGCCACCTCGCCAGGAGAGAAACCATGCCCACCACCGACAGCCAGCTCGAGAAGCCCGATCCCCCCTCGGCGCACCCGAATACGACCCTGGAGCCGACGCGCCCCGAGGAGCAGCGCCCGGACACGGATGGCGACCAGCGGGTCGGAGACATCGACGACCTCCCTCGGCCAGACTGGCACGACGCGCCCGAGTAACGAGGCGGCCGCCCTCGTACTCTCCGGCACCATTTCGGCGTGCGGAGGAAGAGCCTCGCGGCGGTCGTCGTGCTCCTTGCCGCGGCGGCGGCCGTGCTCGCGGTGGTGCTGGCCCGCGGCGGAAGCGCCGCGCCGGGCGAGACGCCGAAGCAGACCTTTCGCGACCGCAACGGCGACGGAGTGCTGGAGCGCGCAGGCGGCGAGCCGCTCGTCGACCGGACGGAGCTCGCGCCGGGCTCCCGCGTGGTGCGGCGGGTCGCGCTCTTCGCCCAGCTGACCGACGCGCACGTGGTGGACGAGGAGTCGCCTGCGCGGCTGGAGCTGCTCGACCGCCGCGGTCCGCCCTTCACCTCGGCGTTTCGGCCGCAGGAGGCGCTGAGCGGGCAGGTGCTGGCGGCTGCGGTGGAGTCCCTGAACGCGCTCGAGCCACAGGCGGTCGTCGTCACCGGTGACCTGATCGACAACGCGCAGCGCAACGAGCTGGACGAGGCGCTGGCGATCCTGCGCGGCGGCCGCGTCGACCCGAACAGCGGCGCGCCCGGCTACCAGGGCGTGCAAGCCGCCTCGGACCCGGATCCGTACTACTACCGCCCCGACGTCGACCCATCTCGGCATCCGGGGTTGCTCGCGCGGGCCCAGCGGTCGTTCGAGTCGCCGGGCCTGAAGGCGCCGTGGTACCCGGTCGCCGGGAACCACGACCTGCTCGTGCAGGGGAACCTCGCGCCGACCGCGCGAACGAACGCGATCGCCACCGGGGACCGGAAGATCCTCGCGCTGAGCTCGGGCGCGCTGCGGGCGGTGCAGGGGCTTCGTCTCACGCCCGCGGTCGTCGCACGGCTGCTGCAGCACGGCCTCCCGGGGGCCTCGGTCCGCGTGCCGGCCGACCCGCGCCGGCGGGAGCTCTCGGCAGGCGCCGCGCTGGCGGCGCTGCGGCTCGCGAGCGGTCATGGCGGCGTCGGGCCGCTGCTGGACTACTCGTTCGACGTCGGCGGCATGCGCAGCATCGTCCTCGACACGATCCGCCGCGGCGGCGGCGCGAGTGGGCTCGTGCGGCGGGCGCAGCTGCGGTGGCTGGCGCGGGAGCTGCGCGCGGCTCGGAAGCGACCGGTGGTCGTCTTCACGCACTCGCCCCTGCGCACGTCGTCCGGAGGAGCCGCGGCGCTCGGGCTGCTCGACCGCGACCCGCAGGTCGTCGCGGCCGTGAACGGCGACACCCACCGGAACGAGATCCGGCCGTACGGCCACTTCTGGCTGGTCGGCACCTCGTCGCTCGCGGACTACCCGCAGCAGGCCCGCGCGTTCGAGCTCGACCGTACGGCGGACGGCGGGTACGTGCTGCAGACGTGGATGGTCGACCACGATCCCTCCGACCGCGAAGCCGAGATCTCGCGCGAGCTCGCGTACCTCGACTTCCAGGGCGGCCGCGTGCAGGGCTTCGCCGGATCGCGCGCCGACCGCAACGCGCGCCTCTATGTGCGCTAGCGCTCCCGCATCCAGGCCACGACCGGCCCGCGCGTCACGAGCCGCGTCGCCCAGAGCACGGTCACGGCCGTCCCGACCAGGAGCCCCAGCGCGGTCAGCCCGACCGCGGCGGCCGACGGCTCGAGCGTGAGCGAGACGTAGCTCGCGGCCAGGCGCGCCACCGCGGGGCCGACCAGCCAGCGCTGCGCCGCGACGCCGACGAGGATCGCGAGCACGACCACGGGGGCCGCGGCCGCTGCGACGATGCCGGCGAGCTGCCGGTGCCTGGCGCCGAGCGCGCGCACGGTCGCGAGGCCGCCCCGCCGCTCCTGCACGGTCAGGGCGAGCAGCTGCGCGATCGCGTAGAGGCAGACGAGCGCGTTGAGGACGGCGACCGTCCGCAGCAGCGCGACCAGCACGTCGATGAATCCGCTCGAGCGCGCCGCCCAGCTCTGCACCGACTGACCCGCGATCCCGCGCGACGAGGTCGCGAAGAAGCCCGCGTCGTCGAGCTCCCGCCCAACAGCCGCTGCGTCGGCGGACGGCTTCAGCCGCACGGCGATCTCCGCCGGAGCCTCGCCGCCCAGCCGCTGCGGCTGGACGTAGGCGACGCGCCCCTGGCGCTCGAAGGCCTTCACGATCCCGGCCACGCGGAACCGCACCTCGCGGCCGCTCGGCAGCTGCGCAGCAAGCGTCGAGCCCGGCTGGAGATTGAGGATCTGCGCGAGCCCGAGGCCGACCTCCGCCTCACGCGGCCCGCGCAGCCGTCGCCCGGCGGAGAGCGCCGGTGCCTCGAAACGCGTGTGGTCGCCCGGGAACGCGATCACGCTGAACGGCTCGCCGAGGTCGAACGAGTCGGCGGCGTTCAGCTCGTACCGCGGCGCGGCGGCCTCCACCCCGGGCAGGCGCGCGATGCGCGCGGACTCGAACGGCGCGGCGGAGACCGTGAGCTGGTAGCGCTTGCCCACAGCGACCGGGTTCCGGTCGAGCCGCAGCAGCAGCGTCGCGATCGAGAGGATCAGCAGGATCACCACGACCGCCGAGCCGAGCACGACCGTCCCGCCGATCGTCCGCGCCGGCCTCGCCGCCGCCATCCGCAGGCCGAGTGCCGCCGGGCCTCCTCCTCCGGGCAGCCGCCTGGCCGAGCCGACCACGTCGCCGCGCTGCAGAGTCGCGGCGGCCGGCCCACGGGTCGCGCGCCAGGCCGGCCACGCCGACGCCGCCGCGACGAGCGCCACCAGGGCGGCCAGGGCTCCGAGGAGAAGCGGCGCGACCGCGGCCCCCGGCCCGAGCTGGCTCAGGCTCGCGAGCAGCCGGTCGAGCGGCGAGACGACCGCGGCCCAGCCCACGACGACGCCGATCGCTCCCGCCGGCAGCGCGACGGTGACGGCCTCCACGACGGCGCTCGCGACGACGGTGTGCGGCGGCGCGCCGAGGGCGCGAAGCAGTCCGAGCCCGTGGCGGCGCCGCTGGACCTCCGCGTTGGCCGATGCGGCGAGCATCGTCCCGGCGACGACGAGCGCGATCAGCGAGAACGCCACCAGGAGCGCGATCACGATCCCGGCCGCCTGGCCGATCAGCACCTGGAGCCCGGCGCGGGTCGTGACGCGCAGGCCGACGACGCCGAGGCTCGCCGACCGCGCCTGCGCGAGCGTGACGTCGACGCGGCCCGGGTCCACGAGCCACAGCACCGCGGAGTTCACGGTGCCCAGGGGCATGCCGGTGACCGCCGCGGCCTTGCGGTAGCCGAGCCAGACGCGCGGCCCGCGCGAGAGCGGGAAGGCGACGTTGTCCGGCGCGACCGCGACACCGACGACCCGCACCTCGTCGCCCCCGACGTTCATCCGCGACCCGGGCCTCAGATGCCATTCCCGGGCGAGGCCCTGCTCGATCACCACTTCCCGCGCGAAGCGTCGGTCGCGCCCGCCGACGATCGCGTAGCCACGTGGGCCGCCGGGCGGGACGCCCACCACGGTCGCGTCGTCTTCGTACCGGCTGCGGCCGGCGGCGAGGAAGACGTGCGCGGACTGGATCCGGTACGAGGCCTCGCGAACGTTCGCGAGGCTCGAAACGACGCGTTCGACATCTCGGCGCGACTCCGGCTGAAAGGTCGCGAGGACGTCCGGCAGCTGCGCACGCGCGGCCGTGCGGTCGAAGCCGGTTGCGAGGCCGTAGGCGACGGTGACCGAGGCCCCGAGCATCGCCCCGGCGGCCGCGATCCCGCCCGCGGCGAGCAGCACACGCCCGCGCCTCGCCCGCAGCCGGGCCCGCGCGTAGGCGAGAACGGCTCTCACTGCAAGCGGCCGCCCTCGAGCCGCAGCACGCGGTCGGCGCGACGGGTCGCGGCCTGCTCGTGCGTCACCAGCAGCACGGCGCGCCCCTCGTCGGCGATCCCGCGCAGCAGCGACAGCACGGTCTCGCCCGACTCGGCATCGAGGTTCCCGGTCGGCTCGTCGGCGAGCACGAGCTGGGGGTCGTTCACCAGCGCCCGCGCGATCGCAAGCCGTTGCTGCTCACCGCCGGAGAGCACCGTCGGCAGCCGCTCCGCCGCCTCGCCGAGTCCGAGCCGCTCGACGAGCTCCCGCCCGCGCCGCAGCGCCGGGCCGCGCCCGTTGAGGCGCGCCGGCAGGAGCACGTTCTCGAGCCCCGTCAGCTCCGGCAGCAGGTGGAACGCCTGGAAGACGAAGCCGATCCGATCGCGGCGCAACGGCGCGAGCACACGCTCCGGCGCACCGTCGAGCCGAACGCCTGCCACCTCGACCTCGCCGCCGTCGACGCGGTCCAGCGCGCCGACCACGTTCAGCAGCGTCGACTTCCCCGACCCGGAGCGGCCGGTGACCGCCACGAGCTCGCCGGCTTCGACCTCGAGGTCGAGCCCGTCGAGCACGCGGAGCGCGGCGCGCCCCTCGCCGTGGACCTTGACTACGCGGCGCAGCCGCACGACCGCCATCTCTCCAGAGTGCCAATCGTCGGCCGACCCCAGTAGGATCGTCTCAGCGGGGTCAGGCGACGGGAGGAGCCCAGATGGATGTGATCGCAGGGATCGACGCGGCTCGGAAGCGGTGGAACGTGCTCGAGCATCCGTTCTACACGCGCTGGGAGGAGGGCGAGCTGACGCGGGAGGAGCTGGCCCGCTACGCCGGTGAGTACCGACACGCGGTGGTCGCGCTGGCGCGCGCCGCCCGCACCGCACGGCTGCACGCCGACGAGGAGGCTTCGCACATCGCGCTCTGGGACGACTTTGCCTCCGCGCTCCCCGCCGAAGAGGCTCACGAGCCGCTCCCCGAGACCCGCTGCTGCGCAACGGCCTGGGCGGCCGCCGACGACGAGCTCGGCGCGGCCGCGATCCTGTACGCGATCGAAGCCGGCCAGCCGGCCATCTCGGAGACGAAGCTCCGCGGCCTGGTCGAGCACTACGGCTTCTCGGACGACACGCCGGCGACTGCGTACTTCGCCGTCCACGGCGAGCGCGACCACGAGCACGCGGCCGAGGCGCGCCAGGCGCTCGCAGGCAGCGACGACCCGCGGCTGGTGGGTCTCGCCGAGGCGGCACTCGCGGCGAACTGGGCGCTGCTCGACGGCGTCTCCGCGAACTAGGGCTCCAGCCGGAACGGCGGGTACTCGTCCGTGACGAGGAGAATCGCGTACCCGAGCACGCGGTTGTCCCAGCGGATCACCCCGACGACGAACTCGAACAGCCCGCGCGGATACCTCCCGGTGAAGAGGATCGCGAACCACGCCAGGATCACGCAGACGAGGCCCGCGAGCCACAGGAAGAGCAGCACGACGTAGTGCGGAATCGCGAGGAACCACTTCACGAGCGGTAGCCAGCGATTCAGGTCGCGCTCGGCGTCGGGATACGGAAAGTCGAGTTGCACCGACTGACGCTCGTCGGTCGAGGGGTACCGGTCGTCGAGCAGGACAAGGTAGGCGCCGACACGGTTCTGGAACCGCAGCAGCTCGCGGTTCCACTCGAACCACCAGCGCGGGTACTTCTGCCGGAAGAGGATCATCAGCAGCGGGCCAAGGAAGAGCCCGCCTCCCAGCGCGGCGCCGAAGTGCCAATACTGCCCGTACTCGTAGCCGGCGACGTGCTCGCCGCTGAGCGTCGCCAGCACGATCGCAATCGGGATCATCCAGATCAGCCTGAATGCAGTCGTCAGCCGGTTGAGGTCGCGGTCCGGGTAGTCGACCGAGTACTCGACGGGATACCGCGGCTCGCCTCCAGCCTGGGTGCCTGCTTCCATCACAAGACCTCCTACTCGCGGCCGTGAGCGGAGAACTCTAGGAGACGGCGAGGCCCGGCTTGGAGCCGGGCCTCGCATGTCGCTCGATTCGTGTCAGTCGCTACCGCCTGGTCGCCTTCTTGAGCATCCCCGAGATCGCCCCGTCCGGGTACGTCGTCGTGTGGACGTTCACGTAGAACAGACCCGGGTGCTGCAGGATCTGGCGGACGAGCCCACGCGGGGCGTCGACGCAGCCCTTGTCGGGCGGCGTGAACGGCGACGACAGGGTCAGCGGAACGGCAACCTGCCGTGCCTTCGGCCCGGTGCGGTAGTGGATGTGGGCCGCGGTCACATCGGTCAGGCCGGTGACCGTGATCCGCCAGCAGATCCGACCTTGGCCGATGTTCGACTGGGCGGTGAAGCTACCGGCGCCTTCGGTGTTCGGCGGCACCGGCACGAGGCCGGTGGTGATCCCCCGGCCGCCGCGCGCCCAGGTCAGCCGCTGCTTCGGGCAGAGGCCGCCGACCGGATTCACGATGTCGGCCGGATGGCGGTTGCGGTGCGCCCGGATCACGGCGCGGTCGGCGGTCTTGATGTGGACGTAGGGCCGCGCGACGCCCGCCCTGGTCGCGTGGCAGATGACGGTCTTGTGCGCGGACGTTGCGGCCTGTGCGCTGTAGCCCACGACCGCGAAAAGTGCGACCGCGAGCAGCAGTCCGTAGCGTCTCATGAGTTTCTTGTCCTCCCCTGGTTTGCTTGCCTGACCAGGGTTTTCCCGATTGCAAGTAATAGATCCCTCGCTCGGGGCAGGCTTACAACGTTCTTACATGCAAATCGGCGCTACACCGAAGGCTGATCCTCGAGGACCGTGCGCGCCCGCTCGAGATTCTCGGCGTGGACGAGAATCTCGCGGGGCCCGGCGCCGCTCTCCGCGGCATCCGCGAGGCCGACCGCGTAGTTCGTCTTCTGTGCGATCGCCGGGATGCCCTCGCTGCGGAGGAGCGAGAGGATGATCTCGGCCTCGGGCTCCGATCCCACCACCTGAAGGACTGCCAGCTCTGCCATCGGGACGAAGCCTAAGCCTAGAGCCTGCCGGCCTCGATGATGCGCTCCAGGAACTGCTGGGTGCGCGGCTCCTTGGGGCTCGCGAAGATCTCGTCCGGCGACCCCTCCTCGAGGATCAGGCCTTCCTCGAGGAAGCAGACCCGGTTCGCGATGTCGCGGGCGAAGCTCATCTCGTGCGTCGCGATCACCATCGTCATCCCGCCCTCGGCCAGCTCGCGGATCACGTTCAGCACTTCGCCGACGAGCGCCGGGTCGAGTGCGCTCGTGACCTCGTCGAGCAGCATCAGCTCGGGCTGCATCGCGAGCGCGCGGACGATCGCGACCCGCTGCTGCTGGCCGCCCGAGAGGCGGTCGGGGTACTCGTCGCGCCGGCCCTCGAGGCCGAAGCGCCGCAGCAGCTCGAGCGCCCGAGCCTCGGCTTCCGCGCGCGGGAGCTCGAGCACGTCGCGGGGGGCCAGCGTGACGTTGCGCAGCACGGTCATGTGCGGGAAGAGGTTGAACGCCTGAAAGACGATGCCGATCCGCCGCCGAACAGCGTTCACGTCGACGCCTCGGCGCGTGATCTCCTCGTCGCCGAGCCAGATGCGGCCCGCGTCGAGCGGCTCGAGCAGGTTCACGCAGCGGAGCAGGGTCGACTTGCCCGACCCGGACGCGCCTATCAGGCACACGACCTCGTGCTCTGCCACGTCGAGGTCGATCCCGCGCAGCACCTCGTGGTCGCCGAACGACTTGTGGACGTTCTCCAGGCGCAACGCGCTCACGCGAAGCCACCCGCGGCCTGGCGGCGCCTCCGGTCGCGCGCGATCAGCCAGTCGGTGAAGCGGGCGAGCGGGATCGTGATCGCGACGAACAGTGCCGCGGCACCGAGGTAGGAGCCGTAGGTGAAGGTGGCCTGCGAGTAGATCTGCGACTGGTTGAACGCATCGACGATGCCCAGCGTCGCCACGAGGGCGGTGTCCTTCTGCAGCCCGATGAAGTCGTTCAGGAGCGGCGGGATCACGCGCCGAATCGCCTGCGGCAGGATCACGCGGCGCAGCGCCTGGAAGCGCGACAGGCCGAGCGAGCGCGCAGCCGCCTCCTGGCTCGGGTGCACCGACTCGATGCCGGCGCGATAGACCTCGGAGACGTAGCCGCTATAGACGAGGATCAGCCCGACGCCCGCCCAGAAGACGCGCGAACGCGGGACCCCGGTGAGCTGGAGCGCCGGCGCGCCGAAGCCGAGCAGCGCGATCACGAGGATCGTGGGAACGCCGCGGGCGAGGTCGGCGTAGATCACCGCCAGCGCGCGCAGCGGGAAGAAGACCGGCCCAGGCAGGCTGCGCAGCGCCGCGATCACGAGCGCGAGGATCAGGATGCACACCTCGCAGACGAGGAAGATCTTCACGTTGAGGACGAACGCCCTAGCGATGTCGGGGAACGAGCTCGAGATGTCGCCCCAGTCGAAGAAGGAGCGCTTGACCTCCGGCCAGCCGGCGGACTGCGTGGCCGCAACGACCACCACCGCCACGAAGACGGCGGTGCTGAGGAGCGCGATCGCGACTCCCTTTGCGCCCTCGCCTTCGAAGTGCAGCCCGCCGAGCAGGCGCGAGCGGCGCTCTACCTCAGGGTCGGCGCGCCGGTCGCCTTCGCTAGCCACTTCTGCTGAAGCTGCGCGAGCGTGCCGTCACTTCGAAGCGTCTCCAGCGCCTTGTTCACGCACGCGCGGAGGGAGTTCCCCTTCTCGAACACCATCCCGAAGTGCTCGCCGCCGGGCTTGGTCGGGAACTGGCCGAGGACCTTCCCGTTCGGCACCTGCACGGCCGTGACGTAGAAGGCGGTCGGCAGGTCGACGACGAGCCCGTCGATCTGCTTGTTCTTGAGGGCCTGCACGGCGCCCGCGTTCGACGGGAAGACGGACGGCTGCTTCGAGGGCTTGATCTCCTTCTTGATGAAGTCGTAGCTCGTAGTGCCGAGCTGCGCACCGAGCGAGTACGGCTTCAGCTCGGCGATCGACTGCGCGGCCGCGATCGGCGTGCCCTTGTTCACGACGATGGACTGGTTGACGTCGTAGTACGAGTCGCTGAAGTCGACGACCTCCGCCCGTTTCTTGTCGAACGAGATCTGGTTGATGTCGAAGTCGAACGACTTCGGGCCCGGGGCGAAGGAGTTGTTGAACGGGACGTGAGTCCACTCGACCTCACTCTTGTGGAAGCCGAGGTGCTTCGCGACCGCGTATGCGACCGCGCTCTCGTAGCCCTCGCCACTTCGCGGGTCGCTGACCTGCCACGGCTTGTGCGGCGTTCCCCCGAACCACGGCGGGAAGGCGGGGTTGTCGGTGCCGATGGTCAGGACGCCGGCCTTGACCAGGTTGAGGTCGGACTTCTTGCAGCTCGAGGCGGAGGTGGTGCCGGCCGTGCCGGTCGAGCCCTCCTTCGTCGAGCCGCAGCCGGCGGACACGGCCGCGAGCACGATGACGAGCGTCGCAGCCGACGCAAGGGAGATCCGCCTTCGCGCGGTCACGGCGACTGAGCCTACACGGCCGCTCCCGGCTCCCGGAGCGCCTGGAGCGTGCCGGAATGTCCGTACGAAGGGCTAACACAATTTTCATCGAACGCCGTTACAACCTGGACGTGAGGCAGACCTTTTCGTCGGCTCGAACCGCGGCTCTCGTGGTGATTGCGCTCTCCGCGCTGTTCCTCGTCGCGCTCGACGGGGCGGCGGCTGCGAAGCCGACGTCGCTGCAGAAGCGGACGCCCGGCCTGGTCGAGTCGCTTGCGATGGACGGCTCCCGCGTCGCCTACGACGTCGCCGGCAACTACGGCTCGCGGACGCGCTGCAACGAGGTGTACGTCTGGAACGTGGCCCGCAACGTCACGAGGCGCGTCAGCGGCAGGCAGACCTGCGGCGCCGACAACAGCAGCACCGGCGCGGGGGTGCACGAGCTCGCACTGGCCGGCGGCCGCGTGGCCTGGATCGTGAACCAGGGCGGGAACAGCGAGAGCGGCGACCACCTCTACGTCTCCTCGGTCGCGGGGCCGCACGAGCGCGTGCTCGCCTCCGCCTTCCGGACCGGCAGCGTCGACGGGATCCTGACCGGAAACTGGCTCGGCGGTCTCGTCGGCAGCCAGAGCTTCCTCGGGGTCGACCACTGGGCGACCGACACCAACGGCGCCGTCAACTCGGCGCGCCTGCAGCGGATCGGAGCGCGCCTCGGCGATCTGGCTCAGGGGGCCGACACGATGCTCGCGCAGTCGACCGACGGCCGCCTGATCGCCGTGCTTCGCAGCGACGGCACCGTCGGGCTCTACTCGATCCGCGGCGTCCTCCTGCGTAGCGTGACCCCGCACCTGGCGACAGACGTCGCCGTCCGTGGCGACTACGTCGCCGTGCTCACTGACGACGACACACTCGTGGTCTACAACTCCCATTCTGGTCGGCGTTTGCGCAGTTGGCGCGTCGCCCACAAGGCGAGCTCACTCGACCTCAGCAACGGCATCGCGACCTACGCTGCCCCGTTGCCTGGGGGCGGCTACTCGCGCGCCGTGCACGTGCGCTGGCTGAAGACCGGACGCGACCGCGTGCTCGTGACGACGCCGCCCTCGCTGAGCGGCGTCCAGCTCGAGCCCGCCGGCCTCGCCTATGCCTTCAACCGCATCGCTCCGGGGCGGCCCGGCGCCGTCGTGTTCGTCCCGATGAACCGGATCGTCCGCGCGCTTCGGGCGCGCTAGTCGGCGTCCTAGGCCGCGACCGTCGTGAACTGCGGGATCACGTCGCTGCCGTAGGCGGCGAGCGTCTCGTCCGCGCGCTCGGTCATCAGGTAGATGTCGAACTGGTCGACGCCGATGCCCTCGAGCTCGCGCAGCTTCTCCGTGATCTGCTCGGAGGTGCCGAGAACGCAGAAGCGGTCGCAGATCTCGTCGGTCACAAACTCGCCGTGCTTGGCGCCGACGCGGCTGTGGTCCTTGTAGTCGTAGAACTTCCGCGCCTTCACGAAGTCGGTGAGCGCGCTCGGGATCTCGTCGGAGTCCTCGCC
>Ga0081455_10007926_pt1 | contig 11114 bp, 8 predicted proteins | sample TabmetS3T2R1_FD_70207 | JGI IMG/M metagenome (GOLD analysis project Ga0081455, IMG submission 70207) | Tabebuia heterophylla rhizosphere microbial communities from the University of Puerto Rico - S3T2R1 | ecosystem: Host-associated > Plants > Roots > Rhizosphere ... | reverse complement strand
GTCAAAGGCTATTCCGATCCGATCACCGAGGGCGCACAGTGGCTGCTCGCGCATCTGCCGTTTTATGTGCAGTGGTATCGCTTCAACATGTTCTGGCGCTATGGTGACGGGCTGTTGCCGTTCCTGCGCAAGGACCCGGACTGGCCGCATCCGGAGCGCGCCGTCAACAAGGGCAACGACCGCCACCGCGAGGAACTGACCGACTTTATTCTTTCCGAGCTGAAGGATCGTCCCGACCTGATCGAGAAATGCGTGCCGACCTATCCGCCCTATGGCAAGCGCATCCTGCTTGATAACAACTGGTTCAGGACGCTGACCAGGGCGAATGTCGAGCTCGTCACCGAGCCGATCGACCGCTTTGCGCCCGAGGGCATCGCGACCTGCGACGGCAGGCTGCGAAGCCACGACGTCATCGTGATCTCGACCGGCTTCAAGGTCACGGAGATGGCGGCTCGACTCAATATCAGCGGGCGCGACGGCAAGAACCTCAAACAGGCCTGGGCCAACGACAACCCGACTGCCTATCTCGGCCTCACCGTGCCCGACTTCCCCAACCTGTTCGTCATGCTGGGACCGAATTCCGGCCCTGCGCATGGCGGCAGCGTGATCTTCCAGTCGGAGTGCCAGAGCCGCTACATCACCTCCTGCATTGTCGGGATGATCGAGCACGGCCTTGCCGCCATTGATGTCAAGCCGGCTGCACATGACGAATATGTGCGCAAGGTCGATGCCGAACATGAACAGATGATCTGGACCCATCCGGGCATGACGACTTATTACCGCAACGGCCAGGGCCGCGTTTTCTCGGCGATGCCGTGGCGCTTCGTCGACTACTGGCAGATGACGCACGACGTGGATTTGAAGGATTATCGCCAGACCAAAGCTTAAAGGATTTCATCGCATGGCCCGCCCGCGCATTCGCGTCTACACCGACTACAAGAGCCCCTTTGCCTACATTGCCAACAAGCGGCTGTTCGAGATCGAGCAGGAGCTCGGCGTCGAGCTGGAATGGCGGCCCTACACTCTGCGCATTCCCGAATTCATGGGCGCCGTCGAGGAGCGCACGCCGCATTTCTGGCGCAAGGTGCGCTACTCCTACATGGACGCGCGGCGGCTCGCCAATGCGCAGGGCCTGACCATCAAGGGACCGCGCCGTGTCTATAACGGCTTCTACGCCAGCGCAGGCATGTTGTTCGCGCAGCGCAACGGCATCTTCCGCCCCTACCATGACACGGTGTTCAGGAAGTTCTGGAATCACGAGATCGATGTCGACGAGTTGCCGGAAGTCTCCGCCATCGTCACGTCGGTCGGCGGCTCGGCCGCGGATTTCGAAAACTATGTCCATGGCGACGCGCGCGCCGAACACGATCGCATCATCGATGAGGCCGAAACTCTCGGCGTGTTCGGCGTGCCCACCATGGTGTTCAACGACGAGCTGTTCTGGGGCACCGATCGCATGGACCTGCTGGTGGAGCGCATCAAGAACCCCGAGAGCGTTGCCGCCGCGCTCGGCAGCCGACACCGTAAATAGACGGATACCAAGTGTCAGGATTGTTGATGCAAAACAGCGGGAACCCGCCACACGCTTAACTTGACACTGCAGCATATCAGGCGCAGCATTTACGACTGCTGCACCTGCAGAGGTTGCGAAGCACGGCTTCCCGCCCCGCAGGAATTGCCGGCCGGCCAAGGCACCGGGCGGCAGGCAGGAATGCGGACAAAAGTCCGTCGGCCCACTCTTGGAGAGGAGCATGACGCCACCGGCTCAGACATTCGACCTTGCTCTGCAAGGTCACGTCGCAAGGTGAGGTCAAGCAGCTGCTGACCCCGCGTTGTGTCGCCGACAATTTGATCTTATCAGCAGGATCGAGACGCAAAGGCCACGTGTCATATCGGTTCTGAGACTGAACTGACGTATGCCAGACATCTCTTCGCAGAGACGAAGAACCCAGGGCCCCGCGATGCCACAGTGCACCGGGGCCCATTCATTTGGTGTGGCACATTGAAGCGGCTCGATTGATCGACGAGCCGGAACCGAAGCCGTCCATACGCTTACTCCCTGAGCGCGGAGGGTTGTTCATGAGACGGACGCTGCTGCATTCGAGTCTGCTGCTCGCGGCGATTGCGGCCTCGAGCGAGGCTGCCTACGCGCAGAGCGCGCGCGGGACGCCCGCGTTTTATATCGTGCTCGACACCCTGACCAGGCGCTGCTCGGTCGTCGACAAGACGCCGAAGACCGACACGCCGAATCTCACAGTCGCCAACGACACGATTTATCCGACGCGGGAAGACGCGGAAGCCGCGATGAAGACGCTGCCCTCCTGCAAGTCATGAGGTTCGACGAGAGACGTGGCGCTAACGCAGGAGAAATGTCTGGGCTCCACCTCTTGGCGCAATACAGCGTTTCATCAGGTGCAACGCGGTAGCTAAAATCAGGTGAGATGTTGCCAGCAGCCGGTGCGTTCCAGCACTGGCTTTAGAGCCGCGCGATCCGCCGTACTCAGCGCGGCAAATTTCTCGCGTAGCTGCTGCAGGCATTTGACCTGATACTTGAACGGCGCCAGCGCGTAAGGCAGGCCCCAGACATTCATCTCCAGCCGCTCCAGCCCTTTGGCAAAGGCCTGTTCGTTGGCGACCAGGAACGGCAGATAGAGCTCACCGGCAATTTTCAGCAGCGCCTCCGCCATGCCGCCGAGCGCCCGCTCGCGCGGATACCATTCGCCGTCCACGCCCGACGCATCGTCGAGCCGCCGCACCCAGTGGTCCGTGAACGGCGCGAGCTCGCGCATGATCCGCATCGGCGTCGGATCCGTCGCCATTTCGCTGAGCTGGCCGAACCAGGCGAAGTCGGCCAATGACGGTCGGCTGCCAAACAGATACTTGTTCATGCCGACATGCGGCTCGAACGCTGCGAGCACGCGGCGGTAACTCTCTTCCAGCAGCGGCTTGTTTTCGGCCGTTGCGCCGAGAATGACCATGCGCGAGATCTGCCGCTGCCGGAACTGCTCGATCTCCTCCGCGCTGCCGCTTTCCGCTTCCGATGTCGACCACTCCTCGCCCGCCCAGCGCGAGACATAGGCCTGATCCTCCGCGTCCCACCAGCGAAACAGGAACAGCGGTTTCACTGCCCATTCATCGGCGAGGTCTTCGAGGAGGTCGCAGGCGAACGCGACTGCCTTGTCGTCGGGGATAACCGAGCGTCCCTGGTGGCGCGCCTCCAGATCGTAGGCCAGTGTCGTGGTCTCGCCGCGATAGGTGCCATCGGGGTATTGCAGCACCGGGATCAGCATCGGCCGCACATGCGCGGTGGCCGCGCGCAGCGCCTTGGTCATGATCAGCCAGTCGAACGGGATGCGACGATAGCGCAGCAGGGCGCGCAGCTTGATCGCATAGGGCGAAGCCGTCGATCCGATCAGCCGGTAGCGTCCTTCGGTCATGGCCCCTCCGGGAATTTCTTGCTCAGTTTCGCCAGCCAGACCGAAAACTGCAACCGCCATGCTCCCACGGCATTTGTGAGGGGACGGCAGACCGGCTAGCCTTTTCCAAACCAATGGGGAGACGCCGGCGTGACCGCCTCGCCGCCAAATTCTGCGCTCGATTACGACGCCATCATCATCGGCGCGGGACTGTCGGGCATGTACCAGCTCTACCGGCTGCGCGAACTGGGCTTGCGCGTGCGCGTGTTCGAGGCCGGCACCGATGTCGGCGGCACCTGGTACTGGAACCGCTATCCCGGCGCCCGCTTCGATTCCGAAAGCTATTCCTACGGCTTCTCCTTCTCCAAGGAGTTGCTCGAGGAATGGGAGTGGTCCGAGCATTTTGCCGGCCAGCCGGAAACCCTGCGCTATTGCCAATATGTCGCCGACAAGTTCGACCTGCGGCGAGACATCCAGTTCAGAAGCCGCGTTTCCGCGGCGGCGTATGAAGAGGACACGCGGAGCTGGCGCATCACGCTGGAAGACGGCAGCGAGCACACGTGCCGCTTCCTCATCACGGCGATCGGCCCGCTCTCCACGCCGACGCTGCCCCGCGTCGAAGGCCGCGAGACATTCAAGGGCGAGTCCTTCCATACCGCGCGCTGGCCGAAGCAGCCGGTCGATTTCGCCGGCAAGCGCGTTGCCGTGATCGGCACCGGCGCCACCGGCGTGCAGACCATCCAGACCATCGCCTCGGAGGTCGGCCACCTCACCGTATTCCAGCGCACGCCGAACTGGTGTGCGCCGCTGCACAACGGCAAGATCGATGCGGCGACACAGGCGAAGATCAAGGCCGGCTATCCCGAAATGTTCGCCCGCTGCCAGGAAACCTTCGCCTGCTTCATCCACACGCCCGATCCGCGCGGCGCCTTCGAGGTGTCCGACGAGGAACGCGAGGCGAATTACGAGAGGCTCTATGGCGAGCGGGGCTTCGGAATCTGGCAGGGCAATTTTCGCGACATACTGATCGACCGCAAGGCCAACGCCACCATCAGCGAATTCGTGGCGCGCAAGATCCGCGAGCGTGTCAAAGACCAGAAGGTCGCCGAAAAGCTGATTCCCACCAACCACGGCTTCGGCACGCGGCGCCTGCCCCTCGAGACCTTCTATTACGAGGTCTACAACCGCGACAATGTCGCCCTCGTCGACATCAAGGAGACGCCGATCGAGCGGATCACGCCCAGCGGTATCAAGACTAGCGAGAGGGAGTTCGAGTTCGATATCATCATCTATGCCACCGGCTTCGACGCCATCACCGGCAGCTTCGACAAGATCGATTTCCGCGGCGCCGGCGGCGTCAAGCTCAAGGACGCCTGGAAGAGCGGCCCGGAAACCTATCTCGGCCTGATGGTGCACGGCTTTCCCAACATGGTCATGGTGATGGGACCGCATACGGCGCTCGGCAATATTCCGCGCAGCATCGAGTACAGCGTCGACTGGGTCACTGGCCTGATGCGCTTTGCGCGCGACAACGGGCTGACGCGGCTGGAAGCAACGCCCAAGGGCGTCAAGGACTGGACCGACCACGTCAAGGAACTCGGTGTCGGCCTGCTCTCCAACGAGGTGGACTCCTGGATGACCGGCATCAACCGGAATGTCGAAGGCAAAACCACCCGCATCGTCGCGCGCTATTCAGGCAGCGCGCCGGCCTATCGCGCGCGCTGCGACGAGGTGGCGGCGAAGGGTTACAGCGAGCTAGCTCTTTCCTAGGGCGTGTACTCATAAATCCGGGAGAGCAGACATGGGCGGTCCGGCCCGGAAACGTCCGCTAATGACGGGCGGCGACTGAGTAAGGTTAGCTGACACAACGCGGCCACCCTTCACCGCTTTACATCATGGTTGCTCCCTAATACGCTTCCAATGCGGCATGGCGCTCTGGGAAAAGCGGAGCACACTATGGCAGCAAAAAAGGATCAGCTGAGCCTCGATGCTCCCGCTAGCCCGCTGTTTGGCGCTGATCGCGGTGCAAAGCTTCAGCCAAGGTCGGCAGCGCCGAAGTCAACATTTCGCCGCCGTGAGCTGCTGGCCACAACCGCTGTGATTTTGCTGTCTTGGGTGACGTCTGCCAACGCGCGCGTCATAAAAGGCAGTTTGCCCTGGATGCCAAACGCCGGCGCCCCGCCGGAAGCGGCAATCTCCGGAACATGGGTCTACTTGACGGCGGACGAGGGCGCCGCCGTTGAAGCGCTCGTCGATCGATTGATCCCACCGGACCCGCAGACGCCGGGAGGCAAGGATGCCGGCTGTGCCGTCTTCATCGACCGACAACTCGCGGGCTCGTTTGGCTCCGCTGAAGGGTTGTACATGCGCGGGCCCTTCACCGACGGTACGCCGCAACAGGGTGATCAGTCTCCATTGACCCCGGCAGCACGGTATCGGCAGGCGCTGGCTGCGCTCGACAAGTATTGCCGCGCAACCTACGCCGGAAAATCCTTCACGCAGATTCCCGACAATGAGAAGGACAAACTGCTCTCAGGGCTTGAAAAGGGCCAGGTGCAGCTGGAAGGCACGAACGGCCAGTCGTTCTTCGAGTTGCTGCTGCAGAACACACAGGAAGGATTTTTCGCCGACCCCGTCTACGGCGGCAACCGCAACATGGTCGGCTGGAAGATGATCGGATATCCCGGCGCGCGCTACGACTACCGGGACTGGGTCGAGCGGCACAACGAACGCTATCCTCTGCCTCCGGTTGGCATCAGCGGCCGGCCGGATTGGGTTCGGAAGGCAAATTGAATTTCGCAACAAGGGCCCGACAATGGCACGCAAGCTACCGGCAACCGATGTCGTGATCGTAGGACTGGGATGGACCGGTTCGATTCTCGCACATGAGCTGGCTGCAAGCGGGCTGAATATCGTGGCGATCGAGCGCGGTCCCTGGCGCGACACCGCGACCGATTTCCCGGTGGCATATGCCCAGGACGAGTTGCGCTACCACATCCGCCACGACCTGTTCCTTCGACCGGCACAGCTGACCATGACTTTCCGCCACAGCGACCGCGAGACGGCCCTGCCGATGCGCAGCTGGGGGTCGTTCATGCCGCCGAATGGCGTCGGTGGCGGGGGCGTACACTGGAACGCGGAGACCTGGCGCTTTCTGCCGAGCGATTTCCAGATGAAAACGAATCTCACCCAGCGCTATGGCGAAAAATTCCTGCCCGCGGACATGACGATCCAGGACTGGGGCATCACCTACGACGAACTCGAGCCCTACTACGACAAGTTCGAGTATCTCTGCGGTACGTCGGGCAAGGCCGGCAACGTCAAGGGCCAAATACGGGCGGGCGGCAATCCCTTCGAGGGTGCCCGCTCACGCGAGTATCCGACGCCGCCGCAGAAGCAGCCCTACGGGCCTACGCTGTTTGCGCAGGCAGCCAGGGACATGGGTTACAAGCCGTTCCCGCAGCCCTCCGGAAATCTGTCGCAGGCATACACCAACCCTCTCGGGGTCACTCTCGGTCCCTGTACCTATTGCGGGTTTTGCGAATGGTTCGGTTGCAGCAACTACTCGAAGGCAAGCCCCCAGACCACGGTCCTGCCCGCACTCATCCGCCGGCCCAATTTCGAGGCGCGTACCCAGTGCGAGGTGTTGAGGATCAACCTGGATGGCTCGGGAAAGCGCGCCACCGGCGTCACCTATGTCGATACCAGCGGCAATGAATGGGAGCAGCCGGCCGACCTCGTGCTGCTCTGCGCCTTCCAGCTGTTCAACGTGCATCTGCTTCTTATTTCCGGCATCGGCAAGCCATACGATCCGCGCGCGAACGAGGGCGTGATCGGGCGCAATTACTCCTATCAGGTCACATCGAGCGTAGACGCCTTTTTCGACAACAAGATCTTCAACCCGTTCATCGCCTCGGGCTCGATCGGGATGTGCATTGACGAGTTCAACGGCGACAATTTCGATCACGGGCCGCATGGCTTCGTTGGAGGCGGCTATTTGGGCGCGGTGCAGACCAACGGCCGGCCGCTCCAGACCACGAGGACGCCGAAGGGAACGCCGCGATGGGGTCTTGAGTGGAAGCAGGCCGTGGCGAAGAACTATCTGAGCAATTACGAGGCGGTCACCCATGGCGGCTGCTGCAGTTACCGTGACGCCTACTGCGACCTCGATCCGACTTACACCGACCGGTTCGGCCGCAAACTGATGCGGATGACGTTCGATTTCCACGAGAACGAACTCAAGATGTCGCAATACCTAACGGACCGCCTGGCGGAGGTCGTCCAGAAAATGGGGCCGCGGCAGTTCGAGAAGAAGCCGCGCACGGGCCCCTATGACAGCAGGATCTACCAGACGACGCATACCTGCGGCGGTGCAATCATGGGCGCTGATCCCAGGACCAGCGCTTTGAATAAGTATCTACAGAGCTGGGATGTATCGAACCTTTTCGTGATGGGGGCCACCGCCTTCCCGCAAAACGCCGGCTATAACCCCACCGATACTGTCGGCGCACTCGCGTATTGGTCGGCGGACGCCATCATGAACCGGTACCTGAAGAGTCCCGGCCCACTCGTACAGACCTGACAGCAAATGCCGGCGAGGTATCGGCATGAATAAGTGCAATCTGGTGACCTTGGCGCTCGCCGCCTGCATGACCGGCACGATCGCTGCGCGGGCCGGGGAAGACGGCCAAGCGTTCGGCAAGATCGAGCGCGGCCGCTACCTCGCTGTGCTCGGGGATTGCGTCGGCTGCCACACGGCGCCGGGCGGCACGCCATTTGCCGGCGGCGCCGCGCTGGAGACGCCATTCGGAGCGTTGCTCGGCCCGAACATCACCCCGGATGTTGCGACCGGCGTCGGGGCCTGGTCGGAGGAGGATTTTCGTCGGGCCATGCACGAGGGCATCGGCAAGGATGGCGCGCGCCTCTATCCGGCGATGCCCTATCCAGCCTACACCAAGGTCACTCGCGACGATGTGTCGGCGATCTGGGCCTATCTGCGCAGCCTGGAGCCGGTGCGCAACGAGGTTCAGCCAAACCAGCTGAGATTTCCGTTCAACGTTCGCCGCCCGGCTACGTCCACCTGGGATCTGATCAATTTCAGGCCCGGCGTGTTTCAACCCGATCCGTCAAAGTCGGATGTGTGGAACCGCGGCGCCTATCTGGTCGAAGGTCTCGGTCATTGCGGAACCTGTCATACGCCGAAGAACATCACCGGCGGCGATCGCGGCAGCGAAGCCCTGCAGGGGGCTCTGTTGCAGGACTGGTACGCGCCCGACCTGACGCAAGATCCCCGTGTTGGCATTGGCAGTTGGTCCATCGAAGAGATCGTCCGCTATCTCAAGACGGGTGCCAACTCTTACGATATTGCGTCGGGGCCGATGGCCGAAGCGGTCTCCAACTCGACCTCCAAGATGACCGATGCCGATCTCCTGGCGATCGCGACCTATCTGAAAGACCGCGCGCCTCGGAGCGAAAGGCCGGCCGTCGCACTGGCCGCTGCCGATCCTCGTATGGTCGCAGGCAAGGCCATATACGCAGACCGGTGCACGGCATGCCACATTCAAAGCGGTGCGGGCGTTCCGAACCTGTTCCCACGGCTGGCGAGCGCGCCCTTGGTCCAGTCGGCGGATTCCACATCGTTGATCCGGGTCGTCCTGATCGGTAGTCGCGCCGTTGCCACTTCAGCTGCGCCGACTGCGCCCGCCATGCCCGCCTTCGGCTGGAATCTTGATGACAGGGAAATTGCCGACGTCCTGACGTACGTTCGCAATACGTGGGGCAACGCGGCATCGGCGGTCCAGCCCGAGGATGTAGCAAAGCTGCGGGGGCGACTGCAGTAGTGATTCTTTCGGTTGCCATTTATTTCTGCCGCCGGCGTAAGTGGACGTCGGCTGCTGCAGCGGCGCTTCCGCGATACCAGCCGCGATCAATGTTGGACCGCAGGGGCGAGTCACTGGGATCGACCTTGCGGAATGGCTGCTCGCGATCGCGTGATCGCCGACGCATTTGCATCAGGTACTTTTTTGAAGCGAGCTGCATGATTCAGATCCGCGCGCAATCCGGTGGCAGCGAGTTGATCCCTATCCCCCAGCGCGGTCTAACTCCTGCTGCAGTACACTTGGTCGGCTATTGGCCCTTAGCGGACATGCCTTCTCCCCGCCGATGTCCGATTTCGAGGCCGGAACGGACATCACCTGCGGCCCATTTATGAGTACACGCCCTAGTCATCCGCTCGAAGTTTGAGCAGCTTTTGCCGCTAATTTGAACGCCCATGACGCCGCCAAATGGCGGATGCTGGCTTGCCGGCGAGCTTGATCCCGGAAAAGTGGATACCGGTTTTCCGATCAGGATCATGCTCAAACAAAGAGCCTGGTGCGTTTCATGAAGACGTTCATTCGCGTCGTGGAACTATGGGTGCCGGACCGTACCCGCACCCGGCTCGAATTCGGCGGCTGCCTCTGCAGCGAGGAATATTCCGAGTTCAAGGCGGTCAGCGAGAATGCGCTGTTTGCCTATGACGAGGGCCTGCCCGGCAAGGCCTGGGCGAGCGGCCATCCCGTCATCCTCACAAAATTCGCCAACTCCTATTTCAAGCGCACGGATGAAGCGGTCGAGGCCGGCCTCACCTGCGGCGTGGCACTGCCGGTGTTTGCCGGCGAATTCCTGATGGCGGTCATGGTGCTGTTCTGCGGCGACGACGAAAGGCACGTCGGCGCCATCGAGCTCTGGCACAACGACGCCGAACGCTCGCACGAGATGGCGCTGGTCGACGGCTATTACGGCACCGCCGACATGTTCGAGTTCAACTCCCGCCACACCAAATTCCCGCGCGGGTTCGGCCTGCCCGGCCGCACCTGGAAGGCGGGCATGCCCGTCATTATCAAGGACCTCCACGATTCCAAGGCGTTCCTGCGCTGGGAGGAAGCGACCGAAATCGGCATCAATTGCGGTGTCGGCATCCCCTATCACACCGGCATCAGCCAGACCTGGGTGATGACGTTTCTGTCGGCGCAGGCCACACCAATCGCGCAACGTTTCGAGATCTGGGTGCCCGACGAGAAGCGCGCCGCGCTGGTCTTCCATTCCGGCGATTGCAGCAAGGGCGCCGACCTTGCCTCGCTCTACGCGGGAAAGAGCATCGGCAAGGGCGAAGGCTCGATCGGCGGCGCCTGGGCGACCGGCATGCCCGCGATCAACGAGCACCTCAAGGCCGATGGCTCGATCGCCGCGACGCTGGCGCGCACATCGGGCATGAACCAGATCGTGGTACTGCCGGTGATCGAAGGCGCGCAGCTCACCGCCGTGCTGGCATGGTATCTTTGATCACCACGCGTCGATGCACGGCCGCTTGCGGGTAGCGCGGGCTTCTGCCTTCGGCACCGAGCGCAGGCCCGACATGATCCAGTGCCTTGTATCGGCGGGATCGATCACCTCGTCGATCTCCAGCACTGAGGCGATCGAGACCGCCTTGCCGTTGGCATAGAGCTCGGCGACCTTGTTCTTGTAATAGTTCTCGCGCTCGACGGGGTCGGCGATCGCCTCCATCTCCTTGCGGAAGCCGAGCCGCACATAGCCTTCCAGCCCCATGCCGCCGAACTCGCCGGTCGGCCAGGCCACGGTGAAGAAGGAGGCATGGAAGCCGCCGCCGATCATCGACTGCGCGCCAAGCCCGTAGCCCTTGCGCAGCACGATGCCGAA
>Ga0081455_10007925_pt1 | contig 11114 bp, 8 predicted proteins | sample TabmetS3T2R1_FD_70207 | JGI IMG/M metagenome (GOLD analysis project Ga0081455, IMG submission 70207) | Tabebuia heterophylla rhizosphere microbial communities from the University of Puerto Rico - S3T2R1 | ecosystem: Host-associated > Plants > Roots > Rhizosphere ... | reverse complement strand
AGACACTGAATCGCGCGTACCGCTCCCTCGAAAACACGCGGTTCCAGCCGTCGGTGAAGTTAAAAACGGCCATGTTTAAAACGAGCATTGGATCATGACGTCGTTGGAAGCGTTGAAGAATCTTCGGCCGTTTGTTCCTTGAAATGGTTTGTGGTCGTTTGAGTTTCATCTCTGTTAAATTTTTTCTTCCAAACGCTAGGCAAAATCGCGCTGCGCTACCATAAGGCGGTGGGAGGATTTTTCGGTGCTTCGCAGGGGAGACCGGCTAGCACCTCTTTCGAGGGAGGAAACAAAAGTGGCGTGACAGCGCAGCCTTGTTAGACTTGGACATGCGCATGCGGGCACAACGTCCGCCTGAAACGTGGATTTTGCACGGACGGCCGATTAACACTTTATGAAAGCAGAAGTCCCCGTCGGTGAATCCGTGCGCGGCACCAGTGTATTCTTGCCGCGTGTTGAAGAGAACCGCCATGCCGGAGGCTCCGAGGCGGACCATGCTGAAAGCGCGGCAAAAAACCTCTTTAAGCTATCGCGGGATGTAATCCTTTCTCTGGACCAATCGGGAAAAATTCTCTGCATTAATCAGCGGGGTGTCGAACTGACCGGTTATTCCGAGACGGAATTGCGAGGGGCAAGTATCTCAGAACGCCTGCTCCTTTCCGAAGATCGGTCGGCGCTTGACCAAATTTTGCACGACCTTGTGGAAGGAAAAACGCGCGAATATGAAATCCGCTGGAGAACCAAAAACGGCGCTATTGTTCATTTGGATGGCGTATCGGTTCCGCGTCTGTCCGAAACCGGCGAGTTTCTGTCTACTCTGTGCACTCTGCGGGATATAACCGGGCGCAAATGCGCCGAAGACCAACTACGCAAAAGTGAAGAGAAATATCGGGACTTGATCGAAATTTCCCCCGACGCCGTCTTTGTCGTTGACGCAAAGGGAGTCTGCGTTTTGGGAAATCGCGCAGCAGCGGAGCTGGCTGGAATTTCACATGACCAGTTGATTGGAACGCCCGTAACGAACACCTATCTCCCGGAGGAACGCTACCTTTTTCAAGAGCGACTGAAACAGTTGTCGGGGAAAAAGGCGTTGCGTTTCGAGAGAAAATTTGTGCGGAAGAACGGCCAGATCGTTCCGGTAGAAGTGTCAGTTTCTGCGATACGCGGAGGATATTTTCAGGCGATCCTGCGCGACATCAGCGAGCGCAAGCGAGCGGAGGATGCGCTGCGGGAAGCTCATGAGAACTACGTGATGCTGGTGAACTCTATCGACGGCATCGTCTGGGAAGCGGACGCGCAGACTCTTGAGTTCACCTTCGTCAGTCCCCAGGCCGAGCGGATGTTGGGCTATCCAGTAACACGCTGGACGACCGAACCAACTTTTTGGAAAGGTCATATTCACCCCGACGATCGAGAATGGGCGACCAATTTTTGTATTGACGCAACTCACGCGAAACGTCCACACGATTTTGAATACCGCATGGTCGCGGCGGACGGGCACATTGTGTGGCTGCACGATGTGGTGACCGTCGTTGTCGAGAATGACCGACCTGTCCGGCTGCGCGGTGTTATGTTGGATATCACCGAGCGCAAGCGAGCTGAAGAAGCATTAAAAGAAAGCGAGGAACGTTACCGCGTATTGGTTGAGTTCTCTCCGAACAGCATCTGTGTCCATCGAGATGGCCGGCTTTTGTATGTGAACCCTGCTGGGGTACGCCTGTTTGGCGCGACAGACGCTGCGCAACTTATCGGGCGTTCGGTTCTTGATTTCATCCATCCCGATTCGCTGCCCGTCGTCAGGGAACGGATTCGCCAGGTTGGGGCCGGCGGGACTGCGCCATTGATTGAGGAAAGATTCGTCACCGTGAGCGGGGAAGTGCGCGATGTAGAAGTGACATCCATCCCGATCATTTACGAACGCGCTCCGGCTGCTCAGGTGATTATCCGCGATATTACGGAGCGGAAACAAGGCGAAGCACTCCTGGCGGGAGAAAAAAAGTTGCTGGAGATGATCGCGACCGGTGTGCCGCTCAAGGAAATCCTAAATACGTTGTGCCTAATTATCGAAGAGCAACAGAGCGGGGCGCTCGCTTCGGTCTTGTTGTTGAATCCCGATGGCGCTCATCTGGATCCCGCCGCGGGACCAAGTCTGCCCAACGAATGGATGAAGCAGATCGAAAATCTGCCGATCGGACCGTGTGCCGGTTCTTGCGGCACCGCAGCATATCGAGGATCTCCGGTCACAGTCTCTGATATCGCAACCGACCCGTTATGGGACGTACCGAAGCATCGCACGTCAGCACTCAAGCACGGGTTGCGAGCGTCCTGGTCAAATCCGGTATTTTCATCAAAAGGAAAAGTCCTGGGAACCTTCTGCATGTACTATCGCGAAAGGCGAAGTCCAAACTCCCAGGATCTCGAATTGCTGGAATTAGCGACGCACCTTGTACAGGTTGCGCTTGAACGTGATCGCGCTGAGGAGGCTCTGCGCGCCTCCGAACAGCTCGCGCGTGGCCAGGTCGAGGCTCTCACCTACAGCCTCGATGTTCTCGCTACGGCGCCAGCGCCAGACAAGTTTCTGGGCCAAATGTTGGGCACGATTGGCCGACTGCTCGGGGCGCAAAGCGTGATTCTATGGCTGCTAAATGAGGCAACCGAATCACTGGTTCTGCGGGCCGCCGCGCAGGGTGGGAATTTTGCAGCGGCAGATCCGGAACATCCGTTCGTCAAAAATCCTCTTCTGTGGAAAGACGACAAAGTACTCCAGGAAACGGTCTTTACGGGAGCGCCCGTCATCTGTGAAGACATTGAGAACGATCCGCGCGTCACCGCGGCGATTCGTGAATACTTCAAGTCTAACGGCACGAAGAAATATCTAACCATTCCAACGCTGGTGGGCGGTAACGTAAAAGGCTTTATCGGGATTCGTCACGGCGAGCGGCCGCCCTATCGGCCGGAGGAGATTGAGCTGGCCCAGGCACTCGCACACCAGGCGATGCTGGCCATCCAACTCAATGAGTTCGCAGAGCAAAACCGGCAATCAGCCATTCTTGAAGAGCGAAATCGAATGGCGCGCGACATTCACGATACGCTGGCACAAGGCTTCACAGGCGTAATTGTGCAATTGGAGGCGGTCGAAGACGCGATCGGATGTTGCCGGCGCAAGGAGGCCAATGAGCATTTGCGACGAGCCAGCGAATTGGCGCGGCGCAGCTTAAATGAAGCGCGCCGGTCAGTTCACGCGCTGCGGCCTCAGGCTTTGCAACAAAGCAACTTTTGGGAGGCGTTAAAAGGAATCATCAAGAACACAACCGTGGGAACTAATCTTCGCACCAAATTCGAGCTTCGAGGAAAACTGCGTGATCTACCGCTGGTTTGGCAGGAGAACCTTTTACACATCGGACAGGAAGCATTGACTAATACGCTGAAGTACGCGCGCCCCCGCAATTTCGACACGCGGCTAACTTTCAATACGAAGGAGCTGCGCCTTGAGCTTCGCGACGACGGCGACGGATTTCGAGTAAAAGATCGACATGATGGCTTCGGTTTGGCCGGAATGCGGGAGCGCGTCGAACAAATGGGCGGAGAGCTCAAAATTACGAGCGCGCGTGGCAAAGGCACAAGAATCGTCGTTACGTTGCCCTACAACGGCGCAACGAAATCGTGAAACCGAAAACGAAATCTGCCCGAAAAAGTACAACTGGTTCTTCCCTTAGAAACGGGGTGCGGAAAGGTCCGTCCGGCTCGCATCGTCGGGGACGTCGCGGCACGGTTGCTTCACCCAAGAAGTCACGCATTGGTGTTCTCATCGCCGATGACCACACCGTGGTGCGCGAAGGTTTGGTTTCTTTGATTCAACGCAAACCGGACATGACTGTGATAGGCGAAGCGAAAAATGGACGCGAAGCAGTCGAGCTTTGGAAACAGCATCACCCGGATGTGACACTGCTCGATTTGCGGATGCCCGAGATGGATGGCGTTAGCGCAATCAAAGAAATCCGCGATCAGGACGAGCACGCGCGCATTATTGTTCTTACGACCTTCGACGGCGACGAAGATATTTTTCGTGCAATTCAAGCCGGCGCGAAGGGTTATCTGCTCAAGGATGTGCCGCGCGAAGCGTTGATGGACAGCATTCGTCGCGTGCACGCCGGCGAAACTTGCGTCCCTGTCCATCTCGCGGCCAAGCTGGCGGAACGCGTCAGTGGCGAAACGTTGAGCTCGCGTGAAATCGATGTGCTGAAGCTGATGGCCCAGGGAAAAAGCAACAAGGAAATCGGCGCCGCGCTATTCATCAGCGAAGGAACAGTGAAATCGCACGTAAAAGCGATCTTCGCCAAGATGAATGTCATCAGCCGCACCGAAGCCGTGGCAAATGCCACCCGGCGCGGCCTGATTCATCTGTAATGCGAAAGCTTATGACCGATAATCGAATAGAATTAAAACAAGCCGGTGTTCGGCCGGCAGCGCAAAAAAACGCAACAGAAACAATTTTATTTAATCCTGCCAACACAACATCAAGAGTACAAATGAAACTATGAAAAAATCTGATTCGAGAAAAACCATTGAACTTCTCCAACGACGTGACGCGCCACTGGAGACGCGGACTGATCTGACACCTTCGGCGACGAAGGAGATCGCGGCGGCGATGAACGCCATGCTGGCGGACGTGTTCGCGCTGTACATGAAAACGAAGAACTTTCACTGGCATATGAGCGGTCCGCATTTTCGCGACTATCATTTATTGCTCGACGAGCATGCCGACCAACTTTTCGCCATGACCGATCCGATCGCGGAACGAGTCCGGAAGATTGGTGGACTGACGTTGAGATCAACTGGTCAAATTTCCCGACTTCAGCGAGTGCTCGATAACGACGCAGAGTACGTCGAACCACTCGACATGCTGGCCGAGTTAGCTGACGACAACCGGACCATGGCCGCGCGCCTTCGTGAGGCACACAACGTCTGCGACGAAAACCGTGACGTTGCCACGGCGAGCCTGATTGAGGTTTGGATCGATGAAACGGAAAGGCGCGCCTGGTTCCTGTTCGAAGCTACGCGACGGGTGAATTGATTCCGGAATTTATCTGGTAAACCCGGCTGTTGTAACTACCGCGATTCGTCGCCGTGCCGCATGGAGCCACACCAGCGAACGTATCAAGCCAGTTCTCTTACACTTCAAAACCAAACCGGCTCTAAAAACGATTCTAGCGAGGAGATTTGCATGTCCTCTCAAAGGGAAAGTAACGAAACGCCCGAAACACCCGGCCGCGGCGAATTCGGGAAATCGACACGCCGCACCTTTCTGTCGCGCTTGGGAATGGCCAGCTTGTTGGCCTCGGCCGGCCCGATCGGTTCTGCACTCGGAGAACGTCCGCAGACCGAGCAGTCATTATCCCCGGAGTCCAAGGACGCCATTCCTGTCACGCTGCATGTGAACGGAAAGAAATATGATTTGCGAATCGATCCGCGCACAACACTTCTGGATTGCCTTCGCGAACATCTTCATCTGACCGGGTCGAAGAAGGGGTGCGACCACGGCCAATGCGGGGCTTGCACGGTGCATATCAACGAACGTCGCGTCAATTCGTGCCTTTGCTTCGCTGCCATGTACCAGGATGACGACATCACGACGATCGAGGGACTTGGGCAACCGGAAAACTTGCATCCGTTGCAAGCGGCCTTCGTCACGCACGACGCTTATCAGTGTGGCTATTGCACATCGGGTCAAATCATGTCGGCGGCGGCGTTGCTGAAAGAACCGTGCGGACCAGACGATGCCGAGGTGAAAGAGTTCATGAGCGGCAACATTTGTCGCTGTGGCGCCTATCAAAACATTGTGAACGCGATTCAGAGTGTACGCCAAAACGGGAAAACGCCGAAACCGGCATGAAAACTTTCGAGCTCACCCGCGCCAACGAGAATGCTCAAGCGGTGTCTGTGGCGGCGAAGGCCACGACGGCGCAACAGGGTGCGGACATACGCTTCATTGCCGGGGGCACGACGCTGATCGACCTGATGAAGCTGAATGTTGAGACGCCGCAAAAACTCATCGATATAAATCATCTGCCGATCGCCAAGATCGAAAACCTTCCGGGCGGAGGCCTAACGATTGGAGCCATGGTCCGCAATTCGGACCTGGCCTATCATCCGATCGTTCGCAGAAACTACGCCGTTCTTTCCGAAGCTCTTTTGAGCGGCGCCTCGGCCCAGCTTCGCAACATGGCGACCACAGGCGGTAATCTATTGCAACGGACGCGGTGCATGTATTTCCGCGACACTGCGACGCCTTGCAACAAACGCGAGCCGGGCAGCGGTTGTGCCGCCATTACCGGCGTGAATCGAAGTTTGGCGATCCTTGGCACGAGCGAACATTGCATCGCGACGAACCCGTCGGACATGAACGTCGCTCTCGCGGCGCTCGAAGCGACTATTCACATCCGCGGGACTAAAGGCGACCGCACTGTTACAATTGGAGATTTTCATTTGCTCCCCGGAAACACACCACACCGTGAAACTGTTTTGGAGCCCGGTGATCTGATTACGCACGTCACCTTGCCACCGCCGGCGCTGGGAAGTCGCTCCCTTTATTTGAAACTGCGCGACCGCGCTTCCTACGAATTCGCGCTCGCGTCCGCGGCAGTTGTTATCACTGTCGCTGCCGGAAAAATAACGCGCGCTCGCATCGCGCTCGGTGGCGTGGGGACCAAGCCGTGGCGTTCGACTGAGGCCGAAAATGAACTGACAAACCAGCCGGCCACGCAAGCCGTTTTCCAAAAAGCGGCGAACGCCGCGCTGCGCAATGCAAAACCTCAAAGTCAAAATGGCTTCAAGGTGGAATTAGCCAACCGCTGCCTCGTACATGCGCTGAAACTCGCGACACAAAATGCCTAACGAGTCAAACCCTAATCATGCCTGAAAACTCACAGACTTCGGCAATCGGCAAACCGCAGCGCCGTATCGACGGTCCGGTGAAGGTGACCGGCCTGGCCATGTATGCAACCGATCACCATTTTCCTGACTTGCTCTATGCGGTCCCCGTTGAGGCGACAATCGCCAACGGCCGGGTGCTGAAACTGGACACCACAGCGGCCGAAAAAATGCCCGGCGTCCGTGCAATTTTTCATCGTGCGAACATCGGCAAGATATTCCGCTCCACTTTGGGACCAGGATTCGAAGGAATCTGTATAGAGCGTCGCCCGCCGTTCGAGGATGATGTTGTTCGTTACTACGGCCAGTACGTCGCGCTCGCCGTGGCGGACACTTTTGAAGCTGCCAAGGCCGCCGCGGACTCGGTCCGCCTCACCTACGACAAGAAGAAGCCAAACGTCGACACCGATCTCAAAGCCGATGATGACCCGGAAGTAGTTGAAACCTCGTACGGCCCTGTGCGTCGCTTGCAAAGCGAGCGCGGCGATCCCGACGGCGCTTTCGCCAACGCCCCCGTCAAACTTGACGAAATCTATGTTACTCCGTCCGAAACTCACAACCCGATCGAGTTGCAGGCAACGATCGCGATCTGGGACGGCTCGATGTTGACGATCTACGAGGAATCGCAGGCAATTTTCAATATGCGCGGCGTACTGGCGCAAATGTTCGGTTTGCCGAAAGAAAACGTCCGCGTGATCACCAAATTCGTTGGCTCCGGTTTTGGCAGCAAGCTTTGGCCATGGACACATTGCCCGCTCGCAGCCGCGGCGGCGCGGCAGCTTGGCAAGCCGGTCAAGCTGGTGCTCAGCCGCAGGATGACCTTCCAGGCCGCTGGTCACCGAGCGCGCACCCAGCAGCAGGTCCGGGTCGGCGCGACACTCGAAGGCAAGCTCGTCTCACTCATGCACGATTACGTTAACGAGACGTCGATGCTCGAAAAGTACCACGAGGATTGCGGTGAAAAGACAGCGTTCCATTACAGTGTGCCGAACCTTCGCGTAAAATTTGGATTCGCCATGCGTAACATCGGCTCACCATCCGACATGCGCGGCCCTGGCGCGGTGCCCGGACTTTATGCGACCGAGTCGGCGATGAACGAATTGGCCGATCAACTAAAGATCGATCCCGTGCGCCTCCGTGTGCTCAACGAACCGAAGATCGACGAGGGCCTCGGCATTCCCTTTTCATCTCGTCATTATTTGGAGTGTCTTGAGCTTGGCGGAGAAAAATTCGGCTGGTCAAAACGCAACCCGAAGATCGGCTCGATGAAACACGATAGTTTGACGCTCGGCTGGGGAATGGCTGGATGTTCGTGGCTTGCGGCACGCTTTCCGGCCCAGGCGAATGTGCAGCTCCGCAACGACGGCACCACGCGCGTCGCGTGCGGCACGCAGGACATCGGTACCGGTACATACACGATTCTGGCGCAACTTGCTGCAGACAAGATCGGCGTGCCGCTTGACAAAGTCGAAGTGGTGCTGGGCGATACAATACTTCCCGAGGGCCCGATTTCGGGCGGTTCGATGGCGACTGGATCGGTGGTCCCAGCAGTCTTTGCCGCCGCTGACAAGGCAATCGAGGCGTTGCTGACCATCGCGGCGACCACGCCAGGATCGGTTTTCGAAAAGCGCAAGGCCGACGAACTTGCCTTCGAAGGCGGCCGGGTGTTTGTGAAAGCAAATGGCCCTGTCGATGGCATACCATTCGCGGATGTGCTGAGACACGCCAACCTTCGCCTCGTCTCACGCAGTGGTAAATCCGAAGCAACGTTCGGTGAGAAAAAACCGAAGTTCTCGACGCACTCGTTTGGATGCCACTTCGTCGAGGTCACATGGCAACCAGAGATTGCCAGGTTGCGGGTCAACCGCGTGGTGACCGTCATCGACGCGGGGCGAATCATCAATCCACTCGCAGGACGCAACCAGATCGAAGGCTCGATCGTCATGGGCATTGGGATGGCGCTTTTGGAACACACCACTTACGACCCGCAAAATGGCGCGCCAATTAATAGCAACCTAGCCGACTACATCGTGGCGGTTAATGCCGACGTGCCAAAGCTGGATGTCCATTTTCTTGATTACCCCGACAAGGAAATCAACCAACTTGGCGCGCGCGGAATCGGTGAAATCGGTTTGGCCGGTATCGCTGCAGCGATTACTGCGGCGACTTACCACGCAACCGGAGTTCGCGTACGCGAACTGCCGATCAAGATCGAAGACTTGCTAAAATCGTCAGTTTTAGCCTAACGAATGAAGGCGTTGCAACAAATCATCCAGTGCGTCGCAGAAAATCCGGTGCAGCCATGGGCCCTGGCAACATTAGTCCAAACACAGGGTTCTACTTATCGAAAGGCTGGCGCCCGGTTGCTAGTAGCGTCGGACGGCGCTACGCTCGGAGTTCTAAGCGGCGGTTGCCTGGAGGAAGAGATTGGCCGCCGGGGCCGCGATGTTATTCGCGATGGCTCGCCCGTGCTGCTTTCGTTCGACACGAGGCAGATTTATGGATGCGATGGCCTGCTCAAAATTCTGGTGGAGCCGCTCGCTCCGGCTGGAGAAAATGGCAATCTCATCACCGACATCGGTCGGTCGCTTGAACAACGAGAGGTTTGTCGCGTCCGCACATGCTTCGAAGGAAGCAAGCTCGGTTCAGAAATTCTGGCCTCTGATGTCCTTCTGACCGAGCGGCCTGGCGTGTTCATTGAAACGCTGGCGCTTCCTGTCCGCTTGTTGCTATTCGGAACCGGGCCAGAAATCGAGCCGCTCACACAACTCGCCACAACGCTTGGGTGGATTGTCCAGCGCTTCGGCCATCCATCCGAACTCGCTCAAGATTTCAGGAGCGATACTTACACTGCCGCTGTCGTGATGAATCACAATTTCGGCCGCGATCTTCTTTCGCTGCATCGACTGCTCCCGCTACAACTCCGATACGTTGGATTGCTCGGACCAAAAAAGCGGTATGCCGAGATCCTGGCACAGCTGAGCGAATATGCGGTTCTCGATTTCAACCCCGAATGTTTTCGGGGCAATCTGTTCGCGCCAGCCGGACTCGACACTGGAAGTGAAGCGCCGGAAGAAATCGCACTGTCAATTGCGGCCGAAATTGCGACGGTCTTGTCTAGCCGCGTCGGCGGTTTTCTAAGAGAACGCGGCGTTGATATTCACGCTAAAGCAACCCCGAAGGCTTTCGGGGCCGGTGGAGAGGCCGCGTAGGAGCCGATGAGAGTAGGCGCGGTCGTGCTTGCCGCTGGTGATTCGAGTCGCTTTGGACAACCAAAACAGCTCGCTATTTTTCAAGGTGAACCATTCGTTAGGCGAACCGTAACATCCGCAAGAGATGCCGGATGCACGCCGATCGTGGTCGTTGTTGGATCTGATGCGGCACAAGTCACACCCATACTGGCCGGATTTCCGGTTTGTATTATCGAGCACGCAAACTGGTCGAACGGATTGGGCTCATCTATCGCGGTTGGTGTAAAGCATGCTACCACCGTCGCCCCTGAGCTCGACGCGGCGATTCTGCTCACCTGTGATCAACCATTCGTGAACGCGGACGCGCTTAGACGGATCATGCAGCTGCATCTGGAAACTGGAAAGGCGGTCGTTGCATCAGCCTATGCTGAGACTCTTGGGGTCCCGGCGTTGTTTGATCGATCTTGCTTCGAAGACTTGCTCCAGCTCACGGGAGATAGCGGAGCCAAAGGAGTCATTCTGGCGCGGCGACGCGATGTCGTGCCCTTCAGTTTTCCCGCCGCTGGAATCGACATCGACACGGCGGCAGATTACGAATCACTTAATCGAAGCTCCCTTGCCTGATGACTACGTCTAGATTGCACTTTGCGCATCTGCCAACGCCGATCGAAACACTTCCGCGCCTGTCCGAAGCTTTAGGAGGGCCGCGCTTACTAATTAAACGAGACGATCAAACCGGCCTCGCCTTTGGCGGTAACAAAACTCGCAAGCTGGAATTTCTTATAGGGGAAGCGCGCGACCAAGGCGCGAAGACCTTGATCTCTGCCGGAGCGCTCCAATCCAATCATTGCCGTCAGACTGCTGCTGCAGCCGCTCGCTTTGGGTTTAAATGCATCCTCGTGCTGACCGGCGACGAACCACAACAGCCCTCGGCAAATCTGTTGCTCGATGAATTGTTTGCTGCAGAAATCGTGTACGTCCCTGAGCGCAAAG
>Ga0081455_10007924_pt1 | contig 11115 bp, 12 predicted proteins | sample TabmetS3T2R1_FD_70207 | JGI IMG/M metagenome (GOLD analysis project Ga0081455, IMG submission 70207) | Tabebuia heterophylla rhizosphere microbial communities from the University of Puerto Rico - S3T2R1 | ecosystem: Host-associated > Plants > Roots > Rhizosphere ... | reverse complement strand
AATCCCACCGCCATACCGGGTTGCAGCAGGGCGGGGGGTTCGCGGTCAGCGTCGAAGAGGACAACGTCGGTACGGCCGATCAGCTGCCAGCCACCAGGTGAGGAGCGCGGATAGACAGCACTGAATTCACCCGCGAGTCCCACACTCCCGGCCGGGACGGAAGTGCGAGGTTCCTGGCGCCGTGGGACCGCAAGCCGTGGATCGCCCCAGCCAAGGTAGGCGAAGCCGGGTGCGAAGCCGCCGAATGCGACCCGCCAATCGCTGCTGGTATGAGCGGCGATGATCTCCGGCACGCTGAGGCCCGTGATCTCGGAGACCTCCGGAAGATCAGGCCCGTCATAGCGCACGGGGATTTCGACGACCTCCTCGGTGATCGACGCCGTCCCGGTCTCGCCAATCGGCAGAACAGCGAGTGCCTGGCGTACTGGTGCGACGGGGATGTGGTCATCGACGACGACGAGCACTGTCCTGGCAGCGGGAACAATGTCGACGATGTCGGTGAGTCCGGGTGTACTGGACGCGACCGCCTTTCGGACGGTATCGGCGAACGTCAGGACCTCGTCCAGTCCTCCAAGCTCGACCAACACCGCATGCTCCCCGCAAGCAAGCAGAGTGCGGTGCTCAGTCATGGGGCGAAGGACCGGATGTCAACCCCCGCCTCAGCCAGCGCCTTCCGGACTGCCACCGCCATCGCCACGGCGCCGGGTGAATCTCCGTGGACGCATATCGAGCGCGCGGAAACACTGACCTCGACGCCGTCCACCGACAGCAATCGGCCAGTGAGCAACATCTGCACCATCCGGTCGGCGACTGCTGTCGGGTCGTCCAGCAGGGCTCCGGGCTGCGACCGGGGAACCAGCGTCGCCTGCGCGGTGTAGCCGCGGTCGGCGAAGGCCTCGGTCACGGTACGCAATCCGGCTTGCTCACCATGGCGGAGCAACGCCGAACCGGGCAGCCCGAGGAGCGGAAGCTCAGGGTCGTACGCGACCACGGCGGCCACCACGGCCGCCGCCTGATCATCGTCGTACACCGCCCGGTTATAGAGCGCGCCATGCGGCTTGACGTAGCGCACCGACGACCCAGCGATACGCGCGAAGCCATCCAGTGCCCCGATCTGATAGATCACATCGTTGGTCAGGCTCGCCGCATCAACATCAATGCTGCGGCGACCGAAGCCAGCAAGATCCCGATAACTCACTTGCGCACCGATTGCCACACCGCGGCTGACTGCTACCTCGCAGACGCTGCGCAGGATGTTCGGGTCGCCAGCATGGAACCCGCAGGCGACATTGGCGCTGCTGACGACATCGAGCAGCGCCTCGTCATCACCCAGCTTCCAGACGCCGAATCCTTCGCCGAGGTCACTGTTGAGGTCGACGACCGGAGCTGCGGATGGCTCGCTCACCGGGTCCTCAGCTGCTGGTTCGCAGGGTCATCGTGCAGATCAAGCTTCGAGGTCTCGGGTGCCAGCAGCACACAGATGATGGTCACGAGCAGCATGGCGACCGCGTACAGGGACACGGCGATCGATGTGTCGAAGCGGTCCAGCAGCGCCACCGAGATGATCGGCGCGAGCGCTCCGCCGATGATGCCGGCCAGCTGATAGCCCATCGAGGCGCCGGTGTAGCGCACTTTGGTCGGGAACATCTCGGAAATGAACGCCGCTTGTGGCCCGTACATCGCAGCATGGAAGACAAGCGCTATCACCGTAGCCAGCACAATCAGCCAGAACTGGCCTGTATCGAGCAAGGCGAAGAAGGCGAAGACCCACACCACCGCGCCGATCGCTCCTGCCAGGTAGACAGGCCGGCGCGCCAGCCGATCGGAAAGGCTGCCGAAGAACGGGATCAAGAACACCTGGACGGCAGCGGCGATAAGCACAGCATTCAGAGCGTAGTTCCGGGGCAGCTTGAGATAGGTGGCGACATAGGTAGTGATGAACAACACAAAGGTGTAGAACGCGACGTCAACGCCCACTCGCGCCCCGACGGCGAGCAGCACCTGCTTGGGATAGCGACGCAGGACCTCCAGGATCGGCGCGCCGGCCTTGGTGTGCGTCTCCTCAACCTCCTGGAACAGCGGACTTTCCGCGATCGTCATCCGGATCCATAAGCCCACAACCACCAGCACGCCGCTGAGCAAGAACGGCACTCTCCAGCCCCAGCTCAAGAATGCGGGCTCGTTCGTAAGCACACCCATGAGCGATAGGACCCCGTTGGCCAACAGCAGGCCGACCGGAACACCGACCTGTGGCCAGCTGGCGTTGAACCCACGTCGGTTCGAAGCGCCGGACTCCAGGGTCATCAAGACTGCGCCACCCCACTCGCCGCCCAGGCCGAGACCCTGCAGGAAGCGGAGCGCGACGAGCAGGATCGGAGCCCAGACGCCGATGGTCGCATACGTGGGCAGCAGGCCAATGGCAAAGGTGGCGATGCCCATCAGCAATAGCGTCACGACCAGGACGTTCTTGCGACCGATGCGGTCGCCGTAATGGCCGAAGATCAATCCGCCCAGGGGCCGGGCGAGAAAGCCGACGGCGTAGGTGGTGAATGCAAGCAACGTTCCGACCAGCGGCTCGAAGCTTGGAAAGAAGATTTGATTGAACACCAAAGCCGCGGCGGTCCCGTAGATGAAGAAGTCGTACCACTCCAGCGAGGTGCCGATCAGACTGGCGACGATTACCTTGCGCACCGATGACCCCGCCGGGGCGGGCACTCGGTTGACGGTGGACATCTGCTGCCTCCAAATGACCGGGCGCGGGCTGATCCACGCCCACTGATCGCACTACCCACTCACCGGCAGGGGAATCACTTCCGCTGATCCATTTAGACCAGTCCGCATCCAGCAAGACGTACTCGCCGGCTGTCAGCGCCCGAAGCGACGCTCCCGCTGCCCATACGAGCGCAGCGCGCGGATGAAGTCCACCTTCCGGAAGTCAGGCCACAGCGCCTCGCAGAAGTAGAACTCGCTGTGTGCGGACTGCCACATCAAGAACCCCGATAACCGCTGTTCCCCGGACGTCCGAATGATCAAATCCGGATCTGGCTGGCCCTTGGTGTAGAGATGCTCAGCAATGTGCTCGATGTCAAGGTTTTGGGCCAGTTCGTCAATGGAGGTGCCGTTCTTCGCGTGCTCGGCCAGCAGGGAACGCACCGCATCGCGCAACTCGTGCCGCCCACCGTAGGAGACCGCGATGTTCACCAGCATGCCGTCGATGTCCGCCGTATCCCGATCTGCCATCTTGAGTCGCTTGGCGGATTGATCCGGTAGCAGATCCAACGCCCCCACGGGATGGACCTGCCAACGCTTGGTCGCCGCCAAGTCGCTCACCATTTGCTCGATCACCCCGAGCAGCGGCTCGATCTCTTCGCGTTTGGCGCGGGAGAAGTTGTCCGTCGAGAGCACCCACAACGTGACGACCGGGATCCCGATCTCATCGCACCACTCAACGAACTCTTTGAGTTTGTCGGCGCCGGCCTGATAGCCCGCGACGAGCGGCTGATCCGGAGCGTTGGTACGCGCCCATCGACGATTGCCATCGGCGAGCACAGCGACATGCCTAGGCAACCGCTTGGGGTCAAGCTCGGCAATGAGCCGATGCTCATAAGTCGCATAGAGCAGGCCCGACGGATGCAGACGGTCCACGAACTCGCGCAACCGGTCGAGACGTGCCACAACTGGCAGCGTATCCCGGGGCGGTTGGCAATTCCGCCTCACCGCCACGGTTGGTCATCGTGGCTCGATCCCCTAGTCTGAACCTACCGAGCAGTAACTTGGGCCAACTCATTCGAAGGGGAAGCGTGCCGACAGTTGATCTGGGCGAAGGCCGACCCTCCGAAACGAGGCACGAGGAGACCGACACGCCGCTGACCGAGGTGCTGAGCGTCGTCAAGCCGCGGCTTCGGGGTTGGCTGCATGCCGGCATGGCTCCTCTCGCCTTGGCTGCGGGCATTGTCCTCATTTGCCTAGCGTCGAGACCTGCAGGAGTGGTCGGAGGCTCGGTCTTCTTGGCCGCATCCGTGCTCCTCTTCGGCACCAGTGGTGTCTACCATCGCGGAACTTGGGGAGCGCGCGGCAATGCGGTGCTTCGCAGGATGGACCACGCCAATATCTATGTCTTCATCGCGGCGACCTATACGCCGCTGGCGCTGATCTTGCTTGATGGCGCTTCCCGAGTGATCTTGCTCACAGTCATCTGGGCTGCCGCCGTGGGCGGGTTGTTCTTCCGGCTGTTCTGGCTATCGGCGTCACGCTGGCTCTACACAGTGCTCTATATCGTGATGGGCTGGGCCGCGCTGGGCTGGCTCGAAGCCTTCTACCACGCCGCAGGCCTCGCAGTGCTGATCTTGATAATGGCTGGCGGCATCTGCTACACCGTCGGCGCAGTCATCTACGCCCGAAGGCGTCCTAACCCTTCCCCGGCCTGGTTCGGTTTCCACGAGATCTTCCACGCCGCGACGATCGCAGGTTTCGTCTGCCACTACATCGCCATCTCCATGATCAGTTACGGAGCCCAGGCCTGATCGTCAATTGTCAGCTACCCGCAACTCGAGCTCCAGGTCGCTGGTGGATGTCACTGGTAACCGGCAGACAAAATGCCGGCACACATAGGCCGTAGGCCGATTGTTGATCAACGGCCGATCCGCCAGCAGCTCCAGGCCGGCCTGATCGGACACGCCGGCCACCACGACTGATCCGGCAGGTGCGAGCTGGTGGGCGAGGAGCACCAGCTCGGCTCGAGCCGCATCGTCGGGTCCGACCACGGCTACCTGAACCGGCCTCCGCTGCGATGTCTGGCTGATCGCGTCGGCGAGCAACCAGCCAGCGAACCTCGGTGCCCGCCGGACCAACTCGCTGGCGCTGGCGGCTGCTCGATCGGCGCGCGCGGCGTAGCGGTCCTCACCAGTGAGCTCAGCCATCAGACGCAACGCATGGACAGCGGCGCTCAGGCCGGAGGGGGCAGCATTGTCAGTGGGATCCTGGGGCCGGGTATAGAACCGCTCGGCGTCGGCGGCGGTGTCGAAGAACCCGCCGGCGGTGTCGTTGAACTGCTTCATGATCACGTCGAGCAGCTGCTCCGCGCGGGCCAGCCAAGTAGGTTCCGCATGGACCGCCGCCAGCCGCACGGCAGCCAGGGCAAACGCCGCGTAGTCCTCGAGGATGCCGAATGCTTCTCCGGCGACGCCATCCCGGGAGGTCCGGCGCAGCCAGCCCTCCCGCCAGTGCAACTGCCAGATGTGCTCGGCTGCCTTAGTCGCAATCTGCAGCCATTCCGGACGAGCGAAGATCGTGGCGGCCTGTACCAGCGCATCCACCAGCAACGCGTTCCAGGCGGCAACGACCTTGTCGTCGCGTCCGGGACGCGAGCGCTGGTCGCGCGCGATCCGTAGTCGTTCGCGAACATCTGCCAACCGGTCTTGATCAGGATCAGACCGCAGTTGCAGGGTCGAGGCACCGTGCTCAAATGTTCCTGCTGCTGTCACCGAGAAGACCTCGGCCGCCCAGGCCGCATCCTCTTCACCAAGCGCTGCCGCAAGTTGATCACGATTCCAGACGTAGTAAGCGCCCTCGCGAAGCTCACCATGATCATCCCTGGAGTCGGCATCAAGGCTCGCAGCGAACGCGCCCTGTTCGGTTCGCATCTCGCGCTGCAGCCAGGCGACCGTCTCGATGACAATGCGTTCGGCTAGCGGGCTTCGGGTACGACGCCACCAGTGGGTGTACACACCGAGGAGCAAAGCGTTGTCGTACAGCATTTTCTCGAAGTGCGGCACCACCCACCCCGCATCAACGCTGTAGCGAGAAAAGCCCCCGCCGATCTGGTCGTAAATGCCACCTCGGGCCATCCCCTCCAGCGTCCGTCCAGCCATCAGCATCGCTGCTTCGCCGCCATCGCGAAGCAGCGCCTCGAGCACCATCGAAGGCGGGAACTTCGGGGCTCGGCCGAACCCGCCGTGCGTCGGATCGAAATCGTGCTGTAGCAGCAAGATCGACTCCGCGCACTCGGCTGCGGTCGGCGTCACGGAGCCGCCCAGAGTCTGCTGCGTCGAGAGTTGGCGAGCGATCTGCGAGGCACTGTCGAGAATCTCTGCCTGTCGGTCCTGCCAGGCGGATGTGATGGCCTGTAACACCTGTTGAAAGGACGGCAGGCCGTGCCGAGGTGTGGGCGGGAAATAGGTCCCGGCGTAGAACGGCTTGCGGTCAGGCGTCAGAAACACGCTCATCGGCCAGCCGCCCTGCCCGGTCAACGCCTGGGTTGCTTGCATATAGACCGAGTCGACATCTGGGCGTTCCTCGCGATCGACCTTGATCGCGACAAAGTGCTCGTTGATCAGAGCAGCGGTCTGCTGGTCCTCGAAGGACTCATGAGCCATGACGTGACACCAGTGGCAGGCCGCGTACCCGACCGAGAGAAAGACCGGGACCTGTCGTTCGGCGGCCGCGTCAAAAGCGTCATCCGACCAGGGCCACCAGTGCACCGGGTTCTCGGCGTGCTGCAGCAGATATGGGCTTGTCGCCGCGGCGAGGCGGTTGCCGCCTGTCATCCTCTGACCCTATGCGGCCCATTCCGCGTACCTCGCGGGCGGCATCAGCTTTGGGTGCGAGGGGGCTGCTGCGACGGGGAGTCCTCGGCATTGTCCGATGCGTCGTCGTCCGATGCCTCCTCCTCAAACATGCGGATCTTCCGGAACTGCTTCCGCATGCTCAGATACAAGAAGACCATCGCGACCGCCAACAGGAGCACGACGACGAGGGCCGTCCAACCCGGCTTGACCAGGTTCGGGTCCACGTCGAGGAGGATCATGCTGAAACTCTACTCGCGGCTGGTTCGGCGATTCCTGCGAACAAATCGTCCTCCGGGATGCTGGTGTCAACCAGACTGCGCACCAGTTCCCACTCCTCGGTCGGCCAGGCTGACTGGTGCAGCGCGAGAGGCACAGCAAACCAGGGCCCATCGGGGTCGATCTGCGTCGCGTGTGCCAGGAGTGCGTGGTCGCGGATATGGAAGTAGTCGGCACAGGATACTTGTGTCGTCATGCGCGCCTCGTGCGCAGGATCCTCAGGCCACTCACGAAGTCGCTCGGTGTATGGCGACTCGAGGCCGCGGACGATCATCGCCTGATGCAGCGCCACTATCCGCTCACGATTCGAGGCGTAAGAGTAATAGAGCTTGAGCGGCTGCCAGGCCGGGCCTCGGTCCGGATATGCGTCAGGGTTTGCAGCAGCCTCGAAGGCTAAAACACTGATCTTGTGGCACATGATGTGATCCGGATGCGGGTAGCCGCCGTTCTCGTCGTAGGTGGTGATCACATGCGGCCGAAACGACCGGATGACCTCGACCAATGGCGCCGCAGCTATCGCTGGGTCGATGCGCGCGAAGCAACCCTCGGGAAGCTGTTGATCATCACGTTCGGGCAGACCCGAATCCACAAAGCCGAGCCACACCTGTTTGATGCCCAGGATCTGCCTGGCCCGATCCATTTCCTGACGTCGGATACTGGCGATGTTGGCCAGGATGTCTGGTCGATCCATCGCCGGATTGAGGATCGAGCCGCGCTCACCTCCGGTACAGGTTGCGACGACTACGTCGACTCCCTCGGCCACATACTTTGCGGTGGTCGCCGCGCCCTTGCTCGACTCGTCGTCCGGATGAGCGTGCACGTGTAGCAGCCTCAGCCGATCGCCATGATCGTCGACGCGAAGTGCCGGGCGAAGCATGGCCGTCATGCTGCCACCGCGCCGGTTGCTGCAGTCGCTCCCCCCGTTTACCGAGACGGTTAAAGATGTGTCCGAGATGCTGCGACGTCGGAAATCGGGCGCCCGCCGTGGTGAGGAGGAGGGAGCAGAGGCGTTCTTTCCTCTGCGAGCGACGACGAAATAGGCGGATCGAAAGCGCGCGATGCGCGAGCAGCAAGCCCAAACTAGATTGTCGGCGTGACTGGTGCTGCGGAGCGGCTTCGCCGCCGCTATCCGAAGCCACGGATGCCGCGTCCGTTGCTGCTGGGCTTGATCGGCGTCGGGATAGTCATTGCCCTGACATGGCTGGTCTGGACAGCGTTGCTGCATTCGCGACCAGCCGTCGCAGCGCACATTCAAGCCTTCACTATTGCCTCTAATACTTCGGTCTCCGTCACTCTTACTGTTGAGCGACGGGATCCGTCCGTCCCCGCGACCTGCCGAGTGCTGGCCCAAGCTGTGGATTTCCAGCCGGTTGGTGAGCAGCAAGTTGAAATTGCGGCCAGTCGGGACCGTGTTGTCGATGTGAATTTTGTGCTTACCACCTTGCGGAGAGCCACCACCGTGGTGACCAAAGGGTGCACTGTGAGCTGAGTTTGCTTTGGTCTGTCCTTGATAACCTTGGGGGATGTCTGAAAACTCCGCCCAGGCGATCTGGCTGACCCAGGAGGCGTACGACAAGCTCAAGATCGAGCTGGATCACCTCTCTGGGCCAGGACGTACTGCGGTGTCCGCGAAGATCGCCGCGGCGCGCGAAGAAGGTGACCTTAGTGAGAACGGGGGCTACCACGCTGCGCGTGAGGAACAGGCTCATCAGGAGGCCCGGATTCGTCAACTTATCGACATGCTCAATCGAGCTCAGGTCGGTGAGGCTCCGGCGAACGCGGATGAGGTCGCACCTGGAACCCAGGTGACGATCGCTTTCGATGGAGACGAGTCTGATACGGACACGTTTCTGCTTGGATCACGAGAATTGCTCGGACTTGACGACAGCGTCGACTCCACTAACGTCTACAGCCCGCAGTCGCCGCTTGGCTCAGCCATACTTGGCAAGAAGACCGGCGATGCGGTCTCCTACATCGCCCCGAACGGTCGCTCGATCAACGTCACCGTGGTGAAAGTCGAGGCATTTCGCGGCTGAGCTGGATTGATGTCGCCGCTGCTCGACCGGCTCCGCTACGGAAGCTGGCTAATCAGCTCTTGTGCCTCGGCTGGCGTCAGCGCGCCGGAGGCTACTTCTGAAAGAATCTCGTCCCGGGTCAACGTGGTCTCAGGTTCTGGTGTTTCGCCGAGACCGAGCTTCTCCAGCAACTCAGCGAAGCGCAGCCGGGCGGTGGGATAGGAAACGCCCAGATGCTTTTCCACCTCTCTGAGGTTGCCCCGAGACGAGAGAAAGACACGGAGCATCTCGGTTTCCTTCTCGTTGAGGGCACAGAACTCACAGGAGCGGAAGATGCCTGCGAGTTCCGTGCCGCATGAGGCGCAACCCAGCCGGATGACCGCGAGCTGATCACCGCACACCGGGCATTCGCTGGGTGCGCGGTGACCGATTGGTTCCTGCGGCTTGCGTGACCGCTGCGTCACGCGACACCAGCTTCGCTGGTCAAGTCGGAGCCGACATGAACCTGGGCATGACCCATGACGACCTCGATGTCGAGCTTGGCACTGCCACCGCCCATCACGACCTCATCGCCGGCCCCGCTGTGACCGCCTGCCCAGCTGATCTTGCCGAGCTGGGCTTCGCCGCTGACGGTGACGTTGGAGTCGTCAGTGAGATGGATGGACAACGTCCCGGACTCGGCGCGGACCCGGTTACGGCCGGTCTTGATGGTGCCCTTGATCGTCGCCTGCCCGGCCTGGATCAGAGCGTCGTTGATCTCGACGACATTCAGCAGCTTGGCAGCTCCAGCGGTGACCCGAACCTTCCCGAGGTGGGGCACCCGCTCGGTGTTCAAGCTCCCCGCAGTCACTTCGACATCGACGATGACGTTCGGGTTGACCCGAAGAAAGAGTTCCTTGCCGAGTCCCAGAGCGCGGAAGTCATCGAGGCTACGTGGGGCACTTCGCAGAATACTGAACCCGTCGAGTGACGCCCCCAGTTCGCCGTCGCTGGAGACCTCAAGGACGGAGCCGTTACGACGAAGCACATGCGGCCCATCGGCTGACAGCGTCGCCACGGAGGTCTCGCCGAGAATGCGAACTCGTCGCCCGACCGCCCTGACCGAGATCCGTTCGACCCCGCTGACGTTGACCGGCTTCGTATCTACCGGCTCGTCTGCTGAAGCATCGGCCTGGGAAGTTGTGGCATCGGCCTCGGAAGTTGTGGAATCGGCCTCGGAAGTTGTGGAGTCATAGCCGGCCTGCGGCTGGTCGGTGGCGGCAGCCCAGGGATCGGAGTCGGCCCGCGACCGATTCAGCTCCTCGTTGGTTGGCTCAGGTGACGTCGTCTCTGATGTCGGCTGAGACGCCTTCAGGGCGTCGATCCGGCGGGCCGCCTCGGCGGCGTCAATGCGTCCTGCGGCAAGTTCCTCGAGGATCGCCTTCATGTCTGGAGTGGTCATGCCGCGAATGTAAACCGGATCTTTCCAAAACAGAAGGCAAAGTTTCTATTTTCAGGGTTGGCTGGGGTCCTCCCCTGCTCACGACGAGGACGCGTAGGGCCAGACGTTGGGACCTGGGCCGCACACACAGCCACGGTCTGCACACCTTGTTTGCGGTCTGCACGGGTTGCAACGTGTGCAGAACGTCCGAAAGCTCCGTACACGTAGGTTTCGCCAAGGGTAGGCCAAGGGGTGAGACTAATTGTGTGCACTATGCAAGTAGTTATATGTTTGATGCATGCAAGTTTCTGCGGAGTCGCTGTCCTCGTCGCGAGCGGCGTCGGTGGAGTCGCTCATGCACGCGTTATTGGGTATCGGGCGGCTCATGCGGCAACGAGGTCAGGGCGAGACGCTTGACACCGGCTCATTTTGGCTACTGAAGGCCCTTTCGGCATCCGGACCGTTACGCGTCACTGACCTGGCCGTCTGCGCAAGCCTTGATGCGTCCACCGTTTCCAGGCATGTCGCCCAACTGCACAGTGCAGGGCTGATCGAGCGGACGCCTGATCCCATAGATGGGCGCGCCCAACGCGTCAAGCTGAGCGCTGCAGGCGCTGAGCGAATCGAGGCCGCGCTGCGCGCTCGACGCGTGCTGCTCGAGAAGGCCCTCGAGTCATGGGATCCCCGTGAACTCGATCAACTTGATCGGCTATTAGCACGCTTCGCCGCCGATGTCGAGGCTATGACCCAGAACATGGAGAGAGCATGACTGCAAATCAGCCGCGTCGCGCGCTGAGTGAGGACGAGTCGCCGACCGGATCCGCCGAGGGTACGGCGG
>Ga0081455_10007923_pt1 | contig 11117 bp, 9 predicted proteins | sample TabmetS3T2R1_FD_70207 | JGI IMG/M metagenome (GOLD analysis project Ga0081455, IMG submission 70207) | Tabebuia heterophylla rhizosphere microbial communities from the University of Puerto Rico - S3T2R1 | ecosystem: Host-associated > Plants > Roots > Rhizosphere ... | reverse complement strand
AGCCGCGGCCAATGCGCGGTGTACATGATGGTCGAGCCGCCGACGGCGTTGAAGTTCACGACCTTGATCGGTGAGTTGTCGTCGTTGATCGGATAGTCTTCCGCGCGCCCGCGGATGTTCGGGCTGGTCGCCCATTCACCATAGAATTTCGCTTCCCAGTCGCGCCCCGTGCTCGGATATTCCGACTGCTTCATCCAGCCACCCTGGTCGAGACAGAGGATGTGCATCTTGGTCTCGGCCAGCGACCAGGCGACCGCCGCGCCGGAGGCGCCGGCGCCGATGATGAGGACGTCAACGGGATCGTTCATTGCAGTTTATTTCGCTCCCTGGCGGTCGCCGCTTGGCGGGCGATCGGCTCCGACGGGGGACGATAGAGTGAGAGGGCTCGGATAGTAAAGGCGGCGCAAATCGGTTCCGCCATGCGGGAAATGCCGGAGTTGTGTTGAGACGCTGCAATGAATCTTGCTCCGCTGTCGTCCCTGCGAACGCAGGGACCCATAGCCACAGGGCGTCATTGCCGAGGGAAAGCCGCCAGCATCGCGCCAAACAATTCCCGCCGCGGCGTATGGGTCCCGGCCTTCGCCGGGACGACAGCGGTACTTGCAGCGACACCACGGCACATAAGTTTCCATTCCCGCGGCGCGCTTTCGCCCGAGTTCTGCGAATTCGTTGTCCCTCTCTTCGATCGGAGGGCGCAGGGAAAGCCGGGCGCCGACTGCGCCCGCAGCACCGTGTGCAATGGGTAAGATAAGAACGCACACGGGTTTGACAGGTACAGCCGAGACATCCCGGCTTTCCCCGCGCAACGGCTTTACGGCTTATACGTGCTCTCCCCCGGGAAGCGGCCTTTCTTGCCCCCGTTGTCAGCGGGATACTTCCCGCTAACGTAGCGCCAGGGTCGCGGCGCCAGGACCACACGACTTCGCCGTACGCTGCGGCGTTTTCGTCCGGCAGTCAGAAGCCCGCCTGACGCAGCAAGCGTCCATCGCAACCCGCGCCACGTTCCGTGACGATCGCGAAACGTCCCTTTTGGTGGCGCGGGCTGGGCGTGTTATAGACCTGATTTGCTATTTCGGTAAAGCAGAATATTTTTCATCGCAAGGCTTGACGAGATTCCGGTGATTTGCCCGTCGTGTCGCAAGGGCAACACTCTTGTCGTCATTCCGGGGCGCGCCTCTTGGCGCGAGCCCGGAATCCATACGCCGAGGCGATCGTTGCTTAAAATTGATCAACGACTTCCATTTCTAACCACCACCGCCTGTGGTTATGGATTCCGGGCTCGCCGCTTCGCGGCGCCCCGGAATGACGAGTAGAGAGAGGCGCGGCTCAATCCACCCGGGCGCCGGAGGCCTTCACGACTTCGCTCCAGCGCGTGTTCTCGGCTTTGATGAATTCGGCAAAGTCGGCCGGGCCCATCAGGCGCGAAATCGTGCCCAGCGTCGCGAATTTCTCGGCGATCTCCTCGGACTGCACGACCTTGCTGACGGCCGCATTGAGCGCGTCGATCCGCTCTTTGGGCGTGCCGGCCGGTGCAACGAAGCCGATCCAGGCCGCGATGCCGAAGCCGGGAAAACCCTGCTCGGCCAGGGTCGGCACGTCGGGCAGCGACGGAATGCGCTGCGAGTAGGCGCTGGCGATCGCCCGCAGGCTGCCGGCCTGCACGAAGGGCTGCGTCACCGTCACCGTGTCCATGCCGACGCTGACGACGCCCGCAACGAGGTCAGTCATCGCCGGCGGGCTGCCGCGATAGGGCACGTGCATCAGGCTGATGCCGGCGCGGCGCTTGAAGTCCTCCATGCCGAGATGCGACAGCGTGCCATTGCCCGAGGACGAATAATTGATCTTGTCGGGATTGGCCTTGGCATAGGCGATCAGCTCGGCGACGTTCTTCACCGGCAGCGACGGATTGACCACGAACAGGATCGGCAGGTCGCAGACCAGCGTCACCGGCGCAAAATCCTTCAGCGTGTCATAGCCGACCGACTTGTAGAGATGCGGATTGGCGACCAGCGAGGCCAGCGGCGCCAGCACCAGCGTCTTGCCGTCGGCTTGCGTCTTCGCGAGCTGCGCCAGCGCAATGCTGCCACCCTGCCCCGGCCGGTTCTCCACGATGAAGGTCTCGCCGAGGATCGGCCCGATCCGCTCGGCAATCAGCCGCGCGACGATGTCGGTGGCTTGCCCGGCGGGAAAGCCGACCACGATGCGCGAGATGTCGGCGGCCTTTGCGGAGGTGAAGCCGAGAAACAAAGCGGCGGCAGCAATGATCAGACGCTTCATGGCGTTTCCCTCAAATGATTTTGGCGGTACGCAGCCGTGCGATCTCGTCGGCGGCAAGGCCGATCGCGCGATAGACTTCGTCATTGTGCTGGCCGATCGAGGGGCCGGCCGAGCGCACGCCGCCCGGCGTCTCCGAGAAGCGCGGCACCACGCATTGCATGCGGATATCGCCCAGCTCTTCGTCGGGCACGCTGACGATCGCCTCGCGCGCGATGAAATGCGGGTCGGTGAAGATGTCGGAGGCATCATAGATCGGCGAGAAGCCGACTTCATGCGCCTCGAAGCGCGTGCGCAATTCCGCCAGCGTCAGCCGCGCGATGGCGCCGCCGACGATGCCATCCAGCACGTCGCGGTTCTTCACCCGCGAGGGATTGTCGATGAAGCGCGGGTCGGTCAGAAGCTCTTTCAGCTCCAGCGCCGCACAGAGCCGCTCGAAGATGCTTTGCGTGGAGGCCGCGATCGAAGCCCACTTGCCGTCGCCGGTCGCGTAGATATTGCCGGGCGCGGCATACTGGCTGCGGTTGCCGCTCGCGGTCCTGGTGACGCCGAGCTGGTCGTATTCGATGGCAAGGAAATCCAGCGTGCGCAGCATCGCTTCCGTCATCGAGCAGTCGATCTCCTGGCCGCGCGCCGCCGGCTCCTGCTTCAGCCGGTAGAGCGCCGAGAGCACGCCGACCGCGCCGAACAGCCCGCCGATCGCATCCGAAATGGGATAGCCGAGATGCAGGGGCGAACCGCCCTCCTCGCCGCACATCCGGGTAAAGCCGCTCATGGCCTCGAAGATGCGGGCAAAGCCGGGCCGATCGCGATACGGCCCGGTCTGGCCGAAGCCGGTGACGCGCAGGATCGTCAGCCGTGGATTGATCTCCTGCAGCCACTGCCGCGTGATGCCCCACTGGTCGAGCGTGCCGGAGCGGAAATTCTCGATCAGCACGTCGCGGTCGGCGAGCAGGCGCTTCAGCAGCGCCTTGCCGTCGCCCTTGCGCAGGTCGAGGGTGATGCCCTTCTTGTTGCGGTTGGTGACCTTCCACCACAGCGGCACGTCGTTCTTGTGCGGCGCGAGCTCGCGCAACGGATCGCCCTTGCCCGGCAATTCCACCTTGATGACATCGGCGCCAAGGTCGGCGAGCAGCGTTGCGGCAAAGGGGCCGGCGACGACGGTGGACATGTCGAGGATGCGGAGCCCGACCAGCGGGCCGGATAGTTCAGCTGTCTGCGTCATGGCGGCATCCTAGCCGCGAACTCATTCATGCTGTAGGATCAAGCTTGATAATTCAGAATTGCCAAAACGGCATATCCGGGAAACGCGCTGGAGTTAAGGTATTGGAGCTGAGGCATCTCAAGGCCTTTGTCGAGGTCGCGACCCAAGGCAGCTACGTTCGCGCGGCGAATTCGCTTGGCATCGCGCAGTCGGCGCTGAGCCGGCAGGTGTCGGCGCTGGAGCGCGAGGTCGGCGGACGGCTGTTTCACCGCAACGGCCGCGGCGTCGCACTGACCGAGATCGGCGAGCGCGTGCTGCCGCAGGGACGCGCGCTGATCGCCGATGCCTCCGCCTTCGCGCAGGCGGCGCGGAGCCCGGCCGACAGTCCCGCGGGCGAAGTGACGATGGGCGTGGTGCCGGTCGCATCGCGAACCCTGCTGGCGCCGCTGACGGCGCAGCTGCGTGACGATTATCCCGGCATCCGGCTTCGCGTGCTGGAGGGCTACAGCGGCCAGGTCGAGGAATGGCTGACGGCGCAGCGCGTGGAGATCGCGATCTATAACCGCTACCGGCGCGGCCGGGTCGCGGGCTCCGAAGCCATCATGCGCGCGGATACGCACCTGATTGTCCGCAGCAGCCACCCGATCGCACGCTCGCGCGAAGTGCCGCTGCGCTCGCTCGCCGAGGTGCCGCTGGCACTGCCGGTGCGGCCCAACAGCCTGACCAATTTACTGACGGGACTGGCCGCCTCGCAGCATTTCGAGCTCGACATCCGCCTCGAGGGCAGTTCGACCTCGCTGATTGGCGAAGCAATGCGCGCCTCGGATCTTGCCACCATCTCGCCGGCGCATGTGTTTGCCCGCGAGATCGCCGCCGGCGAGTTTTGCGCGGTGCGTATCGTGCGGCCGGCGATCGAGCAGACGACTTGGATGTCGGTCGGCTCGCACCGCGCGCTCTCCGCCGCGGCCGAGGTCGTCACGCGGCTGATCCGCAAGCTGACGGTGCAGCAACGCAAGGCACACGCGAAACGCTAAGGTATTGTGGAACTACCGCGCGACTGTGCCGCGGAATCTACGGGTTGCGCTGAGGGCAGAGCGGCAACCGCCGTCGCATCCTTGACGACGAATCTCGTTTATGCGCAGCTACTTCTGAAGAATAACAATCCCGCTGGGAGGAATATCGATGGCGTTTCGGCTGGCCAGTTTCGGCGTCGCGCTTGTCGTCGGCTCAACCCTGCCGGCACAGGCCGCCGACCCGATCAAGCTGCGTGTTGCCGACTCCTTCCCGAAGGGCCACTACCTCGTGAAGCTCGTGCTCGAGCCCTGGATGGAGGACGTCAAGAAGCGCACCAACAATGCGGTGACGTTCGAGCATTATCCGGCGCAGCAGCTCGGCAAGGCCACCGACATGCTGAAGCTGACGCAGGCGGGCGTTGCCGACATCGGCTACGTCGCGCCCGCCTATGCGTCGGACAAGATGCCGGTCTCGGAAGTCGCGATGCTGCCCGGCGCCTTCGACCATGCCTGCCAGGGCACGCTCGCCTATACCAAGCTCGCAAAGAAGGGCGTGATCGCCGACCAGGATTACACGCCCAACGGCATTCGCCTCTTGCTCGCCGTGAGCCTGCCGCAGTACCGCATCTTCACCGTGGCAAAGCCGGTCAAGGAGGTCGGCGACGTCACCGGCATGAAGCTGCGCTCCACGGGTGGCGCGCAGGATCTGACGCTGCGCGCGATCGGCGCCGTGCCGGTCCGCATGGCTGCGCCCGATGCTTACGAGTCGCTGCAGCGCGGCACCATGGATGGCCTGTTGTTTCCGCTGGAAAGCGTCGTGGCCTATGGCGCCGACAAGCTGGTGAAGTTCTCCACCGACGGGCTGGGCTTCGCCAGCTTCATCGTCGCCTATTCCATCAGCGACAATGTCTGGAAGAAGCTGTCGCCGGAGATCCAGAAAGCGATGGTCGATGCCGCCGACGAGCTGATCCCGTCGGCCTGCCAGCAGGTGCAAAAATCCGACGACGAGGTCAAGAAGTCGATGGAGGCGCAGGGCGTCAAGTTCGAGACGCTGACACCGGAGTCAAAGGCGAAGTTCAAGGACCTGATGAAGGGTGTCAACAAGGCCTGGGCCGACGGACTGGACGGACGCGGCAAGAAGGGCAGCGAAGCGCTGAAGGAGTTCGAAGCCGAAGTCGCCGCGGTCCCGGCGAAATAACGGGGCAAAAAAGGGGAACGGGGTTGCTCGACAAGACGCTAAGGGCGCTCGCCGCGCTGGAGAAGATCGCCTCGACCATCGCGGCGGTTTTCATGTTTGCGATCATGATCATCGTGTTCAGCGATGTCATCATGCGCTACGCCTTCAACAAGCCGTTCTCCTGGGCCTATGACCTGATCTCGATCTACCTGATGGCGGGCATCTTCTTCCTGGTGCTGTCGGAGGCCTATGCCAGCAACGCCCATGTCAGCGTCGACATCCTGCAGCAGAAATTCTCGCCGGCGCTGAAGCGGCTCTCGGAGATCGTCACCTGCATCGTCGGCATCGTCGTGTTCTCGCTGATTGCCTGGCTCGGCTGGCTGCGCGCGGTCGATGCTTTCCACGCAGGCGACGTGATGGCGGGCGCGATCCCCTGGCCGATGTGGCCGTCGATCGGCCTCGTGCCGCTCGGCGCCGGCATCATCACCATCCGCCTTGCGCTGCACCTCATCGGCCACATCCTCTCGCTGGCGACCGGGCGGTCGCTGATTCCCCTGCCCGCGGCGCACGCGACCGGAGAGACCTTCGAATGACGTTCACTCTCACGATCGCGATGATCACGCTGTTTGGCCTCTTGGCGATCGGCACGCCGGTGGGCTTTGCCATGGCGGGCTCCGGCGTGCTCGGCCTCTACATGATCGGCGGCATGCCGATGCTGTCAGGCATCCTGCAGACCGCGCCGCTGTCGGCTGTAACGTCCTACGAGCTGATCACCATCCCGATGTTCCTACTGATGGCGGAATTCGTGCTGGTCAGCGGCATCGCCGACGACCTGTTCAAGGCGACCGCCGCCTGGGTCGGACGCATTCCAGGGGGCCTCGGCATGGCCACCGCGCTGGCCGGCGCCGGCTTCGGCGCCATCTGCGGCACCAGCACGGCCTCCGCGGCGACGCTGTCGGCAACCAGCCTGCCGGCGATGCTCAAGCAAGGCTATGAGCCGAAGATGGCGGCGGGCGTGGTCGCGATCTCAGGCACGCTGGCGATGCTGATCCCGCCATCGGTGGCGCTCGTCATCTTTGGCCTGCTGGCGGAAGTGAACATCGGCGCGCTGCTGATCGGCGGCGTCATCCCCGGCATCCTCGTGACCTTCACCATCATGGCGACGGTCTGGTTTTTGGCCTGGCAGGATCCTTCGCGCGCGCCGGCAGCGCCAGCCGTGTCGCTGGGCGAGAAGTTCCGCATGCTGCGCGTCGTCGGGCCGATGTTGCTGCTGTTCGGCATGGTCACCGGCGTGATCTACACCGGCATCGCAACGCCCACCGAGGCCTCCGCGCTCGGCGCGTTCGGCGCCTTCGTGCTCGCGTGCTGGAAGGGCAAGATCAATCCGAAATCGCTGCGCGCGGCACTGCTGCGCTCGGCGCACGGCACCTGCATGATTGCCATGATCCTGTTTGGCGCCTCGCTGTTCGGATATTTCTTCACGCTGACGCAGGTGACGCAGAATCTCGTCGCCTGGGTCGGCAGCCTGCCGGTGCCGCCCTGGCTGATCCTGACCATCATCCTGTTCGGCTACATCGTGCTCGGCTCCTTCATGGACCAGATCGCGATCCTGGTGCTGACGGTGCCGATCGTGCTGCCGCTGATCAAGGCGCTGGGCTATGACCCGCTCTGGTTCGGCGTGATCAAGATCGTCACCGCGGAGGTCGGCATGATCACGCCGCCGGTCGGGCTAAACTGTTTCGTGGTGGCGCGCTATTCCGGGCGGCCAGTCGCCGAGGTGTTCCACGGCGTGTTCCCGCATTTCCTCGCGCACCTGATCGCGATCGCGATCCTCGTGATCTGGCCGATGATCATTTTGTATCTGCCGATGAAGATGGGTTACTGATCACAACAAGAACAAGGGAGAGAAACTCATGGCCATTCATGTCGATCGACGCCTCCTGCTGGCCGGCGCGCTCGCGATTGCCGCAACCCCCGCCACCGCGCAGGAGAAGATCACGCTGCGGCTCGCTGAAAGCCTGCCGCAGGGTCACGTGATCCATGAGCTGGTGGCAAAACCCTTCATGGAGCTCGTCACCAAGGCCACCAATGGCCAGGTCACCTTCCAGCATTATCCGGCCGAACAGCTCGGCAAGGCCAAGGATATGGCGCAGCTCACCGTCGCCGGCGTTGCCGACATCTCCTACATCGTGCCGTCCTATTCGTCGGACAAATATCCGCTGACAGCGGTCGCGGAGCTGCCGGGCATTTTCGATACCGAATGTCAGGGATCGCTCGCCTTCTACAAGATCTCGCACAATGGCGGAATCCTGGAGACGAAGGAATTTGGACCGAACCAGCTGCGCCCGCTGGTGACGCTCGCGCTGCCCGCCTACCAGATCCAGCTTGCAACCACGCGCGAGGTGAAGACCGGCAAGGATCTCGAGGGCCTGAAGATCCGCACCACCGGCGGCGCGATGGATCTGATGATGCGTTCGATCGGCGGCGTGCCGGTCCGCATGGCCGCGCCCGAGATCTATGAATCGCTGACCCGCGGCACGCTGGATGGCATCATCTTCTCCTACCAGAGCTCGGTGTCCTACGATTTCGGCAAGATCCTCAAATCCGGCACAGAGGGCCTGAACTTCGGCACGGCGATCTTCACCTATTCGATCGGCGAGAACAAATTCAAGTCGCTGCCGGAGAACGTGCGCAAGGCGCTGGTCGAGGCCGGCGAGCAGACCACGCGCGAGGGCTGCAAGCGCTTCGAGGACGGCGAGAAGGCCGCGGCCGAGAAGATCAAGTCGCAGGGCATGAAGGTCATCAATTTCAGCGCCGACGACAAGAAGGCGTTCGACACCGCCTTCAAGGCGGTCGCCGAGGACTGGGTCAAGGACATCAACAAGCGCGGCAAGCCGGGCACCGAGGTGTTCAAGGCCTTCACCGAAGCCCTGACGGCGAGCCATTGAGCGAGACCACAGCAAACGCAACAACGCCACCGGCGGGGCCCCTCGCCGGCGTCAGGATCATCGACCTCACCTCCGTGATGATGGGGCCGTATGCGACCATGCTGCTCGGCGACTACGGCGCCGACGTCATCAAGGTCGAGAGCCCCGAAGGCGACGTGATGCGGCATGCCGCGCCCATGAAACATCCGCGCATGGGCGCGATGTACCTGCAGGGCAACCGCAACAAGCGCTCGATCGTGCTGGACCTGAAGAAGCCAGGTGGCCGCGCCGCGCTGCTGCGGCTGGCCGAACAGGCCGACGTCTTCGTGCACAATGTGCGTCCGGCCGCGATGGCGCGGCTGAAGCTCGGCGCGGACGATCTGCTCACGGTCAATCCGAAGCTGGTCTATGCCAGCTTGCACGGCTTTGGCGAGAAAGGCCCCTATGCCGGACGGCCGGCCTATGACGATCTGATCCAGGGCTTGACCGCACTGCCGGCGTTGACTGGCGGGATCACGGGCGAGCCGCGCTATTCGCCGGCGACCATGGCCGACCGCATCGTCGGGCTCAACGCCACGCATGCGATCCTTGCCGCGCTGTTTCATCGCGAACGATCAGGCGAAGGCCAGGCCATCGAAATCCCGATGTTCGAGACCATGGCGCAGTTCGTGCTCGGCGACCACATGGCCGGCCGCAGCTTCGAGCCGCCGCTCGGCCCGCCCGGTTACTCCCGCCTGCTATCGCCGGACCGCCGTCCCTACCAGACCAGCGACGGTTTCATTTGCGCTTTGGTCTATTCCGACAAGCAGTGGAATGCGTTCTTCCATGCCATCGGTCTCGATGACGAAAAGGAACGTGACCCGCGCCTGAACAGCATTTCGTCGCGCACGCGGAACTACGATTTCGTCTACGACTGGTTCTCGCAGGTCATGAAGACGAAGACGACGACGGAATGGTTGAAATTCTTTGCGGAAGCCGACATCCCGCACGCGCCGCTGCACGATCTCGACAGCCTGATCGACGATCCGCATCTCGCCGCCGTCGGCCTGATCCAGTCTGTCGAGCATCCGACGGAAGGCACGCTGCGCCTTGCCGGTCCCACCGCGACATGGAGCAAGACACCGCCGTCGATCCGGCATCATCCGCCCGGAGTGGGCGAGCACGGCCGGGAAATCTTGCGCGAGGCCGGATTTGCCGAGGATGAAATCGGCGCCCTCGTCGCCGAGGGTGCGCTGATCGAACCGGAGAGGGAATCGTAGGGTAGGCGAAGGCGCGCACGCGCTCCGCTGTCGCCCCGGCGAAAGCCGGGGCCCATAACCACGAATGTCCATGATGGTGGCAGGCTGGAGCTCCAGCGCATTCCTACAATTGAATTCGGTGTTTATGGGTCCCGGCTTTCGCCGGGACGACACCTGTATTTACCGCGCCCTTCATCGCCCGCGCTGCGCCAGGATCTTCTCCGCGGCGCGCAGATGCGGCTTGTCCAGCATCTTGCCGTCCATCTTGACCACGCCGGAAGGATTGCCGGCAAAAGCCGCGACCACCCGCTCCGACCAGGCGATCTCCTCTTCCGTCGGCATGAAGGCGGCGTTGACCACGTCGACATGCTTGGGATGAATCACCGCTTTGGCAAGGAAACCATCCTGCCGCGCCGCGATGGATTCGGCCTTCAGCGCCTCGAGATCGTTAATATCGGCGGCGATGGTGTCGATGGGAACGACACCCGCGGCAGCCGCCGCGATCAGGCAAAGATCGCGCGCCAGCACAAAGGGCGAGTTGAAGCGGCCATCGGTGCGGTTGCGCGAGGCGCCGAGCGAGGCGGCAAGGTCCTCCGCGCCCCACATCATGCCCCACAGCCGCGGGCTCATATTCTCGAAATCGAGCAGCTTGAGGACCGCCCGCGCTGTCTCCGTCGCCACTGTGACGATCCTCGTTGCCCCATGCTCAATCCCGGCGGCCGCCTCGAATGCGTCGAGATAGAAGGAAAGACGATTGACGTCGGTGGCGCCGGCGCATTTCGGCAGCACGATGCCGTCGGGCCGGCCTGGCATCACGGCGGCGAGGTCGCCAAGCGTCATGTCGGTATCGAGCGCATTGACGCGAACATAAGCCTTCTGGCCAGGGTTCCGCGCGCCGAGCATCTCCCGCACCGTCTTCCGCGCGCCGACTTTCTCCTCCGGCGCAATGGAATCCTCGAGGTCGAGTATCAGCGCATCGGCCGCCGTCTTCTTGGCGCTCTCGAACTTGCGCAGGCTGTCACCTGGAACGAACAGGAACGATCGCATCGTCTTATGCCTTCGGCTTGCAGTGCATCAGGCCGGTCCGGCGGCAGCTCGCCACCAACTCGCCGCGCTGATTGGTCATGGTGTGCTCGAACTCGACGATGCCCTGGTTCGGCCGCGACTTGCTCTCGCGCTTGCCGATAATTTTGGTGTGCGCCTTGAGCGTATCGCCGTGAAACACCGGCTTTGGAAACTTGACGTCGGTCATGCCGAGATTGCCGATCGTGGTGCCGAGCGTCG
>Ga0081455_10007922_pt1 | contig 11117 bp, 11 predicted proteins | sample TabmetS3T2R1_FD_70207 | JGI IMG/M metagenome (GOLD analysis project Ga0081455, IMG submission 70207) | Tabebuia heterophylla rhizosphere microbial communities from the University of Puerto Rico - S3T2R1 | ecosystem: Host-associated > Plants > Roots > Rhizosphere ... | reverse complement strand
GAGCCGTTGACGGGCCGCTATTTTTTGGCCTTTGGCGTAGAGTGCGGACGGGTTTTCCTGCCCTGCCGAGCGCTTCCAGAGCTACGACCGGCCGAGTAACCGGGAACTGCGACAATGGTCGGCATGTGATCTGTTCTCATGCCGACCATGCACCCAGTCGGGTAGCCTACATCTGCGGTGTCGAGTGGACCTCGCTCGCTGGTGTTCCAGCCGAGACCCTCTAGACCTGCAAATCGTCTTGCCTCGAAAAAGACGCATGCGCTGAATGATGCTAGGCTCATGCGGTGGCCAGACTGGATCTTGCCTTAGGACAAAGGCAATTGCCCCGCGTATCGCTGCCGAAGCTGTCAACGGCCGGACAGACAAGGGCTCTACCAAATGCAACACCGCCGAGAGCGACTAGAAGGCATTAAAGTCGGACGGTGGCCACCTGCACCGGCGATATGCCTATTCGCAGTTTAGACGTTCGCACTAGCAGTCGTACACGCCAGCCGCGCAGCGCCGCGCCGTGCGCCGCGCCACCCCAGCAACACTGACGGGGGTGAGAGGACGACCGACGGCCGCATCGGCAGACGATAGAAAACTGTATGAGCCATGCGTTGACGGCCTTTCGGGGACTGCCAGTCCAAGGAAGCCGACAACCCCGGCTAGCAGAGCCATTCTAAATGTCCTCGACCTGGTCATTGCACGCCTCCTATGACGAAATGCTTCGGCATTTCTCTGAGTTCGGTGATTTCCTGTGCATCCATCTTCCTGGCGTTCGTTGCGTTCGTGAAACCAAAATTGCCCGCTCCGACCTCGGTGCCGGTTTTCCAGTCCCTAATCTGGATGCTGTATTGTGGCGCGTGATCCACGGTCTTGGACGTGATGACATATCGACAGGGATAGGGGCGCTCCCCTTGCGCAATCCAAATCTGCCAATCGACGTCCTTGGAGCGAAACGCAAGGTGATCACATTCAGTGCCGCCAATCACGCCGCTGCCGAGGTCCTTCGCCTCGGCCACCTCGGACATCAGCTGGTCGTAAACATTCGAAGACAGCAGATCGGCGCCGGGTATCGGCTTGTGGAGCTTCTCCCTAAGCTCGTCGATGAGATTGTCGACCGTGCCGGGCACTTCTACCTGAGCGTAGAGATTGGCGTTCTTGCCGAGCAGCGTGAGCGTCTTGCCATCGAAAATCATTTCGACATTGGCAAACCCACCGGTACGTGTGGCACGGATCTTGTCGGGTCGGCTCAAATCGATCGTGCCCGAGCTGGCCAACAGGAGCTTGTGGCCATCCTTGGTGACGACCTCGAAGTTGGTATCGAATCCAAAAGAGATGAATTTCTGCGCCGCCAGGTAATCCGACAAGGCTTTGAGTAGGTGCTTGGCCTCTGCCTCACCGGCTCTCGTGTCGGAAGATGGAGCTGACACAACCAATGAAGCCAGCGCTAGTGCAGATATTGCTGTTGCAAGAGACCTTGCCGCTTGCCGAGCTAAGTTCCTCATCTGGGTTACTCCCTCGGTTGTTGCGCTGTACATATCCGGCGTCCGCCGGCCCTCAGGTAGGAGGGTGGCCCACATAGACTATGAATGCCACGCCGATGATGACCTCGCGAGATTCAAGAGTGCCGGGCCGGTTTCATCACACTGTCAGGCGTGGTGTCGCCAATGAGCGGAACATAGTCTTTGCCCGTAGCTGTCAGCGCTGACCGTGAAGTTAAGACGGCTCTCGCGACGTCACCTCGTTAGGCGACGTCGTTTGCGCTCAATAAAAATGATACACAAAGCGACGCGGGCCCACACAAACTACCAGGGAGCCCTGCGACTAAGCTCATAGGGTGCCTGTCATTATCATCCGCGCGCAAAACCTACACCCGTTTGTCACGAATAGCTTTGACCTTTGTCAACAGGCCTCACATGTAAGTATCAAAGCTTTAGGGTCTAGTGGGAAAATACGCCGTCGCGCCGCGCTTCTTCCACTCGAACCACAGTCTTCTGATTGGTCCCGTAGCGCCTGGCCAGCGCTCGCAGGTTTTCTTGTCTAAGTTGAACCGTTCGATGGCTGGCCTCTGTTGTTGTGGCGCAGCGTGGAGAACCTTGGCTCATAGGGCATCCTTCCATCCTCTGGAGAACAATGCACCGTCAGCCCGGGATCAAACACCAGGATCCTACGCAACACTTCGAAGATCACAGCCGTGACCATCCGAAGAGCAGGATGCCACACATCGCCGTTGCCGGCCCCAAAAGTCGCCATTCGCTTACGGGAATGACGTCGCCATAGCCAAGCGTGGTGTAATTGACAAAGCGAAGTACAGCCCGTCCGCATCCTCAGGCGCCGCACCTACGAGGTTGTAGGCCACGGCCCATACAACGACTTCGGATATATGAGCGAGCATTAGAACCGTGACAGTGACGATCATTGTCGCGATCAGTAGGAGGCCCGAATTGGACTTGAAGCAGCCTGCGGCTCCATGCGCGGCATGGACAACGATCGTCGTAATGGCCGCATGAATGCAGACGCAGAAGATGCTCACCACGATGCCGGTGAAAAGTTGCAACATGGCTCCCCTCGGTTACCGACGACCTCAGCTTGCACGGTAATGGCCGGGCGAAGAAGTTCCGATTGTCTAACTGACATCATTCATTTGTAGATGACATAGGGCCACAATCGGAGCCAGAGTACCGTTGAAGACAAAGCGCTGAGGCCAAGTGGCATCTTCCAGGCCATACTATGCGCGCAAACGCCTGGTGCCGGTTTAAGTGGTGCCAAAGTCGCCGGCATGGTCAGGGGTACTCGATTCCTCATGGAGAGTGAGATAGCCCTCGGAACTGCAAACCTCGCTTCCAGAGCCTACGTTAACCAAAGGATAATTTGGTATACAGATTCGGAATTGGGCGACAGATGCGAGCCATGACATCCAGAACGATTTTCGCCCTAGGTGCAGCACTGGGCTTCACTCAGACCGCGCAGGCGCAGCAGTCGTCATCTCCGTTGGTCGGGCCATGTGCCTGGATTGGGTGCACGGAAATAGTCGTGCTTGCAATCCGCGCAAATGGCCAAGTCGAAGGACGAATGGTCTTTCCAGAGCAAGATGAAGACATTTTTGTTTGGAGACAAGCTCGACATTGTGAACAGCATCAACCCACCGGGTAGCCAAGGGAGCCGAGCTCACGATCGAAACGGCAATGGGAGGAACCTATCGGCTAAACCTGGTCGGTGCCCAGCTAAGTGGAGAGTACGTTCGACCAACGACGTACAAAGTGCCAATTACCTTCCAGAAGACGACCTAGTCCCGACAAACTCAGAGAAGGTGGAAAGAGCGATCACGAGGCACATAGGCAGGATGGCGGCTGCGTAGTGCTGCATCCAATCCATGTCGGCATCCCTGTGCTTGCGGGCGATCTGCCATTTCACGGTCGCGTATCTGACCAGACACAGCGCGACCATCGTGCCTTCGTGAAGGAGTGCGTGACGAGCGGGTTGAAGCTGCCTCGGAGGGCTTAGGCGGAACCTCGAGCAATTCAAAGCGGCGGGCTCACCGCACTACAAGACAGTAAGGGGGCCGGATATGTACGATAACGGTGCCATTCTAGCCTTGTTCGTATTCGGCTACAGCGTCATCGCCGGCTGTGTCGAGCGATCTTGGATCAGCGGTCCGATCGTGTTCACCGCCGCAGGCGTCGTTCTCGGCCCGAATGTTCTCGGCCTGCTCCGTCTTGATCTTGACGCCAAGGATCTGCGCGTGCTTGCAGAGGCCACGCTCGCCATGGTGCTGTTCACCGATGCCGCAAACGCGGATTTGCGCGTGCTGCGCAGCACCGTCACGCTGCCGCAGCGTCTCCTGCTGATCGGCCTGCCACTGACGATCCTGTTCGGCTTCGCAGTCGCCTGGCTCTTTTTTCCCAGCCTGGGCATCCTTGAACTTGCCCTGCTCGCCACGATGCTGGCCCCGACCGATGCGGCGCTGGGCAAACCGGTGGTGGTCAATCCTGCGGTGCCTCCGAACATTAGAGAATCGCTGAATGTCGAAAGCGGGCTGAATGATGGGATCTGTGTTCCCCTCATCGTAGTCCTGCTTGGCCTCGCGACTGGTACGCAAATCGAGCACAGTGCGCCCGTCCACGTCCTTCTGGTCGTCGTCGAAGAGCTTGGCATCGGGATCGCCGTTGGGGCGGTCCTTGCCGCGGCCGGCGCCGAGCTGCTGCGCCGGGCCGCAGCGCTCGGCTGGATCAGCGATACCTGGAACATGGTCTCCGCGCCGGCGCTCGCTGGCGCCAGCTTCGCAGCGGCCCAGTCAATCGGCGGAAGCGGTTTCGTCGCCTGCTTTGTCAGCGGATTGCTTCTGGGTGCCTTGCTCCCCCAACACAAGAACGCGAGGTTGGGCGGCGCCGAAGGCTTGGGCGAGGCGCTGGCGCTGATGACTTGGCTCGTCTTCGGCTCAATCGTGGTGGGTCAGCTGCTGAACAATGCCAACCCGGCTGTCATCCTCTATGCCATTCTGAGCCTGACCGTGATCAGGATGTTGCCCGTCGCGCTTTGCCTGATCGGCGCCCGGATGGCCGTCGCCGAGTCATTGTTCGTCGGGTGGTTTGGCCCGCGTGGTCTTGCGAGCATCGTGTTCGCGATCATGGTCATTGACGCCAAATTGCCGGGAAACACGACATTGATAGCGACGGTGTTGTGGACGGTGGTGCTGAGCGTAATTTTGCATGGCCTCACTGCCAACAGCTTCGCGCACCTGCTCGCCAAGCGCTCCACCTCCGGCATGGACATCGGGACAAGGACGACACGAAGGGATCGATCAAACGCGCACTGAGCGCTCCATTGGCGCCCGCCCCTCTCCGCCGTTGAACGTTTGATTATTTGTAACCAGAGGAGTCGTTCTTCAACGAAGAAAGACATTGGGTACCGATGTGATCAGGTACGACGGACTTGGATTTCCTCTCGCGGACTTGACATCTGTCAAAGACATCGTTCCCGCTCTTGCCGTATCCAAGCTGCGGACAGAGGGCTGTAGCGGGAGGTTTCCATGATGCCGATTTCGCGTCGTGCCTTTGTGGCCACTGTTGCTGTCGCGTCGATTTCGTTTGTGCCGTTGGCTCACGCCGTAGATGCGTTGCCCGATGCTCGCTTCGTCGGCTTCGCGGAGACGGTCAATGATTTCCAGGTTCAGTCGGGCCAGCTTGCACTCAGCAAGTCCTCGAACGAGGTGGTCCGTGGCTATGCCACGCGCGCGGTTGCCGAATACCCGAAGGCCGCGCAATCGCTGAGTAGAAATCGGTCCGAAGCCGGCGTGTCTATGGCGCCCGACGAGGACGTCAAGAAGATTGCGGACGACGCGATGAGCCGCCTGAATTCACTTCAGGCTGCGGAGTTCGACAAGGCCTACGCTGACGCGCAGGTCCGTCTGCAAACTGCGGCGGTCGCTCAGTTCGGCGCCTACTCGGAGAATGGCAAGAGCGGCCCCCTGCGCCGTTACGCGCAAGAGGTGCTGCCCCCATCAAAGGAGTTTCTCGAGTACGCCAAGCGAATGGCCGGCGGCCAGTAACCGCCACGAAAAACGCGACTTGATCGAGGCTTCGGGACGTTGAACGCGTGAAACCATGCTCGATAGGTGACCGCAGCAAAGTGCTTGCCTGCCGGGCTGACGTCGATGCCCAGGAGACCGTCTCGCGGTGAGGTTCTTGCCGCCAGCAGTGGGGTGTGCGGCGTCGCTGAGCCGATGACAACACAGGCCACACACGCGGCCGGCCACCGTTGCCAATGGGCAAAACGGTTCCGGCGGCAGCAGGGAGACTGTCGCACCATGACCATCAGATCTCGATATCGGTTGGTCATTAGCCGCCGCGGACCGCCACCCCGCCCGTTCGGATGGGAAGTATGCGGCCTCGACGATCTCGTCGAAGTGGAACGATCAACCGACACGTTTCGTGCCCGACACGAAGCCATCGCAGACGGAGAGATTGCACTACGGCGTTGGCAGGCTGGATCAATGCGAGATGAATCGGAGTCGCCACCCACTTCCTGACGGTATGGGGTGGCGACGGCCAATACCGCTATGCCCATTCCAGTTTGGAAATCGAAGGCGTACGGAAGTGTCTGAAGCTTTGTGTCGACAGCTCGTGGCCTACCGGCTTGCAGCGCCAGCACACACCCCAAACCCTTCAAGTGGACTAAGTCCGCCGACCAAATACTGGCCTCGGTCAAGCGCTTCTGCCAATAGAATCAGGGATTCGCGTGATTAGGGGCAGAATGCCGTAGGTATCAGGGAGATCAACAGCGCAGCAAGCACGGGCCCGAGCAGTGCAACCTCGACCCGCATCCGAAAAACGTAGACATATAAATATGAGATTACGAACCCACCTAGTACGGTCACAACGACGAGTGTCCATCCTACAAATGATTCGAAGAGAATTGCGAAGAGCATCAACGCAGTTCCGAGAATACCTGGGACGTGTGACTTGCCAGCAAATTCCTTCAGCGACCATCCACGATACACAGCGTAGAACCTGTACGAGAGCATGGCCAAACCACAAGCAAAAATTGCGGTTGGCAGAGTAAGTATCACCACGTCGCCTGGAGACATTGGTCATCCTTAGTTGGATCCCGAACACGACTCATCGAAACACTGGAAGCGAGCTCTAAAGGCCGCAGCCACGCTGCTCCGGATGCCTATCGATCGTCCTCTGACGTTGGCATAGCCGGTGGGAAACGCCACGACGGCCGAGCCGGTGTTGGAGTGATACATGCCCTCCAACTCCACGCGTGGACCGACGAGATCGTAGCTCCTGGTACGGAGAAACAGGACCTCGTACTGCGAGAGCAGCGCGCGGACCTCGCCGATCAGCGCTGGATTGCGCTCCGGCGACGCCGATCTGCAGGCTGCCGATCTCCGCGCCGATCGCGTAGGTGAGCGTGGCGCGACCCTGGGACGAAGCGCTGCCAGGACGGGTGTGCCCCTCTGGATTCTGCCGGCGCGGCTTGTCGCTACGGTCACGGCGTTTCCTCCTTGCTTGGTCTTGCGCCAAATCTAGAGGAAGCGCGGTCCCCGCGTTTGATCTATTGGGACAGGTCGCTTAACAATTCGGGACAGGGCTGAAGAAGGGCGGGAAGGAGCCGCGACATGCCTCGGGCTGATCCGGCGTGCGGTGCTGAGCGACTACGTCGACGTCGCGCAATCGGTCGGGCTCGATCCGTGGCGCATGATCGCCGAATTCCGCTTGCCGCCCGCCAGTCTCACTGATCCCGACGTCAAGGTGTTGGCGGCTCCGGTCGGCCGACTGCGGGAGGGGTCGGCACGGCGTTCCGGCCCCATCGACTTCGGCCTACGCCTGGCCGACTGGCGCACCCGTCGCCGATTTCGGGGCCCTGGCGCTGCTGGTGCGTGAGCAGTCCACACTGTGCGCAAAGGCGCTCGACGTGCTGGTCGGCTGCGTGTTCCTGCACAGGGAGGCCCTGGCGCGTCGGGATTGACGTTGGGGCGGGGCGCCGCTGAGGCATTGGACCGGCTGTTTGGTAATGGCCTACGGGACCAAAGGTTGCTCAGGTCCCCCAGGTGTCGGCGATCCATTGCCGCGTTCGCCGCGCGACCTCAAGACAAAGTCCGGCTGGTCCTGCTGCAACGGTGATGCGGGGCAAAACAAGACTTTCTTGTTCGTGAGGAGAATGGTTCTCCAAGCCGTCGCGCTACCCCCACCCCAGGGAGGATTATCGAAGCGGCGCCGCTCACCAAAAAATGAAAGCAGTTCTAAGCTCAAATTGGCGGCGATGCAGCGAGCCTGTATTTTCTGGTCTGCCGCGAAAGTCGACCTCTGGGCGTCAACGAGCGCACGCCCTAAAGCTAAGCGGCGACGTCACAGCGCTAATAGACGGCCGGCACGTAGAGCTCTTGCGGCACTGGCGTGCGGGCATAGTCGGGCTTGTGCTCGCGCTGTGGTAGGACGATCGGCGAGTGGGGGACCTCTTTGTAAGGCACCTGCTGCAGGAGATGGTGGATGCAGTTCAGTCGCGCGCGACGCTTGTTGTTGCCTTCGATCACCCACCACCGCGCCTCCGGGATATGGGTGCGCGCCAGCATTTCCTCTTTCGCCTTGGTGTATTCTTCCCAGCGGCGCCGGGATTCGAGATCCATTGGAGAAAGCTTCCACTGCTTGAGGGGATCGTAGATGCGCATCAGAAAACGCAGGTTCTGCTCGGCGTCGGTGATGGAAAACCAGTACTTCAGCAGGATGATGCCAGAGCGCACCAGCATGCGCTCGAACTCCGGCGCAGTGCGAAAGAACTCCTCGACGTCCTCGGGCTCGCAGAAGCCCATGACGCGCTCGACGCCAGCCCGATTGTACCAGCTTCGGTCAAAGAGCACGATCTCGCCGCCGGCTGGTAGGTGCGCGACATAGCGCTGGAAGTACCACTGGGTGCGCTCGCGCTCTGTCGGTGCCGGCAGCGCCACGGTGCGGCAGACGCGCGGGTTGAGCCGCTGGGTGACGCGCTTGATGACGCCACCTTTACCGGCCGCGTCGCGGCCCTCGAACAGCACAACGAGCTTGAGTTTGTGGGCTACCACCCAGTCCTGCAGCCTGATTAACTCGCGCTGCAGCCGTAGCAACTCAGTGAAATACCGCTTGCGATCAATCATATTCGGGTCGCTGATCTCGGCAATTTGCTTGGGCAGACGCGCCAGCATGTCGTCGCCAAGCTCCTGTTCAAGCTCCTCGTCGAGGCTGTCGTCAAGCTCCTCCAGGACGCGCTGCTTGAGGCGTGGGTTGTCGTCTCCAAGGTCCATGCTTTCCCTCCTCTAGTGCTCGTGGTGCTCGTATATAGGCGAGAACTGTTACATCGCCTTCCCTATAACTTAACTCGAGCGACTTGATTAAAACGCTGCTCGAACGTCTGTCCTGATGAAGCGGGCTGGAGTGGCCCGCCGCCGATTGCACAGTACTTGTAGCGGACGACGGCGACTGTTCCGATCGCGCGATACGCTCCTCTACACTCAGCGTGGCCTTCTGGTACTTTCCGTCCGGCTCTGACCTCATGCCGGTCACCAAGTTCGTACGTAAATTTATGAACTAATTGCGCCCTGGGCAGCGTCAACCCAGATACTTATGCTGGGTCGTCGTCGCGAGTCCTTGCATAGCGGTAAGGCACTCCGGGGCATTATCGTTGAGGTAGCGCGATCTTGTTCACGGGCTGCCGAACCACTTGCTGTAGAGACGCCCGTAAGTACCATCTTCCTGAAGGGCGACCAGTGCACTATTGACCTGCCGGCGCAAGGGACTGTCGCTGGGAAAGGCAATCGCGGCTTCCCGCTTGTCGAACTCCGGCCCGACCAGTCTCACCAGCCCTTTGCCCTCGTGCGTGGCGTAGTAGATCAAAGGCGCCGCCGAGAAGACGATGGCATCCACTTGCTTGTTGAGCAGTGCCGCGATCAGTTCGTCCGGTCTCGTGTACTCCTGCAGCGCCGCATTGTGAGCGCGCAGATAGTCCGCGGAAACAGTATCCTTGATTGTGCCGACCCGCTTCCCCGGCAGGTCCTGGGGACCGTTGATGGCTCCCTGGATCTGCCCAACGGTTATGTCGGCGGTGAGTTGCGCGGTGTAGAGCGCCACGAACACGATGCCGGTGAACATCCAAAGGAACGACACCACGCGCGCCAGCGGACGGCGCGGCGCCTGCTCGGCTTGTGTCAGCAAGGTCGTCGCCGACCAATGAATGGCGTGAAAGATGCCCGGCCAATAGCGCTCAGTCTGGATGATCCCCTCCTTGTGGCGGCGCTCGATAAACCACACGAGATGCGCCGGAATCAGCATGAAGGCCAGCGCAATGCCGAGCCACGCCAGTGAGGTCCTCGAGAACAGCAGGTCGACGAAATCTTCCAGGGGACGGGCGACGCCCGCTTTGCGGGTATCCTGCACCATGACCTGCTGACCGCCTTCCCAGATCATGTAGGAAAAGTCGAATTCCCGGTCGCGCTCGACTGTAATGTAGATACCAGGGATGAGAAGATCAGCGGTCCTGGCGCGCAAGGCATTCAAGGCAGCGGTCACGTCGCTCGCGATGTGATAGTCCGTCGTGACCTTCAGGCGTTCAGCGATTTGTCGCCACAGCTCGACACTGAAACCGGTGAGTTCACCATCACGCTCCATGACGAAGGGCGGCACCTTGAACAGCTCAACTCGCAGCGTCGGCGGCTGCGAGAATGCCGGCAGCGAAAGGCCAGGCAACATTGCCAACACAACGGCGGCCAAACGACTGCTGATCAATGGGGTCCAGTTAATGTGAATCAGTGGGGTCTCCACCCTTTCTGCGGGCTACCGGCGTGAGACTAGTGCACTTCCGAGTGACCCGCGCTACCGCCATTGTAGCATTTCGGAAGTTGCCTCAGCGGTCGAGTCCGTTGCGACGGTTGCTACCGCGAGCCACGTCGACAGCTAGTTCGCTGACAAGTCAGTGCCACGCGACGGCGCGGGGTCAGCCGTTGCAGCGGCAACCGTGCTGCCGTCTGGCCCGATATCGGGCCAGGAGGCTTACGAAACCCGGTATGTTGCCCCAAGCTTCCCAGAACTGCGCAACTGCCGACGTGCCTGCGCCGGGCCGCCGCGCACCATGCCGTCAGTTAGCACGATCGCATTCATCGCGCTGGCGGTCTTTCCCGCTGCCCCTAGACAATGGACCGAAGTCTCTTCCAGAAGCCTGTCCAGAATGCCCAAGTCGGTGCACCATGAGCGCCACCGCCTTGCTGCGCCAGCGATCTTGGGCGAGCGTCGCCCGCCATCGGGTTTGCCATTGCTCCCGCTCACGACCTCTCCTTTCACGATGGATCACTGTCGTGGAGGAAGGCAAGACGATGCGGCAGGTCGTGCTCGCGCCGACTGGGATATAAGAAAAGCCCGGCGGAAGTCGAAAGCGTTTGATATACTTCAAGAAGTAAGCACCGTAGACGCTTCGAAATGTAAGTCGTTGCGGCGCGATGATTGAGGCGTCCGAAGAGCCGCCAAGTCACACAGGGAGAAACCAACATGGATAGCCCGAATCTGGTGGATCCAGCTCACGAAGCCATTCACCTCAGGTCATCGGATGAACGACGCGCTGAAGGCAAGGCGCTGCGCGACGGGGCACCGCGGGAGGGTCACGGC